>MKWU01001285.1_pt1 | contig 44570 bp, 37 predicted proteins | sample 809101 | NCBI WGS metagenome assembly MKWU01 (sample SAMN05860141, study PRJNA318959) | sponge metagenome | host: Aplysina aerophoba | place: Slovenia: Piran, Adriatic Sea, Gulf of Piran | collected 2013-05-07 | reverse complement strand
CCGCCGGTCGGGAACATCCAGGCCGGCGACAGGTCGACCACATTGGATGCATCGATCTGGCGCAGCGGGCTGAATCCGAATCCGTCGTAGGTCCTCCGGTACATCAGCCAGCTCTCGGGTTCCGGATTCAACAGGCGCTCGTTCGTCACCGGAATGACCATGGGAACGCCCGGCACGGCTCGCGGCAGGTCCTGACCGGACATCACCTGCGTGACCGTCACGGCCAGACCGCTCGCGAGACAGCCGACGACGGCCAGACGCGCTGCCTGGCCGGCGCGGTTCGCGGCGAAGCGGGCTGCAATCAGCTTACGCGCCAACGGGAGCATGCAAACCGGATCATAGCGGCAGGTGCCGGCGCGCAACGATGAGCGAGACTGCGGCTTCGCGCCGCGGCCTGAGCCGCGACGGGTTTCCCGGCCTTTACGCCGACGCGGAAAACGGGCATGATGCCGGCGTGCTCAGCTTCCCTGCCGGCGCCCCGCGGATCGCGCGGCGCATCGTCACCGCTCTCGCCGCCGCGCTGTTCCTGTTGACCGGCGTCGCGTCCGCGGACGACGACGAGCCCGCCCCCCGCCGCGCTGCCCCCCCGCCCGCGCCGCCGCTTTTTCCCGGTGGCCCGGCCCCGCCCCCGGGGACGACGACGAGCCCGCCCTCGCCCCCCCGCCGCTGTACGACGAGCTGCGCGAGGCCGAGCCGGAGCCGGCCGGCCACATCCGCGGCGGGCGGCTGTGGATCGACCGCTTCGAATTCGAGCTCGAGCGCGGCGACCTCTTCCTGACGCCGCCGGTCGGCAATCACGCGCACGTCGCGGTGTTTCTCGGCCGCGGCACGGTGCGCGCGTGGCCGCCGGACGGCGTGGAGCACCAGCAGCTCCGGAAGCTGATCGACGAGGACTCCCTGGAGGAAGAGTTCGAGCGGTTCGTCTTCTGGTTCAGCGGCGACCTCGACGAACGGCTGCGGGCGCTGGTGACCGAGCGGCCTGCGGCCGGCGGCGGGCGCAGCGCGCGCCGGCAACGCGAGCGGGCGGTGGACCTGCTGGAGGACCGGCGCGAGGCGCTGCTCGAAGACCGGCTCAGGAATCCGGACGCCCGCGTCGCGCTGGACCGCTGGCGCGCGGCGTCGGGGCTGGCCGAGCCCACCGGCCGCCCTTACCTCTTCGCCGAGCTGGACGGCCGCGAGCACGACTGGTTCTCCATCGAGATCGAGCCGCGCGACCTGGAGGAGGTCATGATCGGCAAGTTCGATCGGCGCCGGAAGCTGCTGGACGTCTGGATGAGCTTCCACGCCCTCGACGAGTTCGATCCGGCGCAAGTCGAGCCGACGCTCGGGCGGTTCCCCCGCGATCCGGAAACCGCGGGGCCGGTCCATCCCGAAGCCGAGCGGGACGACGACGAGTGGAGCTTTCGCGATTTCGGCCTGTCGCCCCGTTATCTCGTCCCCGACGAAGAGCGCTGGCGCCCGCGGATGGGGGTCTCCCGCACCGACGTCGACATGGCCATCGAGGGCAACGGCGACGTTCGGGCGAGCGTGGCGCTGGTGATGGAGCCGCTGGCGCCGCTGGCCGCGTTCCGCCTGAGCATCTCGCCGTTCGCCGACGTCACCGACGTGCGCTGGCGGACCGACCTTCCGCCGGACGTCGACGACGCGACGCGCGTGGCGCTGCTCGCCCCGGACCGTGCGCCGCCGGAGCTGGTGGCGGAACGCGACCCGGACGAGGCGGACGACGGCCCGCCCGGCCCGGACGAGCCGGCCCCCATCGCCGGCGGGCAGCTCCACTACGTGCAGGCGACCCACGACCGGCGCTTCTCCGAGGACCTGCACGACCCGTGGCTCACCGTGCTGCTGCCGCGCCCGGTCGGCGCCGGCGAGCGCTTCGTCCTGGAGATCGCCTACGAGGCGGAGCTGATCGAGCGGCTGCGCGACGCCTCCGGGTACCTGCTGAAGGACACCGGCCTGTGGATCCCGCGCCATCCGGACAACCGGCGGCGGCGCTTCGACCTGACGTTCCGGACCCCCGAGGACCTGCGGATCGCGAGCGGCGGCGCGTTGCTGGACGAACGGGTCGAGGACGACACCCGCATCATGCGCTGGGTCACGAACCGGCCGGTACGGGGCACGATGTCCTTCCACATGGGGCGCTTCGAGGTGGACGAGGTGACGCGCGACGGCCTGCCTTCCATCGCCGTGTACGCCGACCGCAACCATGTAGGCTTCGCGCCCGGCAACCGCGAGAAGACGCTCGAAGACCTGGTCGGCTCGCTGCGGACCTACATCGACTACTTCGGGCCCTATCCGTTCGATTCGCTGCTCGTCACCGAGACGCGGAGCAGCGGCGGGCAGGCGTTTCCCGGCCTCGTCCTCCTGACCTTCCACGTGTTCGGCGCGCTGCATACGGGAGAATCCGAGCTGTTCCGCGCCCACGAGGTCGCCCATCAGTGGTGGGGCGCCGGCGCCGACTGGGAGTCGTACCGCGACCAGTGGATCACGGAAGGCTTCGCCAACTACTCGGCCGCCCTCTACGTGCTGGCCGGACTCGGCGAGGAGGACCAGTTCCGGGACATGCTCGACGCGTGGCGGCTGGACGCCCTCGGCGAGGTCAACGTCGGCCAGGGCTTCGGCAAGCGCTACGGCTTCGTGCCGGCCGTGATCCGCGAGAGCGACGGCAACGAGTCGGGACCGCTGGTCGCCGGCTTCCGGCTGCGCACCACCGACACGCCGTTCGACTACCGCCTGATCGTCTACGAGAAGGGCGCGTTCGTCCTGCACATGCTCCGCATGCTCCTGATGGACCTCGAGACCGGCGACGACCGGCGTTTCCGCGACCTGATGCGCGGGTTCATGGACGCCCACGTCGGCCGCGTCGCGAACACGCGCGCGTTCGAGGCGGCGGTCACCGAGGCCTTCGGCGAGCCGATGGACTGGTTCTTCGACCAGTGGGTCTACGGCGTCGACGTGCCCACCTACCGCCCCGACCTGGAGGTCTCGCCGCTGCGCGACGCACGGGAGCCGTTCGTGCTGCACGGCCGCGTGCGGCAGGAGGACGTGCCGCCCGGTTTCCGGATGGCCGTCCCCATCCGCCTGGAGTTCCGCGACCGCGAGCCGATCGTCCACCGCGTCTGGATCGATCGGCCGGAGGTCGAGGTGGAGATCCCGCTTCCCGCCGAGCCGGCCCGCATCGACTTCAACTACCTGCACGGCGTGCTCGCCCGCGTGCGCTAGCCAGGGGAGCCAGGGCGAACCCCGCGTGGCGCCGGGAGCGGTGGGGTACAATGAATTTCCCGCTGCGCCGGCATTCGGATCCTGCGACGGGCATCCGCGATGCATGACAAACGAGAGGTACGCACCTACATCGACGCGCACCGGCGCCGCCGGCAGAGCAACAAGGTTCTGCACGGTCATCCGTCCCCCGTCTTCTGGCTCGATCGGGACGTCTCCGTGCCGGCCGTCATGCAGAACCGGCGGCGGGCGGCGCGCGGCGTCCACAAGCGCATCAACCTGTACGTCGGCACGCCGTACTGCCTGCCGACCGACCCGGGACGCTGCGGATTCTGCCTGTTTCCGACCGAGGTCTACCGCGATCGGCAGCAGCTCGACACCTATCTGGAGTACCTGACGCGCGAGGGCGAGATGTTCCGGCCCCATCTCGAGGGCGCCGAGCTGGCGAGCATCTACTTCGGGGGCGGCACCTCCAACCTCTACAGGGCGGACCAGTACTCCACCCTGATGGACATCGTCCGCGGCGTCTTCGACGTGCCGCCGGACATCGAGGTGACGCTGGAGGGCATTCCGCAGACGTTCAGCCACGAGAAGCTGGCCGCCATGCAGGCATGCGGCATCAATCGCATCAGCATGGGCGCGCAGCAGCTCGACGACGAGCTGATCAAGGCGAGCGGGCGCCGGCAGACGGCGGACCAGGTCTTCCGGACGCTCGACTCGTGCCGCGCCCTCGGCCTGCCGGTCAGCGTCGACCTGATCTTCGGCTGGCCGAACCAGACGGCCACCCACATGCTGCGCGACCTGAAGGCGCTGGTCGACGCCGGCATCACGCACCTGACGCACTACGAGTTGAACGTGGCCGGCCGCACCGACTTCGCGCGCAATCGGCGCGACGCCCTGCCGTCGACCGAGCAGAATCTCGAGATGTACCGGATCGGCCGCGACTATCTCGTCTCGGAGGGCTTCGCGCAGGTCACCCCCTACGACTTCGAGCGCCGCGGACCGGCGCCGAGCAGCTACCTGTACGAGGAGCTGTTCCGCCAGCCCTTTCGCGAGGACCACGGGCGGCTCGTCGGCTACGACGCCTGGGGCTGGGGATTCGCCGGCATCTCCTTCTTCTTCGGCACGCCGCAGGACCCCGGCTGGGCCTACATGAACCAGATCCGGGTCGACGACTACTTTCGCGACCTGGACGCCGGCCGTTTCCCGGTACTGCGGGGCTTTCGCTACTCCCCGGCGGACCTGCGCCTGCACCTGCTGTTCCAGGAGCTGCAGAGCCTGGAGGTCGATCGCCGGCGCTACGTGGCGCTGGTCGGCAGGGACGCGGTGGCGGAGCACCGTCCGGTGTGGGACGCGCTGGCCGACCTGGAGTGGGCGACGGTCGACGAGAACCTGATCGCCATCGAGGGGGACGGCGCCTTCTACCTGCCGCTGATCCAGAACGCGCTGGCCCACGACCGGCTGGACGCGATGCGCAAGGAACGGCGGACCACCGCGGACGTCGCCGCCATGCCGGCGGCCCGCGCCAGTTGACACCCGGCATCCGCGGGCAAGGGACGCGCGGCGCCCCGCGGGAGACCCGCGGCGCCCCGACGACCGCCGCGCGTGCGCCGCCGTCAGGGTCAACCGGTCGGTGCGCCGGCCGACTCCACCGCCGCCGCGACCGCCAGCGTCCGCCTGGCCGACGCGATGACGGGCCGCTCGATCAGCTTGCCGTCGACGAGCAGCACCCCGCCCCGGTTGCGGTCGTAGGCCTCGACGATGCGCCGCGCCCAGGCCACCTCCTCCGCCGCCGGCGAGAACGCCGCCTGGATCACCGCGACCTGCGTCGGGTGGATGGCGGACTTGCCGCTGAAGCCGAGCCCCCGGGTGCGGCGGCTCTCGACGGCCAGCCCGTCGAGGGCGGGGACGTCCATGAACGGCGAGTCGAGGGCGCCGACCCCGGCGACCGCCGCCGCTACCACCACGCGCGAGCGCGGGTAGAGGGCGGCGTCCCAGCCCACCTCGCACCCGACGTCGGCCGCGAAGTCGATGGCGCCGAAGAAGACCGCGGACACGGTGGGCGTCGCGGCGGCGATCGCCTCGGCTGCGGCCACGCCGCGCGCCGTCTCCACCATCACGATGAGGGGCAGGCCGGACAGGGCGTCGCCGAGCGCCCGCGCCACGTCGCGGATCTCCTCCGGACCGTCGCACTTCGGGAGCATCAGCGCGTCGGGGCGGATGCCGGATTGCCGCACCGCCTCCAGGTCGCTCTGCCCGAGATCCGTCTTCGGGTCGTTGATGCGCAGGCTGACCTCGGCGCGCACCGGCTCGCGTCCGGCGAACAGGGCCAGCGCCTTGTCCCGCGCCTCGTCCTTGGCGGCGAACGAGACGCCGTCCTCCAGGTCGATGCAGACCGCGTCGGCCCCGGTGGCCAACGCCTTGGGATAGCGATCGGGGCGGACCGCGGGAACGAACAGCAGGCTGCGGCGCACGCGGAACGCTGGCTTCTCGGGCATCGCCTCAGACCGGCTGCGGCTCGGCGGACCCGACGGCGAGCCGGGAGGAGAGATCGCGCACCGACGCGGCGCTGTCGAGCGCCCGCAGGAAGTCGAGCGCCGCCGCCGCCGCTGCGGCGGACACCGCGCGCCGGGCGCACGTGGTGAACTTGGCGTCCAGCTCGTCCCGCGACGCCGGACGGGCGGGATAGCCGCGCGCCCCGCGGACGAAACGCTCCAGCGTCCGCCCGCCGGCCAGACGCACCGTCACGCGCGCCTCGGTGAGCGGCGGCGACTCGCGGCCGAGGCGCTCGTCGGCCCGCATGGCGACGCGCGGGACGAGCCGCGCCACGGCCGGCGCCTGCATGGCGTCTCGCTCGAAGGTGTCGATGCCGACCCGCCCCGACGCCAGCGCGGCGGCGGCGCAGTAGTGCAGGCTGAACTTGCCCTCGAGTCCGGTCGCCGGCCGGTCGTGGATCAGCACCGTCGGGGTCACCGGATCGACGTCGATCTCCACGGCTTCGACCGCGGCCGGGTCGATGCCGTGCTCCCGCCGCAGGTCGATCAGCGTATCGATGGTCGGATGGGTCGCCGCGCACGACGGGTAGAGCTTGACGGTGATGCCGCCCTCGACGATCTCCCAACGGCGGCCGAGCGGATCGATGGCCTTCTCCGCGTCCCGCCCCGCGCTCCCCATCGCGACCAGGAGCCCCTGCGGGCCGTCGATGGCGCGCTCCGACGCGGTGAACGCCTCGCGCGCGAGGAGCGCGGCCAGCACGCCGTTGCGAGCCGCCAGCCCGCCCTGCAGCGGCTTGACCATCGTCCCGAAGTTCTCCTTCAGGCCGCACGCCTCGGACGCCGCGATGGACAGCGCCCGTCCCGTCGTCTCCGCGTCCAGCCCCAGGACGCGGGCGGCGGCGGCAGCGGCGCCGATGGCGCCGATGGTCGAGGTGCAGTGCCAGCCCTGCTCGTAGTGGGCGGGATTCATCACGACGCCGAGCGCGCATTCGACCTCGAAGCCGACGACGTAGGCGTCCAGCAGCTCCCGGCCGGAAGCGCCCGACGCCTCGCCCGCGGCCAGACCCGCCGCGACGAGCGGTGCGCTCGGATGCGCCAGCGACACCCAGCACATGTCGTCGAAGTCGAGCGCGTGGGCGGCGGTGCCGTTGGCCAGCGCAGCCCAGGTCGGGCCGGCGGTCAGGTCGGTCCCGAGCACGCTGCACGCGCCGGGTCCGCCGTCCGCCCGCGCCACCCGCTGCACGATGCGGGCGGCCGGCTCGCCGGCGCCGGCCAGGGCGACGCCGACCGTGTCCTGCACGGCGTCCCGCGCCGCGGCGCGGGCGGCGGCCGGAACGTCGGCCGACGAGACGAACTCGGCGAATCGGGAGATGGCGGTCATCGGATGCTTCCTCCAGCGTCTGCAAACCCGGCGGCCCGCGCCGCGGACGCCCTCCACTCGTTGCCGCGGAACCGGGCGGCCGGTCTACTCGTTGCCGTAGAAGCGCGCGATCCGCGTCAGGCGCTCCTCGATCTCCGCCGCCGGGACCCAGCGGCCGCCGATCATGACCCCGGCCGGACTGCGCACGTTGGCGACGTCGTCGAGCGGATTCTCCGACAGCAGGATCAGGTCGGCGCGCCGCCCCACCGCCACGGTGCCGAACTCGTCCGTCGCGTCGAAGTACTCGGCCGGCCGCCGCGTGCCGATCTCCAGCACCTCGTAGGGCGTCATCCCCACCTCGACGTAGAGCGCCATCTCGTGGTGCATCGCGAAGCCGGGCACGCTGAAGATCTGCGGCGAGTCGGTGCCGAGCGCGATGTTGGCGCCGCCGGCGTGCAGCGCGGCAAGGATGCGCCGGCGCAGCGCGGCCACCCGCCGGTTGGTCTCCACGTCGGTGGCCCCCAGCCGCGTGTCGACCGCCTGCCGCCAGCGATCCACCGTCTCCGGCGGCATGTAGCGCGCCTCCGGCCGCTCGGGCAGCACGTCCACCGAGCCGCGGTCGTTGTAGAAGGCGGTCTCCCAGAGCACCATGGTCGGGACGACCCACGCGCCGGCGTCGACCGTCGCCTGCACCAGCTCCGGAATCCGGGACTCGTCGACCTGATCGACCAGCGCCCCGGCCGCGGCCAGCCCCCGCTGGTCGTCCGGACGCGTATCTTCCGGGACCAGGGCCTCGACGTAGTTGTCCAGGTGATCGACGGACACCTGGCCGAGCTCGAGCGCCCGCAGCAGCCCGACGAAGTCCGAGACGTGCCCGCCGAACGGGATGTCGACCTCGGCCGCGGTGGCGGCGAGCGCGTCGAAGACCTCCGGCGCGAGTCCCTCGTGCGTCTTGATCAGGTCGTAGCCGTCCGCCTTGTAGCGGCGGGCGAGCTGCTCGGCCTCCTCCGGCGTGGTCACCCGCGCGCCGCTCATGGACACGCTGGCCAGATAGAGGTGCGGGCCGAGCAGCAGACCGCGCTCGATGGAGGCGCGCAGGTCGAACTGCGACGGATCGCCCTGCATGCCGCGGACGGTCGTCACGCCGTTGGCCAGGTAGAGGAACAGCACGTTGCGGATGTCCTCGTCGCTCATGCGCGGGTTCGGCAGATGCCCGTGCATCTCGGTCAGCCCCGGCATCAGGTAGTGCCCGTCCGCCTCGACGACCTCCACGCCCTCGGCCGGCTCCACGCGGCCGGCAGAGTCGATCGACGCGATCCGCCCGTCGTCGATCACCACCGTCTGGTGCTCGATGACCCGCTCGCCGTCCATCGGCAGGACGTTGACGCCGACGAAGGCCAGGTCGCCGTCCACGACGGTTCGCGGCTCGCCGCCGCAGGCGGCCGCCGCGGCGACGGCGAGCGCGGCGGCGGCCAGCACGGCCGCCCTGGCCGCCCCGAATGCGCTGCCCCGCACCCCGGGTCTGCGCCTCGCCCGCGCGCTGCCGCCGGTGCCGCCGTCCCGAGCCTGGCGCCTGCGCCGCGGCCGCGCGGCGCCGCCGGGAGTCATGCCTTCACCTCCGGACGCGCACTGGCGTACTCCGGCACGTGGCCGCGGCGGTAGACCATGAAGGTCCGCTTGTAGGTGATGACGACCGTGCCGTCCTGGTTGAAGCCGCGCGTCTTAACCGTCACGATGCCGACGTTGGGCCGCGACTTCGACTCGCGCTTGTCCAGCACCTCGCTCTCCGAGTAGATGGTGTCTCCCTCGAAGACCGGGGCGGGCAGCCGCACCTCGTCCCACCCGAGGTTGGCCATCACGTTGACGGAGAGGTCCATCGTCGACTGCCCGGTGACCAGAGCCAGGGTGAACGTGGAGTCGACGAGCCGCTGGCCGAACTCCGTCTTCTCGGCGTAGGCCGAATCGAAGTGGATCTTGTTGACGTTCTGCGACAGCAGCGTGAACCAGACGTTGTCGGCCGCGAGCACGGTCCGGCCGAGCGGGTGCTTGTAGACGTCGCCGACCTCGAAGTCCTCGTAGACGCGGCCGGTCCAACCTTCCTTCACGGGCATTGCGCTCTCTCCTCAACGGTGGCGCTCACGCGACGGATCCGCGGGCGCCCCGAACGAGAGATTGTAAATCAGGGGCCGTCAGACGATGCCGGCGTCCCGCCACGCGGCGACCGTGTCCGGCGGATAGCCGAGTTCGGCGAGAATCGCCTCGGTGTGCTCCCCGACCTCGGGGATGGCGTCCATGCGGGGCTCGGCGCCGTCCAGGGTCGCCGGCGGCAGGGTCGCCCGGAGCGGACCGGCGCTCGACGGCACGTCGCGCCAGCGATCACGGGCCCGGAGCTGCGGATGCCCGGCGAGCTGCGCGACGGAGTTCATGCGGCCGTTGGCGATCTGCGCCGCGTCGAGGCGGGCCACGATCGCCTCCGCGGTGAGGGTGGCGAAGACGTCGTGGATCGCCGCCTCCAGCGCGTCGCGGTTGGCCACGCGCTTCGCGTTGGCGTCGAAGCGCGGGTCGGTGGCCAGCTCGGGCCGTTCGAGCACCTCGGCGCAGAAGCGGACCCACTCGCGCTCGTTCTGCAGCCCGAGGAACACCGTCTCCCCGTCGGCTCCCTCGAACGGGCCGTAGGGCGCGATGGCGGCGTGCCGCGCGCCGCTGCGGGGCGGCGGCTTGCCGCCGTACAGCGTGTAGTAGAGAGGGAATCCCATCCACTCGCCGAGCGCCTCCAGCATCGAGACCTCGATGCTGGCCCCCTCCCCGCTGCGCTCGCGGCGGAAGAGCGCGGTCAGCACCCCCGAGTAGGCGTACATGCCGGCCGCGATGTCGGCCACCGAGATGGAGGACTTCACCACCTGGTCCGGGGTGCCGGTGATCGACACCAGACCCGCCTCGGCCTGCACCAGCAGGTCGTAGGCCTTCTTGTCGCGGTAGGGCCCGCTGGAGCCGTAGCCGGAGACGTTGCAGACGATGAGCCGCGGGCGGCGGGCCCGCAGCGTTCCGGCGTCGAGCCCGAGCCGGTCGGCGGCGCCCGGCGCGAGGTTCTGCACGAAGACGTCGGCCCCGTCGATCAGCCGGCCCACCACCTCGCGCGCCTCGGGACGTTTCAGGTCGAGGGCCAGCGACTCCTTCGAGCGGTTGAGCCAGACGAAGTGGCTCGACAGCCCCTTGACCGTGGCGTCGTAGCCGCGGGCGAAGTCGCCCACCACCGGACGTTCCACCTTGACGACCCGCGCGCCGAGGTCGGCGAGCTGCCGGGTGGCGAACGGCGCCGCCACCGCCTGCTCCAGGGTGACCACCGTCACCCCGTCGAGGGGCCGGCGCGGCCCCGCGGGGTCCGGCGCGGCCGGCGGCGGCGTCATCAGAAGGAGCGCGGCAGGCCGAGCACGTGCTCGGCGATGTAGGAGAGGATGAGGTTCGTCGAGATCGGCGCCACCTGGTAGAGGCGCGTCTCGCGGAACTTCCGCTCGATGTCGTAGTCCTCGGCGAAACCGAATCCGCCGAACGTCTGCAGCGCCACGTTGGCCGCCTCCCACGAGGCGTCGGCCGCAAGCAGCTTGGCCATGTTGGCCTCGGCCCCGCACGCCTGGCCGCCGTCGAACAGCTCGGCCGCGCGCGCCCGCATCAGGTCCGCCGCCTCGACGTTGACGTGGGCGCGGGCGATCGGGAACTGCACGCCCTGGTTCTTGCCGATCGGCCGGTTGAAGACCACCCTGTCGTTGGCGTACTTCACGGCCCGCTCGATGAACCAGCGCCCGTCGCCGACGCATTCGGCGGCGATCAGGATGCGCTCGGCGTTCAACCCGTCGAGCAGGTAGCGGAAGCCGCGCCCCTCCTCGCCGATGCGGTTCTCGGCCGGCACCTCGAGGTTGTCGAAGAACACCTCGGTCGTGGCGTGGTTCATCATCGCGCGCAGCGGCCGAATGGTGACGCCGTTGCCGACCGCGGTACGCAGGTCCACGAGGAACACCGACAGCCCGTCCGTCTTCTTTGCGACCTCCTCGCGCGGCGTCGTGCGGGCGATCAGCAGCATCAGGTCCGAGTACTCGGCCCGCGAGATCCACACCTTCTGGCCGTTGACGACGTAGAGGTCCCCGTTGCGCACCGCCATGGTCTGGAGCTGCGTGGTGTCGGTGCCGGTGGTCGGCTCGGTCACCCCGAACGCCTGCAGCCGCAGCTCGCCGCTGGCGATCCGCGGCAGGTAGGCGCGCTTCTGCGCCTCGGAGCCGTGCCGCAGCAGCGTGCCCATGATGTACATCTGGGCGTGGCACGCGGCGGAGTTGCCCCCCGAGCGGTTGACCTCTTCCAGGATGATCGCCGCCTCGGTGATCCCCAGCCCCGAGCCGCCGTACTGCTCGGGTATCAGCGCGGCCAGATAGCCTGCCTCGGTCAGCGTCTGGACGAACTCGTCGGGATAGGCTTCCTTCCGGTCGAGGTCCCGCCAGTAGTTGTCGGGAAACCGCCGGCACAGCTCGCCGACCGCGCTTCGCAGGTCCTGGTGCAGCTCGACGTCGGGTACGGCCACGTTCCTCCTTCGTGCTGCGCACATTCTGTCGTTCCGGCCGCGCCGAAGGCAAACCTCGTCGCGACGCTCGACGAGGACGACGGATCCCTGAATCGACCGCCGCTGCCGCTGTGGGGCTCACCCGCGGTCAGGCCGAGACGCACTCCTGGAGGTACTCCCAGGCCTCGCCGCCCCCTCTGCTACAATCGGCCCGGCATGCTGACACGCATCCACATCGACAATTACAAGTGTCTCACCAACTTCGACCTGCGCCTCGACAATCTGACGCTGCTGGCCGGCGCCAACGGTTGCGGCAAGTCGGCCGTGTTCGAGGTGGTGGGCAAGCTGCGCGACCTCGCCTGCGATTCGCGTGTCGACAGTCTCTTCTTCGCGGACGACCTCACCAGGTGGACTACGAAACGGGAGCAGCGCTTCGAGCTCGAGTTCTCCAGGCGCAGCGGCGCATTCCTATACGAGCTCGTCATCGAGCACAAGCCTGACGACAGAGGTGTCGAAGTCAAGGCCGAGCGTCTTACGCATGACGGCAAGCCGGCGTTGTCATTCTGCGACCGGAGACTGCAACTCTACCGCGACGACGGAAGCGAGGGACTCGCCTACCCCTTCGGGCCGCATCGTTCCGCACTCGCGACGGAGTCCGATAAGCACCTCTACTCGCGTCTGCACCGCTTTCGCGATCTCTTGTCCAGTTTCCAGACGCTCTCTCTGGTCCCAAGCGGGGCGGAGAGTGGGTCCGAGGGTGAATCCGACGTGCTGATTGCAGACGGCAAGAACTTCGCCGCCTGGTACCGCGGCCAGATTCTGAACGATCCACGCCAGCTCCAGCAGGCTACCAATCGTTTGGCGGAGGTACTGCCAGGATTCACTGGACTGAAGCTGTCGGCAAGAATCGGTGACTATCGAGAACTCCTGGCCACCTTTTCGCAGGGCGATGACGGAGCATCCCATTCCTATACCTTTGATCAGCTCTCGGACGGCCAACGTGCCCTTATAGTCCTGTACTCCCTGGTGTTCGCCACAATCCCCGACTCCGGTCCGCCGGATGCGTCCGGCAGCGTGCCGCGCACGCTCTTCCTCGACGAGCCCGACAACTACGTGACGCTACCCGAGCTGCAGCCGTGGCTTGCCGAGCTCGAAGACGGTGCCGGAGATACGCTGCCGCAAGCGGTGCTGATATCGCACCACCCCGAAGCTATCGATTTCCTGGCTCATAACACGGTCTGGCTGGCCCGTGAGCCGGAGAGCCACACACGCGTCGTGGAGCCCAAGAACGACACCGGCCTGCGAATGTCCGAAGTGTACGCACGAGGGTGGACTCCATGAAGCGTGCGCAGGTCATCGTTCTTTGCGAAGACAAGCAGCATTCGGTCTTTGTCTATCGCTTCCTGAAGCGCAGTACCAATCACAGGATTCGCGTTATCGCCGCTCCGCCCGGCGAAGGATCGGGTGAGCAGTATCCGAAGGGGTTGAGGGCGTTGCGCGCCGCCACTGTGAATGCCGTGCTGATCGTGATGATCGATGGGGATCCCGCCGCGGGTCCAACGGAACGGTCTGAACAGTTGGACGCATCCTGCCGGCAGTTCGACATCCCGCCGCGGCGCCCTGGGGAGCCGGTTGCTCTCCTAGTTCCGAAGCGAAACATCGAGACGTGGCTTGCCTACCTGGACGGGACCACGGTGAACGAGACGGACAACTATCCGAGACTCGACCGACCGAGCGACTGCAGGACGCACGTCCGAACGCTCGCGGACATGTGCAGTCGTCGACGATTGCGGCAACCCGCTCCGCCGTCTCTGGTCGCCGCCTGTGACGGGTTCAGGAATCTCTTTCCCTGAAACCTGAACCGGCAGATGTCCAGCAGGGCACGCACGTCTAGTCAGGGTCCGTCGTCGCGCAATCAGTAGGGTCCGTCGTCGCGCAATCGATCGAGCAACGCGTTGGTGACGAGCTTGCCCCGCTTCGGCAGCGGGCGGAATCCGCAAAAGGCGTGCTCCCGGTCGCCGGCGTCCGGCGAGCCTCCATTCCGCCATGCTAGGATGTGCCGTTCTCCGCACCACCATCCCGATGGGCTCGGCTCCGCGACTCGCCATCGGCGTCCAGGCATCCTCGGCGGCGGCCTCGCATCGTGCCGGCGAGCCGCGGGCCGCCGTTGAGCGGCGCGCTCGGCCGTTCCTGAAGTGGGCCGGCGGCAAGCGGCAGCTTCTGCCCCGGCTTCGGGAGTTCTACCCGGCGGCGTTCGGCGCCTACCACGAGCCGTTCCTGGGCAGCGCGGCCGTCTTCTTCGATCTCGCCGACAGCGGCGTGCTGCAGCGCGGTTGTGTCAGGCTCACCGACGTCAACGCCGACTTGATCGGATGCTGCCTCCGCCTGCGCGACGAGGCGCACGCGGTGATCGGACATCTCCGGAAGCTCGCGGCGGGCTATGCGGCGGCGCCGGAGGAGCACTACTATCGCATCCGGGACGAGGTCTTCAACCCGGCGCGCGCCGCCATCACGAACGGCCGTCACCCGCGGCCGGAGGCGTACTCGCCCGAGCTCGCCGGGATGCTCATCTACCTCAACCGCACCGGCTACAACGGGCTGTTCCGCCTGAACTCGAGCGGGCTGTTCAACGTCCCCCGCGGCAGGTACAAGAACCCCAGGATCTGCGACGAGGAGAACCTCCGGCGGGTGTCCTCCACACTGTCGGAACTCTCCGTGAAGATGGAACACGCCTCGTTCGATACCGTCCTGCGGTTCGCGCGCGCTGGCGACTTCATCTATTTCGATCCGCCGTACGCCCCCCTGAGCACGACGGCGCACTTCACGTCCTATACGTCGGACGGCTTCGGCAGCGAAGACCAGCAGCGTCTACAACAGGTCATGATCGAGTTGGCGAAGCGGGGCTGCCATGTCGTCCTCAGCAATTCGACCGCTCCCGAGATCGCCGCGCTGTACGATGGCAACGCGGACGCGGAAAAGGTCGGCCTCAGGGCGCATACGGTTCCCGCCCGGCGCGCCATCAACTCCAACGCCTCTCGCAGAGGCCACGTTCTCGAGTACCTCATCACCAACCTGCCGAGGCGGGCCACGTAGATGGCCGGTGGGCGCACGGCCATAGCGAGCGGTGCGGACCTCGAACGAGAGGTCGCGATCCTGGCCGAACGGCTCGGGCTTCGCGTCGGCAGCCAGATCAGGGTCGGCCGAAGACTCTGGGGTGCGGAACGCCGTATCGACCTGGTCTTGCGCTACGGCGATTCCGGCCGGAGCCTCGGGATCGAATGCAAGTACCAGGGCGTCGGGGGCTCGGCGGAGGAGAAGATCCCCGCGACGATTCAGGACATCGCGGCCTGGCCCATTCCGGGCATCGTCGTTTTCGCGGGACGGGGATTCTCGGACAACATGCGCGCCTACCTGCATTCGACAGGCAAGGCCGTGGCCTATGAGGACCTGCAAGGATGGCTGACACTCTTCTTCGGTCTTCCGGACGACTGATCCGACCGGGCGCGGGTGATCCGGCGGGGGTGATCCTCGGCTCCGAACGGCTCCTCGCCTCCGGCCTGCTGACCGGCTGGCGCGTCGGCGTCGTCTCGAACCCCGCGTCGGTCGACGGCGCGTTCCACCACATCGTGGACCGCCTCGCCGCCGCGCCCGGCGTGACGCTGGCCGCGCTGTTCGGACCGCAGCACGGCTTCCACGCCGACGTGCAGGACAACATGGTGGAGACCGCCCACGCGCGGCATCCGCGCCTGGGCGTGCCGATCCACTCGCTCTACAGCGACACGCGGGAGCCGACGGCGGAGATGCTCGACGGGCTCGACCTGCTGGTGGTCGACCTGCAGGACGTCGGGACGCGCGTCTACACGTACATCTACACGCTGGCCAACTGCCTGCGTGCGGCGCGGCGGTGCGGATTGCCGGTGGTGGTGTGCGACCGGCCCAACCCGATCGGCGGCGAGGCGGTCGAGGGGCCGGTCCTCGACCCGGCGTTCGCCTCCTTCGTCGGGCAGTTCCCGATCCCGCTGCGCCACGGAATGACGATCGGCGAGCTGGCGAGGCTGTTCAACGACCGGTTCGGGATCGGCGCGGACCTGCGGGTCATGCCGCTCGACGGCTGGTCGCGCGCCATGTACCACGACGACGCCGGCGCACCCTGGGTCATCCCGTCGCCCAACCTGCCGACCCTGGACAGCGCGCTGATGTATCCGGGGATGGTGCTGCTGGAAGGGACCCTGCTGTCGGAGGGCCGCGGCACCACGCGGCCGTTCGAGCTGGCGGGCGCCCCCGGCATCGAGCCGGAGGGACTGGCCGGCTCCCTGAACGCGCTCGGCCTGCCCGGGGTCCACTTCCGGCCGGCGACGTTCGAGCCGACCTTTCAGAAGCACGCCGGACGGCCCTGCGGCGGCTGCCAGATTCATGTGAGCGACCGGCGCGCGTTCCGCCCCGTGCTGGCCGGGGTCGCGGTGATTGCGGCGTGCCGGGAAGCGCTCGGAGACCGTTTCGGCTGGCGCGAGCCGCCGTACGAGTACGAGCACGACCGGATGCCGATCGACATCCTGGCCGGCACCGCCAAGCTGCGGCGCGACGTCGAGGCCGGCCGCACCGCAACCGACATCGCCGCGGGCTGGAGCGCCGGTGTCGAGGCCTTCGAGACGATCCGGCGGGACTTCCTCCTGTACTGAGCCCGCCGCCCGGCCGGTTCCGCGGCTCGTGCGCGCGTCGCGCGTCCCCGCGCCGGTGATACGATTGTCGGTCCGATCCATGGCGAAGAACAAGGGGTTGCGCGTCGATCGGGCCGTCCGCATCATCGGGGCGCCGACCCGCGTGTTGGCGGCTTTCGTCGACGCGCGGGCCCTGGCCGCCTGGTGGGGCGTCGTCCGGTCGGTGACCACGCCGCGCCCGCTCGGCGTGTACGCCCTGGAGTGGGGCAACGCGAACGGCCTGACCGGCGGCGTCTTCCACGGCACGGTCATGGAGTACCGTCCCGGCCGCGAGCTGTTCGTGGCCAACGCCTACTGGCTGCCGGCCGGCGGCGAGCCGCTCGGCCCCATGGGCCTGGAGGTCACCTGCAGCATCGACGGGCCGGCCACGCGGGTCCGGGTCCGGCAGAGTGGAACCGACGACGGCACCCGCTGGAAGCGCTACCAGGACGACATGACCTCGGGGTGGAAGATGTCGCTCGACGCCCTGAAGCAGTACATCGAGGACGGCGCCGCGCCGCGGCTGCCCGCGGGGCGACCTCAGGCCCCGCGCCCGGCCCTTGATTGAACCCCGCGCTGCACCGGAGACCGTCGCACCCGCGCCGACCCATGCCCGCTGACCGCATCGTCATCGTCGGCGGCGGGGTCGTCGGCTCCAGTATCGCCTGGCACCTGCGGACCGGCGGCTTCGACGGGGAGGTCGTCGTGGTCGAGCGCGACCCGACGTATCGGCGCGCCTCGTCGTTTCTCGCCATGGGCGGCGTGCGGCAGCAGTTCGGCTCGGCCGCCAACATCCGGCTGGCGCAGTACAGCGTCCACTTCTACGAGCGGTTCGACGACACGATGCGGACGCCGGAGCACCGGCCGCGGGCCTGGTTCCGGCAACGCGGCTACCTGTTCCTGGCCGACGACGCCAACGCGGAGCGGTTCGAGCGGCGCTACGAGCGGCAGCGCGCGCTCGGGGCGCGCGTCGAACGCCTCGACGTCGACGCGATACGCACGCGCGTACCCGACCTGTTCCTCGACGACGTCCGCTTCGGCGTTTTCGGGCCGGACGACGGCTACGCCAATCCGCGCGAGGTGCTGGCCGGCTTCCGGCACGCGGCCGCGGCGGCCGGGGCGACGTACATCACCGGAGAGGTCAGCCGCCTCGAGGTCACGGGCGGCCGCATACGCGGCGTGACGCTCGACGGCGGCGTGACGCTCGACGCCCGCGCGGTGGTGAACGCCGCCGGTCCGTTCGCCGCCAAGCTGGCGGCGCTGGCCGATCTCGATCTGCCGGTGACACCGGTCCGCCAGCACCTGTTCCGCTGCGCCCTGCCGCACCGCTGGCCCTACCGGTTCCCGGTGGTGATCGACCCGGGGGGCGTCCACTGGCGCCATGACGACCCGGTCGCGCCCGGCGATCCGGATCGCATCATCGTCGCCTGCACGAGGCTGGACGAGCCGGCAGGGGAAAACTTCGCCTGCGACGCCGACCGCTGGACCACCGACTTCCGGCCGCCGCTCGTGGCGCGCCTGCCGGCCTTCGAGGCGGCGGAGCTGGTGGAGGGCTGGGCGGGCCTGTACGAGATGACCCCCGATCACAACCCGCTGCTCGGCGAGCACCCGGAGCTGGCCGGCTTCCACCTCGCCAACGGCTTCAGCGGGCACGGGCTGATGATGGCCCCGGCGACGGGCGCGGCGCTGGCCGAGCTGCTCATGACCGGCGCGGCGGCGCGTCTGGACATCGGCGCGTTCGACCCGGGACGCTTCGCGCGCGGCGAGGAGTTCCGGGACGACGCGATGATCTGATCGCGGAACCGCATGCGACTTGACGACTGGTGCGAGCAGGCGCGGCGGGATGCGGCGCGGCGCGGCCTCCCGGACCTCGATCCGTTGCTCGACATGCTGTTCCGCGCCACCCGCGCGCTCCGGGCGGCGGACTGGGCGCGGGAGGCTCCCGCCAACGCGGCCGAGAGCGCAGCCGGACGCGGCCCGGCCGACCGCGAACGGCCCACCGCCCCGCCCGAGGGCAGGCGATGATCCTGCCGCCGGGGACGACCATCGCCGAGGCGGGAGCCGCGTTGCGCCGTGGAGCGACCACCGCGACCGCGCTGGTGGAGGAGTGCCTCGCGGCCATCGCCGAGCGCGACGGAGTCCTCAACGCCTTCATCACCGTGCTGGCGGACGACGCGCGGCGGCAGGCGCGGGCGCTGGACGCGGAGCTGACCCGCGGCCTCGACCGCGGCCCCCTGCACGGCATCCCGATCTCGCTGAAGGACATCGTCGACCTGGCGGGCGCTCCGACCACCGCCGCCTCCCGGCTGCGGGACGGACATCGCGCGGCGGCGGACGCGCCGGTCACCGCGCGCCTGCGGGCCGCCGGCGCGGTCGTCGTCGGCAAGTGCAACCTGCACGAGTTCGCGTTCGGCACCACCGGCGAGGAGTCGGCCTACGGTCCGACCCGCAATCCCCACGCGCCGGAGCACGTGCCGGGCGGGTCGAGCAGCGGCTCGGCGGTCTCCGTCGCCGCGGACATGGCCCTGGCCTCGATCGGGACCGATACCGGGGGCTCGATTCGCATCCCGGCGTCGTGCTGCGGCGTCGTCGGCCTGAAGCCGACCCACGGCGAGGTGAGCGCCGCAGGGGTCGTGCCCCTGGCGCCGTCCCTCGATCACGTCGGCCCGATCGCGCGTTCCGTCGCTGACGCGGCGGTGCTGTACGGGATCATGCGCGACGGCCCCCACCGCCCCGACGGCGGCGGGCAGGAGGCCGAACCGCCGGTCGCCCGCCGGCCGCGGCTCGGCATCCCTCGCCGTTACTTTCTCGACCTGCTGGAGCCGGCGGTGGAAGGCGCGTTCGCCGACACGGCCGAGCAGCTCGCGCGGACGGGGTGCCGGATCGACGACGTGGACATCCCGCATGCCGCCGACACGGGACCGGTCTACCTGCATACGCAGCTCGCCGAGGCGGCCGAACGGCATCGTGCCGATCTCGACGTCCACCCGGACGCGTACGGCCGCGGGGTGCGGCTGCGGCTCGAGCTGGGCCGCTACGTGCTGGCCGAGGACTACGTGCGGGCCCAGCGGGGACGGCGCGTCCTGACCGCCGAGGTGGACGCGGCGCTCGAGGAGCACGCGGCCCTGCTGCTCCCCACGCTGCCGATCGTTCCACCGCGCCTCGGCACCGCGTCGATCGCCGTCGGAGATACGACCGAGACCACCCGGGCGCTGACGCTGCGGCTGACGCAGCTCTTCGACGTCACGGGACACCCGGCGATCTCCATCCCGTGCGGAACGGCCGGCGGCCTGCCGGCGGGGGTGCAGCTCGTGGGGCGCCGCGGGGACACGGAGCGGCTGCTCGCCGTGGCCGCGGCCTGCGAGGCCGCCATCCGCCGACTCAGCTAACCCTTCATTTTCGCCCGCTGCTCGTCGTAGCTGCCGCCCGGAGTCGCGGTCTCCACCGGCAGCCCGGCCTCCGCCCAGCCCTCGTGCACCACCGCGCCGGTGGCCCGGTCGCGCGCCCCGCCGAAGCCCCCGAGCACGTTGCTGACGTCGGTGTAGCCGGCGGCGCCGAGAATCTCGGCCGCACGCTGCGAGCGGCCGCCCATCTGGCAGCCGATCAACAGCTTCGCGTCCGCGGCCTGCGTGGCCTTGAAGACCGCGAGGAAGTCGAGGTTCGGCTGCATCTGGCGGGTGGCCGGGTCGAGGTGCAGCAGCGGCACGTTGAGGGCGCCCGCCGGATGCCCGCTGTCGTACTCGGGCGTCGAGCGGACGTCGACGTAGGTGTAGCCCTCGTCGGTCTGCAGGTTGCGGGCGTCCTTGACGCCGACGTGTTTCACGCTCATGACCGCGCATAGTAGCATTGCCGGCTGGTACGGACTTGATCGCACGGCTCTTTCACGAGTGGGAACGCCATCTGGTCGCGGCGACGACCGACCGGGTCGTCCGGCCCTTCGAATGGGGCCTCGACTGGATTCCGCAGGCCGAGCGGGCGGCCGTTGCGCGGACGGGCGACGGCGCCGGAGACGGGGGCTCGCCGGCGGAGACGTTGCGCGGATGGGCTGCGGACGCCACCACCCACAGCGAGCGCTTCTACGCCGCGCCGCGGGGCCGCGACTTCCGCTTCGACGGCCGCCACGTGCGCTTTCCCAGCGCGTTCCGGACGCCGCATCCCGACAACGACACGGTCCACGGGCGGTACTTTCCCGCGTCCTTCCATCCCGGCGAGTCCCGGCGCGCCGTCGTCGTGCTCCCCCACTGGAACGCGGACCCGAACAGCCACGTCGCGCTCGCCGGCCTGCTCGCGCGGTTCGGGATCAGCGCGGTCCGCCTGAGCCTGCCGTACCACGACGCCCGCATGCCCCCCGAGCTGCACCGGGCCGACTACATCGTGAGCGCCAACATCGGCCGCACGGTCCAGGTCTGCCGCCAGGCGGTCCTCGACACGCGGCGGGCCGTCGACTGGCTCGAGTCGCGGGGCTACGAGCGGATCGGCGTTCTCGGCACCAGCCTGGGATCCTGCCTGGCGATGCTCGCCGCCGCGCACGACAGCCGCATCTCGGCCGCGGCGCTCAACCACATCTCGCCGTACTTCGCCGACGTCGTCTGGGAGGGGTTGTCGACGGCGCACGTGCGGGCCGGACTCGAAGGATCCATCGAGCTGGGGGCGCTGCGCGACGCGTGGCTGCCAATCAGCCCGGCTCCCTTCCTCGACCGCATGCGCGGCACGCGCACGCTGCTCGTCTACGCGCGCTACGACCTCTCGTTCCCGGTCCGGCTGTCCCGCCAACTGGTCGCCGGGTTCCGGCGGCGCGGGCTGGACCCGGAGGTCTTCGTCCTGCCCTGCGGGCATTACAGCACCGGGGTGGCGCCTTTCAACTGGCTGGACGGATTCGTGCTGATCCGTTTCCTGCGGCGGGCGCTCGGGCCGCTCGGCCGCGGATCCCGCAGGGACCCTCAGACGTGCAAGTAGCGCAGCAGGTTCCAGACCGCCTCGTAGAGCAACCCGGCGAGCTCGCGGACGAGCGGCGTCACGTCGCCCTCGGTCACGGCATCCGCCACCGTCACGGGCTCGGTGAACAGCAACCAGATCGTGGCCGCGGCCAGTACGGCGGCCAGCAGGCCGGCGATGCCGACCAGGCTCATGCTCCAGCGGGCCAGTGACATGCTCGGGGCGCCTTCAGGAATATAACGAACGAGAACCCGTTGCGGTTTCAACCGTCATCGAAAAAACTCGTCCACGGTCGCCTGCACCGGCTCCCCCAGGCCGAGCGACGCCAGCGACGGCCCGACGTCCGGCGGTCCGACCACCACCACGCGGAGGGCGTCGGGATCGAGGCGGCGTCTCGCCGCTTCCGCCGCGGCGCCGGCGTCGACCGCGGCCACGCGTGAGACGAAGGTCGTGTACTCGTCGTCGGGCAACTCGAACAGCGCGAGCCGCATCGCCGCGTGCACTACCTGCCCGGCCGTCTCGAAGTTCCGCGCGAAACCGCTGGTCAGCCCGGGTCGGGCCGCCGCGAGCTCGTCCCCGGTCACCGGCCGGGCGACGCGGATGTCCCGGATCTCCCGCACCGCCTCGCGGATCGCGTCTCCGGTCACCGCGGCATCGACCGCCGTCTGCAGCACGAACGGCCCGGGTCGCCGGCGGCCGTCGAATCCCGTCCGCACCCCGTAGGTATAGCCCTTGGCCTCGCGGAGATTGAGATTGAGCCGGCTGACGAACTGGCCGCCGAGCACCATGTTCATGACCATGACGGCCGGGTAGTCCGCGGCGCGCCGCACCACGCCGACATGTCCGATCCGCAACTCGGACTGGACCGCTCCGGCGCGCGGCACGAACGTGAGGCGGCCGGCCGCTGAAGACACGGCCGTCGCCCCGACCGTGTCGGCGGGCGCCCCGACCGTGTCGGCGGGCGCGGATTCCCGGCCCGCGGCGAGCGCGTCGTGCGGAACGCCGGACACGAGCGACGCCAGCTCCGCCCCCGGCGCGCGCCCCCGGCCGCCCGCCCTGATGAGGGTCCATCGCGCCGGAGCGTAGTGGGCGGCATGGAACGCCCGAACGTCGTCGAGGGTCGTTCGCGCGAGCGACGTCTCGGTACCGGCCGGCGTATGGCCGTAGGGATGCGTTCCATAGACCGACCGCAGGAACGCCCGCTCGGCGACCGCGGCGGCCACGTGACGCCGCTGCGCTATCCGGCTGATGCGCAGCGTCCGGATCCGTTCGACCTCCTGCGGGTCGAAGCGCGGCTCGGTGGCCAGCTCGATCAGCAGCGCCAGGGCATCCCGGGCGTGGCGCGCGAGCGCGGTGATGGACAGCACGGTGGCGTCGCTCGTCACGTCGGTTCCAAGCCGTCCCCCGATCCGGCCGAGCTCGTCGTGCAGCTCGATTCCCGAGCGCCGCCGCGTGCCGTCGTCCAGCAGGTCCGCCGTGAAGGCGGCGAGTCCCTTGCGCCCCGGCGGATCCGCCGCCGAGCCGGACGGAACGAGCAGCACGAAGCCGACCAGGTCCGTCGCGTGGTGATCGACGCTCCACAGCCGGACGCCGTTCGGCAGGGTCTCGCGCTCGATGGCGGGAAACCGCAACGGCGCCGGCGCGCCCACGGGCGGCAACGCGCTTCTGTCGACCGCCACTACCGCGTCTCCACCGGCGTCGAGCCGGGCAGCGCGGCATCGCCGCGGCCGGCCGGGACGACGCTGAGGGCGACCCGCGAGCCCGCCCCGAGCTCGGCGGAGACGGCGGCGGCCACGCTCTCGGGCGTCGCCTCCACGTAGCGGTCGAAGTCTGCCCGGGCGTAGGCGGGCGTGCCGGTATAGACGTTGTACGTGTTCAGCAGGTCGGCCCTGCCGCCGAAGCCCCCGACGGACTGGCGCTGCCACGCGTGGTCCGCCTCCGCCAGGTTGCGGGCGCGCTCGAGCTCCGCGGGCGTCGGGCCGTCCGCCGCGAGCCGGTCGATCTCGGCCCGGACGACGGCCTCGATCGCGTCCAGCCCCCGGTCCGGGGCCGCGGTCGCGACCACGCTGAAATGGCCGGAGATCTCGAGCGAGTGCTGGTGCGCCGTCACGTCGGTGGCGAGCCGCCGATCCTGGAGCAGAGCCCGGTGCAGCCGGGAGGCTTTTCCGCCGGCGAGCACCATCGCAGCCAGATCCAGCTCGGCGTCGCGCGGCCCGAAGAGCCGCGGCGTGACCCATCCGAGGTACAGCCGGGGCGACCCGACGCGATCCTCCAGCAGCAGCGCCTGGCTCCGATCGCCGGCCGCCGGCGCGGGCGGGGTCACCGGCGGCGGCGCCGGTCCCGCGGGGATCTCCGCGAAGTGCGCGCGGGCGGCCCGGATCGCGTCGCCGGCGGTCACGTCGCCGGCAATCGCCAGCGAGGCGTTGGCCGGGTGGTAGTAGGTCGCGAAGAAGTCCCGTACGTCGTCGAGGGTCGCGGCGCGCACGTCCTCGGGCCAGCCGATGACCGGCCAGTGGTACGGATGGTCCGGCGGATGGTGGGCCGCCGTCAGGGTCATCGACGCGAGCCCGTAGGGCCGGTTCTCGTAGCTCTGCCGCCGCTCGTTCAGCACGACCTCGCGCTGCGTGTCCAGCTTCTCGCGGGTCAGGGCCGGCAGCAGATGCCCCATCCGGTCCGACTCCATCCACAGCGCCCGCTCGAATGCGCCGCGCGGCACCACCTCCCAGTAGTTGGTGCGGTCCGCGCTCGTCGATCCGTTCAGCGTCCCGCCCGCCTCCTGCAGCGGCCGGAAGTACCCGCTGTCGTGGTGCTCGGAGCCCTCGAACATCAGGTGCTCGAACAGATGCGCGAAGCCGGTCCGGCCCGGCCGCTCGTTCTTGGAGCCGACGTGGTACCAGACGTTGACGGCGACTATCGGGCAGTGGCGATCTTCGTGCACGATCACGTCGAGCCCGTTGTCGAGCGTCACCTTGACGTGCGGGATGTCGGCGGGCATTCCGGTCTCGCTATTCCCCGAGGATCTGCACGACCACGCGGCGGTTCCGCGGTCGCGTATCGAGCTCCGCCAGCACGATCTGCTGCCACGTGCCGAGGCACACGCGTCCGCCCGTGAACGGCAGGGTCAGCGACGGCCCGAGCAGCGCGGCGCGCGCGTGGCTCGAACCGTTGTCGTCGCCCCAGCGCTCGTGGTGCCGGTACGCGCCGCCGCGCGGGGCCAGGCGCTCGAACATCGCGTCGAAGTCGGACACCGCGCCCGGCTCGAACTCGATGGTGGTGATGCCGGCGGTCGACCCGACGACGGCGACGGTCACGATGCCGGCCGACAGCCCGGAGCCGGCCACCGCCGCGGCCACCACCCCGGTGATGTCCTGCATGTCGCCCTGCCCCGACGTCCTCGCCTCGTGGGCGACGGTGTGCACCATGCCTTCGTTCGCGAACCTTCGATCATAGCAGTCTGGAAGCGCCGGCACCGGCAGGTTAGAATCCGGACACGAACGGGATTCGATGATGATTCTCCTGCAACGAAAACCCGAGGCGCTCCCCATGGTGACAGCCTTCTGCCTGGCGATTCTGCTGCTTCCGGCCGCCGGGCGGGCGCAGGAACCGGCGCTGACCTTCGATCCCCCGGCGGAATGGATCGCCGTGCAGGTCTCGTCGCCGATGCGCGTGGCCCAGTTCGTCCTGCCGAAGTCCGCGGGCGACGCCGAGGACGCCGAGCTTGCCGTCTTCTACTTCGGCGGCGCCGGCGGGTCCGTCGAGGCGAACCTGGAGCGCTGGACCGGGCAGATGCTGCAGCCGGACGGACGCCGTTCGGCCGACGTCGCCACCACCACCACCTTCATGGCCGGCGACCTGGCGGTGACGACGCTCGACGTGCCCGGCATCTACGCGGCCGAGGTGCGCCCCGGCTCGGGGATGCGCTACCACAAGCCCGAGTTCCGGCTCAAGGCGGCGGTGGTCGAGACACCCGCCGGGCCGTGCTTCTTCCGGCGCACCGATCGGCTTCCCGCTTCGCGTGCTCCCAGTTTGCGCAGGGTCGCCCGCTCGCGGACAATACGGCATGCCGCTTGCCGAGCAAATCATCGACCAACAGGTGTCGGGCATCCTCGACAGGCAGTCGGACGTCTTCGCGGACGAGTTGCGGCTGGGCGCCGACGATGCGGCCAGACGCTCGATAGCATTCCTGTTCCTCGTCGCCAAGGCTGGGTTCGATCTGACCGACGAGCAGACGATCGACGGAATGGTCGACGGAGGCAACGACTTCGGAATCGACGCCCTGTACTTCGAGCCGCCCGACGACGGCGAGCTTCAGGTGACCCTGATACAGGGGAAATACAAGGCGGATCTGCGGGGTGTATCGGCGTTCCCGGAGAACGGCGTCGCCAGCATGATTACCGCCATCGGTGCACTCTTCGATCCCTCGCTACCGGTGCAGTTGAACAGACGTCTGGCCGAGAGGATCGAAGACATCCGGTCGTTCGTCAAGGACGGCGCGATTCCAAGGGTCACCGCGGTCGCGGCGAACAACGGGCGCCGCTGGACCGAGCAGGGGCAACAACGAATCGACAATGCCGAGCGGGACTTCGGCAAGCAGGTAGAGTGGCGCCACATCGGCTCCGAGGAGCTGCTTACTCTGTTGCAGGCGCGGAAGCCGATCAACGCCGACCTGAAGCTCAATGGCATCGCCACGGTCGAGACCTTCAACTTTCGGCGCGCGCTGACGGGACGCACGTCGGTGGCCGAGTTCGCCCGGCTGACCGCCCAGTACGGCAACCGGTTGTTCGACAGGAACATTCGCCGCTATCTCGGGCTGGCCGGCAACCGCGTGAACGAAGCGGTCGCAGCTACTCTGCGAGAACCGAAGCAGCGGTCCAATTTCTACTTCTACAACAACGGCATCACGATCACCTGTTCCCAATTCCGCCACAATGCGCTCCAGAAGGAGAACTGGAGCGTGCAGGTGAGCGACCTGCAAATCGTCAACGGTGGACAGACGGCGCGCACCGTGGAGCAGATTGCGGAGGAAATCGGTCCGGAGATCAGCGCCGCAGAGGTGCTGGTCCGAATATACGAGCTCGAGAAGGACGACGCCGAGCTGGTAGAGGCGATCACTTTTGCCACCAACAGCCAGAACCCGGTCGACCTGCGTGATCTGAAGGCGAACGATCCGCGCCAAAAGGCCCTCGGGCAGTCGATCTCCGAGCTGGGCTACAGGTACCGCGCCAAACGCGAGGAGAAACCGGTGTCATCCGACGAATTCACGAGCGCTGTCATCGCAGAGGCCGTGCTGGCGATCTGGCGCCGGAAACCGCATCAGGCACGGTTCAGAAGCCGACAGCATTTCGGCGCGTTGTACGACACGATCTTCACCTCCAATCTGAACGGCGCCCAAGCGATCGTCGCCGCCCTGGTGCATCGATATGCCGAGAACCGCCGCAAGCGACCACCGGAGGACGCACCCGATTTTCTGGCGTACGGTTCCCGATTCATCGCCATGCTGATGGGGTGCTTTCTGCTGGACGAGATGGGGATCAAGCTCGATCAGCTCGACCACCGTAATTTCCGCGACGCGCGGGAGCTGGTGGCACAACGGTCGCACGACTATCTGATCCGGGCCGAGTCACAGATCAGCGAGGCGCTCAAGCCGTTGTTCCTCACCAGGGAGCGGACGCTGCAACGACTTTCCGCCACCTTCCGCCGAGCGGATCTCGTCGAGATGTTGGTGGGCGACGACGCGTGACAGACATGCAACGGACCTACTCGCGACACGATTCGCAGATTGGCCTCGCCTACTATTCGGCGGGCGCTCCGTCCGGGCGCCAGCCCATCTGCGCAGCGTTGCGCGCCGAGACGGCGCGGCTCCCGGCGGGCGCACTCAGTTCTCTTCCCGCTTCGCATCCGGGGGCGCGGCTCCCGGAGCCGCCGGCGACGGCGGGACGGCGGCGGTGTCCTCCGCCCGCGGGAGCTCTGCCGGGGCCGCAGCCGGCGGCGCGGGGGCCGGGGCTGGAGCCGAGGGCGCGACGGGCGGCGCGGGGGCCGGCGGCACGGGAAGGCTAGCACCCGGCGACGGCGACGAAGACACCCGGTTCAGAATGAAGGCGCCGAGCCCCGCCGTCCACGCCGCGTACTCCAGCAGCAGGCCGAGCAGGGCCAGCAGCACGCCCAGCCCCCGGAAGAACCCGCCGGCAGTCCCCAGCGCCTCTCCCGCCAGGGTCGGCAGGAGGATCAGCGCAACGCCGGCCCAGACGCTGGCGTAGGCGGCCGAGCTCGAGACGCCCATCCGGCTCCGGACCACCTCGCCGGCGCCGAGCACGGCGCCGCTGAACCCGACCAGCATGACGAGTCCGGCGGCCATGACGACGAACGGCAGCAGCAGGAGCAGCGGTATCCCCACGATGGAGACCACCGCGATCAGTATCCCGGACACCAGCAAGGGGACCGCCAGCATCTGAGCCAGGACGCCGACCACGCCGGCCTTGAGCGGCTCGGCGCTCGCGCGGCGGGCGATCCCCTCGACCGGACCCCGGGCCACGAGCACGATGCCGGACGCCAGCAGAGCCAGGAGCAACAGCCGCATGGCCGTCCCGGCGAGCCCGCTCCCCGGCCAGGCGCCGGGCCACCCGATCTGGAACCAGCGGCCGGCATCCCAGCCGCGGACGCCGCCCAGACCGACCTGCGTCACCGCGCCCCGCAGCTCGGCGGACGACGCGCGCCGCAACGACCCGGCGACGACGGTGATGTCGCCGCGCACCACCGCTCCCGGACCGAGGCGGAGCGGCCCGGCAATCACCACGACGTCGCCCGCCACCTCCCCGTCGACCGTCAGCGGGCCCAGGATCACCGTCGCGTCGCCCCGGACCCGCTCGTCGCGCTCGATCGTGACCGGCCCACCGACACGGAACACGTCGCGGCGGGTGATCGTCCGGCGCACCGGCACGTCGTCGGCTTCGCGGGCGGGCTCGACGGCGGGGTCCGCTGCCGTTCGCTCGGCGGCGGCGGAAGCTGCGGCCTGCGGCGCGGTGGCTGCGGGTTGCTCCACGATGCCGGCCGTTTCGGCGGCGGCCGACGCCTCGGGCTGCGCCTCCTGCTCCGTCGCCACGGCCTGCTCGCCGGTCGAGGCGGCCTCGGCCGGCGCGGACGGCGACGTCGCGGTCGCAGGCTGGCCGGGCACGGCCGCGTCCGCCGGCGCGGCGGCAGGCTCGCCCGCCGCAGCCGCCCCCGCCCGCCCCGGCGCCGCCCGGCCCGCCGGCGCGCCGCGAGGCCGCCCGGCCGCAGCCCCCCCGGCCTGCTCGGGCGCGGCCGGGTCTGCTGCGCCGCCTTCCTCGCCGCCGAACAGCGCCTCCCGAGCCGCGTCCCCGAGATACGTGACCCGCAGCACCAAGTCGGCGTCGTCCCCGAACGCGCGCCGCAGTTCGAGCCCGGACACCGGCACGCCGTCCACGGCGACGACACCGTCGCCGAGCGTGATCACGCGCGCCGCGCCGCCCGGCCCGGTGGACGTCAGGGTCAGACCGTCGGGCCGGAGGTCAACCTCGAAGCGCTCGCGGACGGCGCCGGCCAGCGCCTCCTCCTGCGCGGTCGGCTCCGTCTGGCCGGCGACGGCGCCGGCCGGCGCCATCGAGAACACGAGCAGTCCGATCCAGCACGCGGCGACGGCGGCTCCGATGCGGCGGCGGTTGGCATGACTGACCACTGGTCCCTCCCCTGCTCCGACCCTCATCAAGTGTCTACGCAGGCGGGGAGCCGCCGGTTCAGGAATCCCGGAGGCCGAGGGCGTGCTCGGCGATTACCCTGCGGTGCAGCTCGCTCGTGCCTTCGCCCACCTCCAGCGTCTTCGCCTCGAGCAGCAGCCGGCCCACCTCGTATTCCGCCGAGAAGCCGTAGCCGCCGTGGATCTGGATGGCGTCGAGGGCGTTGGCGGTAGCCGCCTCGCTCGCGGTCAGCTTCGCCATCGACGCCTCCACGGAGCAGCGCTCGACACCGGCGTCCTTCATGCGGCCGAGCCGGTAGACGAGCGCGCGGGCCGACTCCGTCCGGCAGATCATGTCGGCAAGCTTCTGCTGGATCATCTGGAACTCGCCGATGCGCCGCCCGAACGCCTCGCGCTCGGCGGCGTACGGCACGCTCAGGTCGATGGCCCGCTGCGCCTGTCCCACGCAACGCGCGGCCACCGAGAAGCGCCCCATGTCGAGGGCCGCGCCAAGAATGGGGAATCCCCGGCCCACCTCCCCCAGCACGGCGTCGTCCCCCAGGGCAACCCGGTCGAAGTGGATGGTGGCCAAGTTGTCGCGCTTCAGCGTCCGCATCGGCAGATCGCCGATCTCCACGCCCTCGGCGCACGGATCCACCAGGAAGACGGTGACGCCGCAGTGACGCGCGGCGGGATCGACCGTCGCCGCCACCAGCAGCAGGCCGGCGTGCGCGGCGTGCGAGATGAACACCTTCGATCCGCTGAGCGACCAGCCCGCGGCGGTCCGCTCCGCGCGCGTCTGCACCGCGGCCAGGTCGCTCCCGCCGCCCGGCTCGGTCAGGGCTGCCGCCGTGAGCACCGACCCGTCGCAGATGCCCGGCAGCCAGCGGTCGCGCTGGGCGTCGGTCCCGAAGCGAACGATGGACCCGGCGACGAGCGAGTTGGTCACCGAGACGACCGACGCCACGACCCAGTCGACGCGAGCCAGTTCCTCGCAGATCACCCCATACGTCACGACATCGGAGCCGCCCCCGCCGTAGGACTCCGGCAGCAGCGGTGTCAGGTACCCGAGCGGCACCAGCTTGCGGATCAGCTCGGCCGGGTACCGCTCGGCGCGCTCGTGCTCTTCGACGAACGGCAGGACCTCGCGCTCGGCGAACTCCCGCACGGCGGCGCGCACCTGGCGCTGCTCGGGGGTGAGGTCGAAGTCGGCGGCACGGCTCGGCGCGGTCGCGGCGGCGGCAGGAGTAACGGGCATCAGTCCCTCTCGTCGCCGCGGCCCGCTCCCCCGTTGCGCCGGCTCGCCACCCAGCGGAGGGCGGCGGCCAACTCCGTCGCCGCCAGCGCGAGCTGCCGGACGCGTCCGGCCAGCTCCGCCGACGGCACGCGCGCCGCGGTGAAGTCGTCCTTCGTCGCGTAGACGTAGCGCGGAACGATGTGACAGCGAAAATCGAACATCAGGCTGTTGGCAAGGCCGATGGGCGACATGTAGCTCCGCTCGCCCCCGGCGGCACAGAGAAACCCGACCGGCTTCTCTCCCCAGGCCTGCCCCGTCAGCTCCACGAAGTTCTTGACGGCGGCGTTCAGATCGTAGTTGTAGACCGGCGACGCGATCAGGATCGCCGCCGCCGCCGCGACCTTGTCCGTGACCGGTCCGATGGACGGGTGGTCGTAGCAGGCCTTGCCGTCGCAGATCGGCAGGTCCCACTCGCGCAGGTCGAGCAGCTCGTGGGGCGCACCGAGGGCATCCAGCGCCTTGCCGGCGGCGACGGCCAACGTGTGCGAGCGGCTGGCGGGGTTCAGCGAGCAGGAGACCACGAGCACCGGCGCACCGGCATTGACTTCCAGGGAGCTCATCGCGGGAAAGTATAGTGGTCGTATGCAACGGTGCTCGTCGGGCACCCTGCGACCGCCACGGCCCCGACGACCAGCGCGCCAGCGAGCAAGGCCGCTGCGTTTCTCACGTCTGCGCTCCGCGCTGCCTCAGAACTTCTGGACCGGGTCGGATCAAGCCACGCCGCGCTCGTGGAGGGCCGCGATCGCCGGCGCCGAGTAGCCCAGGCCGGCCAGGATGGCGTCGGTGTGCTCGCCGAGCGCCGGAGCGCGCCCCCGGATGGCGGCCGACGCCGCCGACAGCGTGAACGGCGTATCCGCCACCGGTGCCTCCACGTCGGATCCGGGCGACGCCACCGACCGCAAGAAGCCGATGGCCTGCACGTGCGCTTCGTCGAGCACCTGCTGCGGCGACAGGACCGGCCCGGCCGGGATGCGCGCCGCAGCGAGCGCGGCCAGCGCTGCTTCCGTCGTCCGCTCCCCGCACCAGACGGCCATCCGCTCGCTGATGACCGCGCCGTGGTCGCCCCGCGACCGATCGTCGGCGAAGCGCGGATCGTCGAGCCAGTACGGCTCCCCGATGAGCTCGGTCCAGCGCCGAAAAAGCGGCTGGCCGATGCACTGCACCAGCACCCAGCCGTCACGGGTGCGGAAGGCGTCGGACGGCGCCTGCGTCTGGCTGCGGTTGCCGGTGGCGACCCGGTCGGGCCGGATCATCGCCTGCTCCATCAGCATGCCGTTGGCGATGGTCAACGCCGAGGCGAGCAGCGACGCCCGCACCTGCTGGCCCTGCCCGGTGTCGCGCCGCACCAGCAGCGCCGCCAGCGTGCCGACGGTCGCCACCAGCGCGGTCGTGAAGTCGACGTACGGACAGTAGGCCTTGGTCGGCTCGCCGGGGCGGCCGGACAGATACATGATGCCCGACATCGCCTGTCCGATCCCATCGAACCCGAGCCGGTGCGACGACGGCCCGCCGGCCCCGAACGCCGAGACGCTGGTGAGGATCACGTCGGGCTTGACGGCCCTGAGCGCGTCGTAGTCGAGCCCGAGCGCCTTCAGCGCCGCGTCCGGCAGGTTCGCGACCACCACGTCGGTCCGCGCCACCAGCCGCTGGAGCACATGCCGCCCCTCGGGTGTGCGCGGGTTCAGGGTCATCCCCCGCTTGCCGCGGTTCACCTGCAGGTAGTAGGCGCCGTCGCCGGCCTCGGTCACCGGCATGAGGAAGCGGTCTTCCCCGCCGCGCACCTTCTCGACTCGAATCACGTCGGCGCCGAGGTCGGCGAGCAGCGCGGCGCAGAAGGGGCCCGCGATGAAGCGGCCGAAGTCGAGCACGCGAACGCCCTCGAGCGGGTCAGGCATGATTGGAGGGAATCTCCACCGGCCAGATCACCCCGCGTCAGCGGGCACGGCTTCCATGAGCGTACGATGGAACACGGAGAAACTCCCGGAACGGTTTACGGCCGGATCCAAGTGCTCCGCACGGGTCGGAATGTGTGGCGATACTCGCGGGTAGGCTTGTCGCACGGCCTGCCAGTCCCCGAAGTACCAGGCCTCCAGTTCCTCGATGACGATCCTGTTCGCCAACTGCCAGAGCCCACCCCGCGAGATCGTACGAAGCCCCGAACGCCTCGCGGTGACTTCAAGCTCCTCCTTCAGTTCCTCACAGTCATCGCCGTCACGATCTACCAGCACGAAGATACGCCAGTCGTCGGGCAGCCATCTTGAATAGCCACGAAAACGCGCTTCGAGTTTCCGTTTGAGATCCCGCTTGCCCTGAAACGTATGGGTCTCGTGACTGCAGTCTTCCGGCAGCAGGCGTGGAAGCAGCACCTGAAGGAACGCTTCCATGGACTGTTCTTCGAGCAGAAACACGAGGTGCATCAGCGCGACCGCCCCTGGCGTCGACCGGAGGGCGCACCCTGATTCACCAGCGGATCGCCAATCCCGAACTGCCCCTCCATCCACAGATCGCCGAGCGCTGCACCTTCCTCCACGAACTCCTTGACCCCGAGCACGTCAGATACTCTCTGAACCTGCGTATAGCCTTGGTCGTCCCGCCATAGCACCCATACCTCTCTGGGGCGCATGGTCGCCAGAAAAAAAGGTGAATGCGTGGTGACGATCAACTGCGTGCGCTCACTGGCCGCCCTGCACTCTTCAGCCAGTTCCGGAAGCAACCGCGGATGCAGGAAGTTCTCAGGCTCCTCCACACCGATCAACTGCGGGGGCGCAGGGTCATGAAGAAGCGTCAGGTAGGCCAGCATCTTCAAGGTACCGTCGGAAGCAAACCTCGACAACACCGGCGCGGCGAAAGGTGCATCCTTGATCCGCAGGGCCAAGCTCCCATCGGCCAGGGAAGTCGCTTCGGCGTGGTCGACACGCGGGACCCGCCGACGCAGAACATCGAAGATCTTGTTCAGTCTGTCCGGGTATTGCTCGTGCAGGTATTGGATGACGTTCGCGAGATTGGCACCCGTCGATGAGAGCTGCTCCTCACCTCCTGCTTCCGGATTGCGACGTGCGGCCTCAGCGGACAGATACGAGAGGTGCCAGCTCGAAACGAATTCCCGCAACGCAATGACGCGCGGGTTCTCCGCAAGCATGCCGAGCGTGCTGACCGCGAGCACATCGGGACCGGCAAGCTGCCGCGCCACCCGCCTGTCCGTCTGCTCCGGCGCCTCGCCGGTAATCACCGCGCCTTCGCCACGCCGATACTCCATGAAGTTGAAGGGCCGGCCGGAGCTGCGACTCCGTGTCCAGCGCAGGAATTCGTGGCCGACCACGGGGCGACCGTTCTCCTCGTCAAGCTCCAGGTGATACGTGATGAGGGGTGTCTTGGGTCGTTCGCGGTACTTCAACTCCACGACGATCGGCCCCTCGCTGTCGCGGCTGCGCAACTCCCGGAACCGCCCGCGCCGATCCCATGCCTTTCGGATACCGTCCGTGAAACACTCCGACAGGAACGCGAACACGTCGAAGACCGTCGACTTTCCGCTGCCGTTCGGGCCCAGCAAGACCGTCAGGGGCGTCAACTCCTTCAGTGCGACGCTACGAAGCGCTCGGTAATTGCGCACGTTCAGCGCCGTAACTCGGGGAGGCGTCCGGTTGGTCATGGACCGCTCACGTCCCAATTCTGGCGGCGAGGCTCCAACAGCGGCTCGGAACGCGGTTCGTCGATGCCCACTGGCAGGTCGCACACCATCAGGTCTCTCAGAATAGCAGGTGGCCCAATCCAGCTTCCTCTCCGACGCGCAGGAACTTCGGAATGCTGACGGCCGCGGCAGGTCGCTGACGCCGGGCTACTACGGGAGCGGGAGCTGGCGGCTCTCCTGCTCGCGCGCCTGGTCGAAGGCAGGGAGCGGCTCGGCGCTGCGGACCTGCTCGAGCCAGAAGACGCCGTCGTAGGGGATGGAGTTACCGCGCGTGCCGATGAGATCGACGTCGCCGTCGCCGTCCATGTCGCGGACGAGGAACTTGTCGAACATGCCGCGGATGCGGCGCGAGACGTCGTGCCGGATCCACGTCCCGGCGGGATCCGCCGGCTGCTCGAACCACGCCAGGCGCCCGGCGCGGTGCGTCGGGGACGGCTCGACCGCGTCGACGTCGCGCGGGGCCTGGCTGTAGGCGCCGGAGAAGGCGTCGAGGCGGCCGTCGTCGTCGATGTCGGCCAGCACGAAACCCACCAGACGGTCGGGCGCGAGGCCGCCGATGGTGTGCTGCCGCCATGCGTCCGCGAAGTCGGCCGGCTGCTCCAGCCAGGACAGGCCGTTGCGTTCGTCCCGGATGGCGATGTCGATGCGCCCGTCGCCGCTCAGGTCGACGAACTCCATGTTGAAGCCGGTGACGACCGCTTCCGGCTCGATGTCGATGCGGTGCTCGACGAACGCGATCTCGTCCGTGGTCACGTTCTCGAACCAGAAGATGCGCTGCTCCATGCGCGAGCCGCCGATGACGTCGAGGTCCCCGTCGCCGTCCAGATCGAAGGGCTGCGAGTTGATGGGGACGATGACGCGGGCCAACTCGTGCTCGACCCAGGCGTCGCCGTCGAGCGGATCGTCCGGAATCGCGAACCACGAGACCGGATGCTTATCGGTGGTGCCGCGGGGCGGGTTCTGGCCCCCCTTGTTCGCGGCGACCACCTCCGGCCGGCCGTCGTCGTCGAAGTCGGCGAGGAAGACCCGGATGTAGGAGCCGCGGTCGAGGGTAGCGGCAGGGATCACGCGCTTCCACCGCTCGGCCCGGCCCCTCCCGCCCGGGTTCTCGAAGTAGATCAGGTGCGACAATTCGCACGCCACGACGACGTCCGGATAGCCGTCGCCATTCATGTCGGCGATGGCCACGTCCTCGGCCGCGCCCGCCTCCTCGCCCTCGGCCAGGGTGTAGAGGTCCCACGTGTCCGGATCGTCCGAGCCGTAAGCGATGCGGACGTGCCCGTCCGGCACGCCGTCGTAGGTGGTGTCGGACTCGTGCACGGACACGATGTCCGGATGGCCGTCCCGATCGAGGTCGGCCATCGCCAGCCCGTCGCTCCCGGCGAGGGCGACGCCGCCGACCGCCAGGTCGTCGATGATGTGCTCGCGCCAGGAGATGTACGAACCGTCGGCGGCCTTCGCGCGCGTCGGCGTGTCGGCCACCGCCGGCGGGCCCTCGCCGGACTGCGCCGTGGCGGCCTCGCCGGCGGGACCGGCCGCCCGGCCCGCGCCGACAACCAGCGCCAGTGCGACGACGATCCCCAGGCTCCCCCGCGTCCGCCGCGGCCTGTCGAGTGTTGTCACCGCTCCTGCTCCTCATCCGTGTCGCGCGGCGTCCGGGAATCGAAACGGCGCATCCGCGCACGACGACCTCGTCGTCTCAGCGTCCTCCGGCCGCGCCGGCGTCCAGGTGCGTCCGGGCGCCCGGGCAGTGCGGGCACATCCGTCCGGTCGAGCCGAGCGCGGCCAGCGGCACCGGAACCGTCTGGCCGACCAGGCCGCGGGGGATTCCCCGGCAGGCGGGCGAATGATGGTAGACCGTCTCGTCGCCTACGACCCCGCCGACGACGAACACCGTGGCGGGCGGAATGTGGTAGCGCACCGGGGTGGCGCGCACCGACAGCCGCCGCCGGTCGACCCGCACCCGGAGCTCCTCCGGCGGCTCGTCGAGCGCCGGCCGGTAATAGGTGACCAGGTACTGACCGTTCAGCTCCGCCGCGATGCGCCTGAACCGCTCGGCGATACCCGAGGTGGACGACACCTTGTAGAGCCTGCCGCCGGTGTCGCTCGGACCCTTGTCGAGCATGCGCTCGCGCTCGCGGTTCTCCTGCATCCAGCGGAAGGCGCCCGCCCCCGACGTGATGGTCGCCAGGCCGTTGCTCCGCCCGAAATCCGCGAAGCCGACGCTCCGCAGGCTCGTCAGCGCCACGGCGTGCATGACGACGCCGTAGCTCCACAGTCGATCCACAACGGCCTCGGCGTCCTGGTCGCGTCCGGCGTCCGGCGTGCTCCGCCCCCGCGTGGGGAGACCGGTGCCCCGGATGGACATGTCCTCCATGCCCCGCCCCTCCGTGGTCAGAAGCACTACCGCGGGCCGCATCGACCTCCGCGCGGCCAGCTCGCGGGCGCTCTCGTCCACCGCGGCGACCAGATACGCGCTGGTCTCCGAGAAGCCGGAGAAACGCTCTGCGGCCGCCCTGAGCAACCCCGTATCCGTCGTGTAGTCGACGAGGGTCTGACGCTGGTCGCCGAACGCGATCAGGCTCACGCGGTGCCCGCGCAACGCGTCGACGAAGGACACCAGCGCCTCGCGGATGTGGACGATGTTGTTGCTGGCGACCATGCTGTCGTCGACGAGCAGCGCCACGTCGAAGCCGACCATCGCGGGCTCGACCCGCAGGACCTCGCGCCGGTCGCCGTCCTCCTCGACGCGGAAGTCGGCGGGCCCCAGCCCCATGACCGGCCGGTCGCGCCTGAGAACGGCGACGTACGCCTGCGCCTCGCCGGCATCGAGCTCCTGGGCAAGGGGCGCGACGCCGGCGGGATCGGTCGTGACGACGGCCACGGCCAGCAGTGCGAACAGGAGAGAACGGGCGCTGCGCAGCCGCGCGGGAAGGTGCGCCGCGTACCGGCGATGCAAGGGACGCGGTGGAAGAGCCATGGCGACCTCCTGTCCGGCCGCACCGGCGCGGCCCGGAACCTGCTGGTGCGTGTTCCGTCCGGACTACGGCGCACTCGGCGCGGGCTTCACGTTGACCGTCACGTTGACCCGCACGAGGTGGACGGTATCGTCGGCCACGGCCTGGAGCACGTAGATGCCCGGCTCGCTGAAGCCGACCCGCGTCACCGCCCGCCCCCCCTCGCCGATCTCCGGCACCTGCGGGTCGAACGACACGTCGCCCGGACCGCGCCACTGGAGCCAGGTGACCGCCAGGCCGGTCCTGGCGGCGTTGCGCGGATCGACCACGGCCTGCGACTTGGGCCCGCGGCGCGGCGTGCGCTCGGCGAGGCGCGGGTCGGGCGGCGGGATGCCGTCGTCGCCGGCGACGACCGCGATCTCGATCGTGTCCGGCAGCGTCACCTCCAGCTCGTCCGCGCCATCCAGGCGGATGAACGGCCGCTGGTTGTCGGCGTAGCCCTGGGCGGTACCGGTGCCGCGATTCAGGCGCCGCACGCCCGCGTCGATCTCCCAGACCGGCCACAGGTGGCCGTACGCATAGTCGGTGCGGCCGTTGTGGGTGACGCTCCAGACCAGATCCTGCTCCCGGCCCCAGTCGGCCGGAACGCGGACCGTGAAGACGAACTGCTGCCGGCGGTTGTAGAAGTGGGTCGGCTGGCCGCGGTCGGCCGGCCCCGGCTCGAAGAAGTTGTTCGGCCCGACCGGGATGATCGGCTGCTCCTGGTAGTTGCGGTTCAGGTAGCCGAAGACCATGGTGAACGACCCGTCGTCGTTCCGCTCCCACCCCTCGAAGACCGGCTGCACGTTCTGGCCCCGGTTCCAGCGCTCCTGCGCGGACGCCGGCGAACCGAACGACACGGCCAGCACCGCGGCCAGACACGCTACCCCGACGATGCGACTGTCACGACTCATGATGCTCTTCCCGCGACCTCTCTCGAACCATCCAAAGATCGAAGCCTCCGCGATCCGGCGACCGCGAAGGCTCCGCCCGAATCGACTGCCGCCCAACCGGGCCTGACCAGCAGTCCACGGCCGTTCCTACGGCGCAGACTGCTAGTCGTCGTTGTTGGCGTTGAGCGCTTCGCGCTCCGCCACTTCCTTCTCGAACGCCTCGTCGTCGAGCTCGTACCAGCTCACCCACGCGAAGCTCATCTCGTCGCTCGAACGCTGTCCGAAGCCGGCCCAGTTGGTCGGGTCGTCGTTCCAGCGGTTCGCCTCGGAGTTGTCGTGCCAGCTCGTCACGTGCAGGATGGTGTCCCGCGGGAGCAGCGGCGCCACGTGGTCCTCGTAGTTGTAGACGATGTGCCACCCGAAGTCCCAGTCGGCGCAGCTCAGGATCTCCTTGCTGTTGTCCGGGTAGATCGCCTCAAGGCACTGCCGCTTGCCCAGGTTGTGCAGGTGCGCCTGGAACGCCGTGATGTGGGAGTTCTCCTTCAGGCGGTAGTAGCCGTCGTGGCGCACGTTCGACGCCCCGGCGGGAATGTCCAGATCCTCGTCGTCGCCGACGTGGGCCGAGATCAACTGCCGCTCCGGCACGACGCCCTTCGGGTAGAACTGCAGGCCGACGCGCGTGCGGTCGGTCGTCTCCACGCCGATCGCGGCGTAGTGCATGTTGAAGCGGATCTTCGCGCCGGCCTTGATCTGGCGTCCGGTGCCGTCCGGGAAGATGTCGCCGTTCTTGCCGAGGGCGTACTCGTTGAGGAACTCGCCGATGCCGCTCGTATCCTCGGTGTCGTCGTTCACCATGCCGGTCACGGCGTGGTGCACCACCGGGAAGCCTTCGATCGACGGCTTGGTCTCGACCGCCTTGATCCAGCGGTCCTCGGTCAGGCCGGACTCGGACTCCAGGTTGCCCCACCAGTTGGGCGCCTCGGCCGCGACCACGAACGGCTCGGGAATCTCGACCACCCAGTCCGGCTCGCCGATCTTCCACTCGGCGATGTCGCGGAACTCGCGCGGCGGCGGCAAGTCGGCGGGGTTGCCCCGCGGCGCGCCGGCGTCGACCCAGGCGGCGACCGTGGCGATCTCGTCGTCGCTCAGCGAGTAGTCGTACTTGAAGCCCTGGACGCCGATGTTCCTGTCGATGTACCACGGCGGCATCGAGCGCGTGACCACCTTGTCCTTGATCGACCGCGCCCACGGCCGCGCCTCCTCGTAGGTGAGCAGCGACATCGGGGCGATGGAGCCGGTGCGGTGGCACTCCTGGCAGGAGCGCTGCAGGATCGGCGCGACGTCCTTCGTGAACGTGACCTCGTGCGCATCCTGCGCGGCGGCGATCGACGGCGCGGCGAAGGCGCCGAGCGCGAGGGCCAGGACCGCGGCGAGACCGAATCGGCAACCGGTTGTGAGTGACATCTCTGAAGCCTCCAAGGCCGAGCGTGTTGCAGCGAGCGCGTGGTTGCACGGTCGCGCCTGGCGGAGTACCGCGAGCGCGTATCGCACGGTTGCGCGCCGTGTCTAGCGTACAGACTAACGGTGCGACCGCGACGTTTCGCGGCCGGCGGTCTATTGTGGACCAGCCGGCGCCGTTGCGCCAAGCGTTCTTTGCGGCGGCGGTGTCTGGTACATTTGGAGCCGCGATGGCCAAGCTCGAAGGAGTGCGCGACGACTCGATCCGCCGCTCGAGAGAAGACCTGGCGCGGGGGCTGCGCACCGAACCGACAGTCCGGCTCGCCTGGCTGTTCGGCAGCCGGGCGCGCGGCACCGCGCGCCGGGACAGCGATGTCGACGTCGCGGTTCTCGTCGACGACGTCTGCGCCGACGGATCGGGGGCGCTCAAGGACTCCTACTTCCGCGTGATCGGGGTGCTCGGCCGGGCCGTGCGCAGCGACCTGATCGACGTGGTGATCCTCAACCACGCCCCCCCGTTGCTGCGCCACCGGGTCCTCCGGGACGGCGTCCTGCTGTACGCACGCTCCGAAGTGGAACGGGTGCGCTTCGTGCATCGCACGACGAGGGAGTATCTGGACTTCGAACCACGCCTGCGCGAGCAGACCCGCCTGCTCATACGCCGGATGAAGGAGGGACGGCCTCGCCATGATGGTCGATACCGCGATCTTCGCGAGGCGGCTCGACGCCCTGGAAGACTATCTGCAGCGGCTGCGCAGCCTCGGCCAGACCCATGAGGCCGACTACCTCGCCGACCCGAAGATCCACGACCTCGCCGCACGCTACCTGCATCTGGCGGTGGAAGCGACGATCGACATCGGCAATCACTGGATCTCGGAAGTGGGCCTGCGGACGCCGGACACGAACCGCGACATCTTCGTCGTCCTGGAGCAGGCGGGTGAGATCGACCCGGCACTGTCCAACCGGCTGCAGGAATGGGCCGGTTTCCGCAACGTGCTGGTGCACGACTACCTGACCATCGATCACGGCATCGCGTACCGAGCGATCCGCGACGACCTCGGCGACCTCGACGCGTTCCGGCACTGGGCCCTCGGCAAGCTCGACCCCGACGAGGCATGAACCGAGAAACATCTCGAGCTGACGCGGGGAGGCGATCCACCTTCGGATGACCGCCCCCCGGGGTCCCGCCTACCGGCGCAACTTGAACACGTACAGCGCGTTCCCGGTATCCGGGTGCACGATGTCGGGGCTCAGCAGCGCCGGCACGCGCCGCGGGCTGCCGCCGCCCAGCCCGGTCGACACGGCGATGTACTGCGTGCCGTCGGCGCCGTAGGTGACCGGGAACCCCTGCACGGAAGTGCCGAGCCGCGTCTCCCAGAGCACCTCGCCGGTGGCCGCGTCGTGGGCCCGGAAGTAGCGGTCGACGTCGCCGGCGAAGGCCAGCCCGCCGGCGGTGGTCAGCACCGCGGTCATGAACGCGGCGCGCTGCTCGATGCTCCAGCGCTCCTCCAGCGTGTCGACGTCGTAGGCGGCCAGCTTGCCCAGGTTACCGTCCGTGCCCGGCATCTCGAACCAGGTCCGGTCGGCCTGCGAGCCGCCCGACCCGATCTCCAGCGCCACCTCGCGGCCGGCGATCTCCAGACAGCTCTGGCTCAGCGGAATGATCAGCGAGCGCGTCTCCGGGCTGAAGCCCGACGCGTGCCAGTTGTGGCCCCCGGCGGTGCTCGGGCAGACCGAGACCCAGTCGCCGATGCCCATGTCGGCGATGTCCTGGCGGTAGGTCACCACCCCCGTCCGCGGGTCGATGCTCTCGAACACGTTCTGGAAGACGGTCTCGACGTGCCCGAGGTACTCGCCCGACTCGCGGTCGAGCTTCCACAGGACGCCGTGCTTGCCGATGGTGAGCAGCGCCTTGCGCCCGGCGCTGTCGACGAGCACCTGCTCGAAGCCCTCGTCGAGGTCGAGCGCCTCGCCCGGCACGTGCTGCCGGTACCAGCGGATCGAGCCGTCGGCGGGCTCGAGGGCCAAGGTCGAGTTGGTGTACAGCGCCGGGTCGTGGACCGTCAGCCCGCGGCTCGCCGGCACCCACGGCTTGGCCTGCGCCACCGGCCAGTAGAACAGGTCCAGCTCCGGATCGTAGCTGCCGGGAATCCACGAGTCGCCGCCGCCGCGCAGGGCCAGCGGCAGGTCGCCCCACGAATCGCCGCCCGGCTCGCCGGGGGCGGCGATGGTCAGTCGGCGCCAGAGCTCCTCGCCGGTCTGCGCGTCGTGCGCGGTGATGAAGCAACTGTCGGGCATGAACCGCGAGCAGCCGTTGATCCCGTTGATCACCCGTCCCCCGGCGACGATCGGTCCGCTGGAATTGGAGTAGCCGTCGTTGTAGTCGGCCATGCGCGTCTCCCAGACCAGCTCGCCGGTGCGGGCGTCGAGCGCCACCACGTGGGCGTCGCGCGTGCCCATGTAGATCTTGTCGTCGTAGATGGCGAGGTTACGGCTGTTGGCCCCGCGGAACGCCTCCGGCAACGGCCGGCGGTACTCCCAGAGCAGCGTCCCGGTGACCGCGTCGAGCGCCTGCACGACGTTGCCGGGATTGGCCAGGTACATCACGCCGTCGTAGACCAGCGGCGTCGGCTGGTTGCGCCCGTCGGCCATCGACCAGACCCACGCCAGTTGCAGGCCGCCGACGTTGTCCGTGTTGATCTGGTCCAACGGGCTGTGGCCCCAGCCGTCGTACGTGCGCCGGTAGATGAGCCAGTCCTCGGGGTCCGGATCCCGCAGCATGGCGTCGGTGACCGGGGCGCGCTCGGCGATGGGATGCAGCGTGTAGGTTCCGCCCGGCAGATCGGCGGACGCGGCGACCGCCAGCGGCTGCCCGCTCGAAGCCTGCCCCGCCGGCGGCGCGGTGACCACCCCGCCCAGCGCGACGGCGCCCGCTTCGTAGTCGTTCCGCCGCAGGATGTAGGCGACGATGCTGGCGTACTCTTCCGGCGCCAGCGAGCCCCCCGCCCCCGGCGGCATCGTCACGGCGATGAGCTCCAGCAGGTCCGCGACCGGCTGCTCGCCCCACCCCCCGCGGAACGTCGGGCCGGCCAGCTCGGGCGCCTCGAACGACCCGCTCAGGTTCGGCATGTGACACGCCGCGCACTCCCGGTCGTAGAGGGTGCGGCCCGCCTCGGCCTCCGCCGCGGTGTACTCCGCCGACGCCAGTTGCGCCGATGCGGCCGCGGGCGACGCGACCAACGCCGCCGCGGCGAGCAGCGCTCCCCCCACGCAACCGTTCACGCGCCGGCCGAAAAGTCGTCGATGCATCAGCGTCCCCCTCTTTCAGACAGCGCCATCGTATCCCAGACGAAAGTAGAGTCGACGACTGGCGCGGTGGCGGTAGGCGGATGGGGGTAGCTGGTTCCGGCGGCTTTCGCAATGCCGGTGCCTCACTCCCCGCCGTGGCTCCGTTTCCAGTCGCCGCTCATCGAACCGGACGGGCGGTTTTCCCGCATCCGGCTCTCGGACGAGATCATGCCTTCGCCCACGGAAAGCTCGTCGTACGCGGTTTAAGGTGCGTTAGCCCGTAGTCGGTCCACAGCCGCTCGTCCGGGAAGCGCACGGATTTCCCGGACCGTACCTTGTGCTTGCGACAGAGCCACTGGCGCAGCCGCCGAGTGGCGTGCTGGTCGATTGCCGCGTAGGCCGGGCTGACCTGTCCCAAGGTGAAGTAGTTCGCCCAACCGGTCAGCAACCGGTTGATGCGACCCACCACGACCTCGGGTTCCAGTAGCCCGTAACGCGACGCGGTCAGCTCACTCACGCGGCGGCAGATGCTCTGGACGCTCGCCGGGCTCGGGCGGGTGCCGATGTAGGCGCGGCCCGTGTCCCGACGATAGTTGCGTCCAATCCGGTAGCCGAGGAACGTCATCGACTCCTCCGGCACCCGGCAGCAGCGGGTCTTCTCGGCGTTGATGGGCAACTTCAGACGCTTCAGCAGGCCTTCGACCGCCGACCGCATTGCTGCCGCCGGCGCCTTGCCGAGCACCGCGAAGTCGTCCGCGTAGTTGACGATTTCCGCCTCGAAGCGCCGGGCATAGCCCAACACCTTCCAGCCCAGAATGAAGCGACGCATGTAGACGTTGCTGAACAGCGGCGAAATCGGTGACCCTTGCGGGGTCCCTTTCCGCTCACGACGCGCCCGGTTCGTGAGGCGGCGTCCGCCGTGACCGTCGTCCTCTTCTACCGCCATCTCCAGCCATGCCTTGACCCACCCCAACAGCCGCCCGTCGCTCACGCGCCGGGCGATGGACCGCAGCAGGTCGGCGTGCGGAATTTGGCCGAAGTAGTCTGACAAGTCGGCGTCAACCACCTCCTCGTGGCCCGTATTCAGCAGCCGGTGCACGCGCTTGACCGCGTCGCGCGCGTGTCGGCCCGGCCGATAGGCGTATTGCTCCGGTTGCAGGTCGGCTTCGAAGATGGGCGACAACACCAGCATCGCCGCCGTCTGCGCCACCCGGTCCCGGAGGCACGGTATGCCCAACGGCCGAAACTTCCCGCGTTGCTTCTTCGGGATGAGGACCTGCCGAACCGCCCGCGGCCGATAGGTCCCTTCCTTCAGGTCCCGCGCCAGTGCTCCCAACCACCGGTCCACCCCGAGCGACTCGACGTCCGCGACTGTCTCGCCGTCCACCCCGGCCGCACCGCCGTTGCGACGCACAGCCTGCCAGGCGACCACGAGCACGTCGTCGCGCCACACCTTGTCGCTCAGCGAGTAGAACCGGAAGTCCGGAGCTTCCTTCGCTTTCGCATGTAGCACCGTCTGGAGTCGCTGAACTCTCTCTGAGGCTGATAGGCTCACGCCAGTCCCCACGTCCCTTCCTCCGTCATGCGCTGCTCTCGAACCAAGGCCCCTTCCCTCCACCGGCGTTACCCGGCTTCCCCGGTACTGCGGGCCTCTCCGCCACCCTGCTCGGTCCGACCTGGCCCTCGCGGGTTGTCGGTTGGCGCGTGCCACGCCGCCGGCAGGGCTTCCCGTGTTGCGTCCATCCCCCTCTTCCACACGTGCTGCCGCCATTACCCCGGCGGAACCGGTCGGTGCGCGCGTCGCTCGCTTCCCGACCGCTCGCAGCCTTCCCCGAATTCCAGGCGGGTCGGCTTCCGCATTACCCGTTTCGAGGCCTGCTCGGCGTTTTATGTGCTCTTTCCCGTTATGCGCTGTAGACACCCACGCCCCTGCGTAGTCAGGACTGGTTGGTGGTTCTACAGCGCATAACGGGTTGCCTTACAGCGATCGCAGGTACGCCATGAGTCC
>MKWU01001284.1_pt1 | contig 44574 bp, 40 predicted proteins | sample 809101 | NCBI WGS metagenome assembly MKWU01 (sample SAMN05860141, study PRJNA318959) | sponge metagenome | host: Aplysina aerophoba | place: Slovenia: Piran, Adriatic Sea, Gulf of Piran | collected 2013-05-07 | reverse complement strand
CTTCGTTAGCAGCCGGATCACGACCCACATCCCTGAGATCCGGTCTGCCTATCCGGTCCGTGAAATGCCCGATTGCGCGCTTGACGGCTTTGGAGACCAACCACCCGCCGAGCAGGATCAGGAGCAGCGTCAACCCGCGTTCCACGAACCAGGCGGCTATCTCGGCCACCACCGGGCTGCCGGTCCACTCGTAGACCGTGTCGCACACAAAGCTCGAACCCCCGCCACAGGCGGCCGATGAACCGGTCCCGGTTTGCTGAGCCACGGGAATCATGCGACACCGACACCTTTATCCGGGGATGGAACGGCCGACAACGCGGCTTGGGAGGGCATCCTAGTTATAAGCCGGACGGACGGGCGGGGCGTTCAGACACCATGGAACCCCCGTTGCTAGCAGCCGGCCCGATTCAATGACGACCGCCGCTGGCGCGCGCAGATCTCACGAGAGGAGAGGACCTCACGGGTTGCCGCCTGTGTAGACCGTTAGGGGATCGTCGTAAGGTAACCGCCTGATCCCGTCGAAACCCGCCCCGGCCAGCATGGATTCGAGGGTTGCTCTCGAATGAGCCGCTCCACCGGTTTCGACCCTCATCATGACGTCGAAGAGTGCGCCGAACGCTCCCGGACCGCTGTCGCCGGCGAAGTCGTTGACCACGACGTGGCCACCCGGCGCGATCGCCAACCGCACTCTTTGCAGCAGCTCCATCGCCCGGTCCTCGGTGAGGTCATGGACCAGGTGGGACACCAGGGCCGCGTCCATCGATCCGGGCGTCACCCCGCAGCAAGGATGCTCGAAGACGTCCACCCCCACCACGTTCACACCCGTGCCCTCCAATTCCTGGCTCGCCCAGCCCGCAACGAGCGGGTAATCAACCAGGGTGACATGAGAGCCCGCCTCGGAGAGCAGGCGGGCATAGGTTCCCAGGCCACCACCCACGTCCAGCACCCGCTTGCCAGGGGCGAGCTCGTAGAGCTCGTGGAGCGGCGGCCCACCGATCCTGGCGAGAACATCGAGCGCCTCCAGGAAGGCTCGGGCCTGCTCCGGGTTCCGGTCCAGTTGGGATCGCCAGGGTTCCATGACCGGGCGCCCTCCGGTCACCACCTCATCCAGGCGGGACCAGGCTCCGGCGAACACCGCTTCCTTGGCTACGACCAAGCCCATCTCCCCGCCCGGACCCAGACGCTCAACGGTGTAGGGCGTGGCGGCATACCAGGCGCCGTCCCCCTCAAGCAGACCGATCCCGACCAACGCATCCAGCAAGGCCGCCAGGTTGGACGGATCCACCGCCAATTCCTCCGCCAGGTCACCGATCGATCGAGGAACGGGCCCGAGAACGGAGAACACCCCGAGCCGATGAGCTGTAGTGATCGCCGCGGCAGGCTGGTAGCCGGTTACCAGCTCGACGAGCTTCCAGTCGGAGTCGATCATCGCTTCCTCAGCGACCGGTACAGGCGCCATCCGCGGAGCAGGGAGGAGATGGTGGACGGCTCAGCTTGCCGCGGACTACGGCCCAGGTCGGCGAGCACGGTCATCGCGGCGTTCCTGCCCGGCACGCCCGACAATCCCCCGCCGGGGAAGGTGCCGGCACCGGTCAGGTAGAGCCAGGGAACGGCGGTCCGGTAACCCCGGCCGGCGCCGGGCCGGAGCGAGAACATCTGGTCGATTGTCATGTCGATGTGGTTGGGATTGCCGAACCTGGCGCCGGTGCGTCTCTCCCAGTCAACGGGACCAGCTACCCGCTTGTCGACGATCCGGTCCCTGAGCGACACACCCGTGATGGCCTGGTAGCCGTCGATCAGCCGATCCGCATGCGTCGACGCCGCCGACCCGGTCCACTTTCCGTGCTTCAGGCGGGCAGGCACGAAGGTCGACAACCAGGCGACGCCGCCTCCTTCGGGAGCGGCCGAGGGGTCCAGGGCCGAGGGCGAGGCCCAGAGCATGGCCGGTTCCGATGGAAACAGGCCGGCGGCGATCTCGCCGAACGACCGAGCCATGGAGCCCGGGTGTTGCTGTAACAGCCAGATCGCCTCGGGGTGACCGAACAGACCGGGCTCGGCCTCGGCGGACAGCGCCAGATCCACCTTGAACTCGGCGACGTTGAGCGATCCGCTGGTCACCATCCGAGCCGCCTCGTCGAGTTCGGGTACGGGCTCGGCCATAAGCCGGCTGGTGCGTACCACATCGAGCGCCGAAACCACTAGGTCGACGGTGTGGGTATCGCCCGGCGCAGTGGTGATCTTTGACTCAGCGCCGGACCGATCTACCGACGCCACCGCAGTGGCCGTGCGGATCTTCCCGCCGGCCGACTCAAGGGCGCCGACCAGCGCTTTGACGAGCTGGACCGAGCCCCCGATCGGGCGCCCCGCCCCGTGGCCGTGCGAACCGGCCAACAGCAACCCGAACAGCCCGGAACCGGGCAGCCACGGAGGGACCTGGCTGAACGCCCCGTACATGGTGAGCGCAGCGGCCAGGTGCGGATCAACGATATGGGCGCCCACCACCTTCTCGGCTGAAGCCAGGACCGTCCGGACCGGGTCGAACCCGCCAATAGGTCCCAACTCGGCGATCTGGGCCAGCGACGGCGGGGTGACGAAGGTGTCCATCGCCCCCAGCAGGGCGGCTCCCATCCCAGCCAGCTGCCGGTACCCCTCGATGTCTCCGGGATCGAGGCTGCCGAATCCCTCCAGGGTGGTGGATAGATCCCTGTGGAACAGCAACCGGACGCCGTCTCCGAAACCTGCGCCGACCGACACGTCCCGGAACGCGTACTCCAAGCCGAACCGGGCCAGGCCAAGCTCATCGGCGATGCCGAGGATCATGCCGTGATCGATGGCGCCCCGTTCCAGGCGGTAGCCCGACGGAAGCTGTTCGGTCCAGATGCACCCGCCCGGGGTGGCGTTGGCCTCGAAGACGGTGACATCGAGGCCGGCATTGGCAAGAAAGCACGCGCAGACCAGGCCGTTGTGGCCCCCACCGATCACAGCCACCCGGGTCATATGAACGAGTAAACCCCGCTCAGCCCTGCCTCACGGGCCACTATGCGGGCCAGCATCCGGCCGCGAGCGATCTGGGCGGCCTCGTCGATGGTGGTCAGGGATCGTTCCGCGAGAAGCCGGCGCCCATCCACCCAGACGTCGCTGACCGAGCCAGGACCGGCGCAGTAGACGACTTGTTGGTAGGGGTCATGGACGGCGGCCAGCTCGACCGTTCCCCCAAGCAGGACCAGGTCGGCCCGCTTCCCGGCTTCCAGGCTGCCCACCTGATCCTCCATACCCAGCATCCTGGCGCCACCGATGGTGGCCATCTCCAGCACCGTATCGGCTGAGATGACCGCCGGATCCAGTTCGTGAACCTTCTGGAGGAGGGCGGCCATCTTTACGGCTTCGAGCATGTTCTGGGAGTCGTTGGAGGCCGCCCCGTCGGTTCCGATACCCACCTCGAGGCCCGCGGCTCGTAGCCGCGCCAGTGGGCACACGCCCGAGCCCAGGATCATGTTGGCAATCGGGTTGTGGGCTATCCCTGCCCGCGCCCCTGCCAGGGTCTCGATGTCCTCCTGGGTGACCCAGATGGCGTGAGCCGCCAGAAGCGGCACCTCGAGGAAGCCCAGATGACGGGCTTGGGACACCGGGCGCCGCCCCCACCGCAAGGAGGCGTCCACGACCTCCTCCCGTACCTCGGAAAGGTGGGTGTGAACCCCCCAGCCGTTCTCGCGGCAGGTCGCCGCTCCGGCTTCGAGCAACTCGTCGGACTGCCCGAGCAGGGTTCCGATTCCGTAGCGGAAACCCACCAGGCCGGACTCCCGAGCGGCGGCCGCCAGATCGTGATGCTCCTCAAGGACCTCCTCCACAGGCATCGGAGGGATCGAGGAGGTGTCGCCTAGCGCATCCTCCGCGCCGAAGCTGACGGCTCCACGAAGGCCTACCTCCGCGAGGCCCTCGACCACACCCAGCGAGGCCCGGGTACCGGGATTGGAGTGGACGAACATGTCGTTGACGAACGTGACCCCGGAACGGATCATCTCGGCGGCCTTCAGGATGGTCCCCTCCCGCGCCATCTCCGCGGTCAGGTTTCTCGAGACGGGAGTGACCAGCCGTTCTCCCCACTCGTAGAGGGTCAGATCCGAGCCCATACCGGGAATGAGCGCCTCGGAGAGGTGGGTATGGGCGTTGATCAGTCCCGGTATGACGATGCTGTGCTCGTCACCCACCACCGTCGCTGCCGGATGCCGTCTTCTCAGGTCACGGTAGGAACCCACCGCGGTGATCTCGCCGTCCTCGATATGGACGGCCCCGTCCTCGAGGGCGCCATCGGGTCCCATGGTCAGCACCCAGGCGCCCCTGATGATCATGTGCTCTCCGGGGGGAAGGGAGGTGTCATCAGCCCTCCAGGATGCTGAGGGAACTTTCCAATACCCCGAGGAACCGGTCGATCTGGTCCTGGCGGACCACCAGGGGAGGCGCCACCCGAATCGTTCCCGCCGAGTTGAGCATCGACCCGACCACAACCCCCCGGCGAGCCATCTCCTCGACCAGGGGTTGCGCCAGATGGGCCGGTTGGACGTCGAAGGCACACCACAGGCCCATGCCCCGGATACCGGCCAACGTGCCGGGATGCGACCGGCGGATAGAACGGAGACCACTACGGAGGTACTCCCCCATCGTTGCGGCCCGCTCCACCAAGCCCTCGTTCCGGATCACGTCGAAGGCGGCTATGGCGGCGGCACAGGAGACCGGGTTCCCACCGAACGTGGTCAGGTGGGACAGGGGCGGGTCCAGGAAGGTGGAGAAGATCTCTGCGGTGGAGATGAAGGCGCCCAGGGGCAGGCCGCCGCCGAAGGCCTTGGCCACCGTGATCACATCGGGCGTCACACCCCAGTTCTGGCACGAGAACCAATTGCCGGATCGCCCCATCCCACCCTGGACCTCGTCACAGATCAGCAATGCGCCCCGCCGGGAACACAACTCCCGTAGCCCGGGAAGGAAGCCTTCCGAGGGGATGCGCACCCCTCCTTCGCCCTGGATGGGCTCGACGATGACCGCGGCGATGTCTTCGTCTATGGCCTGGTCTGCGGCGTCGAGATCGTCGAAGGGAACGAAGCGCACCGGCTGCAGCAGGGGCTCGAACGGCTTGCGCCATTCCTCCCGCCAGGTCACGGACAGCGCCCCGAAGGTGCGCCCGTGGAAGGCGCGCTCGAAAGCCACGAACCCTGGGCGGCCCGTGTACTTGCGGGCCAGCTTGAGGGACCCCTCCGTAGCCTCCGTGCCGGTACTGGTGAGGAAGGCCACATCCAGATTGCCGGGCGTGACCGACGCCAGCCGCCGGGCGATCTCAACCTGCGGTGGCAGGGTGAACCGGCCGTACACGTCAACATGCGAGAATCGGGATACCTGGTCCTGCACGGCCTTCACCACCGCCGGATGGCAATGACCCAGGTTGTTGACCGAGATGCCCGAGATCATGTCGAGCAGTACCCGGCCCTCGGCGGTCTTGAGAGAGCAGCCGGCCGCGTCCACGATCACGCTTTCCTTGATGCCGGGAACGGTCTGGCAAAGGTGGCGGACGAAGTCGTTCCGGTAGGTATCGGCCTCGCCGGCGGACATCTCCGGGTGGTGGTCGAGTTGTTTGCCGGTGGGGTTAGTCATGATGGACTTGCCCTTCCTATTCCTGATCGGACCCGAAGGACCGGCGCATCCACTCCCGGGCGCGAACCAGCTCCGGGGCGGAGTCTTGCAGACGCCGGTCCCAGGTGTATTCGCGAACGGTCAGCGGGGTCAAGCCGGCGCTACGCACCTGGACCGCCACCCGCGCCCGCTCCTCCAGGAACCACAGCCGGGTGGCCGCTTCCGGCAGGTCGGCACCCACGGCCAGACACCCGTTGGCAGCCAGCAGGACGCCGGAATCATCCCCGAGAGTTCGCGCCACCGACTCGCCGGACGCGGCGGTCTTGACCAGCTCGATATCCGGGTGGGTCCGAACGGTCCGGCCCGCCATGCCACCCAGCCCGTGCAGGAGCGGCAGCGGTTCGGCCGACACCCCCCAGGTCACCACGTAGGGCGGGTGGCCACGGCAGATCGCTCCCACATCGGGCCGGGCGTCGTAGATGGCGGCGTGCATGGGCAATTCCAGAGGAGCAGCGCCGGTCGGCCCCCCGATAGACACACCGGACTCCACCCGGATCACATCATCGGCCGTGGCCTCGAACAGCGGGCTGGTGCCGGTGATCAGAAACCCGGTGGGAGTGCGGGCGGAGACATGCCCGAAGGCCTCGACCAGTCCGGCGGAAGCCAGCATGCGAGCGGTCGAGGCCACGGTGCTCCGCAGCCTCGCCAGGTCCTCGCTCATGCGGTGTCGAGCCAGCCGGTGAGATGGATGAGCGCCTCGGGCAGACCGAGCGGGGTGTCGTTCCCATCCCCGCGGGCATAGACCGCCCGCACCGCGGCCGGCGTGGCCGAGCGACCTTCCGCCTCCAGTCGTCCCGCCAGCCGACGGCGGGCGTCCTCGAGATGATCCTGGGTAGGCATCATCGTGACCAGGCCGGGGGCACCTTCCAGAACCCCGACCAGCTTGACCGGCCCGGCGGTGCCCTTTCGGGATCGCGGTAGACCCTCTGCGCGCCGGAATGCGTCATCGGCCAGGAAGCTGCGGTGAGTCAATCCCGGCGAGACCCACGCCCCTATCTCCGCATAGGCGGGCGACAGCCTGACAAGGCACCGGCGGATGATCCCGGCCAGGTAGTTGTGGGTTTCGGCAAAGGCTTGGCGTTCCGCCGGACCCCACCTCCACTTCCCGTTAGCGAGCGGGGTAGCCGTGCAGTCGGATCGCTCGGGCGACACCGAGGTCCCGCGCGCCTCGAACAGACCGGGATCGTCGTAACAGGCGGCGGGACTCGGGGCGTCTCGCCAGTAGCAGATGTGGGAGTAGGGCACAATCGCCATCGGCTCCGACAGCACGAACCGATCGAGGAATACGTCGCCGCGCCGGAGCGGTCCGTCGTGGAGGAGATCCGGGCTTTCCCCGTCGTCAAGGTAGTCAGCCAGCTCCGCCGGTGCGGTGGAGGCACCGTCGGGATGCCAGCCTGCCTCCAACAGCGCCCGGTTGATGGCCCGATGCTCCCGGCTGGTCGAGTAGGGCTTGTACTTGGTGCAGGGGATCAGAAGCGCCACCCGCCGCGCGCCGGCGGGTGGGGGTGGTGGGGTCCACTCCTCGCCGATGTAGCGATGCCAGTCGGCTATCTGCGGATGCTGCATGCCATCCAGATTGGCCTGCGGGGAATAGAACCGGAGGGTTAGGTCGAGTTCGAAGGGCGAGCGGATCTTGCGCGCCGATTCGGCCAAGCGAGCGGCATCCGGCTCAAGCTGGGTAGGCGTGGTCATCATGTCCTCCTTGAACCGTATGTGGTCTAGTTGTCCCGCAGCCTCATCAGCATGGAGGTGGGGTTGAAGTCGTTGCACGGCGTGAGGTCCTGGGGGCAGGCGGACAGCAGCACCACCAGATCCTCATGGGCCAGCAGGGTCATAGTGGCGCCCGCATCGTGGGCTGCGGGGTCGGTCACCACCGCCCCCTCGTCTGTCACGCGGTTGTGCATGAACACGTTCCAGGCCATCTCGCCGGCCAACTCGAAGTCCTCCCCGAGCAGGTCTCGCGCCTGGTAGAGGTTGGCCAGGCAGTGGTCGTGGTCGTCCAGGTCGTAATCCCGCTTGAAACGCTCGTGGTCGCAGCACGGCACGATGATGTCGTGGCGCTCCACGTCGTCCCGAATGATGGTGAACACGGGGTTGCGGCGGTTGGAGAACACCTGCGATCCGGTGGCCAGTTCGATCGAGGCATTGCACGAAACCGTGTGGGTGGGAGACAGGTACTCGGAGGGATCGCTACGGAACCAGGCGATCAAGTCGCCGACCTGGTGACCCTCGACATCGACGATGTCCAGCAATTGACCCTTGCGCATGTAGACGCCCCGACCCTCCCGGGCCGGAACGATGACCTCGGTTGCTTGGTTCATTCCTGGTTCTCCTATTGCTCGTTCTCGGTTAGCCGGCTCATACGTGGGCCGAGCCGGGGAGTTCCCCGACCTCGGGGGTGACCGTCACCTGGCGGGCCGCGGCGGGGGTGTTGCGGCTCCGCAGGGCGCGGATCCGGCCGTCGATCAGGACGGCGCTGATCCCCGGAATGTCGCCCCTCGCCAGGGCACCGAGGGCGTCGCCGCCGTACGATCCCCAGGGCGCGTCTGCGATCACCAGGTCGGCCGCCCGGCCGACCTCCACTTTCCCCGCATCCAGTCCGTAGACGTCTGCTGTGGCGCCCGACGCCCATGCCCACACGGTGGCCGGATCAGCACCGGTGAGCGAGGACAACTCGGCCATGGTCTTGAGCACGCCCAGCGGCATGACACCGGTTCCGGTAGGCGTGTCTGACCCGATGATCACCCGGCGCTCCGCCCCGTGCTCGAGAACCGTCTCGACCAAATGGATGGCGCTCCGCAGGTTGCCGGCCTGGACGATCTGCAGCACCAGATCCGTGGTGGTGACGATCCGGACGAGTCCCTCATCGTCCAGAGACGAGGGGCCCCCGTTGATGTGACCGCACACGTCGGGACGGAGCAGCATCAGATGATCGGTTGTGATGGGCTTCGAGCCCGGAATGGATGCCCCCCCGGAATGGCACATCACCTTGATCCCTACCTCCTGCGCTGCCCGCACCTGCGGTAGTCCGTCGGCCGGGTCCTCGTAGCGGCCAAACCCGAACTTGGCCAGGCGCACCCCCTGATCCGCCAGGTAACGGAAGTGCTCGGGTCGGAGGGTGGGCTCGAGCACCACCGCACCGCCGTTGACCTTCATGCCGTTGGGCCGGTAATTGCTCCACGACCGCTGGGCGAACACGGCCAGGGCGACCACGCCATCGGCATCGTGCGGACGCCCCGGCGCGTGGATCTCTCCCGGCGAGATCGCCTGGGTTATCCCTCCGTGAACGTAGGAGCTGAGGAAGCCGACCACGTTCTGGCGGGGGGTGAAGTCACCGATGACGACGTGGCAGTGAGAGTCGATCAGTCCCGGCCCCACAGTGGCCCCGTTGGCGTCGATCACCTGGTCGGCATGCTTGTAATCCTCGGCGGATCCGATCGAGGCAATCGACCCGTCTTCTATGAACAGCGCTTCGGCTTCCGCGACCGGGCCGGCCAGGTCACCCGTTACCAGAGTTCCGATGTTGACGACCGCGGTCCGGCGTGGTGTGCCCACCGGGCTATACCAGCCCGTCCTCGCCGATCACGTCTCCGGCCGCCAAGCCCCCCATCCGGGCGTTGAGCCTCCCCCGGTTGGCGACCCCCACAGCCACCAGCACCTCGTCCGGCCTAGGGGCGTCGCCCGGGTACAGCGTGATGGCGTCGTAGTGATCCCGGACGTATAGGGCGTCCTTATGAGCCAGCGGGATGGTGATCGGGGTTCCTGCCGCCGCCACGATGGTGGCCGACGACATCCAGGCCACTCCCCCGCCCAGTGTCTCGCGGAGTGGGTTGGCGAAGGCGGTGGATAGGAACATGACCGCGTGCTCCTGCGAGCCATCGAGGCCGGCAATCCCTCCCTTGCCGTAGGACAACACCGGCTCGCCCAGGGCATCCATGGCCATCTCCCCGAGGAGACGACCCAGGCCGACCGAGAACTCGACCGCCTCCGACAGGTCCTCGTGGTAGCTCCCGGCGTAGGGGTTGTGGATCGCCGCCGCCACCACCGCCCTGCGGAGCGGCGGATCCGATTCGATCCCCTCCCGGATGCGCTCCTCCTCGACCTGGTTGATGACCCTTCGGATGGAGAAGTCGAGGCTCACAGCGATTCGCTCCGAGCAGCCGCGGCGGCAGGCGGGTAGGTGTCGTCGAAAATGCCCACCGGCAGGCCCCTCAGGTGGGTGAGTACGTCGTCGAGGTCGGTGACGTCCACGTACTTCATGTGCAGGTCGAAGAGGGTGATCTTGTGTGACACTTCGCCGCGGTCGAAGACCGCCTCGTGCGGAATCGTCACTTTGAAGTCGTTCGAGAGGGCATCCACCGCGCTGGCTCGGACGCATCCGCTGGTGGTGGTGCCGGTGAGGATCAGCGAATCGGCCCTCATCATGGTCAGGTGGCTCACCAGCGGCGTTCCGAAGAAGGCGGACGGCTTGCGCTTCTCGATGAACAGGTCGTCGGGTCGGGGCGCCACCTCGGCCACGATCTCGTTGCCCTTGTGCCCTACCACGTCGACCTCGTCCTCGGCACGGGTGCTCTTCAGCGACCAGATGCCGAGGTCGAAACCGTCGGGGCGGCGCGGGTTGGTGGTGTAGATGACCGGAAGGCGCTTGGCGCGGGCCACTTCGAGAATGTCCTGGATGGCAGGGATCCCTCGCTCCCACGCCTCGGGTCCGCAGGAGTACCGCCACCGCTCGATCGACTCGAGGATCGGCTCGGCCCGGTCCCCGCAGAAGTTGTAGTTGACGTCAATAACCATGATGGCGGGACGCTCGCCGTATCCGGCCCGCCTGCCCCAACCGGCCGCTTCGAAGACCGTCCGATCGGTCTCGGTGAGGACGTCATCCCAGATAGCCACTTCTCACCCTCCTAGGAGGCCGCTGGAAAAGACGGGGATGGGTTGTCCCGCGATGTCTCCACCTGGATTTCGTTGCCGACTATCGGGCCAACTGGACATTTTTCAGTGCCCTCCTATCGGACGGGTGTACATGGTGGTTTCGGGAGCGAAGCCGGGGCGGGCGAAGTCATCGGCCAGCCAGCGGTGGGTGGGCGCCACCCGAGCAGGGCTGTTCGCGTCCAGCACCTGATGCTTGGGACCCAACGTGCGAGGCTGGTAGCGGCCCCGCGGGTCTCCGACCGGGCGCATCCCGGGCGAGTCATCCGCCCATTCTGCGCTGACCTCGCCCCGCAGGATGGTCATGACGGGCCAGCCGGTGAAGGTGTGGCCTTCCATGATCGACCAGCCGGATCTGGTGTTGATGTGTTCCTTGCCGACCTTCACCTCCCGACCCAGATCGATGATCACCATGTCCGCGTCGAATCCCGGCAACAGAGAGCCCTTGGTCCCCCACAGCCCGGAGGTCTTGGCGGGGTTCTCGCAACTGACCTGGACGGCCCGCTCGAGGCTGATCCGCCCCTTGTTGACCCCCTCGGACAGCATGACTGGCAGGAACAATTCCACCCGTGAGAAACCAGTTCGACAGTCCCAGATCACCGGGTCATACATTTCCTCATGCGAAGCCGGCTCCCATCCCACCACGTGATCGGAGCCGACCACATCCACGATGCCCTCGGCCAGCGCCACCCAGAGCGCCTCGATGTTGTCCCGGCGACGAAGCGGGACATTGATCCTCCAGCCGTACTCGGGCTCGGCCCAGAGCCATGGCGGACCGGTCTGCGCGTAAAGCTCCAGACCCTCGGCGCGGGCCCGAGCCACTTCCTCGAATGACAGCTTGGTGGTGCAATGCTGGAGATAGAGGGGCACATGGCCGGGGGTCTGCATAGCCAGGTAGGCGTATGAGCGGATGTGATGGGCTTCCAGAAAATCGGGTGAGCGATCGGTCCAGGAGCCGAAGTCGGTGCGGCCGCTACCCCGGAGACGGTCCTCGAAGATCCGCCCGATCTCCCAGTTCTCCGGATGAATGTGGACGATCCCCGGATGGCCGATGTGGCCAACCTCCTCCATCACCAGGTAGACCGTGCCGTCGTCGATACCCGTACCCAGACCGGCCCGACGGGACGGCCAGTTGGTGTCGTCCTCGTCCGACATGCCCTTCATCGAACGGGTCTGCAAGTACAGCTTGAAAGAGGTGACCCCGTGCTCCTCGGCATACTGGGGGATCTCCCGGGCGTGCTCGTCGGTCTCGAGCATGTAGGTCAGGTAAGCATCGACATGGCTGTGCTCGTTGATGACATCACGGCCCGACGGGAAGGACTCGTTGAACGAGACCACGTCGGCCTTCCCGACCACCTCCTTGAAGGGAACCGTGCCGAGTCGGGTGGTGGGCGCCTGGATACCCCAGGTGGTGATACCCGCTGTCGCAGCCGCCCTCGACTCGGTCTTCATGTCGTAGTCGAACGGCACGTAGCACCCTGGGTGGGCCTCGGAGTCCACCACCCCCGGAAGCACGTAGTTCCCGCGAGCGTCGATGGTCCGTCCGGCGGCCGGCATCATCTCCTCGGGAGCGAGCATGGCCACCTTGCCGTCCTTGACACCGATCGCCACCCGGTAGCGTCCGCCTCCCATGACGACAGTGCCGTTGATTACCACCAGATCCAGAGGCTGTTCTGCCATGTGCTCGAGCTCCGTCCTTCAAGCCGTCAGTTCGCCATCTCCCCGGTTCGAGACCGTACTCTGGCCCGGAGCGACGGTGCCCGGTTCTGCACTCCGAGCATGGTCCGGTTGACAAGCAACAGGAGCATGGAGTAGAACCTGAGCGCACCATGAGCTTACTTCCTGACGATGCCGGGACCATCCCGAACGAAGCGAGACTGCGCCTGCTCGACCTGCGGGAGCGAGTCGAGACCTTTGACGGCGCGAGACCGCATGACGACATCGCCCGCCAAGCCATCCGGGAAGCCATCGAGGGCGGACTCGAGGGCAACGCCGGGGTGGGCTGCCTGATAGTCGATCCCGACGGGCAGGTTCTCGTCAGCGACCGCAACCGGATGCTGGCGCCGAGATTCAGGAGCGACCTCCACGCCGAGATGTCAGCGCTGAACCTGTACGAGGACGGACACCCGGATGGAGGGGACCTGAGGGGCCACACGCTGATTACCTCGCTGGAGCCGTGCGAGATGTGCACGATCAGGATCATCAACTCGGCGGTCACCACCACCCTCTACGTAGCGAGCGACGTCGGAAAGGGAGGCATAACCGGCCCCAACGCCCTGGCCCCGCATTGGGCGCGCCTTGCCGAGCCTCTGACCTTCGCCCAAGCCGACTGCTCGGAGGAGTTGAGCGACATCTCGCTGGAGGTGTTCACCACCACGATCGGCGGGGTGGTCGAAAAGATGATGGCCCGCAGGCGAAGATAGTGGTCGGCAGTCAGGTTTACAGGATATAAACAATAAGAAATAGTAGTTGGTAGGCTCGCAGGCGGCGGATCACCGGTTTGCCACCTGTGGCAACGCCTTCGACCGCGACCGGTGTCCGCCGCTAATCTGCCCTGACCCCCCACCGGGGGGACACTACGAAGTGTAACCACCGTGTTTACCGTAGGCCAATAGCATCACTCCGGCACACTGACCACTGGCGACTGACCACTGGCCCACTAGAACATGATGGAGGGGGGCTCCATCGGGCTGGGCCGTCCTCCGTACAGGAGTTCGCAGTGCCCGGGAGTGTGCCCGACGAATACCGGATGACCATGGCGGACGATCTCGGCGGGCATGAGGCAGGCGCCCATCGTCCCGTCCGGATGGACCACCACCTTGGCGACCGTGGTCTGGGCGCTCACCGGGTTGATGCGCCGCCAGATGATATGACCCAATCCCCAGGCCACGATCTTGCCGTCGATCTCGCCCAGCGGCCCAACCCGGTGCTGGTGATGGCCGAAGATTATGTCGGCCCCTGCCGCCACCATGGCTTCGGCATGCGCGATGTCATCCGGACGGGGTTGGGTGTCGAGTTCCCTACCCCAGTGGATGGTCACGATCACGAGGTCGGCGATCTCGGCGGCTCGCTCCACCGCCGCCACCATGTCGGCCCGATCATCACCGCTGGCGATGCCCGGCCGGTCGTCGGTCGCCAGCCACGACCGGCTGAGTAGTACACCGCCGAACCCCAGCACGGCGATCTTCCACCCGCGGATCTCGAGTAGGGCGGGGCTGTAGGCCTCCTCGTAGTCCGACCCGGCCCCGACCGGATGGATGCCCGCTGCCCGCAGGTTGGCGACCGAGTTGACCAATGCCTCGCGCCCGAAGTCCAGCGAGTGGTTGTTGGCCTGGCTGGCCACGTCTATGCCGGCCTCCAGAGCGGAGGGAAGGGCTGCCTTGTCGCAACGGAAGTTGAATGCTCTGGGTTCCGGCCGGCCCAGATCGGAGACGACGCACTCCATGTTGATGACCGTCAGATCATCCCTCAGGAAGATGCCGTCGAGCCCTGACCACGCGTAGGCATATCCCTCCGAGCGGAACGTCGGGACGTAGACGGGATCGAGAGCCACGTCACCGATTCCGTGGATGATCAGGGTCTCTCTCGGACGCACCGGCGGTAGGGAGGTGGTGGTCGTCGTGGCATCCGAGTAGAGGGTGGTCGAGGTGGTATTGGAAAGGGTGGTCGAGGTGGATGGTGAAGTGGTGGAAGGCGTGGTGTTGGTCGCCTCCGCAGCAGGCGGAGTGGAAGAAGCCGCCGAAGTGGAGGGAGGGGCCTGCGGGATGGTCGTGACGGCCAAAGTATCCGTGCTCGTCACCGAAGGTTCCGCGCTCACCGCGTTGGCCGCCTCCACCCCAGCCGCAGGTTCGCTCACGCCATTCCCGGAACGATCCGCCGAGGCAGCCGATGAGCCGCACGCGGCCGTGCCCGCCAACACCAACAGCACGAGCACCGCGATCTGTAGCTTGTTCACTCGACTCACGCTCTGGCTCCGCCAACGGCTCTCGCCACCACTGAGGAAGGGACCGGTGTGATGGCGCGATCCTAACCCCGGAGCCCTTCTCTCCAACGGCATCTCCCCGACTCGCCCGGGATGTAGCACACGACAACGACTGCCGACCCGCCACCCGCCGAACAGGCATTCACGGTGGCGTGCCGGCCAGCGACCGTCTCCGACCCCCCTCTCGGCCTCCTGGCCTCTATTCTTGGGGTCGGGCTGTGGAATGACGGTGTGCCGCACCACACCAAGCTATTTCGCAGACAGACGACCAGGCAATCACTCCCCCGCGACAACGAATCCCGACTGAAGGAGCCGAGCGATCGACGCCGACATCACCACCGTCGAGATGGTTTTCCGCCTCATCCCGTTGCTGATCCTGCTCGGGACCGCAGTGATGGGCGCCATCGTGGTGCTCAACAACGTCACCGCACCCGGGGCCAACCTGGCTTTCGTCGAGCACATCATGACGATGGACACCACCAACATGGACGAGGGAACGCAGTGGCGGGCGATCCGGTCGCCGATCCTCCACCGGATCGCGTTCGTCTCGATCCTCGTCCTCGAGGTGGCGGTCACGGTGCTGTCACTGGTCGGCAGCTACTTCCTGGTTGCCAACCTCGGAGCGCCGGCCGATGCCTGGGAGGCGGCCAAACTGTTCGGCTACCTGGGATTCATGGCAGCCCTGGCGGTCTGGTTCCTCGTTATCCAGGTAGTGGGCGCCGAGTGGTTCGTCAGTTGGCAGTCGGAGGGCTGGAACGCCATCCGTGACTCCACCCGGATCAACCTGATCACCCTGGCCGGCGTCATCCTCCTCCGGCTCGCGTAGCCCCGCCCCGTAGCCGGATACAATTTCCAGCATGCGACTCCGCCACCGGCTACGCCGGAAATCCCTAGCAGTCCTCCCGGTCGTCACGCTGCTGGTTGTAGGGTCAATGGCCTGCGGCTCAGACGACGACACGACCTCCGGGATCACCCAAACCGGGATCACCAGAGCCTCGGATCCAGCCACCGATACAACAGCCGGCACCAGACCCGAGCCGGTCGAAGAAACCACCACTACCACGATCGGGGCGGACGAACCGGCCGCGGAGGACCTGCCGGCCTACATCAGCCATGTGGAAGTGCTCATACTGGAATCCTTCCCGCCGCAGGTGTCGGTGGAGATCGATGGGGACCATCCCACACCTTGCCACGAGAGCCTCACCGAGGTCACCGAGGTCACCGAGGAAGGGAATGACTACACCGTCATGGTCTGGAGCGTGCCGCCGGAGCCAGGCACCATGTGCGCCCAGGTGCTCGAACCGTTCGAGGTGGTAGTAGCGATCGGGAACGGGTTCGAACCCGGGGACTACACCGTGACGGTCAACGGGGAGACCTATCCGTTCTCCATCTGATCGCGCCCCGGCACGTCCCGCAGCTCGGGCAGCGGGTCCGGGTGGAGGGGTTCGGCCACCGATAGTGGCCGGCGCCATCCGGAACTTCCAACGGGTCTCGGCGATCCTGTTGCTATTCGCCACGGCCTGCGGGACGAGCGGACAGGATGCGACCCCCTCCACGGAACCCCCGACCACTCCGGCAACCACGACCACCACCTCACGACCGACCACAACCACCGCATCGGTCCCGTCCACCACCACGTCGACCACCACTATGACCACCCTTCCCACCACCACGTCGACCTCCGCCGCGACGACCACCACAATGCCGGCCCGGCCGCCCGCGGCGCGGGAGATCGTCATCTCGGAGCCGGCCGGGATACGCACCATGGACCCGATCAACTCCGACGGCAGCGGTCAAGACGCTCCGGTGTTGACCACCGTGTACGAGACCCTGGCCTGGACCAGCCCCTCGGGGGAGGTACTGCCCCGGCTGGCCACCGAATGGAGCGTCTCCGAGGACCGCAGGACCTATACCTTCCACCTCAGGCGGGGCGTCAGGTTCCACAACGGTGCCGACTTCACGGCTCAGGACGTGGTCTACAGCGTCACGCGCGCCCTCGCCGAGGGAAGCCCGGTCGTACGCCAGCGGGCCCGGAACCTGGAGGGCGTGACCGCGACCGACGACTACACAGTCGTCTTCCGTCTGAGGGCACCCTCCAGCGCCTTCCTGTTCGAAGTTGCAGACCCCACCGGATCCGGATTCTCTTCGATCCTGACCGAGACGGCACCCGCCCACGGAACGGCACCGGTAGGGACCGGGCCGTTACGGTTCGTCTCCTACGTGCCCGGCTCGGAGCTGGTTCTCGAACCCAACCGCGACTACTGGGATCCGTCCGCCGTCCCCGGCTACGAACGCCTCCGGGTTCGTATCATCGAGGAAGAGCCGGACCGGGCGGCAGCCCTAGAGGCGGGAGAAGTGGCACTGATCCGGACGGACACCATCGAGGCAGCGGCCGAACTGGTCGGTGACCCGCTGCTGGAGGTGGCGGGAACACCGGCATGGACGATCTGGCTCCATGCCTCCCGCACGGGCACGACCGCGGACGGCGCGGTGGTTCGGGCCGCATGGCTGTCCCTGGACCGGCAAGGGCTCGCCGACATCGCCTTCGCAGGCGAAGCGGCGCCGTGGTCCACCTCCCATCCCCTGCTGGCGTACGGTCAGGGTCCCACCGAGTTGCCCGGATACCAACGGGATGTCGAGGCGGCCACGCAGATCCTGGCGGAGGCCGGGTACGAGGACGGGGTCAGCCTCGAACTGCTCTATCCGGATCAGGACCGGTACCCAGACGCTTTTTTCGAGGTCCTGGCGGCCTCGTGGACCGAGGCCGGGATAAGAGTCCAGCCGGTGCCCGTTGACCAAGCCACCTGGCTCGCCAGGCTCGTCACCTCCGATTACGACCTGACCGTCACCCGCCACGGCTGGTACGCCAACCCCTACCGCTACGTGCTCCCGAGGCCGGGCTGGCAGGCGCCTCCCGAGGGTGTCCTCCCCCAGTTGGTCCCGGCTCTGACCGACCTGGCGACCGCAAGCGACAAAGATCGCCCGGATGCCTTTCGGAGGGTCCAACTGCTCGAGGCGGAGCACGGATACCCCTTCACCGGGGTGGTCTACGTCAACTCGCACCACGTCTACCACACCGACCTGATCGAGAACGCAGACGTGACCGGCTCGGTAACGGGCGACCGGCGCGATCTCTACCTCTCCCTGGTGCCGGCCGGGCTGCTGCCCATACCCTCGAAATAGCCTCTGCGCCAGGCACAAAGACCGATGCGCGGAAGGACGGCTCTCAAGGGCGCGGTCCGGGGGTCCCTGCTACAGTGACCCGGCCAACCGTTCCGGCACCGACAGACGTAGTGCATTGTCTCCTCCGAGCCCTGGCTCCAGATTCGGTGAAGCCCTTTGGGATCGGAGAGAGACAGGCGCTATAAATGAAGGTTGCGCCGGTACGCGGCGTGATCCTTGGGAATTGACTGTGCCCAACATGGCAAGCAATCGAGCGGAAGGACCCTGTATGAAGAAGTTTCGTGGCGCCATCATCTTGATGGTGGCCCTAGCGTTGCTGGCGTCAGCCTGCGGCGGTGGCGACGATACGGCCGAGGCCGACGCTGCCGCGGCCCAGGCGGCGGCCCAGGCCGCGGCAGCCGCGGCCCAGGCGGCCGAGGCGGAAGCCCAGGCGGCGGAAGCCCAGACGCAAGCCGATGCGGCAGCGGCCGAAGCTGCGGCGGCCCAGGCGGCTCTGGAACAAGCTCAAGCCGATCTCGAGTCCACCAAGATGGCGGCCGAGGAAGGCGATGCTGAGGCCCAGGCGGCTCTGGAAGAAGCCCAGATGAAGGCGGATGAAGCTGCTGCAATGGCTGAGGAAGCTGCTGCAATGGCTGCGGAAGCCGAGATGCAGGCCGAAGAGGCCCAGATGGCTCTGGAAGAATCCATGATGGTCACGGCGCCCGAGATCCGCGCTGCCGAGGTTGCCATGGGAATCTATCCGTGCTGCGCCGACCTCGCCTACTGGCAGATCCCGATCGAGCTGGGCTGGTGGGAAGAATGGGGTATCACCATCACCCCGAACCAGCCGACCTATCACTACTTCACCGCCTCCCAGGAGATCGTTCCCTGGTTGGAGCGTGGTGACGGCGATGTTGCGCAGGGTTGGGTACCTGGCGTTTTCGGAACTCTGGAGACATTCGGTCAGAGCATTCCGCCCATCCACTTCGCTGACATCTACGTCGGTTATGCCATCCTGGTGGCCCCGGACAGCGAGGCCAAGACTGCTCTCGAGTTCATGGACGAGGGCATGAGCTTCTCGGACGCGGCCACGGCAGCGGTACAGCAGCTGGTCGGTAAGGAAGTCCATATCCCGCCGCACAGCACGACGCAGTCCCAGTACTCGGATGCCTTCTTCGCCTACCTGCCCCAGTGGTGGGAAGACGTACAGGAGGACATCGCGGCTCTCGACGGTGAAGGCAACCAGTTGATCCTCCTCAATAGGGACGGAACCCCTGCCCTTGATGACGCCGGGAATACGCAGCCGATCCGGATCACCACCAACGACTGGCGTAACTACTCCACTCCGGTGTATGTGGACGATCCGACCATCGTGCAGCTTTCGGCGCAAGCGGGCCGTATCGAGTTCGCCATGCCCTATGGTGCTCCGACCCTGGTGCAGATGATGCGCAACGGTTGGGATCCGCTGATCAACTTCGCGATGATGTACGAGCATGACGCTGCCTCGCAGCAGACTGCCATCGCCTCGGCCACCGTTGGCGGCACCGGCCTCCTGGCTCGTCGCGCGTGGGTCGAAGAGAACCCGGATCTCGCATATCGCGTTGTCGCGATGGCGAACCGTATTCTCGCCTATCTCGAGGACCCGGAGAACCAGGCCACGGGTTGGGAGATTGAGGCCAACATCATCAATGAGAAGCGCGGCCTCACCATGGAGCCTGAAGACATCGGAGTGATCTGGGATACGATCGATCCGTCCTTCAACTGGGAAGACCAGGAGGCTCTGTGGGATCTGAGCTTGCCGAGCTACCACCCCGAAACAGTATTCAGGACCCAGATCGAGGCCCTGAAGGCAAGGGGAGTCCTGTCCGAGACTTACGACACTCAGGCGGGATTGGAAGAGTTCTTGCTGGCTCAGGAGATCTACTACGACCTCAAGGACATGCAGGATCGCTCCGATGACCTGTTCGCTCGGGCGAGCGGTATGTCGCTGTCCGACAGCCAGCAGGCTCTGGTCGACCAGGCCCAGGCCCTCTACGACAACTACAACTTCTACGACAGTCTTCGCTTCCTTGAGGCAGCCCTGATCGGCTAGTCTCACGAACCGCAGAAAACGTGACTTGCCTGTAACAGGCAAGTGAGAAGAGCCGGCGCGGGGCCGGATAATGATCCGACCCCGCGCCGGCTTGTGAGCGAAAAACCAACCAGACCGCCCTTCTACGAGCACTCCGTCAGTCGCCACCACTCAAAAGGGGATTGATATCCAGTGACGATGACCTCCAAAGACGTTCTCGATGTGCGAGCCAAGGCACAACGAGAAAAAAGACGGCGCAGAATTGCCAGTATCATCTATATTGCAATAGGGATAGCGCTCTTTTTTGTTGCTTGGATACTGCTCGCCCACGAGAAATCTCCTTGGAACTACGACATCCCTCCGCCATTCGGCGCGGTCGGCCCCTTCCAGGACATACTCCAGGGAGTGTGGGGGATCTTTCAGGGGGAAGGCGCCATAGCCCACTTCTGGCGCAACCTTGGAACCAGCCAGGACATGAAGATCAAGTTCGTCCACGCCTGCCCTGATCTGCATCCGGCAAACGTCAACAATCCGTTCAGACAGGTCATCTCCAGTCTGATGGGATGGAAGTACACGGCTGAAACCGCCATTGCGACCGGCGGTCCTGCGCCGGTTCCTTTCGTCCAGCTACCTGATTACTGCTACGGCTACGGGATCCATCTGCTTGTAACGATTGTCCGTATCCTGATCGGCGCTGCGCTGGGCACCATCGCCGGTCTTGCGATCGGTCTGTCGAGCCTCGTTTTCCCGAAGGTTGCCCAGGTTTTCACGCCGATCGCCTCCTTCTTCGGAACCGCCCCCATCTTCATCGCCGCACCGTTCTTCGTCATCTGGTTCGGCGTCGAGGTACCGATCATGACCACCATCGGCCTGGTGACCTTCTACACGACCCTGCTCATGTACTTCTTCAGTAGGCGAGCCGCCGAGAACATTCCCGTCGGGATCGTGGAGTCGGCCCTCACCCTCGGCGGAACGCCTCGTTCGATCTTCCGCTGGGTCTACCTGCCCGGCACAGTGCCCGAGATCGCAGGAGGCTTCCGCATCGCGCTTGCGGGCGCCTGGGGCTTGGGCGTGCTGGTCGAGGTACTCGGCATCCAGGTGGGAGGAGGGCACCTGATCGACATCTGGAGGTTCTTGATCGGCCAACTCCAAGCGCCATCGGCACTCGTGGCGTTGATCACCTTCTACGCTGCTCTCGCGGTGGTGGTCGACGCAATACTGCTGGTGATCATCCGTTACCTGACCAGGTGGTCCGAGGCTGGCCGCCGACTAGGGCTGTAGACAAGGAGGAAACAGCTATGTCAAGAGTTGTCAGCTTCGAGGGCCTCTGGTGCGTGTTCGAGCACCGGTCCGGCCAACTGGTCAACGCCCTCCACGACGTAAATTTCGAAGTGCAACCCGGCGAGTTCGTCTGCGTGGTCGGAAGGTCCGGCCACGGGAAGACGACCCTTCTACGGGTCCTGGCCGGACTTCAACCACCGACCGCCGGCCAGACACGGCTGGGAGATTCAGTGGTCGAAGGACCCGGCGCCGACCGGGCGATGGTGTTCCAGCAGGACACGGTCTTCCCCTGGCTTCACGTCCGAGAGAACGTCGAATTCGGCCTCCGCGCCCTGAAAGTAGACGATGCCGAGCGCGAGAGAACGACAGCCCACTGGTTGGAGGCGGTCGGGCTGACCGACTTCGCTGATTCGTGGCCACGGGAACTCTCCGGAGGCATGCGCAAACGCGTGGCGCTGGCATCAGCCATGGCAGTCGGCTCCGATGTGATCCTCATGGACGAGCCCTTCGGATCGCTCGACTACTTCACCCGGCGCAATCTCCATGACGTACTCCTGGACCTGTGGGAGGCGACACAGAAGACCATTTTCTTCGTAACCCACGATATCGAGGAGGCTCTGATACTGGCCGATCGGGTAATCCTCCTGGCTGAAGGAAAGCTGGTAGATGACATCCCGGTCAACCTGCCCCGCCCTCGTGACGAAGACATTCGAGCGAGTAACGCCGCCGTGGATATCACCAAGACGATCCTCTCCCACTTGGGAATCACCGAAGAGGAAGCGACCCAGGTTTGATCCCCACCCGACTATTGCGGATCCTATTCTGGGTCGGATGGGCCGTTTGGTTCTTCATCTCGGCTCTGCTCGTCCTCGCTATTACACCGCTGGGAGACTGGCAATTCGAAGAGGGCATACTCCATCTGACCTGGCAATACCTCTTCTTCTGGACGGTCTTGTTCTGGGCTTACACATTCGCCTTCCGGTTCCGAAGGTCGACCGCAGCCATCACGAGGATCGGCAAGGCCATTGTCGGTATGCCTCAGCGCATCGTGAAAGCTGCAAGAAACAACCCTCTGTTCTTCATCACCTGGGCGGTTCTGCTGGTGGGCTGGCAGATCATGTCGTACATCGCGCCCAAAGGGACACTCGAGCATCCGCTGGTGCCGGGGTTTGACTACATCATCTATAACGCCCTTTACAGATTGTCCGGTAACTGGGATCTGTTCGGAGGGTTCACCGTGGCCGGGCTCACCCTCCAATTCGGAGCGCTGGCGCCCTTCCCCGCTATAGACGGTCCTGAGTCGAGGACCTGGACCGCCGTGTTCCTGGCCTTGGGATTCCACTCCGTCATGACCCTGTCCCGTCTGATAGCCGGCTTGGGTGTCGGGTTGATAGCCGGTCTGGCCACCGGTCTCGCCCTCCCCTACTGGTCCGCCTTGCGCCAGATCTCCTGGGCGCCGTTCAACTTCCTCAGAATGATCCCGTTGCTGGCAGCGATCCCCTGGATGCAGTTCGCCCTAGGGGTCGACCTCCGTGCTACGACGCTCTTCATCGGCTTCGGGGTGTGGGTGATGCTGGTGGTGGCGACCATGAACGCCGTGGCCAACGTGCCCGACAGGTTTATCGAAAGCGCCCGTACTCTGGGCGCGTCGCGGCTGCGCACCTATTTCAAGGTAATCGTGCCGGGGGCCATGCCGGAATTGCGCACCGCGCTCCTGCTGGCCGGCGGGCTCGGGTGGTCGTTGACGATCGCCGCCGAGTTCTTGGGCTTCCCGACCGGATTGGGCTTCATGGCCGCCGCGGCGGTTCAGGAAACCAACACGGCCCGCCTGGTGATAGTGGCCATCGTGGTCGCGTTCTATTCGCTCCTGACCTTCTACCTGCTCAACCAGATGTTCAACCGGATGGTCAACTGGATGCCGCAACGTACCAGTGGGACCACGGACATCTCCAAGGTGGCGGGCGCCGCGGGCGCCGCCGGTCGCGCCGGAGACCAACTCCACGAATAGTCCGAATCGACAACCGGTTCAGTCCACGGCAATGACCCGGTCAGGACACAGATCATGCTGACTGGGGCGATATTCGGGTTGATCACGGCGGTGACGCTGGGCGTCAACAACCTTCTCACGGCGGTTGTGGCCCGCCGATTCGGGGTACTGCGCTCCACTACCTTCACCCTGACCATCGCCTTCGTGGTGATGATCGGCTGGGCATTAGTGATCGGCGTGCCCTTCCAGATCACAAGGGGCCAGATCATCCTGCTGGGCCTGCTCGGGGCCGCCGCAGCCACCTCGTTCCTGGGAAGCTACATGGCCCTGCGGCTCGGTCCGGTCTCGGTGGTGAGTCCCATCAGCGCCCTGTCGGGCGCCATCACGGTGCTCTATTCCTACTGGCTGCTCGCGGAGAGGCCCACCGCGGTGCAGTGGATCGGGATTCCCATCGCCGCGGCAGGAGCGGTCCTGGCCTCGCTGGTCATCGAGAAGGACACCAAGATCCGCCTGGTCACATGGGGCCCGGTTTTCGCCATGATCGCGGTGTTGGTGGGGTCGCTCTCTAACGCCGGGCTGAAGATCCCCATCCGCGACGGCCTCGACTCCAACTGGACCATCATCACCCAGCGGTTCTACACCGTGGCCTACGTCGCCTTGGTGTTCGTGATCATCGCCCGCATAACCCAGGCCAGGGAGCGGGAGGGCAAAGAGTCGCGTTTGGAGGACTGGGACAGGAGGCAGTCGAAGGTCACCTGGCGCAACGGATGGCTCCTGGGCCTGGTCGGGGTCATCGACGCCGTCTCCTTCGTAACGTTCGGATACGGTCTGGCCTATGCGCCGGCCTGGCTCATCGGGTTGCTCTCCCAGAGCGGCCGGGTGATCGCGGTGATCGGCGGGGTGATCTTCTTCCACGAGCGGCTCCACCACCTGCAGTGGACGGGGGTAGCGCTGGTCGCGGTCGGTCTGGTGATGTCCATCGCCGGCTAGATGGGAACGGAGACCGATCTCCTCCCGCCCACTGGCACTCTCATTCCTCTATAGCTGAGCCATACGCTACTATCCGCAATGGAGGACAACGTTATGATTCACGACACGGAGAGTGTGATGACAACATTGACCTACCAGGATGCGGCCCGGCACCTGCTGGCCCAAGGCATCGAGGAACTGACCGAGGGTGACTCCCGGCAGGCATCGGAGAAGGGATGGGGCGCGGCCGCTCAGATGATCAAGGCCGTCGCCTCCAGCCGCGGCTGGAAACACGACAGTCACGCGTCTCTCTACCGTGTGATCGACCGGCTAGTGAAGGAAACCGGCGATGACGGCATCCGCAGCCGCTTCGGCGTGGCCAACGGTCTCCACCAGAACTTCTACGAGAACTGGGCCGGGGCCGACTATGTGGCCGGCGGGCTGGCAGACGTACGTGGCCTGCTCGACCGGCTGGAACCGTTGTTAAACCACCAGGGAAGCGATCCTGCTCCTACCACCTAGCGGTCCGCGCCGGCGAAAGAACGCGAAAACCCCGCCGGGCCCTCCCCCTCCGCCACCACCATGGTGTCGAGCGCGTCCCGTCCTACCACGGGCGGGCCTGCCTCAACAGAATGTTCCCTTACGCCACCCGGTCGACGTCCGAACCGGACCGCAGGTGCTTACGGTTATCCAACACCTTAAGACGAGGGCGTGACATAAACGAGGATGTGATGTCAGCGATCCCGCCCTGGCGGTGAGGGGCTGATCAGACCTCGGGGAAGTTGTACTGGAACACTCCCCCGGTCCGGACCATCTCCGCCGCGATCCCGTCCGCATGGCGGATAAAACGGTTCAGCATGGCGTTGATCTGATCCGGCACATCCTGGAGAGCCTTGTGACCGGCGCCGACCGGCTTGCCGATCACCACCTGCGGGCACAACTCGCGCAGCAACTCCAGATCGAGGTCGGGCTGGCCACAGTCGATGTACAGGTAGGGGCACTTCACGCCTCGCATGATCGGTTCGGCGTCAAACCCCATCATCCCCTTCCATCCGTTGAGGATCACGTGGTCGGGCACCTCGGCCAGCCGATCGGAGATGGTCGCGACCCGGGACGGGTCGTCGGTCGGCAAATAGGAAGCACTCAGGAACATGCGCAACGTCTCGCGGAAGTCGCTCTCGGCCGTCATCAGATGATCGAAGGGACCGTGGTGTTGCTGGTGCCAGCCGGGGATGTTGGAGGGCGAGTCGAGGCTGGCAATGGCCCCCACCAACTCGGGGTGGCGGGAAGCGGCGGAGATGATCACCTGGCCGCCCATGCTCTGGCCGACCAGCACCGGCTTCTCGAGACCCAGCTGCCGGATGAGTTCCGCTACATCGTCACCGTGCTGTTCCATGGTGTACACCACATCAGGCTTGTCACTCTCGCCATGGCCCCGTAGGTCCACGGCGACGCAACGGTAGTCGGGCGAGAAGTACTCCTCCTGGAATCCGAAGCCGGTCCGGTTGCCGAAGCCGCCATGGACGAAAATGATGGCCGGGTCTCCCGACCCGACCTCGTGGTAGGCGATACGCACGCCGTCGGAAGTGGTGATGCTTTGGGTAGTCATGCCAGCGAGCTTAGCCCTGCCGGGCATGGGCCTCTCCGGCAGCACGGAGGCGCGGTCGAGCTAGACCTCCGGGAAGTTGTAGCGGAACACTCCCCCGGTCCGCACCATTTCCGCCGCGATCCCGTCGGCATGGTGGATGAAACGGTTCAGCATGGCGTTGATCTGATCCGGCACCTCCTGGAGAGCCTTGTGACCGGCCCCCACCGTCTTGCCGACCACCACCTGCGGACAGAGCTCGCGCAGCAGATCCAGGTCCAGGTCCGGCTGACCGCAGTCGATGTACAGGTAAGGGCACTCGACCGCCCGGAGCGTGTCAGTGGGGTCGTATTCCACCTTGCCGCCCCAACTGTTGAGGATCACATGGTCGGGCACCTCCGACAGGCGTTCGGCCATCTGCTCGAGCCGGGAGGGATGGTCCGTTGGTAGATAGGCGGCGCTGAGGAAGGCGATCAACGTCTCCCGGAAGGGTCCGTCCTCGGTCATCAGATGGTCGTAGGGACCGTGGAACCGCTGATGCCAGCCGGGAATGTTGCTGGGAGAGTCGAGGCTCGCCACGGCCGTCACCTGATCCGGGTAGAAGGCAGCCACCGAGATGACCACCTGGCCGCCCATGCTCTGGCCGACCAGCACCGGCCTGTCGAGGCCGAGTTGCTGGATGAGTTCGGCCACGTCGTGCCCGTGCTGCTCCATCGTGAGCGGCTGGTCCGGCTTGTCGCTGTCGCCGTGACCGCGCAGATCGACCGCTATACAGCGATGGTTCGGGGAAAAGTACTCCTCCTGGTTGCCGAAGCCACGCCGGTTGCTGTAGGCGCCGTGGATGAAGATGATGGCCGGGTCTACCGACCCGACCTCGTGATAGGAGATCCGGGTGCCGTCGCTGACTGTGATCGATCTGGCTGGGTGGGTCATGCCGCCGAGGTTACTCGCTGTCGATCCTGCCGTACACGGCCTCGGCGAGCCTTTGGAACTCCCTGTAGCAGTCTTGGACAGCCCTGGTGTGTCCACCGATAGCTCCGTCCGCCGGCTTGAGCGCGAACATGGGTTTACGTGCTTCCTGCGCCATCGGCATAAGGCTTCGAAAGTGCTTGAGCGAGGCGAGGCAGTTGGGATCATCACGCACGGCGGGAGGGTGTTCCAGATCCTGATCGCGGACCTCGCTCGAGTAGACACCCGGGATACGATCCATCCAGCGCGCGTAGGCCATGACTGGACGATCGAGGCGGATCGCGTGCTGCATAACCACGTAACCGATCGGCCGCATCGCGCCATCCGGCAACTCCAAGTCCCTTACCGGATTGCGTTCGCGTCGCTCGGCCCATTGTCCACGCCAGTCGCGAAGGGTCGGACCGAGATTTCGCAGTCCTTGCAGTGAGTACAGATCCGGCGCTAACGGAACGACTACGTAATCCGCCGCAGCCAACGCCGCCCGGTTTAGAGCTCCGAGGTTGGGTCCTACATCTACCAGCACCAACTCAGCATCTGCTTCGGTCGCGGCCCTTCGCAGCACACGCCCCAGGGCGGAAACAACCCGAAAGGCTCGCGGCTTCCGGTCCAGGCAGTCCGGCCACTGCCTGGTAATCTCGTCCTCGGCCGCAGCCAGCCGCAGATCACCGACGACCACATGCAGGCCGGGACTGGGCATACTGAGTTGAGGAGAGCTGATATCGCCCGTTCCCTCCAATAGCGGCTCCAAGGATTGATACACGGTGCAACCCGATTCATGCATCCAGAACCTTTCGAGGCTCTGATCATCGATGAACATGCTCGTGAGGTTCGCCTGCGGATCAAGGTCAGCAGCCACCACGTTCCGCCCAAGGTCGGCGTACATCCACGCCAAGTGGTAGACCAGGGAGGTCTTGCCAACACCACCCTTGTTGGTAAAAAAGACTACGGTCTTCATAGTGACGGTCTCATGATGACACTCACACGGGCGGGATCGAAGTGGAACTCAGGCATGGGATTTCCGTTAAGGCTCATCTCCCTCCGTGCCAGTGGTATCCGCACTCCGAAACGCTGAGCGAAACCCAGATTATGCATTATCTCGGCCAGCAGCGGATTCCGGTAGTCGGTGGCGCCCTTACCGATGTTGTCAGACGTCACCTGGCCATAGAGCCCGCCCGGGTTGGCGATCTCGATGCGGTCGGAAAACCAGTGGACACGGACTGGGGCATTGGTACCGTCATACCGGCGGTGCATCACAGCGTTGCGCGCCAATTGTTGAAGAGCGACCAGTGGATAATCGGGCTGTCTCGTTTCTCTCATTTGGCTCGTCATGTCAACTCTGGTTCGTATATTGAGGCGCAGGAGTTCGTCCAGCCGAGTCAACACGTCTTCGAGCCGGCCCGTCAAGCGGTGCTCGGCTTGGATCGGGTCGGTGATCTCGGTGCCGTCAAGGCGCAGCATCTGAACGTAGGCACCCGGAAGCCAACCCAAGGGATCCGTGCTAAGCGCCAGGAGAGCACCCCATGTGGGTTTCTGATCCACCAGCAACCTCAGCGAGCGGAGTTGGTGGTGAAGAGACCGCTGGTTCTGATCAAGGACATCCGTAGCGACCGATCTAGGGAGATACTCTGATTCGACGTAGCTGAGATCCAGGTCCTCAAGCGTCGCGTCGCGGCAAGGACGCGTATCAAAGGGAAGATCGCCAGCCGCACGGCGCTCCGAGAGACGCTGCTCTTCCTCGGCCGTCGCCGTCCGCGTGGTAGGGCCGATTCGCACCCAGACCCGTCCTCTGTAGCGGACCGGTGGATTCCAGGCTGGCTCGACAACCATGACGGCCACCTCACAACCACCCAGGACACGTTTCTCAACCGTGATCGACGGCAGGAGAATAGTGTTGCCGTCATCACGCACAGCCGCCAGATCCTTCAGCAGTTGGTCGCTGACCGATATACCGGAGAAACTACCGTCATCCTCTACCCCTACGAGCAACACGCCCGGTTGACCATGGTTGGGTAGGTCGTTGGCGAAGGCGCACACGCTGCGACGTATCTTCCCGCCGTCACTCGCCGAGCGTTTGCGTTCTACGCGATCGGACTCGAGGTCCGCGCACATTCGCTCTAGCTCTCGGTCGGATAAGGGATGCCTCATAACTGCCGAATCAGGGTAGCGGTCAGTCCCGCCTCGGTCAGGTCTCCGGGAAGTTGTAGCGGAACACTCCCCCGGTCCGGACCATCTCCGCCGCGATCCCCTCCGCATGCCGGATGAACCGGTTCAGCATGGCGTTGATCTGATCCGGTACGTCCTGGAGAGCCTTGTGGCCGGCTCCCACCGTCTTGCCGACCACCACCTGAGGGCAGTGCTCGCGCAGCAGATCGAAGTCCAGGTCCGGCTGGCCGGAGTCGACGTAGAGGTAAGGGCAGGTCATCCGGCGCAGGGTGTCGCTTGGCTCGTAGGCCTTCATCGCGTCCCAGGCCCGGACGATCATGTGATCCGGTATCCCGGCAAGTCGCTCCTCAAGCCCCCCGACCCAGGACGGATCGTCGGTGGGCAGGTAGGCGGCCGCCAAGAACCGGTGCACACCCTCCCGGTAGGGACCGTCGAACCTGATCAGATGATCGAAGGGCGAGTGGAAGCGCTTCTGCCACCCGGGAATGTTGCTAGGCGAATCCAGGCTGGCCACCGCCCGAACCAGATCGGGATGGCGAGCGGCCACCGAGATGACTACCTGGCCGCCCATACTGTGACCGACCATGACGGCCGGCGGTAGGGCGAGGTGGCGCATCAGCTCCGCTACATCGTCGGCGTATCGGGCCATCGAGTAGACCCGGTCGGGCTTGTCGCTCTCACCGTGCCCTCTCAGATCCACGGCAATGCACCGATGGCTCGGAGAGAAGTACTCCTCCTGGTTGCCGAAGGCCTGGCGGGTTCCGTAGATGCCGTGGATGAAGACGATGGGCGGATCGCCGGCGCCCACCTCGTGGTAGGCGATACGTACCCCGTCAGAGGTGGTGAATGATGAACTCATGAGGCCGAGCATACCGGCGGGCCGGATCATGGAGCCCGGCGCGCCACCGCTACCGTCAAGAACGCGAAAAACGCGGCCGACGGGCTTCGCCCGCTGGGCCCTCCCCCGCCACCGCCACCTGGTTCGGAGCGTGGTCGGCCATGCCCGGCCGGATGCCGGGAATCGGCGGTCGCTCCATCAGCCTTGGCTCAATCAAGCCTTGTATGTTCCCTCGGGCCGGCCGATCCGATCGGTGATTGCCAACATCTTCGTCCGGTTTCGGTGCTTGGCGATAGGCAACGTATCACGGGAGGGTGACAAGTTCAACCGACATCCGATCCGGTGAACCGACAATGCGCCGTCGACGGTTGGTCGAAGCCCTGCCGATCCGGTTCGTCCGGGGTGGCTGCCACTACTGACCGGCGAAGAAATCCAGCAGGGTCGAGGCGGCTTGCTCGACCTGGGATTCGGTGATCTGGGGGAAGCAGGGCAGGCCGATCATCTGGGAGGCGGTTCGCTCGGCTACCGGTAAAGAGCCCGCCCCGAGACCCATCCACTCGTAGGCGGGATGTAGATGGAGCGGCGGGTTGTAGTACAGCCGGGTGGCGATGCCGTGGGCGGCGAGATGGGCGCGAGCCCGGTCGCGGAAACGGGCGGGCACCATGACGTTGTAGGCGAAGTAGACATGGCGCGCCCAGGGCGCCTCGTGGACCGCCGCCACCGGCGTCCCGGCAAAGGCCTCCCTGTAGAGATCGGCAGCACGCCGGCGGCCAGCGATCCGGTCTTCGAGCGTCGGGAGCTTGGCGGCCAGAAGCGCCGCCTGGAGGGTGTCGAGGCGCTGGTTGTAGCCCTGTTCCAGCACCGTCCAGCTGTGACCCCCGGTCAGATCCTTGCCCGAGAGCTTCTGGCCCGGAGCGTGACCGTAGTTCCGAAGCACCCTGACACGGTGCGCCAGGTCAGGGTCGTCGGTGACCACGATCCCCCCGTCCCCGTACCCGCCCAGGATCTTCCCCGGCGCCAGGCTGAAACACCCTAGTGGCCCGAAGGTCCCGGTCTTGCGATCCTTGTACTCGGCGCCCACGGCGAGGGCCGAGTCCTCCAGCACCACGATCCCGTGCCGGTCGGCAACCGCGCGGATCGGGTCGAGGTCCGCGGGATGGCCGAACAGGTGGACGGGAAGGATCACCCGGGTCCGCGGCGTGATCGCCTCCTCCAACCGGGCGGGATCCATGGTGAAGGTGTGCCCGTCCGTGTCCGACAGGACCACCCTCGCTCCGGCGTGGGTCACAGCCGCCGCGGTGGGCGTGTCGGTGTTGGGAACGGTGATCACCTCATCGCCGGGCTCGAGGTCGAGAGCCGCCAGGGCTAGATGGAGCGAAGCCGTACCGGAACCCACGCCGATGGCGTGACGGGCGCCCACGTAGGCGGCGAAGGCCTCCTCGAAGGCCTCGAGTTCCTCACCCAGGACGTAAAGGCCGCTGGCCAGCACCCGGTCGATCGCATCGTGGATCTCGGTCTTGAGTGACCCGTACTCGGCGGCCAGATCGGACATGGGTACTACCACGGCGGAGCCCTCCATCAAGGTCAGTGATTGCGGGGAATCCTACCTGCTAGGCGGGTTTCGAACGGTTCCGTTAGGAAGCCGCTGCCTCCCGCTCACTCGCCGGGCGCCCTCTCATTCGACCCGGCCGTCCTGTGTGCCGTGCTATTCGGGTTAGGGCTGTCGGGGGTGGTCGGAGCGAAGGTTCCTTCCGGCCGGCCAGGGCCGGACGACACGAGGGCGGCCAGGATGGTGGTGATCGGCACGGCCGCCACCAGCCCCATCGATCCGCACAATGTGCGGACTATCACCACCGCCACCAACTCGGAGTTCGCCACCATTACCAGGGACTGATCGGAAACGACAAACAGCATCAGCAGGGGGATGGCGGCGCCCGCATAGGCCAGCAGGAGGGTGTTGACCGTCGAGGCGATGTGCTCCCGGCCCACCCGGATACCGGACGAGACCAACTCGTAAACGCCCAGTCCCGGGTTCCGATAGCGGAGTTCCGCCACCAGAGCAGCCTGGGTCACCGTGATGTCGTCCAGCGCGCCGAGGGCGCCGATGACCGCGCCGCCCAGGATCAGGGAGGAGACGTCCAAGCCACCGGCGATGAGGGGCAGGACCAGGCCCTCCTCGCTTGCCAGACCGGTGAAAGCGGCCCATTCGAAGAACGCCCAGGACAGGCCCAGCGTCAACCCGAGCGACGACAACGTACCGGCCAGGGCCACGGTGGTGATCGGGCTGAAGCCGTGCACGAGGTACAGACTCACGAACGCGATCCCCGACGCCGCCACCACCGAGACCAGCAGCGGATCGTTGCCATCGAGTATGGACGGCGCCATGAAGGCGAGGAGCACCACCAGCGTGCCGGCCATCCCCACCAGGGCCAGCACACCCCGACGCCGGCCCAGCGCGATCACGAACACGGCGAACAACGCACCCAGCCACGCGAGCGGGGTCCGGCGGTCGTTGTCGGCGTAGAAGTAGAAGTCGGTGGACGGCTCGTAGCCGATGATCACTTTCTGGCCGACCCTCAGGGAAGGCGTGGTCGCGGTGAAGGCGAGGTCCAGTTCCGGTAGAGCTACCAGCGAGCCCCGGGCCGGACCCTCATCCAGCACGACCGTGACCTGGCGGCAGGCATTGGGATTATCGGCGCTCGAATAGCTGCAGGGACCGTCACGGATTTCCTCCACGGTGGCACCGAAACGGTCCGTCACGAGTCCGATCTCGTCGGCGCTGGCTGTCGCTGCCTCTACACCCTCCTGGGTGGGCCACAGCGTCGCCACCCCGAACCCTGTCGCGACCGCCGCTCCGACCACGATGGCAAGCACCCACCGCAAGCCGGGGTAAGACCTCCACGCCTTCCAGCCGCCGCCAGGCCGAAGGGCCTCCGCCCCGTCCACGGGTTGTCCGAGAGGTTTTTCCATCCGGTTCCGAAGCTTAGGACGCCCCAGTAACCTGATTTCACCCGATGACTTCGGTGATACCGATGATGCCGCCGATGACCGCGACGATACCGGCGCCCTGTATCCACAGTGCGCGGTACATGTCGGCCCGGAACCGGGCAAGTTCCAACGCGAGCATGTCGCGGGTTACGAGCGGGCTGGTCGCGTCGGAGACAACCTCTACGATGCTATTGGCGGCGGGCTCGTCGATTCCCGCTGAGCGAAGCTTGGTAACGCCGGCCTGGGTGTCGAAAGTCGGCGCGGTCATGCTCCTCCATCCGCTATCGAGGATACCACTGGTCAGCATCCGGTGGCCTTCTGCCGATGACAAGATCCTTGTCAATCAATCCTTGCCCGTCGGACCTCACTCCCAACATGCCTTGTCCGCGGGAGGGTTTCAACCCCCCTGCTCCCCGGTCGGAATACTACAGCCGTCGGGACGGACAGCCCCGCGCAGCCGGTGGTCTGTGTGAAACAGCGGCAACCGTTGAAGCGAGCGGCTCGGCGGTGGTCAGTCGGGAACCACCACCGTTCGGAGGGCCGAGCCGGTCTCCAGGTTCTCGAAGCCCTTCTCCATCTCCGAGAGCGGGATGGTGTGGGTGACCATGTCGTCGAGGTTCAGCCGGCCGGATCGGTAGAGCGAATCCAGAACGGGGAAGTCCTGGGCAGGTATGCCCTCACCGCCGTGGGTGGTCATCAGGGTCGAGGTGTTCCGGAAGAAGGCTGACGGCTCGAACTCGGCTTTCAACCCGGGCGGAGGCACGCCGATCATCGTGGCCACGCCCCCGTATGACAGCATCCCGAGCGCCTGGCTCAGCGTGGCGCCCAATCCAACAGCCTCGAAGGAGAAGTCGACACCTTCGCCGCCGGTCAGGGCGCGAACCTCTGCCACCGCGTCCTCGCGGGCCGAATTGACCGCATGGGTCGCTCCCATGGACAGCGCCCAGTCCAGCTTGCGGTCGGATATGTCCACCGCGATCACCTTTGAGGCGTTGGCGAGGCTGGCGCCCTGCACGGTCGAGAGGCCGATCCCGCCGCACCCGATGACGGCGGTGGTGGCGCCGGGCCAGACTTGGGCGGTGTGGAACACAGCACCGGTACCAGTCATGACCGCGCAGCCCAGCAGCGAGGCGGAAGTCATCGGCATCGCATCGCTCACCCTGAAGACCGCGCCGGCGTCCACCGGAACCCGCTCCGCATATACGCCCAGGCCCATCGGTACGTCCACACCGGCCCCATCGGAGGCCAGCGAGACCGCGGGCGGGCGCGCACCCGAGGAGTTGCAGCGCCGGGGGTCGTTGCGGCGGCACATCGAACAGGATCCGCAGGGCACCCGGCATCCGACGGCCACCCGATCCCCCTCCTCTATGTGGGTGACACCCGAGCCGACCTGCTCCACGACACCGGCACCCTCATGGCCCAGCAGCATCGGATAGAGGGGTTTCCGACTCGACTGCAGGCCCTTGGAGACCTTGTAATCGGTTCGGCACACCCCGGCTGCCTCCATCCTCAGGATCACCTCCCCCTCCCTGGGAGGACCGAAGGTGATCCCGGTGACCTCTACCCGCCCCGGCTCGACCACCAGGGCGGCCCGGCTATGCATCCAGGTCGACCAGGATGTCGCGGTCGTAGGTGAGGCGCTCGCCGCCGTCCGGAGTGACCCGCACGTTGTCGGACACGCATATCCCACCTACGGCGAGGGCCTCCGCCGGATCGTCGAAGGTGATCTGGGGGTGCAGGTTGATGACCATGTTGGTCTCCATCACCCGCTCCTTGCCGGGCACCCAGGGAACCTCGTGGGAGTCCAGCCCGATCCCGTGGGCGGTGTAGGCGACCGAGTCGAAGCCGCCCTGCCCGTACTTGCGATGGACCCGGTCACGGGCCGCCAACACCTCGTCGGAGGATGCGCCGGTCTTCATGGCGTCTATGCAGGCGTCGAGGGTCTCGATACGTGTATCCCAGTAGCGGAGGATCTGATCGGAAGGACGCCCGAAGGTGTAGGTGCGGCGCACCTCGACCCAGTAACCGGAGGGGCCTCCCCATTCCAGATCGATGCAGAGAACATCGTCCCGTTCGATTTCCGCGTCCATCCCGAAGGTGTAGGCGCGGTAGGGCTGGCGGCTCATCTGGGCGATCCCGTCGAGACATCCGTGCTGGCGGACCAGGCGGTGAGCCTCGGCCAGGATGTCCCGCTCGATCGCTCCCGGACGGATGTGACCTTCGAGGCTCCGGAACACCAGCCGGATGATCCGAGAGGTCTCGCGCAGGTTCTCGATCTCCTCATCGCTCTTGATGGCTTTGATGTCGTCGAAGATGTCGGTGGCGTCAACCAGCGTGGCTGTCTTCCCGAACGCCTCCTGGAAGGCCATGTAGTGGGCGGCGGAGGTGATATCCGCCAGCCCAACGATCCCGATGGTCCCGTTGGAGATGCCGTGGTCGGAGAGTATGCCGGCAATCTCCACCCCCGGTGTCTGGGTGGCTCGGAAGTCCTGGATCCAGTTGACCAGCGCCACCCGTGAGAGGCCCCACAGCGGGTCTCCGATGAAGGTGGGCTCGCCCTTCTGCGGGAGGACGACCATCCCCCAACCGGCCCACTGGAAGATGTCGCTCACGTACTGGACCCGGCCCCTTACGAACTCGTCGCCCCGGCTGCAGATGATCATGGCGTCGATCCCTGCACCGGCCATGGCCTCGCGCAGTACTCGATGACGTCGTTCCCGCTCCTCGGGCGAGGAGATGTGGGTGAGTGTGCCTTCTGCCATTCGGTCGGCTCCTTAGCTGTTGGGCGTCGGTATCGACGCCGGCCGGTAGGGGGCGGATGGTTGTGGGTCGGAGATCTCCGCGACGATCTCGTCGGTGGTCCGCGCGGCGATGAAGCCACCATCCGTCATCCGGTCCAGGGCGTTCTCGTGCAGCTCCCTGGTGGATGAGGTGCAGGCGTCGCTGACCAGCGACACCGTGTAGCCACTGTCGGCCGCGTCCCGGGCGGACAGCTCCACGCAACCCTCGGTCACGATTCCCGTGAACACCAGATTGGTGATGCCCATGCGCTTCAGGACGTCATTGATGTTGCTCGTGTTGAAAACGCTCGATGAAGTCTTGGAGAAAACCATCTCGTCACCCATCGCCTTGACCTCCGGCAGGAGTTCGTCGTCCATGGGTACGCGGGGTACGGGCTCGAGGTCGGCGGTGGGCATGAAGGCCTTGCCGGCATCCCTTCCATCGGCGGTGCGATAAGCCACCCGGACATGGATCACTTCCTCGCCGGCCTCCCGGAAGGCGTCCTGGCAGCGCCGGACGTTGGGGAGGATCCCGTTGATGTTGTCCCAGCGCTCCCGCATGACCTCCGGCCTCCCGGCCGCTTGGGCGATGCGGCCGATCCAGCCGTCCTCATGGGCGTCCAGGTACTGGAGATCGATAGTGAGGAGGGCGGTCCTCCCGGGCTCGATCGAAGGGAAGGACCTGCGGGGAAACAGGTCGTAGAAGGGATCATGCAAGTCCATAGGCTCGGGCCTCTCCTTAGCGGGCGTGGGCGCTGGGAACGCGGTCCCATCCGGGCGAATGACACACCCGGCAGGCGCACGCTGCTCAGTATATTGCTTCGGAACCATCCCTCCGTTGGAGCGGAGGCGCGGACCGGCGGTCCCCCGCGGACCCTTCGGGACACCTCCTTGCGATCAAGAGGGAATCGGTCGTATTGAACCCCGTTTATGTCACACCGCCGTTCTACGATGTTGGATAACCGTAAGTACCTGCGATCCGGTGCGGACGTCGACCGGACTGCGCGGAGGGAACATATCGTCGAGGCAGCCCCCATCGTGGGGGAGGACGGGACGCGCTCGACACCAAGGTGGTGGCGGTGGGGGAGGGCCCGGCGGGCGGAGCCGGTGCGCGCGGTTTTCGCGTTCTCCCATACCGGGTTGCCAGTGGAATGGCGGTGCGGTGTGGCGATTGCAGCGGTGTCCTCACAAGGCCCGCAGACGAAGACACACCCCAAGCGGCACGTCAGGAAGCAACCGCCGCGACGGGGCCCGATGACCGCCGGCAACGCTCCGGATTGTTTCGCAGACAGGCCGTTATGAGAAGCAGCTGACCCAGCCGCCCTCCTCTTCGGAGGTCATGACCGCGTCCAGCAGGCGGTGGATATCCACCCCGTCCCGGAAGTCGGGCCGGAAGCGGCCGCCATCCCGGATCGCCCCGGCGAATGCGGTGAGGGCTCGGGCCACGTTGTAGCCGGAGTGCCCCTCCGTAACGGCTAGCTGCGAGAAATGTTCGGCAGGGATCTCGACCGCCTCGAGACGGTCCGAGTCCTTGCGGCCGACCGAGACCTGAAGCGGTCCGGCCGACACCCTGACGGGACTGAACTGGTAGTAGGAAGGGGCTTCCAGGAGCATCTGGCCGTCCTCGCCGATGATCCTAAGCGAGTATCCCTGGGGCGGGGAGGTGGTGTTGGACACGTAGGCGGTACCGACGACGCCACCGGACAGCTCGGCCAGGGCCATCACCGTGTCGGCCGTCTTCCACTCAAACGTTCCGCCCTCGGAGTAGGACCCGGCCGGTGAGAGGGTGAGTTGGCGGGCGCATATGGACTCCACATCGCCCAGGATCAGCCGGACCGAGTCCACCACATGTGCGAAGGCCACGAAGAGTGCGCCGCTGGCTTCCTCGTGGCGCACCAGCCAGGAGCGGTCGGAGTCGACCTCGAACTTGGAGAGCATCTGAGAGACCACGAAGGAGAGGGGTTTGCCGACCGCTCCTTCCGCAACCAGCCGGCGAGCCCAGGCGACGGCGGGGGCGAAGCGTCCTTGCAGGCCGACTGCGGTGGGAAGCCCGGTCTGTCCGGCCAGCTCTGCCATCTTGCGGGCTTCACCGGTGTTGAGAGCGAGCGGCCACTCGCAGTACACCGGCTTACCCGCCCGGAGAGCCGCCATCGTGAGCGGATAATGGAGCCGGGGGCGGACCGCCACCGTGACCAGATCGACATCGGGGTCGGCGCACAGTTCCTCAACATTCGAGTACCACTTGCGGGCGCCCCATTTCTCGGCCGCGGCCCGGGCGGTGGATTCACGGGTGGTGCAGACCGCTTCCAGCCTCAGACCCTCGGCGGACTGGATGGCCGGCAGGTGGGCACGGTCCCCGAAGCCAGGTGGACTGGCGCCAACCACACCGATCCGCATTACGGAGCGTCCTCCCTGAGCGGGGCTGTGAACTCGTCCTGCTCGAGGTCCCGCTCGTAGACGAGCACTTTGATCAGAACGACTCGTGTCGTCAAGACAGCCACTGCCCCAGCGTCGCGCTCGCCGTCAGAACCTTGTCGGGCAGAGCATCGGCGGGGTTCCACAGCGCGGGCCGGCAACCGTGAAGAGGCCTCACCGGTCGTCTTCCGACGGATTGCCGTACAGGTGGTGCTGGTGCCGGCCTTCCACCTGTGATCAGTACCCTCCTAGTGCGCGTAACGCTGCCATACTACGCCGCAGCCGTATGGAGCCACGATCTCATCGGGGCTGAGCGGCCCGAATGACTGATCACCAGGCTCGGCGCCGTCCGCCCCACTAACCCGATTGGCTGCGAGGCAGATCACCCGTGTCCACCACCAGATCTACGTCGGGGATGATCTCCTGCGGCTTGAATATGACACGGTAGTGATGAGCGGACACGTTGGCCGGATCCAGTTGCTCCGCGAAATAGGTCACGTTGTCGCTCAGACCCAGGAAATGCTTGCGGTACGCGCCGTCGGCGACCTTGCAGGTCACCTCCAACTGGATGGTTTGGTCCTCGATGGAGCACAGACCGATGATCTCCAGGAAGTACGTGTCAGTGATCCCGTTGAGGAAGACGATCCGTCTCGTGATCTCGAACTGGTCCGCCGCTCTGGAGATGTTCTGCGACACCACAGCCGCGTCGGAGCTACACCCCGCCGACAATCCCACCACGAGAGCGGCCGAGACAGCTCCCGCCACCAACCGCTCAGTCCTGCTTCGCATCGTTCGCCACCTGTCTAGCACTCTGCCTTCCCGTGATACTGATAGCAATATCTGCTATCCTTTCTCTTATCTTCTTCTGACAAGTATAGTAAGGATACCGGGTCTAGTGTTCTGAATCATTGGAAGAACGTGAAAAACACTCATACTTGTAGGGTCTTCGCTGACGCCGTGGCCGGGCGTCCCCTCCCCAACGGGTCCCACCACCGTGCCTCGGGGCGCGGCCGCCCACGCCCGGCCGCATGCCGGGGATGGCATTCGGCGGCCCGCTCCCGCGTAGCCTTCTATGTTCCGCTTGCAACCCGGCCGAACCGATCGGACACACACGCTTCCACGCCGGTGGTGGCGCTTGCAGACGTCAACCTATAGCGGCGGTGTGACTCTCTGACCAGGTAGTCCGTCGGACGCGTGCGCCCCGCAAGATTCCTTCTTCTGTACCCTCCTCGACCCACGCTTCGCGGATGATGAGGGATCAGTCGTCAAGCTCTTCATGCTCTTCGTCGAGGTCGAGCCCGCAGGGCACATGGGCGGGGTGATCCCAGACTTCTGGAGGACCCGTCACCGTTAGGTAGACGCCGTAGGTCCACATAGTTCCGCCCACTCCGCTCAGGCCTCCTTCCTCATACAGCGCGTAGGAGACCTCCATGCCCTTGTCAGGGACGCTCGGGTCATAGCAGCGATAGGACTCGCACCGGACCAGATCTTCCCAGCCGTTGCCGCTTCCCGGTGGAAACAGGAAGAACTCGGGGTCAGGACCGTGAGGTTTACGTTCTTCAAGCCTGTCCCTGGCCACCCTTACCAAGGTGCGGCGTGCCTCCTCCACCGAGCGGACGAACACGGGGGGCTCGCTGTAGACGAGACAGCCTCCCTGAGACTTGATGGCGAGCCAGATTCCCGAACGGGCATCTCGTGTTGTAGTCATGATCCGGAAGCTAGCGATCGGGTGTGACATAGTCCGGCCCGCACGCTGGTCGGAATTATGGACTCGCGGGGACCCGTACCCCCTACTCGATGTCGGCTGCCAGACCGAGGGCTTCATCGAAGCCCGCATTGCGGACCAGCAGGCTTCGCATCTGCATGAGGGGACCCACCGTGTCGATGGCGAAGGCGCCTCCCAGGCGATCCCCGTCGCGGTACAGGGCCATCATGGCGGGGCGATCGGACGGATCGTGGACGAATACCGGGTCGTCTCCTGATGCACGGCCCACCAGCTGCAGGCGGTGCCCGTACTGGTCGGACCAGAAGTACGGGATGCCTTCATAGGCCACCTGATCGGCACCGGCCAGGGAGGCCACGATGTTGCGGGCCACGGTCGTGGACTGCTGGACCGTGTTGGTCCAGTGCTCGACACGCATCCGCTCGCCGTACCGGGGGTTGTGCCAGGAGGCCAGGTCGCCCAGCGCGTACACATCGGGCAACGAGGTGCGCATGTACCGGTCGCACCGCACTGCCCGATCGGTCTCGATCCCCGAACCCTCAAGCCATTCGATGTTGGGGATCACCCCGATCCCGACCACCACCAGGTCGCATCCGACAGCCGTGCCGCCGGCGAGGCGGACCACCAGGCCATCCGGGGTCCGATCGATGCCCTCGACACCGGCGCCGCACCGGAGTTCAGTCCCGTAGACGTCATGGAGGGCCGCGCAGCGCTTCCCCACCTCGGCGCCTACCGCCGCCACCAGAGGCTGGCCGGCCGCCTCCAGAATCGTGACGGCTGCGCCCCGGCTGCGCGCGCTGGCCGCCACCTCGCTGCCGATGAAGCCCGCCCCGACCACCACCACTTGCCTCGCCCGGTCGAGTGCCGACCGGATGGATGCGGAATCATCCAGCGTACGCATCACATGAACCCCCGGCAGGCCTTCGGCACCCGGGAGGCGCCGGGGACGGGCGCCGGTGGCGATGACCGCCGCGTCGTATCCGAGCTCTTCGCCGGTTGCGAGGGTGATCTTGTGACGTTCGCCGTCCAGGCCCACCGCCGGCGAGCCCAGCTTTAGCTCGATGCCTTGATCCTCGAAGAAATCCGCCGGACGGAAGTACGTATCGTCCGGTCCCTTCTCCTCCGTCAGCACCTCCTTGGAAAGGGGCGGACGGTCGTACGGCAGGTGGGGTTCGTCCCCGACCAGGATTATCCGTCCTTCGAACCGGAGGCGCCGCAGGGTATGGGCGGTACGGAAGCCGCCAAGCGAGGCTCCGACGATGACTACGGCGGGCGGGCGGGTCACTCCGTGGGCGCCAGCTCGATCTTCCCGTCGGCGAACTCCATGAGCCAGCGCCGGTAGATCACGGTGCCCAGGTCGGCCGCCTTGACGTGCATCTCGGCGGTCAACTCCACCGGGAGTTCCTCGGGGCGCTGCGACTCGACCACGGGTTTGTCCTGGGCGAGGATGACACGCTGCATCCGGTCGAACTCCTCGTCCATGTCGTACGCGAAGTTGCGGGCCACGAACGTGAAGCACCGGGTCCGCTTGCGGCCGACCGGGGCCACCGCGACGAACAGGATGTAGTGCTCGTCCGGACCGGCCGAGCTGTCCAGCCACATGGCATTGGGCATGAACACCCGGTAGCGCTTCCACGCGTCGTAGGTCTCTCCCTCGACGGCCACCGTGGAGTTCTTGGGGTTGTCGGTGTACTCGAGGAAGGGGCCGGCGTTGATCCGGATCTCCCCGCCTCGCCGGTAGGCCTCGTAATCGGCGATGACCGCGTTGTCCCGGTCCCCCAGGATTCCATGGTGGACATGGGCGAAGTGGGAGAAGTCGAAGTAGTTCTCGAGGCGACGACCCACCGAGCAGTTCCACTCGTAGGGTTCCCAGCGCAGGATCCGGTAGTCGGGATCGTCGAGTTCCGGCAGTACGGCTGGAGGGAAGACCGGGGGCTCGTCACCCATACAGGTCCATACCAGGCCACCCGACTCGACCGCCGGGTAGACCGGTAGCTGCGCCTTGAGCTTGCCGTTGAGCTCGGGCCGGGCCGGGATGTCGACCACGGTCCCTTCCTTGTCGTAGGCCCAGCCGTGGTAGGCGCACCGGAGGTAGCAACCGTCTATGCGGCCCAGGGAAAGCGCGGAGCCGCGATGCCGGCAGATATCGTCGAACACATAGGGCTTCCCGTCCAAGCGCGCAACGGCCAAGCGGGTATCGAACAGGGTCGCCTGGTGGGGCTCGTCCGTCAGATCCTCGGAAAAGGCCACCGGGTGCCAGAAGTTGCGAAGCTGCTCGTAGAGTTTCGTCTCTCCGGCCACATCAAGCTGGGTATTCCCCTGGGTCTCATCGAGTTCGGCAGTGATCTGTACCACCGTCATCTCCCCTCGTCGGTCGCCGTGGCCGGCGTGGCACACCAACAGCTCGGCTGACTTCTAGCCGGTCACCACCTGGATCGCCTCGACCGGACAGCACACTTCCGCGTTCATGGCTTCGTCGAGGAGATCGTCGGGAACGGTCGTCTGGAGCACGATTATCTCGCTGCTGTCGTCCGCAACCCGGAATAGGGAAGGCGCCACCGACGCGCACATGCCCGAGACGATGCAAACCGCATGGTCGAGTTCGATTGTCGCCATGCCGACTTCTCCGCTCGATGGATAACTCTTGCCGATCCGGATTATAGCTCACATCAATGCCAGGCGACCGGAGCTCCGGCGGCAACAATGGTCACGTCAATGGCCGACAGGCCGCCGACCGACGGAAGCCTTACAAACTCAAGTCCAGCCGGAGCCCGGCATGACACGCTGCTTTCGCTACGGTCCTGTGAAGGACCGTAGCGCATGATCATCAACTATGGAGTCAGGCCTGCGTTCAAGAGCTTCTGCAACCTGAACATCTACGGGGTCGCGATCCGAGCGGTTCGTCGAAGATGGACGAGGCCTGGATCGCCTTAGCCGTCTTCCATGGGTCGTAAGACACCCACCGTGGGGATCGATATTCAACTCCGACGACGCATCAAGCTACATGACTGGCGCATCTCTCATGGTTGACGGCGGCGCAAACGTAGGATGACCCCGATCGGTGAAGAACGGACCGTCGAAGGAAGTCCCCGTGGGTGTGCCTGGAATTGAACAATCAGAGCCAGTCGACGATAGGAGCAAGCCATGAAGGTCATCGACTTCCGTGTCCGACCCAACACCACCGAGTACATGAGTCGGTATACGGGTTCAGGATACGCACTGCTGTGGCGCCGTTTCGGAATCCCGGAACCAGCACCCGTGCCTCTGGAGTACTTCTCGAACGAGGCTCGCCTGCAGAACATCGAGATCGGCGTGTTCACGGGACGCAACAACAACCGGACAAGCCTCAGTAATCATTACGTGCGAGATACGGCTGCGAGGACCGGGGGCCTTCTGTTCACCGCCTACGGTATAGACCCACACTCCACGGAACGGGAGGTGGAACTCGCCGCCGCGGCCGCGGACAGCAGGAACATCGGCATCGCGCTCGATCCTCCGGGGGATCCCATTGCGTCCCAACCGCTCGGCTGGGACGACGACACCATCATGTTCCCGATCTACGAGTTCGCGGCCGCTAACAAGCTGGTCGCCATCCTCACAGTCGGACCCCTCGTGGGACAGTTCTACGGGGATCCGGGACCGTTCGAACGGATAGCCCGCACCTTTCCAGATCTGCGCTTGGTCATCGCGCATGGATGCTGGCCTCGCTCGGAGGAGTTGGTGGCTACCGCCTACCGGAACGACAACATCTATCTAGAAGCCTCCATCTACGCTTTCCATCCCGGTGCGCATGTGTTCCGGGATGCGGCTGGAACCCTGATCTCCGACAAGGTGGTCTACGGCAGCGCGTTCCCGTTCCAGCCTCTCGATGCCTGGAAGAATTATGTCGGTCTCGGATGGCCCGAGGACGCTCCGGAAGGTCCTTTCAGGCAACGCACGGCGTCTGCTCGAATACGCGGGCGGGCTCGCGTAAGTGATGGTCCCAAAAAAACCGGAGCATCGCCCCAAACAGGCAGTGCCGGCGTCGCCATAGTCACGGGTGCTGGGTCGATGCTCAGGACGGTGCGGTAGAGGTACGGATGGAGTCCAATGTTCAGAAGGCGGTGTCCGACCTGGAACCCTCAACCGCCGGCTGGTTCGATGGTCCCGTTAGCGATCTCGAGCAGCCAGCGCCGGTACTCGAGGGTTCCGAGGTCGGCGCCCCTGACGTGCATCTCGGCGGCTAGGTCGGCGGGGAGCTCCTCGGGGCGCTGCGACTCCACGATGGGGCGATCCTGGTCGGTGACCATCTGGGCGAAGGCCCGGAAGTCCTCGTCCGCGCCCGGATAGTTGCGGCCCACGTAGGTGAAGCAGCGGGTTCGCTTCCGGTGGACGGGTGCCACCGCCACCCAGAGCACGTAGTCCTCCACCGGTCCGGCGGTGCTGTTCAGCTTCATAGCGTTGGGCAAGAACACCCGGTAGCGCTTCCAGGCCTCGTAGGTCTCCGCCATGCCTGACTCCGGGTTGTTCTTGACGTTGTCGGTGAACTCTACGAAGGGCCCGGCGAGGAACCGGAGCTCTCCCCCGACCTTGTCCACGTCGTAGTCCTCGATCCGGGGTTGGCTGCTGTCCCCCAGGATGCCGTCGTGTACCCAGGCGAAATGGGAGAAGTCGAAGTAGTTCTCGAGACGGCGGGGCAGGGAGCAGTTCCACTCGTAGATGCCGAGATGCAGGAACCGGTAGCTCGGGTCGTCGATCTCGGGAATGGCCGGCGGTGGGAACTTGGGATCGCCGAGCGTGGTGTAGATCAGGCCCGACACCTCGACCGTCGGGAACGACGGCACCCGGACGTTCCGGAAGGCGGGAGAGAGCTCCTCACGCGCCGGCACCCGGGTGACCCGACCCTCGGCATCGTAGGTCCAGCCGTGGTAACCGCAGCGCAACTCGCAACCGTCGATCACCTTGCCCAGGGAAAGGGCCGCTCCCCGGTGACGGCACAGGTCCTCGAACACCCGGGAGGCGCCGTCCAAGCGGACGACCACTAACTGCTCCTCGAAGAGGGTGAATGCCT
>MKWU01001283.1_pt1 | contig 44615 bp, 38 predicted proteins | sample 809101 | NCBI WGS metagenome assembly MKWU01 (sample SAMN05860141, study PRJNA318959) | sponge metagenome | host: Aplysina aerophoba | place: Slovenia: Piran, Adriatic Sea, Gulf of Piran | collected 2013-05-07 | reverse complement strand
CGGCGCCCGGTGGTGTGCACGGCCTCGCCGGCGAGTGCGTCCCGCAGGCGCCGCACCTCCGGCACGTCAGGCGGCGAGTCGCGCCTGACCGCGAGCCACAACGGGCTTCGAGACCCTCGCCGGGCCGGGACTTGGTAGCATCGAGCGTGCGGGAGACAGGCATGGAACGTGCGCACACCGAGGACGAACCGCGCGGGCCGCTGACGGCCGACGAGCTGCTGCGGATGCCGTGGCTCAACCCGTGCGAGCTCGTCGTCGGCCGGGTCGTCCGCATGACTCCTACGAATCCGACCCACGGACGGATCGAGGTCAACCTGGCCGCGGCCCTCCGGAGCTTCACGCGTACGCAGAATCTGGGAATCGTGATGGCCGGCGAGGTAGGCGTGTTCACGAGCCGCGACCCGGACACCGTGCGGGCGCCCGACGTGCTGTTCCTCTCGCACGAACGAGACGCGGCCCGGAAGCGGCGGGACGGGTTCCTGGATGTGGCGCCGGATCTCGTGGTCGAGATCCTCTCCCCCACTGACCGGCCGGTCGAGGTGCGGCGCAAGCTCCGCGAGTACTTCGCCGCCGGCGTGCGCCTGGTGTGGGTCGTCGACCCGGACGAGGGCGTCGTTCACGTCCACGACGGGCGAGGCGAACTCGGACCCTTCGTTTCCGGCGACGTGCTATCGGGCGCGGACGTCCTCCCGGGCCTCGAACTGCCGGTCGACGACGTCTTCGAGTAGCTTCCGGGGAGGCCACCCATGCGGAAGGTCCGCTACAGTTGCGCGATGAGCCTGGATGGATACATCGCCGGGCCCGGCGGCGAGTTCGACTGGATTGTCATGGATCCCGACATCGACTTCCAGGCGGCGGCGGACCGGTTCGATACCTGTCTCCTGGGCCGGCGGACGTTCGAGACCACCGGCGGAGGCGACCAGTCCTCCCCCGGCCTCCGAACGTTCGTGTTCTCGCGGACGCTGCGCCAGACCGACTACAAGAACATCACCATCGTCGGTGAGGAATGGAAGGAAGTGGTGCAGTCCCTTCGCGCCGAAGCGGGCAAGGACATCTGGCTGTTCGGCGGCGGCTCGCTGTTTCGCAGCCTCGCCGCGGAAGGCTTCGTCGACACCGTGGAGGTGGCCGTCATGCCGACGATACTCGGCGGCGGCATCCCGCTCGTCGCCGAGCCGGCCCCGCGAATCGCCCTGACGCTGACGGAACAGCGGACCTACGAGAAGACCGGCACCGTCACTCTGGCGTACGCGGTGAACGACGTCCGCCGAAGGTAGAGTCGGGACTCGCCGACCGCTTGCCGGCGGCCACCCACGCGGCGAACCCCGCGACGATGTCGCGCCGGCCGTCGCGCGAGATCGGATCCTCCCCCAGGTACACATCGAACAACGCCCGGCAGAGGGCCCGCGACGCGAAGGGTGGCTGCTCTGCCTCGCCCACCCGAATCGTCATCCGGCCCGCCGCATCGCACGCGAAGACGACCTCCGTGCCGCGCCGCACGGCATCCACGCCAAGGTAGCGTCGCAGGCGCGCCAGCGCCGGCCCCTCGTTCCCCATCCGTGGCCGCAGCGCGTCGTCGAACGCATCGGCCACGTCGCTGCCGTCGACCGTTCGCGTCATTACCAGTCGCAGCGCCATGCCGAAGTCGAGGTCGAGCAGGCGGCGGTTGAAGCGGGCGTCGCGCAGGAGCACCACGGCCTGCCTTCCCGTGAATGCCGCGAGTGCGGCCCGCGCGCCCGCAGCATCGACGTAGAGGCCGAAGGCGTAGACGTTCACCTTGAACAGGGTCGCCTCCCGGATCCCCGTACCCATCAGTCGGTGGGATGTCGTCGCCCCCGGGGGCGTCATGACGACGGGGAACGGCGTGCCGCTCTCGGACTCTCGAACCGTCCCCGACGTGGGCACCTGGCCGTGGACGACAGGCGGTGCAGCGAGCAGCGCGACAACCGTTGCCGAACGGAAGAACCGCTTCCTTGTCATCTTCCCAGCTCCGCGGCTCGCTCCGGCCCGCGCGCACGTGGCGGCGCAGTGTCGATCCTCGGGTACAGCCACGAGTGCTCCAGGCCCGCGTGCCGCGCGCCGTAGCGCCGCGGAACGTCCTGCGTCCAGTTGCTCGGAATCGTCAGGCAGAAGGCGAGCAGGCCGGCGAAGGCAAGGCGCTGCGCGACGAGGGGCGGCGCGTCCGCCGGCCGGCTCTGGGCGGCCGTGAGTGCGAGCCCCCACCCGGCGGTGCGCCGCAGGCGGCCCAATCGGCGCAGGCGTGAGCGGTACAGTGCCGCCGCGCCGAGCAGCGCCATCACGATGTTCAGCGTCTGACCCGTGCCCAGGGCGAGCCGGTGGGTGGGGTAGTCCCGGAACAGATCGATGAAGACGCGCGGAAACGCGTACCAGAAGACGAACCGCGCCGCCACCGCGCCCGGTGTGCGGTTCACCCGCTGCACGCGGAGCAGGTAGGCCGCCAGCAGCAGGTTCTTGGCCCCGTCGTAGAGCACCACCGGATGGCGGAAGCCCTCCGCGTCGGGGAACTTCACCGCCCACCAGGCGTGGGTCACGGCGCCGACGATCTGGCCGTCGATGAAGTTCCCGATCCGCCCCATCCCCATCAGGAACGCGGCCGGCACGACGAGGGCGTCCGCCACGAGCAGGACCGGCTTGCCGTAGCGGCGCGCGAACAGCGCGGCGCCGAGCGCGCCACCGAGCAGCAGCCCGTGCGTCGCCATGCCGCCGAGCCACCACGCCGGGACCAGATGGAGATGATCCCGGTAGAACGGCCACTCGTCGAAGGCGATCTCGACCGCGCGCCCGCCGATCAGCACGCCGACCGCTACGAACAGGCTCAGGCTCCATACCTCCCGCGGCGACAGCGTGAGCCGCCCGTGGCCGCGCCGGAGGAAGAGGTGCAGCTCGAAGAAGCCGAGCGCGAAGCCGAGGCCGTACCACCAGAGCTGGACGCCGCCGACGTCGAAGAGGATGGGATCGATCCGATGCGTGTACGGTCCGAACATGTGGTGTCTCCCGGACCGCAGGATTGCGCGGCCGGGAGATCACTCAGCATGACCGGTGCCAGTTCGTCGCGATTCACGTAACCATCTGTTCGACAGCGCCTTGGCCCGAAGGTGCGGTCCTCGTCGGCCGACTCTTGCGCAACCCGGGTGAGCATCGGATGACAAGTGCTGGGCACTCGGTGTCTCGCTCGCGCGTCAGCCGGCGCTCGCGTCAGCCGGTGCTTCGCGTCAGCCGGCGATTCGCGTCGATTCGTCCCGGCGCGCCGCACACGCTCGACGGCCCGGCTCAGAAGGCGCGGGTGAAGCCGCCGCTCGATCCCGCGAAGCGCGAGTTGACGACGTTGTTGAAGATGGACCCGAACGAGTAGGTGAAACCGATCCGGAACTGCCACTCGTAGTTGGTGGCGAGCTGGCGCTGGCGGACCAGGATCTCGGCGTCGGTGGCGTCGCGGCGGGGCAGGTAGATCTGGTCGCCGATGAACGAGCTGTCCGCGTCGAGGCGAAGGAAGAACCCGCGGAACAGGCGGATGTCGATCTCGCCGTAGAGCACCAGCCGCCGTTGGCCGGGGCGGTCGAGGAACTGCGAGAACTCCATGGTCATCTCGCTCTCGCCCCACGGCTCGTTGGCAACGAACGACGTCTGCACCGCATGGTTCGCGCGCCTCTCCGCGAGCTGGTCGAAGATTGTCGGCTCGATGTAGCGGAAGGCGTTGTAGCCGGCGGTGTAGGTCACGGTGAACTGGCGCCGCGTCGACTCCGAGTAGGGGAAGAAGTTGTACTCGACGGCGGGCGCGCCGCGCACCGTCAGCGCCTGGTTGCGGAAGTTGGAGCTGATGGCCGAGCCTCCGAAGCCGATGCCGACGTGCTCGCCGACGCTCTTGACGAAACGGGCGTCGAGCGACGAGCTGCGTCGCGTATTGGAGAACGTCGAGTCGGTCAGCTCGAAGGTGTCCTCCCGGTAGTTGGTGAAGAAGCCGACCCGCATCCTCCACATCTCGGTGTCGCGGTTGGCCGAGACCGACCCGCTGAGCGACCGCGTCGACTCCCGCTCCTCCGCGTCGAAGAACATGTTGAGCCGGGTGCGGAAGACCCAGAAGTTCCAGGGATCGTCCTGCGGCTGCGCGTTCGCCACCCGTCGCACGCCCAGCGCGTCCGTGCCACGACGGGGCGAAACCGCGAGTTGCTGGCCGAGCGGCGTCCGCGCTGCGTAGCGCACCAGGCCGAGGCGCAGGGTCTGAGCCAGCGCGCGACGCTCGCTGTCGTCCGTGTCGTCCTGGGAGGTGTAGAAGACGAGCTCGTCATCCAACTCGGCGAACTCGTCGCCGCCGTAGAAGTGGAGCGTCCACGCGTCCCCTCCGCCTCCCGTGCTCTCGCGGGTGACCAGCACGTGGACCTGCGCGTCCCGCCGATCGCGCACGTAGTTCACGAAGCGGATCTCGCGGCGCAGGTACTCGTCGTCGCACCGGTCGCAGTCGAGGAATACGCGCAGGAGATCGGCGCCGTTCGGCTCCTGCGGTGCCTGCGCCGCGCCGGCGACCCCTGGGCCGAGCACGAGCGCCAGCAAGCCGGCGAGCGCGGACCTCCTGGCCCTTGTCGTCGCCCTCGTCGGTGCAGGCGCACCGGGCGCCCGTTTGCGACGCTCAAGTTGCTGCACGGAGATCCACCACCGAATGCCAGTGCCACGGGGCGAGGACCAGGCCCCGGGTCGAGCCGACGATCTCTATCCTATACTCAGCGCCGTATGTCCACGCTTCCCACGCCCGACACGAAGGCGGCCTCGTTCACGCTGCGCGATGCGACCCGCGCCCGCCAGGAGGGCGCCCTCTTCCACGCGGCGCGAGGCGCCGGGCCCCCCCGGGGGTTCCGGCCCCCCCCCCGAAGGCCCCGCCGCGCCGGCCACGCTGCTCTTCTTCTTCAAGCACGACTGTGCGACGTGCGACCTGACCGCGCCGCTCGTCGAGCGCGTGCATCAGGCGCTGTCCGGTGCAGGGCTGCGCGTCGTCGGCGTGTCGCAGGACGATGCGACGCTCACCGCCGCGTTCAGCGAACGGCACGGATTGACGTTCGCGCGCGCCCTCGACGCCGAGCTGCTCGTCTCCGAGGAGTACGGCTTCGACGCGGTGCCGGCGCTGGTGCTTGCGGACGGGGACGCCAACGTGCTGGCGAGCTTCGAAGGGTTCGCCAAGGCGGATCTGCAGGGGCTCGTCGCCTTCGCGGCCGGCCGCTGCGGAGTGCCGGCCCCGGCCGTCGAGCGCGAGGGCGAGACGCTGCCCGACATGCGGCCGGGCTGCGGATCGAAGGTCCACGACCCGGACGTCGCCCGGCGCCTGGCGGCCCGGCGCGACGCCGGCGCGCTCGCGGCCCGGCGGGGCCGGAAGCCGGCGGGCTGCCGTCCGGGCGGGTCCGGATGCCGGCGGACCTCGATCCGTTCGAGTTCCTCGACCAGCAGGGCCTCACCGACGGCCTGCCGGTGGTGCCGCCGACCGAGGCGCGCGTCGCCCGGATGCTCGCCGGCACGACGCGCCCGGCCGGCGACGTCGTGGCCGAGATTCCGCCCAACCTCGCCCCCGCCACCGTCGAGAAGGTCGCCGTCAACGCCGTCATGGCCGGCTGCCGGCCCGAGTACCTGCCGGTGGTCATCGCGGCGGTCGAGGCGGCCTGCACCGACGCGTTCAACCTGCACGGGGTGCTCGCCACGACCTACTTCGTCGGGCCGCTGGTCATCGTCAACGGACCGATCCGCCACGAGATCGGCCTCAACACGGGGCGCAACGTCTTCGGCCAGGGGACGCGCGCGAACCTGACGATCGGCCGCGCCCTGCAGCTCGTGGTGCGGAACGTCGGCGGCGGGCGCCCCGGCGAGGTCGACATGTCGACCCTCGGCCAGCCGGGCAAGCTCGGCGCCTGCATCGCCGAGAACGAGGAGCTGAGCTGCTGGGAGCCGCTGCACGTCGAGCGCGGCTTCGACCGCGACCAGAGCACGGTCACCGTCTTCGCCGCCGAGGCGCCGCGCGCCATCCGCGACCAGCTCTCCCGCAACTCACCCTCGCTCGCGGCCAGCATGGGCTACTCGCTCGAGGCGATCGCCCACGTGAAGCTGCACGGCATGGACGAGGCGCTCCTGGTGGTCTCTCCCGAGCACGCCCGCACGTTCGAGCGCGACGGCTACACCAAGGACGACCTGCGGGCCCGCATCCAGGAGGTGACCGGGCGCAAGCTGCGCGACGTCCTGCCGAACGACGAGTGCCAGAAGGGCACCGGCGTGCGCGCGCTGCCCAAGGACTGGGTCGGCCCCGACGGCCGCCCGACGGCCGCAGCGCTCGACCGCCCGTTCCCGAAGTTCGCGAGCGCCGACCACATCCTGATCACCGTGGCCGGCGGCACCGCCGGCAAGTTCTCCGCCGCCGTCGGCGGCTGGGCCAGCGGCGGCCTGGGCTCGAAGGCGGTCACGCGCCTCATCGAGCGGTAGCCACCCGGGATCGAGCTTGCGAAGCTGTGACCTGGCGGTGGCGCCTCACTCAATCGTCCGGGCCAAGCTCGCGTCTCACGTCGTCCGCGGCATGCACCTGCTCGTCGCCCTTGCGGATCCTCCGTAGCACCGCAGGAGCCCCGGACCCAACTCGCTCCTCGGCACCCATGTGAAGCGCTCACCGACCCACAACCGCCCGTGACTGCCCTTGCCATGACGGGGCACGAATCGGACGGGTCAACCGCTTCGCTTGCCGTAGCGCCGGGCGCGCCGGATGAGCTCACGCCCATTCATGGATCATGATGACACATAGCTGTTTGACAAACGCGTGGTCTCTTCACCGGCGGTGGTTCAGACGGTCCCCGGCTCGACGGACACCGCGCCGAGCATCGCGCTGGACTCGACGTTGACGCGCTGTCGTATGCTCTCCCGATGCCACGCTTCCGCTGCCAGGTGTGCGACGCGGAGTTCGACGTCGCCCAGGCGGCGCTCGACCGCTACCCCGGCTGGCGGCCCCGGTACTGCCGTGCGCACTCACCGAAGAAGCGCGCCGCGGGTGCGGCGCAGCACCGCCCGGCAGCGAGCGCCGCCGCGCGCGCCCGACGGACTGCCACCCGGTCCGAGGAGAACCTGACCCTCGACGAGGTCCTGGCCAAGTACCCCGGCGACCCGGTTACCGGGGTGTTCACCGACGGCAGCGCCGTTCCGAACCCGGGTCCCGGCGGCTGGGGCGTGGTCTGGGTCGAGGGGGGCGCAATCGTCTCCAAGGAGCACGGCCACGAACCGGACACGACCAACAACCGGATGGAGCTCCGGGCGCTGATCGAGGCGTTCAGGATGCTGCCCGGCGACGCCGCGGTCGACGTCCACTCGGACAGCCAGCTCTGCGTGAACACGATCACGAAGTGGGCGCCGGCCTGGGAGCGGCGGGGCTGGAAGCGCAAGACCGGCCCGATCAGCAACCTCGATCTGGTGCGCGAGCTACTGGACCACTACCGGGCCCATCCCGACTGCCGGCTGCGCTGGATCGCCGCCCACGCCGGCCACCGCTGGAACGAGTACGCCGACAGTCTGGCCACGGCCTGGATGCGGGAAGCCCTGTAGACAGGCGAGCGGCGCACCTCGCAATCGCGGCCCACGCTGCGGCGAGGTCAGCAGCTCTCCCGACACGGTCGCCGCCGGGCGACTCGCGGGCGATCCCGCCGGTTGCGGCGGCACCCTGGGGCAGCGCCAGCATCCTGGTCGGGAGCGCGGGCGTTGCGCCGAGGGGGGACGGACCCAGTCGGCTTCGCCGTGGCACGCCGCCCCCGGCGCCCCCCGGCGGCTGTGGTACAGTGGCCCGACTCGATTCGGGAGACAGCATGGACGATTCCGCCGTCATTCTCGATCCGACCGACGAGCGCGAGCCGATCGGCCGGCAGCTCGCGTCCCGGCCGCCCGCCTTGGCGGGGGCCATCGGGATCGTCGACATCTCGAAGCCACGCGGGGACGTCTTCTGCGACGAGCTCGAGGCGCTGCTCCGCGCGCGCCAACCGGGCGTCGACGTCATCCGCCTGCGCAAGCCGACCTTCACGCGTCCCGCTCCGACGGACCTGCGCGCCGAGGTCGCGGAGCGCTGCAAGGCGATCATCCAGGCCCTCGCCGATTGAGGGTCGTGCACGTCGTGCAGTGTGCACGACCTGGTCGACTACGAGGCGCGGGGCATCCCCACCGTGATGGTGGCCTCGTCGGAGTTCGTCAGCGCGGCGAAGCGGCAGTCGGACGCCCTCGGGATGCCCGACGTGGCGAGCCGCGCCGTCTACGTTCCGCATCCGATTCAGGACGCCACGGACGACGAGATGCGCGCGAAGGCGCGCGCCGCCTACGACGCCATCGTCGGCGCCATCACGGCGTAGGAGCGTCTGCGCGCGTGCGCGCGCACCCTGACGGGGCGCGGTGGGAGTTCGCGGGCGCGAGCTCCTCCGTCGCCGGCTCCCTGCCTGGGCGTGACAGCTCGGTTACGCCCGCGACGCTCCGGGTCGCGAGCGATGAGGCCTTGGGGACGGGAGGGCCTCCGTGGCGGCCCGGCCCGGGGGCGATTCTCCCATGGACGCGATTGCCGTCGCCGTCATCGTCACCTACCTGATCGCCGTCACCGCCATCGGCAGCATCATGACCCGGCGGGCGGCGACGTCCACCGGCTGGGCGGTCGCGGGCGGCGGCATGTCGGCCACGCTCGTGGCGGTGGGCATCGCCGGCACGCGCATCGGGGGCGCCGGTACCTACGGCGTAGCTGGAGACGTCGTCAGCGGCGGGGTCTGGAACCTCTGGTGGTACGGCATCAGCACGTTCCTGGCCCTCGCGCTCGTCGGGCTCTTCTTCGCGGTCTACTACCGCCGGCTGCGCCTGCAGACCGTCGGCGAGATCTTCACCATCCGCTGGCGGACGCGGCGTTGCCAGTGGATGACCAGCCTCTGCGTGCAGACCGAGTACGTCATCGTCAACCTCATCGAGGCCTACGTCATCGGCGTCATCGTCAGCACGTTGACGCCGCTGCCGATGCTGGCCGGCGTGCTGATCGCGGCCGCCATCTTCGCGACCTACGTTTCGCTCGGCGGCCTCTGGGGCACGGCGATCACCAATCTGATCCACTGCTCGGTGGTGCTGGTCGGCCTGCTTACGGTCGGGCTGATGGGCATCGCGCAGCTCGGGGGCTGGGAGGGGGTGACGACGGCCATCGGTGGACACCTGGCCACGGCGGCGCGCAGCGACGCCGCGTGGTGGGGCTTCGTCGGCGCGGGCTGGCTGCCGGTCTTCGCGATGGTCTTCTCGGCCGCGATCCACACGCCCGCCGCCTCGGTCTACACCAACTACGCGGCGGCGGCGCAGAACGAGCGGCACATTCCGCCCGCCTTCCTCGCCGCCGGCGCCATCGCGGCGCTGATGCCGATGCTGGCCGGGCTGATCGCCATCCTGACCACGGCACGCTACGGGATCGACACCGGGCTCAGCGGCTACCGCAACCTGACGACGCTCGCCTCCGAGATCAGCCCCGTCGTCGGCGGCGTCGCCCTCGCCGCGGTGCTCGCGGCCGTCATCTCCTCGGGCGGTCCCATCCTGCTCTCGAGCGCCACGATGTTCGTGCGCGACTGGCTGCCGTTCACGCGCGGCTACGACTCCGCGCAGCGGCTCCGGGCGTACCGGGTGACGACCGTCCTCTATGCCATCCTGGCCGCGCTGGCCGCCTGGGTGGTCGCCACGCAGACCGACATCTCGATTCTCGATCTGCTGCTGTTCGGCTTCGCGATGGTGGTGCCCCCTGCCATCGCCGTCGCATACCTCATCTACTGGCGCCGCACCACGGAGCGGGGCGCCTACTGGGGCATGGCCATCGGCTACGGCGCGGGTCTCGTCTGGTTCGCCCTCATCAAGCTGGCCGTCGCGGCCGGCCTCGCGGCGCCGGAGGGCGCCTCCGCCCTCTACCGGCTGGCCGTCCAGATGTTGACGGTCAACGGGGAGGGCCTCGACCCGTCGTACATCACGACCCTGGTGCCGCTCGTCGCCGTCCCGGCGATCTCGCTCCTGACGCCCGACGCGACCAGCGACGACGAAGTCGACGGCGGCGACCGCTTCTACGCCATGCTGGCCGGCGAGCGGCCCGTGGACCGCGAGGGCGTGTAGCGAGGCGCCCGGAGTCTGCGCCGCCGGACAGGCCACGCAGGGGTTCCCGCGCGAGCAGACTCCCAACGCGACCGCGGGTCGCGCGGTCGCGGCCGGCCCGCGCCTGCGCGTCTATAATCGCCCCCGTCACGCCGGATGCGACGTCCCCGGCGGAGAAAGGAACGCATGGCCGGCTCCATCCCGATCGAACGCCACGGCGACGTGGCCCTGCTCCGAATGACGAACCCGCCGGTCAACGGCCTGAGCTTCGCGATGCGCGCCGCCCTGGACGCGAGCCTGGCGGAGGCGCTGGCCGACGATTCGATCGCGGCTCTCGTCATCGCCGGCGCGGGGCGGATGTTCTGCGGCGGCGCCGACATCCGGGAGTTCAGCGCTCCCCCGCCGCCCGGCGCCACCCTGCTGCCGGCCGTGCTCGACAAGATCGAGGCGTCGTCCAAGCCGGTGGTGGCGGCGATCCATGGCGTCGCGGCGGGAGGCGGCATGGAGGTCGCGCTGGCCTGCCACGTGCGTCTGGCCGCGCCCGGCACGAAGCTGGGTCTGCCCGAGGTGACGCTCGGCATCCTCCCCGGTGCCGGCGGCACGCAGCGGATGCCGCGCCTGATCGGGTTCGAGGCGGCGCTCGACGTCATCGTCGGGGGCAAGCTCCACCCGGTCGACAAGGCGGTGGAGCTCGGCTTCGTGGACGAGCGCGTCGACGGCGACCTCGAGGCGGCGGCGATCGCGCGCGCCCGGCAGCTCGCCGCCGACGGCGCCCCGCTGCGCCGGGCTTCGCAACTGGAGGAGCACCTCGCGGCGGCGCGCGCCCGGCCGGAGCTCTTCGAGCGCTTCCGCAAGGGGATGGCGAAGCGGGCCCGCGGTTTCGACGCGCCCTACGCCTGTGTGGAATGCGTGGAGAAGGCGCTCACGCTGTCCTACTCCGAGGCGCTCAAGCACGAGCGCGTGGTCTTCAACCGGCTGCGCGAGTCGGACCAGTCGGCGGCGCAGCGCCACGCGTTCTTCTCTGAGCGCGAGGTGGCGAAGATCCCCGACGTCCCGAAAGACACCCCGACCCGACCGGTCGCCGCCGCCGCGGTCGTCGGCTGCGGCACGATGGGCGGCGGCATCGCGATGAGCATCGCCAACGCCGGGCTTCCCGTGACCGTGCTGGAGTCGTCGCAGGAAGTGCTCGACCGCGGCATGGCTATCGTTCGCAAGAACTACGCCGCGACCGTCTCCAAGGGCCGGCTGTCGCAGGCGGAGATGGACGCCCGGCTGGCCCGCATCACGCCGACCCTCGACTACGGCGCCCTCGGCGCCGCCGACGTGGTGATCGAGGCCGTCTTCGAGGAGATGCCTCTCAAGAAGGAAGTCTTCGCGAGGCTGGACCGGGTGTGCAAGCCGGACGCGATCCTGGCCACCAACACCTCGACGCTCGACGTCAACGAGATCGCAGCCTCGACCTCCCGGCCCGAGCGGGTCATCGGCACGCACTTCTTCAGCCCCGCGAACGTCATGAAGCTGATGGAGAACGTGCGGGGCGCGCGGACCTCGGCGCAGACCATCGCCACCGTGATGAAGCTGTCGAAGACGCTCGGGAAGATCGGAGCGCTGGTCGGCGTCTGCGACGGCTTCGTCGGCAACCGGATGCTCTACGCCTACCGCCGGCAAGCAGACTTCCTGCTGGAGGAAGGGGCACTCCCGGCCCAGGTCGACAAGGCGATCTACGACTTCGGCCTGCCGATGGGACCCTACCAGATGGCCGACCTCACCGGGCTCGACGTGAGCTGGCGCGTCCGCAAGGCGCAGGCTCCGACCCGGCCCGCCCACCTGCGCTACTCCCCCGTCGCCGACCGCATCTGCGAGAGGGGACGCTACGGGCAGAAGACCGGCGCCGGCTGGTACCGCTACGAGGAGGGCAGCCGGGTCCCGATTCCCGACCCGGCGATCCACGATCTCATCGTCCGCGTGTCGGAAGAGCTCGGTATCGCGCGCCGTGCCGTCGCCGACGACGAGATCGTCCCGCGCTGCCTCTACCCGCTCGTCAACGAGGGGGCGAAGATCCTCGACGAAGGGCTTGCCCTGCGCGCGAGCGACATCGACGTCATCTGGATGCACGGCTACGGCTTCCCGCGCTACCGCGGCGGGCCGATGTTCTGGGCCGACCTCGTCGGGCTGCGGACCGTCTACGACACGATGAGCCGCCTCCACGACGAGCACGGCGAGTGGCTGGAGCCGGCACCGCTCCTGAAGCGCCTGGCGGAAGCGGGCAAGGGCTTCCGCGACTTCGGGAAGTGAGGACCTGGACGTGGGCCTTGATCCCCACGCGGGTGACGCTGGCGAATCCGCGAAGGAGCGACCTCTCGCCGCTCACGGTGACCGCGCTCGTCGACACCGGGTCTGGGCGATCTGAATGACAGACGTATCCGTGAAGGCTCGTAGCGCCCCGCCGCTCCACGCCGTGGACCTTGTCGAGTACTACTTCGAGCAGGGATGGACGGACGGCCTGCCGGTGGTGCCGCCGACACCGGAGCGCATCGACGCGATGGTCGCCGCGCTGGGCGGCGACGCGGACCACCTGGAGGCCCGCATCCCGCCGCGCTGGGGCAACCTGACGCGCGAGGTCCTGGCCGTCAACCTGGTGCTGGCCGGCTGCCGGCCCGAGTACGCACCGGTCGTTCGCGCCGCCGTGCTGGCGCTCGCGAGCGGCCCGTTCAACCTGCACGGCGTGCAGGCGACGACGCACATGGCCGCCCCCCTGGTGGTGGTGAACGGCCCAATTCGGAAGGAGATCGGCCTCAACGCGGGCGCCAACGTCTTCGGCTCCGGCTGCCGGGCCAACGCGACCATCGGCCGCGCCATCCGGCTGGTGCTTCTGAACGTCGGCGGCGGCTGGCCGGGCGACCTGGACAAGAGCACGCTGGGCCACCCCGGGAAGTACACCTTCTGCATCGCGGAGAACCAGGAAGCGAGCCCCTGGGCGCCGTACCACGTCGAGCACGGCTATCGGGCGGAGGACAGCACCGTCTTCTGCATCGCGGCCGAGGGCCCGCACAGCGTCACCAACCACGTGGCGAACGACCCCGAAGGGATCCTCGACAGCATGGCCTCGGCGATGAGCACCATCGGTCACAACAACGCGGTCAGCAGCGGCTCGTGCGCCGTCGTCATCGGGCCGGAGCACGCGGCGACGATCGCCGCGAAGCAGTGGACCCGGCAGGACGTGCGGCGCTATCTGTGGTCGGCGACGACCAACACCTTCGACGACATCAGCTTCCGCGGTCGCTACGGGAAGATCTACAACCGCAACCTCCCGCGCTGGTACCGCCGGGAGCCCGGCGCGCGCGTCCCCATCGTCCCGTCCCCCGACGACATCCACCTCTTCGTCGCGGGCGGCGAGGCGGGCCGCTTCTCGGCCTTCCTGCCCGGCTGGGGCCACATGACCTCGCCCGTGCTGCGGGCAATCGATGGCCGCCCGCCCGTGACCGGGGTGTGCGACGATGGAACCTGTGCCCTGTGACGGTGAGGAATCCCTGCGATGAACAGTGAACGGCGCCTCTCCGACGGACGCATCGTCTACGACCCGCAGGGCACGGTGACGGCGGAGCCCCGTGCGCTGGCGGCCCGCCTGTCCACCCTTGAGGGGGTCCGGCTCGGCGTGCTCGACAACACGAAGTGGAATGCATCGAAGCTGCTCCGCCGCGCAGTAGGCGAGCTGGAGACCGGCAAGGCGTTCGCCGAGGTGCGCTACTACGCCAAGGAGAGCTTCTCGCGCCCGGCGGAGGCCGAGTTGCTCGACCGCATCGCAGCCGAGAACGACGCGGTCCTCACCGCGATAGGCGATTGAGGGTCGTGCACGTCGTGCAGTTTGCACGACGCAGTCGGCCTGGAGGAACGGGGCGTCCCCACCGCAGTCATCGTGACCGACGCCTTCCTGCACGAAGCGGACGTGCAGCGTACGGCCCTGGGCGCGGAGCGCCTCGAGCCCGTGGTCATTACTCACCCACTCAGCACGCTGACCGCGGATGAGATCGCGGGTCGTGGGGCGGAAGCAGCGGCCGGCGTCCGGCGCGTGTTGATGGGCACCGCCGGGTGAGGACCGGCCCTGGCCTGCGGCAGACCGACGACGACGGAGGGGAACGTCACCCCCGCCTCTGGCTTCCCCACGGCGCGGGGGCGGCCGCCCCCCGGCGAGCCCCCGCCCCAGCCGATCAGCCGCCGGCCATTGCGCCGATGATGACAAACGGCTCCGTGCCGGCGGCCACGGCCGCGGGCAGGGGCGCGTCGGGCTGCTCGAGCGAAAGGTCCGCACCGCACGCGAAGAAGCGCAGGAAGGGACGCCGGTGCCGCGTCACGGGGTCGCGGATCGTGCCACGCAGCGCCGGGTGGCCGGCCTCCAACGCGTCGAGCAGGCTCCGTTGCGAAACCTGCCCCGCGACCTCCAGCGTCACCTCGCGTTCCAGGCCGGCCAGGGTGCACAGCGGCGCCGGCAGCACCACGCGGATCATGGCAGCGTCTGCACCTCGACCGACAGGACGGGCGGCAGGTCGCTCACCGCGAGCGCCCAGTTGTCGCCCGCGTCGGCGGAGACGTAGACCTGCCCCGCGGTCGTTCCGAAGTAGATGCCGCACGAATCGAGGGTGTCGACGGCCATCGCGTCGCGCAGTACGTTGACGTAGCAGTGCTCCTGCGGGAGCCCGTTCGTCAGCGCCTCCCATTCGTTGCCGCCCGTGCGGCTGCGGTAGACGCGCAGCCGGCCCTCGGGCGGGTAGTGCTCCGAATCGCTCTTGATCGGAACGACGTAGATCGTCTCCGGCTCCGTGGGATGCACCGCGATGGGGAAGCCGAAGTCGCTCGGCAGGTTGCCGCTGACCTCCCGCCACGACTCGCCCGCGTCGTCGCTGCGCATTACGTCCCAGTGCTTCTGCATGAACAGCACCCCGGGACGGGACGGGTGCATGGCGAGCCGGTGCACGCAGTGGCCCACCTCCGCCTCGGGCTCTGGAATGTTGTTGGACCGCAACCCGCGGTTCACGGGACGCCACGTGCCGCCGCCGTCGTCGCTGCGGAAGGCTCCCGCGGCCGAGATGGCGGTGAAGATGCGCCGGGAATCGTGCGGATCCAGCAGGATCGTGTGCAGGCAGAGACCGCCGGCCCCCGGCTCCCACGACGGCGCGCTCGGGTGGCGGCGCAACCCGGCCAGCTCGCGCCAGGAGCGGCCGCCGTCCGTGGAGCGGAACAGGGCGGCGTCCTCGACCCCGGCGTAGACCGTGTCGGGATCGGTCCGGTCCGGCTCCAGGTGCCACACCCGGGCGAACTCCCACGGGTGGGGCGTGCCGTCGTACCACTTGTGGGTGCCCGCCTCCCCCTCGTAGCGGAACTCGTTACTCACCGCGTTCCACGTGCGTCCGCCGTCGTCGGAACGCTGGATCACCTGCCCGAACCAATCTGCGTGCGGCGACGCGTAGAGCCGGCTGGGGTCGGCCGGGGATCCCGTCACGTGAAACACCTGCCACCCGGCGAAGTGCGGACCGTCCACCCTCCACCGCCGGCGCGCGCCGTCCGAGGTCAACAGGAACGCGCCCTTGCGCGTGCCCACCAGGACTCTGACCGTGCTCATGGGTGGTGTACCTCGATCGTACTGCCTGCCAACCGGGCCCGCATCGCGGCCGAGAGACCGATCCGCTCCGTGGGCACGGCCCACTACGGTCGAAGCTCGACGAGGCCCGCGGCCTGCACTTGCCCTCCACCCGCTCCTGACGTTTCGGCGCCTCCTCGTGTTCCGCGTACCCCAATGACAGCGCGGTATGATCCGCGCATGAACGTCGACCTTGCCTACGGTCGCGGACGCCTGCCGGTGGAGTTCCCGGACGGCCGGACGACGGTGCTGGAGCCGTCCTTCATCGCCGGCCTGCCCGACGAGGCGGGCGCCATCCGCCACGCGCTCCGGATGCCGACGGGGACGGCGCCGCTCGCGTCGCTCGTCCGCGCCGACCAGACCGTCGCCATCTCGGTCTGCGACATCACGCGCCCGATGCCGAGCCACACGCTGCTGCCGGTGCTCCTCGGCGAACTGGCCCACGTGCCGGACGACCGGATCGTCATCCTGATCGCGGCCGGGACGCACCGCCCCAACGACCGCGCCGAGCTGGTCGAGATGCTCGGCGAGCCGATCGTCGACCGCTACCCCATCGTCAACCACAGCGCGTTCGACGAGGAAGGGCTCGTCCACCTGGGCGAGGTCGAGCCGCAGGTGCCGGTGTGGCTGAACCGGCGCTGGGTGGAGGCCGACTTCCGCATCACGACGGGGTTCGTGGAGCCGCACTTCTTCGCCGGCTTCAGCGGCGGCCCGAAGCTCGTCGCGCCCGGGCTCGCCGGGTTCAAGACCACGATGCGGCTGCACGACGCCGAGATGATCGGCAGCCCCAACGCGCGCTGGGGAGTCACGGAAGGAAACCCGATCCACGAGGCGATTCGGCGGATCGCGGCGCACGTCGGCGTGCACTTCAGCGTCGACGTGGCGATCAACCGCGACCGGCAGATCACGGCCGTCGCGGCAGGCGAGATCTTCGCCGTCCACCGGACGATGGCGGAGCGCGTGAAGCAGAGCGCCATGCAGGCGTTCGACGCGCCGTTCGACGTCGTGGTGACGACCAACAGCGGCTATCCGCTCGACCAGAACCTGTACCAGAGCGTGAAGGGGATGTCGGCCGCGGCGCAGGTGGTCAAGCCGGGCGGCGCCATCGTCTGCGCCGCGGAGTGCGCCGAAGGGCTCCCGTCGCACGGCGAGTACGGCGACATCCTGCGGGCCCGCGAGACGCCGGACGCGCTGCTCGAGATGATCTGCGCGCCAGGTCACAACCGGCACGACCAGTGGGAAGTGCAGATCCAGGCCCAGATCCAGCAGCACGCCGACGTGTTCCTGAAGACCGACGGCCTCGCGCCCGACGAGGTGCGCGCGGCGCATCTGACCCCGATCGAAGACGTCGCCGAGACGACCCGCGAGCGGCTCGACCGTGCCGGACCGGGTGCGCGCGTCTGCGTCCTGCCGGAGGGACCGCAGACGATCCCCTACCTGGCCGAGTGAGACTCGGCGCTCCCGACCCGAGCTTCAGAGCCGATCGTCGCGCTCCCCGATCACGCCTCGCTCGCCGCCGGCGACAGGCACGTCAGGAACCACTGGCCGCACTCACTCCCGCGACGTTGTTGTCCGGGTTGCGGTCGATCAGCTTCGTGAACGGATCGATTCCGGCCCGCCGCGGCTCCTCGCCGACGACGAGCTCGAACACCGCTTCGCCGCCCTCGATCTTGCGCTTCTCGAGCGCGAGCAGCTTGCCCTCGGGGGAGGCACCCGGCTCGCGGTCGCCGAAGACGGCCAGGTCGATCCAGTCGTCGACAGGAATCTCGGTCTCCACGCCCTGGCCGTCGGCCCGGTACTTCTTCGCCTCGACCTCCAGCCGAACGACGTAGCCGCCACCGGGTGCCGGCTCGTACGTCGCGTCCACCAGGCGATTGTCGTACAGGGTGATGGTCTCGAAGAGGTCCTCGATGATGTAGTCCAGCTCCGGCGGCACGGCTTCGCGCACGAACGACAGGAACTCGCGAGAGTAGGTATACGGCGGATCCTGGAAGCGCACGGCCTCGACGAAGCGCCGTAGCGCCGCGTTCAGCGCCTCCTCGCCGACGTAGTCGCGCAGGGCGTACATCACGAGGCTCCCCTTGCGGTAGTGGACGTAGCCCTGGTTCTCGACCAGCAGCAGCGGGAGTTCCTCGATCAGCTCGCCGCCGCGCTGGCTCAGGTAGCTGTCGAGCTCGTACTTGAGAAAGCGCCGCATCTGGTCGCGGCCGTACTCGCGCTCCATGATCATCAGGGCGGCGTACTGCGACATCGTCTCCGACAGCACCGTGGCCCCCTGCACGCGGCCGCCGACGACCTGGTGCGCCCACCACTGGTGCGCCACCTCGTGGGCCGTGACATAGAACGGGTAGTCGATGGCCTCGTCGTCGTCCTCGTCGAGCCGGGCGATGAAGCCGATCGACTCCGAGAACGGGATCGTGTTGGGCAGCGACTGCGCGAAGCGCGCGTAGCGCGGGAACTCGACGATGCGAATCTGGCGGTGCTGGTACGGACTGAACTGTCTCGTCAGGTAGTCGAGCGACTTCTTCACCGCGTCGATCATGCGCTCCACGTTGTAGGTATGCGCGGGGTGGTGGTAGACCTCGACGGCGACGTCGTTCCAGCGGTCGCGCGCCAACTCCCAGTCGGCCGAGAGCCAGGCAACCAGGCCCAGAATGGGGGCGTCCATCTTGTAGTGGAAGTAGCGCCGGCCATCCTCCATCCACTCACGCTGCAGATAGCCGGGGGCGAGCGCAATCTGGTCCGCGCTGGTGGAGACCACGGTCTCGAAGTCGATCCAGTCGGACTCCGGCGTGATGTAGTGGTTGCGGCGCGCCGCCGCGTCGTCGATCGACGGCATCCGCTGAAACGGGGCCAGCCCCAGCCGGCGGCGGTCGTTGGGATCGACCAGCTCCGCCCCCCGCGCGTAACCGATGCGAGGGAGGTAGGTGAAGTTGTTGAAGAACGTGCCGTTGGCCACGACGCTGGTGTTCGAACCGTTGTTGACGAAGCCCGGGTTCTCGATGGCGACCTCGAAGGCGAGCTCCATCGAGGCGCCGGGGGCGAGCGGCGTGGCGAGGTCGTAGATGCGGTAGCCGAGCGTGTCGTCGTCGAGCTCGAGACGGAGTCCCCGTGCGTCCATCGACCGCACCGTCACGTCGGGATTGATGCTCAGGTGGAGCGCGTCCACCGGCGACTCTTCCGGGTTGCGGAGCGTATACCGCCCGCGAATGTCGACGGCCCGGCGCTCCGGGTAGATGTCCACCTCCGCGTAGAGCGCGGTGATCTTCGGGTGCGGCAGGGCCTCGTATTGCTTGTACTGCCGCTCGTAGCGCGCCAGGCGCTCTTCCCGCAGATCGCCGGGGACGTACTCGTTGACCACGTTGGTGTTGTAGAAGATGTACCCCCCCGCAGCGACGAAGCCGAGCGCGAACGCTCCCGCCGTCGCCCGCACGGCGGGCGTGAACCGCTGCCGCGCGATCCGCAGGCGGTCCCGCAGACCACCGGCAACGCCGCGCACCCACAGCAGGTGGATGACGACGGCCAGCATGCCGGCGCCCAGCGCCCAGTAGAGAGAAAACCAGACGAGCGGCTGAACGAAGTGGCCGAAGCCGTTCATGTCGGAGTAGGGCGCCCCCGGTGCGCCGCCGAACTGGTACAGGCGGTGATCGAAATCCCACGCCGCCAGCACCGGGACGCTGATGAAGTACAGGATCATCAGCAGGTAGCCAAGGTAACGGTTGTTGGCCACCACCTGCAGGAACAGGGCGACGACCGCGGCGAAGAGGAAGGGGAAGCCACCCGCCAGCAACAGGCCGCGCAGATAGAGTCCGACCTCGAAGTCGTAGTAGCCGCGCCACGCCTGGAAGCCCATTCCGGTGAGCATGCTCACCAGCATCAGCGCCGCGACGACCAGGGCCAGGGCGATGAGCTTCGCGCCCCACAGGGCCCAGTTCGGCATCGGGAGCGCGTCGAAGAGCTCGTGCACGCGCGCCGTCCGTTCGCGCCAGACCAGCTCCCCGCTGTAGAAGGTGACGATGATCAGGACGAACAGGATGCCCGCCTGCAGGATGCCGATCATCAGGTGCGTCACCGGGTAGACGGGGGTGCCGAACCACCGGTCGACCGCAGGCGAGTTGCCGAGCATGTTCAGCACCCCGAACGCCAGGATCACCAGGAACGCGGTGCTCCGCACCACGCCGGCGACCTCCAGGCGCGTCTGCCGCGCGAGCTGACGCAGGCCCGAGAAGTGCAGCGTCACCGGCCGCCGAGCCTCGGGCAGCGCCCGAGCGGCCCCGGGCAGCGGAGCCGCGGCCAGCGCCGGAACGGCCGCGGGCGGCGGAGTCGCGGCCAGCGCCGGAACAACCGCGGGCGGCGCCACGGCCGCCCGCGCTACCGCGTCGCCCGCGTCGACGTCCTTGCCGCCCGCCTCGCGGGTGTCGGCCGCGCGTCGACCGCGCCACCGCCACCACCAGCGACGGCCGGGTCGCGGGTCGACGACCGTGAACGAGAAGCGGCGGTAGGCGGCCGCGAACACCAGCGCGGCCAGGCCCAGCACGACCAGCCGATTGGCGAGCAGCGCCCCGTCTACGGGGAGCAGCATCGTGTTGCGCTCGGCGACGGTCCAGTAGCGCGTGGCGATGCCGAACGCGCCGCCGCCGAACGGATCGAGCATGGCGGCCAGGTTCTCGTTCTCGATGTCGGCCAGCAGGCTGCCGGCGATGCCGTAGGCGACGAACATGCCGACCACGCTGGCGTAGGTCGCCACCAGGCTCCGCGTTGCGGTGGCCAGCGCGAACTGGACGCTCCCCGTGAACAGCACGTTCGGCAGGACGAAGACCGCCAACCCCTGCAGATAGGGACTTGCCCGGAACGGTCCGACGCGCTCCGGCTCAAGCCAGGGCATCAGGCTCCCGAGCAACACCCCGAGCACGACGGGCACGAAGACGGCGACGGCGACGACCAACGCCCCGAGGAAGCGGCCGACGAGGTAGTCGCGCTTGCGGATCGGTGTCGAGAAGAAGAGCTCGTGCGTCCCGGTCTCACGATCGCGAAGCACCGGGCTGGCCAGGAACGCCGTGGTGACGAAGACGCCCATCAGGCTCATCACGAGCAGCAACTGCAGGATGACGAAGGGGGCGTTGCGGTCGACGTTGCCGATCGAACCGCCGATGACGACGGCGTCGGTGGTCACGGCCAGGAACGCCGACAGGAAGAAGAACGCCGCGGCAAGCACGAAGACGGGTTGCCGCAACTGGTAGCGCAGCTCGAAGCGGAGGATCTCGGAGAGCATGGGTCGTCCCTTCGGTTCCGGGCGGCGGCCGACTCAGGCCGCGGCGCCGGCGCGCTGCAACGTGGAGAAGTAGACGTCCGTAAGCTCCGTCCGGACCCGCTCGAACCCACTGTCGGGGCGGTCGTCGGCGTAGACGTGAATCACGGTCCGACCGCCGGAGAGCCGAGTCGAGATTACGTGGTGCTCGCGCTCGCAGGCGGCCAGCTCGTCGCGACTCACCACGCGACTCCAGATGCGGCCGTCGAGGGCGGCGATCGCCTCCGCGGGCTCGCCGGTCAACAGCACCTCGCCCTTGGAGATGATCGCCATCCGGCTGCAGAGATCGCTGACGTCCTCGACGATGTGCGTCGAGAGGATCACGACGATGTTCTCGCCGATCTGCGACAGCAGGTTGTGGAAGCGCAGCCGCTCGGTCGGGTCGAGCCCGGCCGTCGGCTCGTCGACGATGATCAGCCGCGGCTCGCCGATGAGCGCCTGCGCGATGCCGAAGCGCTGCTTCATGCCGCCCGAGAAGGTGTCCAGCCGCTTGCGGCGGTCGTCCCAGAGGTTGGTCTGCCGCAGCAGCGCATCAACCGTCTCGGCGACCTGCCCCGGCGGAATGCCCTTGAGGGCGGCAAGGTGGCTCAGCATCGCGTGCGCGGAGAGCCTCGGGTAGACCCCGAACTCCTGCGGCAGATAGCCGAGCATCCGACGGACGCGGTCCTTCTCGCCCAGCACGTCGAGCTCACCGAGCGTGATCCGGCCGCTGTCGGGCTCCTGGAGCGTCGCGATCGTCCGCATCAGCGTGCTCTTGCCGGCGCCGTTCGGGCCGAGCAGGCCGAACATGCCGGTCGGTATCCGCAGCGACACCTCGTGCAGGGCGCGAACGCCGTTCGGATAGGTCTTCGACAAGCCTTCGATCGTCAGTACGTGACTCAAGGTCGGCTCCTCCCCATGCGGCTCTGGGTCGGTTGGACGCACCACACGCCCGATTGGTTCACCGTGCTCGGCGCCACCCCGCACCGACGGGCGCGTTGGGAGTCGCCGCGGGCGACGGGCTCGCGGTCGGGCGTTCCGGGCCGACCGGTCTCCGAGGGGAGGTGAGATTGGCGTGAAGGCCCCGCGACGGTCCGCTGGTGCCGACCGGGCGAGCGGGCGGGCGGCGGCGCTACCGGCGGGCCGGCCGTGCCGGAAGGCCGCCGCTCAGGCGAAGAGCAGCAGCACGGTCTCGGCGACGCAGGCGGGCTTGGTCTCGCCCTCGATCTCGATCACGAAGCCGCTGACCACCCGCACCGTGCCGGGGGCGGTGCGCTCGACGGACTTGAGGGTCTGCACGCCGCGCACGCGCGCGCCGACCCGGACCGCGTTGGGGAAGCGGACCCGGTTGACGCCGTAGTTGATGACGCGCGAGATGCCGGTCACGGTCATGATCTGGGCGCGGAAGCCGGGAATCAGCGAGAGGGTCAGGAAGCCGTGGGCCACCGGGGCGCCATAGGGCGACTCGCGCGTCGCGCGCTCGACGTCGCAGTGGATCCACTGGTGGTCGAACGTCGCGTCGGCGAAGCGGTCGATCATCTCCTGCGTGATCGACAGCCAAGCGCTGGCCCCGACCTCCTGGCCGGCCAGCCGCTCGACCTCCTCCAGCCCGTGGACTTCGCGCATTCCCTGGTGGCTAGAAGGGCCGGTAGATGACCATCGCCACGGCGAGCACGAATGCGCCGATCGTGATCGCCACGAGCGCCTGCTGGCCGGCGGCACGCCGGTAGACGAGCGGCACCATGACCGCCAGGCCGAGCCAGGCGGCCAGCTTGACCCAGACCCATCCGGGGTAGCCGATGCGCCGGATGCCGAGGAGGCCGAAGCCCGTGACGAACGCCACCACGGACAGGATGCCGGACCACATCAGGTAGAACCGGCGGCGCTCCGGGTCGGGCGCGGCCAGGGCGGCGAAGCTCACCCCGGCCAGCAGGAAGAGCGATATCAGGTGAACGACCAGAAACGTCTCGTACATGGCGGCCATGCGACTTCGGCTACTCCTGCTGCTGGGTGGTCGGCGCCGGCGACGAGAAGCTGAGCTCCGCGTCGTAGCGCAGAACGGTACGCTCGACCGAGAGCACGATCCCGCTCAACCGAGCCGCGACTTCTTCCGCCTGATCGCCGAACGCCCGCTCCAGAATGTTCGGCTGGTCGAGCGCGACGTACGACGAGTGGTTCTCCACGATCTGCCAACTCGACGGGCCGGGGCCGAACCTCCGCTCGTAGACGCCGAACACGACGTCGGCGTCGCGGAACCTCGGCAGGTTCTCACGGAGGAAGTCCTCCCACTCCCCCTGCCGACCCGGCGCGATCTGGATCGTGGCCACCTGGGCCAGGAAGAGGCCGCTCGGGTTGTCGACCTCGACGCTCATCTCCGGGTGATAGCGGATGGCGTAGCTCTGCCGCGACTGCGTGCAGCGCCGCACCCGGTCGCGGATGCGGTCCAGGCGGTCCGGCTCGAGCGCGCGCGCGAGCGGCCCGCCGGTATCGTAGTCCCCGAGATTGGCGATCGGGGTCACGAAGAGGCGCTCGTAGGTGTTGCCGAACTCCGCCGTGCGCCAGGACGAGCGGTAGGGCACGCCGGCGCGCTGCAGGGCGGGGTTGACCTGCTCGATCTGGATCTCGATGTACTCCTCGAGCTTGTCCGGGAGCACCTGGACGATGTCGACCCGCATCCACTGCCCATCCTGGGCGTGCGCCCGGGGGACGACACCGACGGAGACGAGCAACGCAACGGCAACAGCGAGCCTGAGCGCGGATCTCATGAGAACCTCCCCGGCCGGAGGCCGGTTCCTATGTTCGTACTCTATCACCGCGGCGCCGCGTCCGCACCCCCCTTCGGCTCGCCCTCGAGCCGGCCGCCGAGGCCGTTGCTCCGGCCGGCTCCGGCGCAGACTCCTCGGCCCCCGCGCCGCCCCCCCCGCCCCCCCCCCCCCGCCGCGCCGCCCTGGGGCGGCCCGCCGAGGCCGTTGCTCCGGCCGGCTCCGGCGCAGACTCCTGGCCCACCGTTCGTCGCCTGACGGCTCTACGCCGCGGACTCCTGGCCTCCGCCGGCGGCCGCCTCGATGCCCCGTCGTTCGTCGACGCGCCACAGCAGCAGCCCGCCGATAGCGAAGAAGACGAGCAGGCTGGCGACGCCGACCCGCTGGCTGTAGGCCTCGCTCAGGACGCCGAGCAGGGCGGGCCCCAGGAACGAGGTGACCTTGCCCGAGAAGGCGAAGAAGCCGAAGAACTCCGACTCGTGGCGGGCGGGCACGAAGCGCGCCATCAGCGAGCGGCTGGCGGACTGGTTGGGGCCGGCGAAGACGCCGACCAGGATCGCCGAGGCCCAGAACCAGGCCGGGGTCGGCGCCAGCGCGCCGAGGAGCGTCGCCGCGGCCAGGGCCGCCACGCTCAAACCGACGGTGACCTTGCCCCCGAGCCGGTCGTCGACGAACCCGAAGGCGAGGGCGCCGAGGCCGGCTCCGACGTTGATGACGATGCCGAACGTCAGCAGCTCCTGGAACGTGAAGCCGAAGGTGCCGACGGCGTAGATCCCGCCGAAGGCGAAGATCGTCACCAGGCCGTCGTTGTAGAACAGCCGCGCCAGCAGGAACCGGAGCACCTGCCGGTACTGCCGCAGGCGGCGCGCCGTGGCCACGATGTCCCGGAAGGCGTCGGCGACGCTCCCCCCGCCGCGCGCGGATCCGGCGGGATCCCGAAGCCGCACGAACGCCGGCACCGCGAACAGGAGGAACCAGCCCGCGACCAGCAGGTTGGTGGCCCGCAGGTTGAAGCCCTCGGCGGTCGGTATCCCGAACATCGGCGGGTCGGAGACGCAGACCACGAGAGCGGCCACCAGGGCGGCGAGCCCGCCCGCATAGCCGAGGCTCCATCCGTAGCCCGAGATGCGCCCGATGCGCGCCGGCTCGGCGATGCTCGGGAGAAATGCGTTGTAGAAGACCAGGCCGATCTCGAACGCGACGTTGGCGACGACGAAAAGCGCGAGGGCCAGTACGACCGCGTTCGGCGGCCCCGGGCGGACGAACGTCAGGGCCGCCGTGGCCGCCACGCAGACGAGCGAGCACACGATCAGGAACCGCCGGCGGCCGCCCCGGTCGGCCCGCGTCCCCGCCAGGGGCGCGAGCACGGCGATCGCGAGCGCGCTCACGACGACGCCGCGCGACCACAGTGCGGTACCGCGCCCGGGGTCGTCGGCGAAGGCGGAGGTGAAGTACGCCGAATAGATGAAGGTGACGACGAGCGTCGTGAACGCCGAGTTGGCCCAGTCGTACAGGCACCACGCGGCGATCGTCGCTCTCGGGGCGGGGGCGGGCGTGGGCATCGGGTGGTCGCTCCTGGCGTACAATACTGCCCGCGCGAGATCGCGCGCACACGATTCCGGTCACGAAGCGCGGCGCCGTCACGAAGCCGACATCCCGCACACGGAGCGACACATCATGCCCTTGTACGCGCTGGTCGCGCACGACCGCCCCGGTCCCGAAGCCCGCCTGCAGCACCGGCCGGCCCACCTCGAGCACATGGCCCGCCTCGATGCCGCCGGACGGTTGATCTACGGCGGGCCGCTCATGAACGAGCACAACCAGATGGTCGGCAGCCTCATCGTCCTGGAAGCCGACAGCCTCGAGGCGGCGCGGGCAACCTACGCCGAGGACCCCTACATGGTGCACGGGGTCTTCGCGAGCTACGACGTCATCGAAACCAAGCAGGTCTTCCCGCGCGGCAACTAGCGCGCCCTGACGTAGGCGCGTGCGCTCCCTGACGGGCGCGAGGGTCAGCGAGGCGCGAGCGAGAGGTCAGCGGGCCGGGAAGCGCTCGCGGCCCGGCTCGAGTTGCGTGCCGAGCGAGTTGAGCGCGACCGAGACCATGCGGTAGCCGGCCACCGTGATCACCACGTCGATCAGCTCCGCCGTGCCGTAGCGCTCGGCGAGCGCCCGCCACGTCGGCTCCGAGACGGTGTCCTCCCGGTGCAGCTCGTCCGCCGCCCGGAGCAGCATCGCCTCGAAGGGGTCCCAGCCGGGTGCATCGGGGCCGTCGGCGACGCGGCGAATCTCCTCGTCGCCCAGCCCTTCCTGGCGCGCGACGCGGACGTGTTGCGCCCACTCGTACTCGGATCCGCAGAGCCACCCGATGCGCAGGATCAGCAGCTCGCGGGCTCGCCCCGTGAGCGTCGCGCCGGTCCGGATGTAGGCCGACTGCACCGCGCGCGGGCGATAGAGCGCGGGATGGCGGGCGAGGGTGGCGTAGAGGTTCAGCACCGGGCCCCCGCTCCCGTCCGGGTCGAGCAAGGCCCGCACCTCGGACGACCAGACGTCGGGGGGCAACGGATCGAGCCGCGGCGCGGGCGGCCGCGCCGGGGCCGCCCCGGGCGGCGCGCGGCACGGGTGCCGCACGGCCGGGCGCGACGGTCCGCGCGGCACCAGACGGCAGCCGGTCGGGGAGCCGGTCGTCAGCCTCCACGCCAAGGCTGTTGGCCACCATCGACAACAAGACGTACTCGGCACCCGTGAAGACCACGTCGAGCAACTGCTGCGCGTCGTAGCGCTCGGCGAACGCCAGCCACGAGGCGTCGCTCAGGAACGAGTCGCGGTAGATCTCGTCCATCGCGCGGAGCACGGTCGCGTCCCACGGTCCCCACCCGGCGTCCGGACCCTCGGCCACCCGCCGCAGGTCGTCGTCGACGAGGCCGAACGTGCGCGCCTCGGCGGCGAGCTCGGCCCAGAGCGCCTCGGAGCCGCAGAGCCACGCAGCGCGCAGCCCCATCAGGATCTGGTCCACCGCCGCCACCATCGAGCGGCTCCGCAGGTAGGCGGCCAGCGGGCCCAGCCCGTGCAGGGCGGGCGGATGCCGCGCGAGCGTGCGGAGCAGCGGCGTCGCCTCGGCCGGATCGACGCCGAACGCCGCGATGCCGGCCCGGACGTCGGCGGTCCATGCCGCCTCGTCGCCCGGATCGACCGGATCGACGCGCGGATCCGCCGGCGTCGCCTGCCGGGCGGCAGAAGCGGCCTCGGCGCCCCGCGTCGACGCCGCCCTCCGGGCAAACGGCGACAACTCGACGGCGCGGGCCGGCGACGCAGCGGCGGCGAGCGCAACGGCGACCAGCGAGAGCACGGCGGGCGCCTGCAGCATCGTCTCGACCTCCACGAGCCCGCGCCGGACCAGGGCCGCTGCGGGCGGCCCATCGTACCACCACCCCCCGGAGCAGCCGAACGGTGCCTTCCTTCGGCGTCGAGGGCCGCGCCCCGCTGCTAGAATCAGCGCCATGTCGGCTATGGATCCGTCCGCGCTCTTCTCGCTGACCGGCAAGGTGGCGCTCGTCACCGGCGGCTCCAGCGGCATCGGGCTGATGATGGCGGAGGGGTTGCTGCGGGCCGGAGCCTCCGTCTACATCTCGTCGCGCAAGAGGGACGTCTGCGACCAGGTGGCGCGCGACCTGTCGGCGGTCGGCCCGTGCCGCGCGATACCGGCCGATCTTTCCCGGACGGAAGGGCGGGCCGAGCTCGTCGAGTCGATGGGCGCGCTCGAGGATCGCCTGCACGTGCTGGTCAACAACGCCGGCGCGGCCTGGGGCGCCCCGTACGCCGACTACCCGGAGTCGGCCTTCGACAAGGTGCTCGGGCTCAACGTGAAAGCGCCCTTCGTCCTCACCCGCGACCTGACGCCGAACCTCGAGCGGGGCGCGAGCGAGGGCGACCCCGCCCGCGTCATCAACGTCGGCTCGATGGACGGCCTGCACGTGCAGCAACTGGTGGGCACCGGCACGTTCGCCTACTCCGCCAGCAAGGCGGCGCTGCACCACCTGACGCGGACGCTGGCCGTGGAGCTCGGCCCCCGCAACATCACCGTCAACGCCGTCGCCCCCGGGTTCTTCCCCAGCCGGATGACGGCCGGGGTCCTCGAACGTCACGGCGCCGCCGTCGAGGCCGCCTGCCCGCTCGGCAGGCTCGGACGCCCGGAGGACATGGCAGGCATCGCCATCTACCTCGCCTCGCGGGCCGGCGCCTACACCAGCGGCGCCGTGATTCCGGTCGACGGGGGGACGTTGCTGTCGCGCCGCACTCGAGCGTCCGCCGCGCGGGACGACTGATCACGCCGGAGGCGACGATGACGATTTACAGGAGCCCGTTCCCCGACGTCGAGATCCCGGTGCGTCCGCTGCACGAGCACGTGTTCGAGCACGCGGACCGGTGGCCGGACAAGGCCGCGCTGATCGACGGACCGACCGGCCGGACCCTGACCTACGCCGCGCTCCGCGCCGCCGTCCGATCCGTTGCGGCCGGCCTCGCCGCGCGGGGCTTCCGCAAGGGCGACACCTTCGCCATCTACAGCCCGAACTTCCCCGAATACGCGGTCGCCTTCTTCGGCGTCTCGACCGCGGGCGGCATCGTCACGACGATGAACCCGCTGTACACCGCCGAGGAGGTGCACCGACAGCTCGTCGACTCCGGCGCCCGGTTCCTCCTGACGATCCCGCAGGCTCTCGACGCGGCGCGCCGCGCGGCAGAGGGGACCGCGGTGGAGGAGGTGTTCGTCTTCGGCGAGGCCGACGGGGCCACGCCGTTCGCGTCGCTCGGCGCCGAGGGCGAGCCGCCGGCGCCGGCCCTCGACCCGCGCCGCGACCTCGTCGCGCTCCCCTACTCGAGCGGCACGACCGGCATGCCCAAGGGCGTGATGCTCTCGCACCACAACGTCGTCTCCAACCTCGTGCAGATCACGGCGGTGGAGGGAATCGAGAAGGACGACACCCTGATCGGGATCCTGCCCTTCTACCACATATACGGAATGGTGGTGATCATGGGCGCGTCGCTCCACGCGGGGGCGACGGTGGTGACGATGCCGCGCTTCGACCTCGAGCAGTTCCTCGGCCTGCTCGAGAAGCACCGGGTGACGACCGGCTATCTCGTGCCGCCCATCGTCCTCGCTCTCGCCAAGCACCCGTTGGTCGACCGCTTCGACATCTCGTCGCTCCGCAACATCATGTCCGGCGCGGCCCCGCTCGCGGAGTCGGTCGCGCGCGATGCCGCCGCCCGCAACAAGATGCTCGTCCGCCAGGGCTACGGCCTGACCGAGACGAGCCCCGTCACCCATACCAACACGCCGAAGAAGGAAACCCGCATCACGTCGGTCGGCACCTCGCTGCCGAACACCGAGTGGCGCATCGTCGATGTCGAGACCGGCGCCGACGCCCCCACGGGCGAGCTCGGCGAGGTCTGCATCCGGGGGCCGCAGGTGATGCAGGGCTACCTGAACAACCCCGAGGCCACCCGCGCCATGATCGACGACGACGGCTGGCTGCACACCGGCGATATCGGACGAGCGGACGCCGACGCCTATCTCTACGTCGTCGACCGGCTGAAGGAGCTGATCAAGTACAAGGGCTTCCAGGTCGCCCCGGCGGAGCTCGAGGCCGCCGTCCAGTCGCACCCCGCCGTCGCCGACGCGGCGGTCATTCCGAGCCCGGACGAGGAAGCGGGCGAGGTCCCGAAGGCGTTCGTCGTCCTGCGCGATGGGGCGTCCGCCACCGCCGACGAGATCATGGCCCACGTGGCCGAACGCGTCGCCCCCCACAAGAAGGTGCGGCGGGTCGAGTTCATCGACGCCATCCCGAAGGTGCCGTCCGGGAAGATCCTGCGCCGCCAGCTCGTCGAGCGGGAGCGCGCCGGCCGCCCGGCCTGAGCGCGCCCCGCCCGGTCGACCTGTCCAGCCACGTCGGTCATCGAGTCCAGGTCGCAGGCGCCATCGTCGACGGGTCATCGCCGGACGAGCGACCCGCGGTGCATATGCACTCCTTCGAGCACGTCGCTGCGGAATGCAGCTAGGAGGGTTTTCCTCACGCTCTCCGGAGAGCTCCTGGCGTTCAATGTCGAAGACGTCCCCCGGCTTGGCTCCGGGAACCACCACGCGCCCCTTCGAGTCCGCTCGGACAGTCGCCACGGGTGGATCGTCCCACTCCGGCACGGACTGGTCAATCGGCGGTGCGGAACGCGATTCGAACCGAATCCGCCGCAAGCACGGGGCTGCGCTATTGCTCCGCGAGCGGCAGGAAGATGGAGATCCGATCCTCGCTGCCGACGGCGCGCGAGATGTGTCCCTGGCCGGTCGTGTCCTCGGCGAGCAGGATGTGGCCGGGGTGGAGGCGGACCTTCGTGCCGTCGCCGAACTCGACCTCGCTTTCGCCCGCCAGCGTGATGACGTACTGCCGGCGCGGCGCGGTGTGCCAGTCGATGAAGTAGTCGGGCGAGGTGCGCCTGAACTGGACGCTGGTGACATCGACGGGCTCGGAGAGCTCGGTGGCGCCGCGCTGCGTCGTCAGCGGCACGTCGTACTCCTCCGCGTGGGTCTGGCCGTCGTCGCCGGTGTAGATGCGCGTCACCTTGATCGGCGTCCGCTCCTGGGCCGTCGCCGCCGGCTCGTCGAGCCAGCGGGCGCCGCCTACCACGAGCAGCGTCGGGATCCAACCGAGGACGAGCGCGCGACGGAGCCACGTCTTGAGCATCGCAGTCCCTCCTGTGAGTCGTGGCATTATAGGGTCGCTCGGAATGGAAGGGGCTCATGACCATCTTTCGACTCGCTGGGGCCGGCGGCCCCGTTCGGTTGGCCGCGGTCGCCGCCGCGACTGCCGTCACGCTCGCGTTCGCCATGCCCGGGCGCGCTGAAGCCCGGGCCGGGGCTGGGGCAGGTCCCCGTCCCGAAGCCGCCGCGGCGCCGGGGCCCCGGGGCGGGGGCGGGGGCGGGCCCCCGCCCCGAGGCCGCCGGGGGGCGGGGCCGGGGCGCCCCCGCCGGCCCGGACGCGGTCCGGCCGTTCACGATCGACGTCCCGGACGCCGTGCTGGCCGACCTGGAGATCCGTCTCGGCCGGACGCGCCTTCCCGACGAACTGCCGGGCACCGGTTGGGACTACGGCACCAACCGGGACTACCTGGAGGAGCTGCTCGACTACTGGCGCGACGGCTTCGACTGGCGCGCGCAGGAGCGGATGCTGAACCGCTTCGATCAGTTCAAGACGACCATCGACGGGCTCGACGTCCACTTCATCCACCAGCGGTCGCCGCACGAGGACGCCCTGCCGCTGATCATCACGCACGGCTGGCCCGGCTCCTTCATGGAGTTCCACAAGATGATCGGGCCGCTGACCGATCCCACCGCGCACGGGGGCGACGCGGCCGACGCGTTCCACGTCGTCGCGCCGTCCATCCCCGGCTACGGCTTCTCGGACAAGCCGCGCGGCCGCGGCTACAACCCGGAGCGGATGGCGCGCATCCTGGGCGAGCTGATGGCGCGGCTCGGCTACGAGCGCTACGGCACGCAGGGCGGCGACTGGGGCAGCATCATCAGCCGCTGGCAGGCCGTCCAGCACCCGGACCGCGTGGTCGGCGTGCACCTGAACTTCGTCACCGCGGGCCCGCCGGCGGGAGCCGACAATACCGGGGACGGGCGCGCCCCGGCGGGGCCCGCGGGGATGGGCGGAGGGCGAGGGCGGCGGGCGGGCGGCGGAGCTCGAGCGGATGCGCGAGCGGCAGGCGGCGTTCGCCAACGAGCGGGGCTACAGCAGCATCCAGGGGACGAAGCCGCAGACGCTGGGCTACGGCCTCAACGACTCGCCGGCCGGCCTCGCGGCCTGGATCGTCGAGAAGTTCCGCACGTGGTGCGACTGCGACGGAGACGTCGAGAGCCGCTTCACGAAGGACGAGCTGCTGACCAACGTGACGATCTACTGGGTAACCCAGACCATCACGTCGTCGGCGCGCATCTACTACGAGTCTCGCCACACCCCCGCGAGCCAGGCGATCGGCTACCTGGAGACCCCGACCGGCGGCGCGATCTTCCCGCACGAGATCACGATTCCGCCGCGCCAGTGGGCGGAGCGCGTCTACAACATCACCCACTGGACGGAGATGCCGCGCGGCGGCCACTTCGCGGCCCTGGAGCAGCCCGAGCTGCTGACCGACGACATCCGCGCGTTCTTCCGACCACTGCGGTAAGGGCGCCCTGACGGGCGCAGGCTCCCCGGACGGGAGCGAGGAGCAGCCCCGCCGGCGACTCCGGGCGCCGACGACGGCCTCCGGTGCCGGCGGGGCCCGCGGCCCCCCGGGCGGGGGGGGGGGCCCGCCCCCGCCGGCGACTCGGGGAGCCGACGGCGGCCTCCGGTGCCGGCGGGCCCCAGGCCGCGGAGGTCGGTTCCCGGCGGGCCGGGTGACGCTATAGTGGACCGATGGCCGCGCCAGCCTCGGGGGGCACCGCCACGGCCGGGTCGCTCGGTGACGACGCGAGAGCATCGGGGGCAGGCAGCGCCTTCGACTCCGCAGCGAGCACGGCGCCGGCTACCACCTCTCCGGACGCTCCCGTGCGCGTCGAGGTGGCGATGCCGCGCGCCCTGTTCGACCGCCTCACCGACCACGACGACGCCCCGCGCTGCCGCTACGACGAGCACACGGGCCTTGCCGAGTTCGTCGCGCAGCCGGGGTTCGCGCACGAGGGGCCGGCCTGGCAGATCGGCCAGTTGTTCGCGCGCATCGCCGACGCGCTCGCGGAACGCGGACGCGACGTCAACTGGCAGCCCGCCGGCGCGCTCCGCCTGCTGAGCGACGACGGCGCCTTCGAGCCCGACGCCGGTTTCTACCTCGATCCCAAGGCCGAGCGCGCCGTCCGCCGCGTTGACGGATACCTCGACGTGCGCAGCGGCCTGCCGCCGCCCGACCTCGTCGTGGAGATCGACCGCAGCCGCCGGTCCCGTCACAAGCTCGCTCCCTACTTCCGGATGGGCGTCCGGGAAGCCTGGACGTGGGACCGCAAGGAGGGCGCCAGCCTCTGGCGACCCGCCGCGGCCGAGCCCGACGGATTCCGCGCCGTTCCGGAGAGCCGCCTCTGCCCCGGCCTCACCCGCGACGACCTCGACCGGCTGTGCGCCCGCGGCGTCCCGGCGGTGGAGCGGGCACGGCTCTCCCGGCGCCTCGCCCGCCGCATCGCCGAGCGCCTGGCCCCGAGACTGCCCGCCAGCCCGTAGATGGACCTCGGAGCGAGAGAGCGGATGGCCGCGTGGGCCGCCGGCGCCCGACGCCGGCTCGAGGCCGGCACGCGACCGCACGAGCCGCTCGCGCCGCCCGAGGCGTTCGGCGACTGGCACCTGTCGGAGGACCGCGCGCAGCGCGTTCATCCGACGCTCGATCGCCGGCAGGTGCGAGAGCGGTCCCGCGCGATCGCCACCCGATTCACCAGCAGTTGCGCTGGATGGAAGCGGCCCCCGACAGCACCGGAGTTCTACGTCGCCGTGCGCGCCGGCGCACCGACAGACCGCGAACGGGACATCCTGGAAGCCTGGATCACGGAGACCACGCCCGACGAGATCGTGGCGGCCTGGGCCGAGAAGGTGTACACGCTGCGCGAGCTGGTGGCCGCGCTCCACCGGGCGGGAGTGACCCGGGGCCGCTGGACGTGGAAGCTGAACCGGTGGGTGGAGAATCCGGAGGCTACCGGGCCGTGAGCGCCGGGGCCGTGCTCCGGCTGCCCGAGCCAGCCCGGAGCCTGTGGCTGCGGACGCGGGACGCCGTCCGACGGAGCCTCGCGGAAATCGATATCTCCGAGTACGCAATCGGCGGCGGCACGATCCTGGCGGCGCGGTGGAAGCACCACCGCGCGAGCGACGACATCGACTTGGCGTTGCCCGCGAACGCACGGCTCGACCGGCTCGACGACCGGCATGCGTGCGACTTTCGGACGCGAATGGAACAGCTCGGTGGCGAATGCGATCGGGAGACGCACGGTGTGGTCTACAGAATCGCGTTCGGCGAGCAGGGAATCGATCTCTGGGCGCACCGCGTCGAGCCGCCGGGCACCGAGCGGCGGGAGTGCGTCGAAGGGAGCGAGGAAACCACGCTTTCGACGGCGCAGATCCTGTGGGGCAAGCTGAACCGGGGGCTGGACGGGTTGCCCCGCGATGTGTACGACGTGGCAAGGGCGGCGGAGCTCGATCCGGAGGCCCTGGAGGTCGCCGTCAACTCCCACGCGCGCCGCACCACCGAGCAGATAGCCCTGCAATGGTTCGCCACGGAGCGAACCATCGAAAGGCAGGCACGGGGCAGGCTCCGGGGAATCCCGGCCGGCGAGCAGGCGCAACTCGGGACGCTCGGGTCGCGGGCCAGCGAACGGCTGCTGTACGCCCTGTACGACGAGCTGGTTATCGAGCGGATCGGCAACCGCCTCCGGATGACCACGCGAACCGCGGCGGGCACGAAGCGCACACGAACGATCGACCGGGACGAGGTCCCGGACGCATGGGGACGCCTCGGGCTGCTGGGTCAGCGGGAGACCCGGGCGCCGATGGAGGACATCGCGGCGTACGCCGAGGCGGCATGCCGGCGCGGCGGCCCGCCCGAGCTGATGTACCGGGAGGTCCAGGGCAGAGCAGACGCGTGGCGAACCGCGACAGGCTGCCGCAACCTTCGGCCGGCATCAAGCGACACACAAGACTGCTCCCCGGGCGACATCGAATTCTGACCCGCGAGAGCCTACGGAACGGCCCGGCCCGACGGCGGAGATCGTCGCAGGACGACGTACAGGGAATCGTCCTCGGCCATCTCCGCGTACATCCCGCTCTCGACGACCTCGAACAGGCCTCCCACCTGATCGGCGAACGTCTGCGCCGTGTAGTACTGGCAGCGTTCACCCTTATGCACCTCCAGCCGGTCCCCGTGCCAGAGGCTGTGCAGGGCGAGCCCGTTCGGAGTCAGTATCCGGTGCTGCGCCCGCAGCGACCGCGCCAGCTCGTCCGGCGTCAGGTGGTGGAGGACCTTGTTCGAGTACATGGCGTCGAAGCGCCGGTCGGTCTCGAGCGTGATCGCATCGAGCGACAACACGTCGGCACTCGCGTCCGCGGCCCGCACGCGATCGACGAAGATGGACGACCTGTCCGATCCGGTCGGGCGGAAACGGCGCCCCAACCAGCGGAGGTCCTTGCCGGGCCCCATGCCGATCTCCAGGACGGTCGAACCGGACGGAAGGTGCCGTTCGAGGACGGCGACCAACTCCCGACCGTCGTAGCCCTCCGCCATCCGCACGTACGCGTCGACGTTGTGCTCGCTGTCGAAGAACCCCATCGCATGCGGCTCCCGCCACTGGCGCGGTGGCCCTCGCCGCCCGCGGGCACGGCCCGGTCGTTCCCCCCGGCACGCCGGGGGCGGGGGCCGGGGGGGGGGGAGCCGGGCCGACCCGGGGGCGCCACAGCACGTCGATGGCCCAGCCGAGGTCCAGCCGCTCGCCCTGCCGACGACTGTTCTGGCGCGATGCCGGAGACCGGCTCGGACTCTGCCCGGCGTCTCGTGCAGCCGTCCGGGCCCTACTGCACCGTCATCGACTGGATGATGACCGGCGTCGTCGGCACCGCCTCGTGGGCGCCCTGCCGGCGCGTCTGCACGCGCGCGATGGCGTCGACGATGTCCATTCCCTCGACGACCTCGCCGAAGACGGCGTAGCCGTACTCCTGCGGGGAGGTGCCGCGGTTGTCGAGGCCGCGCCGCGCGTTGTCCCGCGTGTTGATGAAGAACTGCGCGGTCGCGCTGTCGATGCCGGCGGTGCGCGCCATCGCGACCGTGCCGCGCCGGTTGCTGAGCCCGTTCGTGGCCTCGTTGCGGATCGCCTCGCGCGTGAACTTCTGGACCAGGTCGTCCGTGAAGCCGCCGCCCTGGATCATGAAGTCCTCGATCACGCGGTGGAAGATCGTGTCCTCGTAGAAGCCGGCGTAGACGTACTGGACGAAGTTCGCGACGGAGATCGGCGCCTGGTCCTGGTACAGCTCCATCGTCACGGCGCCGTGCGTGGTCTCCATGACCACCGTCGGGTTGCTGCCCGGGATCCGTCCCCCGGTGCCCAGCGTGACGCGATAGACCCCGGTGTTGGCGGTCATGTAGAGCGTCCTGCCGTCGCCGCCCCAGGCGACGTTGGCCGGGTTCTCGTCCGGGATGATCGTGCCGAGGTGCACGCCGTCCCAACCGAACACCCAGACGCCGCCCGGCCCCGTCGCGAATACGTTGCCTTCCAGGTCGACCTTCATGCCGTCGGCCGCCCCGGGCGCGTCCTGGTCGTTGACGTCGTAGAAGACTCGCGCGTTGGCGGCGCCCTCGTCGGTGAGGTCGTAGGCCATCCAGACCTTCTGGTCCGCGTCCGAGTTGGCGACGTAGAGCACCCGCTCGTCGTGTGAGAGCGCGATGCCGTTCGGCCGGGACTGGTCGCGGACCAGCAGCTCCAGCTCGCCGTCCGGGCTCAGCCGGTAGACGCCGTTGAAGTCGAGCTCGCGGAGCGGCGACTCCTCCAACCCCTCGAGGCCGTACGACGGATCCGTGAAATAGAGCGACCCGTCGCTGGCATAAACGAGATCGTTGGGACTGTTGAGCCGGCTCCCCTCGTAGCTGTCGGCCAGCACCGTCCGACTGCCGTCCTCCTCGACCCGCGAGATGCGCCGGTTGCCGTGCTCCGCGATGACCAGCCGCCCGTCGCTGTCGAGCGTCAGCCCGTTCGACGAGATCGATCGCAGACCCTCGCGGTCCCCCTCGAAGACCGGATCGATGAACGGGCTGGCGCCGTCCGCCTCCGTCCACTGGTGGATCGCGTTGGCCCGAACGTCCGAGAAGAGCAGCCGCGACTCGCCGCGGACCCAGACCGGCCCCTCGGTGAACACGTAGCCCTCGGCGATCTTCTCGATGGTCGCCCCGACCGGAACCAGCCGGTCGAGCCGCTGGTCGACGCGGAGAATGCGGCCCGCCCCGGCCGCCTCGCCCACCAGGCCCGCATCCACCTCCTCCGCCGGCTCGTCCGGAGCCCCGCCGCACGCCATCGTCAACGCCGCAAGCAGAGCCGCCGTCACGCTGATCGGTGTTCTCATGTCGTCCTCATGCGGCGGTCATCGGACGCCGCCGCCGGTCAAAGGGGTCGCCCGCGCCAAGTGCGCGGCGTCCCGCGTCAGAACGTGGCGATCGGGTTGACCGGCGAGCCGGTCCCGTTCGGAATCGGAAGCGCCGAGCGATCGCGAACCGGCGTTCGGGCCGCGGCGGCCGTTCGCACGGCGCGTTCGATCGCCGGCACGACCAGGCAGTCGATCAGGGTGTCGAGCTCGCGCCGGTGGCGCCGGCGCCCATCGCCCGGCTCGGGCGCCGACGTCGCGACGATCACGCTGTCCAGGGCCGGGATCACGAAGATGAACTGGCCTCCGTACCCCCAAGCGTAGTACGTGCGGTAGCCCGCCAGGGTCCGCATCCACCAGCCGTAGCCATACTGCCGGCGGCTGTAGCGCGACATCGTGCGCGGCGTCCACGATGCCTCGATCCAGCCCGGCGAGACGAGCTCCAGGCCGTCGATGGAGCCGCCCTGCCGGAACAGGTCGCCGACCGCGAGCATGGCGCGTGGGGTGAGCGCCATCTCGTTCCCGCCGAGATAGACGCCCTGCGGATCCCGAACCCAGGCCGGGAGGTCGATACCCAGCGGCCGGGCGAGGTATCGCCGCCCGAACGCGAGCGTGCTCATGCCGGTCGCCCGCGTCAGGATGGCCGACAACAGGTGCGTGCTGCCCGTGCTGTACACCATCCGCCCGCCCGGCCGGTCGACCATCGGCCGGGTCAGCGCGTGGCGCACCCAGTTCCCGCTCCCCACCCACCGCCCGTAGTTGCGGTTGGACGTAGTCTCCAGTCCCGAGCGCATGGTCAGCAGATCCTCGATGGTGATGGACCTGCGGAGCGGATCGGCCTCGCCGAGCTCGGCCGGGAAGAAGTCGACGATCGGCTGCTCGACGCCGGAGAGGTAGCCGCGATCGATGGCGATTCCGACGAGGATCGCGATCAGGGTCTTGGAGGCCGACTTGAGGTTGGCGTGCCTCTGGCGGGTGGCGCCGTTGAAGTAGTGCTCCTCGACGGGCGTGCCGCCGACCGACACCAGCAGGCTGCGCAGGCGCGGCAGGCTCTCGGCCTGGGCCAGGATGGCAGCGCGTTGCGCCGGGTCCAGGCGCAGGATCGGCGACGTCGTTTCGGGTTCAGGGGCGGCCGACGGCCGGAGGACGGGCGTGGTGGCACCCGGCAGCAACGGCGTCGCGATCAGCGGAGCGGCGATCAACGCCGCAAGCAGGGGCCGGCGTGCACGACGGTGCCGGGCCGTGCGCGCGACGGGGACTCCGGACACTCGCGTAGCGCTCATCGGGCCCTCGCGACACGCCGGTGGACGGGTGCCGGCAACGCGCGCGGAACCGCTACGTGGCCCGCGACTCGTCCCGGGGCGCCGATTATAGCGGCCGGCGACCTCCTCAGGAGGCCGCGGCCGCACGCTCCACGTCGCCGGCGACGAGCCGCGAGTAGACGTCGAGGGCTCGCTCCGCCATCGCGCCGGCGGTGTAGTGCTGCCGGACGCCGGCGGCCCCGCGCCGGCCGATCTCGGCGCGCCGCCCGCCGTCCCGGTGCAGTCCCTCGAGCTCGACCGCCACGGCGTCGACGTCCTCCGGATCGACCAGCACTCCGCCGCCCGTGCGCTGGACGAGCTCCGTGTAGGTACCGCGCCGCGCCGCCACCACCGGCACGCCGCACGCCATCGCCTCGACCAGCCCCAGTCCCTTCGGATCGTCATAGGTGGCCGGCACGGCGAAGACATCGAGGCCCTGCAGGAATGCGATCTTCGCCTCGCGGTCGACCACGCCCCGGTAGTGCACCTCGTCCTCGAGGCCCCACTCGCGCGCCTGGCGCATCAGGCCGTCGAGGTAGCCCCGGTGCTCCGGGCCGAGATAGCCGGCGAGCTCCAGACGGGAGCCCTCGAGCACCCCGCGGTCGCGCAGGCGGTGGTAGGCGTCGCAAAGCAGGTGCAGCCCCTTCTCGGGGGCGATGCGGCCGAGGTAACCGACCGTGAACGGTGCGTCGCGCTTGCTCGTGCGGGGCTCGTAGCCGTCGACGTTGATGCCGAGCGGCACCACGTCGAGCTTCGCGCCCGGAATGCCGAGATAGCGGCTCATGTGGCCCGCATAGTAGTCGCTGACGGCCACGAACCGGTCGACCGACGCCCCGTGCTTGCGGATCAACGACAGGGCGCGCGAATGGTAGGGCTCCTCGAGGTGATCGAGGAAGATGTTCTCGCCCTGCAGCGTGCAGCAGATCGGGCAGTCGAACGCCTGCTTCAGCGCCGGGGCGAGCGAGATGAGCATCGAGTTCGAGATGTCGATGACGTCGGGCGGGGGCTGCGAGCCGAGCCAGTGCAGCAGCTTCCCGAACTCCTTCCGCTGCCGCCCGTCCTCGCCCTCGAGCACGGAAACGGTCAGGCCGCCGAGCAGCTCGGGCTGCGTCTGCACGCCGCGCTGCGAGACGGCGCGCAGCAGCCACGGCGCCTCCCACAGCCGGTCGATCATCCACGGGGTCCCGCGAAACAGCGCCGAGTACTGCTCCAGGTAGACGCTGATGCCGCCGAAGAAGACGCGGTGCTCGCTGACGTTTTCCTCGTCCGTGCGCGGCGGCGTGTAGAGCGGCAGCAGGACGACGTCGTGGCCCTTCGCCATCAGCGAGCTCGCGAGCGCGTTGTCGCGGATGCAGCTCCCGCAGTACATGCCGCCCGCGCCGGCCGTGATGGAGATGATGCGCACGGTGCGGTCGGATTATAGCGGGTCGGCCGCGATGCAGTAGAGGAACGCGCGTCCGCGGAGGTAGATCTCGTCGCCGGCGACGGCCGGCGAGGCGTCGAACTCGTCGTCGAGGTGGTTCACGGAGATGACCGAGAGCGAGTCGCCGGCCGCGAGGACCGCGGTCGCCCCGTCGCGGCTCGTGACGTAGAGCCGCCCCGCCGCGGCGACCGGCGAAGCGTAGAGGTTGCGGATGCCCGGCAGCCGCTCCGGCCCGAACAGGTGCCGGCCGGTCGTCGCGTCGTACGCCGACAGCACGCCGGAGTTGCTCTTCGTGAAGTAGAGCGTGCCGTCGTAGAGCACGGGCGACGGCACGTAGGGCGTGTCGCGGTCGAGCGACCAGACGACGGCATCCGTCCCGGTGATGTCGCCCCGGGCGGCCGAGAGGTCGACGGCGTAGAGCCGGCTCCCGCGGTAGCCGCTCATCAGGTAGACGCGGCCGTCCGCCGCAACCGGCGTCGGGATGGCGTTCATCGTGACGCCCTCGCCCTCCCAGACCAGGCGCCCGGTCGCGGCGTCGTAGCTGCGGACGCCGTCGGTGGCGCTCGTCACCACCTGGCTCCCGCCGGGCGCCTCGACGACGAGCGGCGTGGACCAGGAGGTCATCTCGTCGCGGTCCGTGCGCCAGCGTTCCTCGCCGGTCCGCTTGTCGAGGGCCGTGATGAACGACTGCCCCTCGTGGTCCCAGACGACGACGAGCGAGTCCCCGTGGAGCGCCGGCGAGGCCCCCTCGCCGAACCCCATGCGGATCCGCATGTCTCCGAGGTCACGGCCCCACAGCCGCTCGCCGTCCAGGTCGTAGCAGTAGACGCCGCGCGATCCGAAGAACGCACAGACGACTTCCCCGTCGGTCACCGCCGAGGCCGACGCCCAGCTCCCGGTGCCGTGGCGCCCCTCGTGCGGCGGCTCCGCCACCGCGGTCCGCTCCCAGACCACCGAACCGTCGCGCCGATCGAGCGCCAGCACGACGAACCGCAGCCGCTCCCCGCTGCCGACGGTCCCCATGATGCGCCGGCGCAGCCGCGTGAAGAAGCCGCCGCCCGACCCGCCGGAGCCGTCGGGAACCGCGGACAGAACGAAGACGCGGTCGCCCCAGACCACCGGCGACGCCGAGCCGTCGCCCGGCAGTGCCACCTTCCAGCGGACGTTCTCGTTCTCGCTCCAGCTCGCCGGCGGATCGCCCGCCGGAGCCACGCCGGTGGCGCGAGGCCCCCGCCACTGCGGCCAGTAGCGGTCGTCAGCGACCGGCGCGGCCTCGAAGGCGAACGCAAGCATCAGGCACGCCGCGATCGCCGGACGACGCATCGGCTGCTCCTCTCCCCTGACCAATCCCCGAAGCCGCGGCCTTCCCCTGCTCGCGTCGGCGGTCTCGCGGAAGCCCGCACGGTCAGCCGGCCCGGCCCGGCCCGCTCGGCCCGAGCCGGCAAGTACCATATCCGAAGTGCCCGCCGGACGGCCTCCGCCGCTCGGGAGCCCGGAGGCCGCGCGGGACCGGAGCGCCGTTGGTACGAGACTCGAGACGCGAGACGGCGAGAAAGGGCGGCCGTGCCCGGCGTCGGCGCTACGGCCAGCACTTCCTCGAGCCGGCGTGGGTGCGCCGGGTCGTCGATGCGATCGACCCGGCACCCGCGGACCGCTTCCTGGAGATCGGACCGGGGCAGGGCGCGCTGACGTGGGCGCTCGCCGATCGCGGCGCGCGGGTCCTGGCCGTGGAGATCGACCGCGACCTGGCGGCGAGCCTGCAACGAGACGCCGGACCCGACGTCGAGGTACTCGCACGCGACGTGCTCGAATGCGACCTGGTCGAGCTGGCCGAGACCCTCGAACCGCCGCCCAGGGCCCTCGAACCGCCGCCCGAGTCCCTCGAACCGCCGCCCGGGGCCCTCGCACCGCTTGACCGTGCGCTTCCAGCGCTTGACCGAGCCCTTCCAGCGCGCGTCCGAGTGGTCGGCAACCTCCCCTATCGCGTTTCCGCGCCTATCCTCCTGCAAGTGCTGCGCGCGAGCGACCGCGGAGCCGGGTTGCAGGACGCGGTGGTGATGCTGCAACAGGAGGTGGCCGAACGAGTCATCGCCGAGCCGGGCTCACCTGCCTACGGTCCGCTCGCGGTCGCGGTATGGTTGCGGGCCACCGCGGAGCGCCGCCTGCGGCTCCCGCCGGGCGCCTTCCGGCCCGCCCCCGCCGTCCATTCGGCCGTCGTCGCCCTCCGCTTCCGGCCGCCGCCGCGGCCGCCACGGGACCCGGCGCGGTTCGAGGCGCTGGTGCGTTCCCTCTTCACGCAACGGCGCAAGCAGGCCGGCACCGCACTCGGACCGTTCGCCTCCCGCCACGGCCTCTCCGGCCCCGAGGTCTTCCGCCGGGCCGGCCTCGACGCCCGCCGCCGCCCCGGCGAGCTCGCCCCGAGCGAACTCGTCGCGCTGGCGGACGCGTTGCCGCCCTTGGAACCGGCGGCGCCGGGGGACGCGGTCCCGCCCGCGAACGCGGACGCGGTCGCGTCCGACCCCGACTGAGGGGCGGCAAGGCCTCTCCCGGCCCTTGGTATACTCGAAGAGCGTCGCATCGAGCAGGCGCACCGGCATGGTCTCCGGATCCCCCCGCCAACCCGTCGTCGATGTCGTGCTGTACGGCGGCGTGGGCGAGTTCGGCATGAACATGGCGGCCGTCGGCTGCGGCGACAACCGTCTGCTCGTCGACGCCGGCGTGACGTTTCCCGACTCCGACGCCTTCGGGGTCGACGTCGTCGTTCCCGACCCCGCCGCGCTCCGGGCGGACGGCCGCCGTCTGGCCGCCGCCGTGCTGACCCACGGGCACGAGGACCACATCGGCGCCCTGCCCTACGTCTGGGACCAGATCGACGGGCCGGTGTACGGATCCCCGCTCACGCTGGCCCTGGTCGACGCGAAGCTGCGGGCGCACGGGATCGACACGGCCGGCCGGCTCGTCACGGTGGCCCCTGGCGCTACGGAGACCGTCGGTCCCCTCCGCGTCGAGTTCATCCGCGTCACCCACAGCATCCCCGACTCGCTCGCCCTGGCCATCCACACCCCGGTGGGGACGCTCGTGCACACCGGCGACTTCAAGCTCGACGCCTCGCCCCCCGACGGGGAGCCCACCGACCGCCACCGCCTGGCGGAGCTCGGCCGGAACGGGGTGCTGGCGCTCTTCTCGGACAGCACCAACGCCGAGCATCCGGGCCGGACGGGCTCCGAGGCGGACGTCGTGCCGGCACTCGAGGAGATCGCCGCCGGCACGCAGGGGCGGCTGGTGGTCGCGACCTTCTCGTCCAGCCTCCACCGCATTCAGCTCCTCGTCGATCTCGCGGCGCGCGTCGGGCGGCGCGTCGCGCTGGTCGGGCGCGGCGTGACCGACAACGTCGAGATCGCCCGGGGCCTCGGACGCATCCGGATCCCCGGCGACCTGCGGCTGGCGGAGTCCGCCGTCCGGCAGGCCGACCCGGCCTCGGTGCTGTGCATCGTGACCGGGTCGCAGGGGGAACCCCGCTCCGCCCTGGCCCGCATTGCCGCCGGCGAGCACCGCCACGTCGACCTCGGCCCCAAGGACGTCGTCGTCTTCTCTGCGCGAGCCATTCCGGGCAACCGGCGGGCCATCGGCCGGGTCATGAACGCCGTCGCGCGCCGGGGCGCCGAGGTCATCGATCCGGACACCCGCACGGTCCACGTCTCGGGTCACGCCGGCGCCGACGAGCTCGCCACGATGCTCTCCCTGGTCAAGCCGCGCTTCTTCGTGCCGATACATGGGGAGTACCGCTACCTCGTGCGCCACGCGGCGCTGGCGGAACGGGTCTCGGGGGGGATCACGACGGTCCTCCTCGGCGAGAACGGGCATCGGGTCTGCTTCGATGCGGCAGGCGGCTGGACGGACGGACAGACCGCAACGGGACGCATCCACCTCGACGGCACGCGCAGCGGCGCCGTCGACGACGACGTGCTCCGGGAGCGGCGACGGCTCGCCGCGGACGGAGTCGTCGTGCCGGTGGTGACGGTCGACCGGCGCAGCGGTCGGCCGGAGGGCCCGGTGGACCTGACGACGCGCGGGTTCGTAGTCGACGAACGCACGCGCCCGATCCTGGACGAGGTGCCGGCACTGGTCGGCGAGGTCATCGCCTCGGCCAGCGCCGCGGAGCGGCACGACAGGGGCCTGATCCGGGAGCGGGTACGGATCGAGCTTCAACGGCTGTTCCGCAGGCGGGCGGGGCGCCGGCCGATGGTGCTACCCGTCATCATGGAGAGATGACCGTGTCTGGAACCACTATCTCCCACCGCGTCAGCGAGTTCTCGGGCGTGGCGCTGTTCGCGCTGGCCCTGGTCTGGCTGATCGCGCTGACGACCTACGACCCTGCCGACGCGGTCTGGTTCTTCAACACCGGCGGCCAGGCGCCGCCCCACAATTTCGTCGGTCAGGTCGGAGCGTTGCTCGCCGAGCTGTCGTACCAGGTGGTCGGCTTCGCGGCGTACCTCTTCCCCCTGATCGCCATCGTGGTCGGCTGGCACTACTTCTGGTGCCGGCAACTGCCGGCGGCGGGCACCAAGACGGTCGGGCTCGGCCTGATGCTCGGCTCCGGGGCGGCGTTGCTGAGCCTCGCGCTGGGGGACGGCGGCGGTGCGTTCCGCGCCGGAGGCCTCATCGGCGACGGCGTGGCGCGGGTGCTGGCCGAGTACCTCAACCGGACGGGGTCCATCATCGTCATCCTGACCGGCGTGTTCCTGTCGGTGATCCTGGCGACGCAGTTCTCGTTCGGGCGCATGGTCCGGGAGCTCTCCCGGGGAACGGCGCGCGACCGGCCGCGGCCCGCCCGGGGCCGGTCGCCGGCGGAGACCCAGGACCGCCGAAAGGCGGCCGGCGCGCCGCGGAGCGAGGCGCCGGAACCGGCCGCGAACCCGGTGCGCACGCCGCGCGCCCGGCCGCCGCGCCCAGCCGCGCCCAGGGGG
>MKWU01001282.1_pt1 | contig 44620 bp, 23 predicted proteins | sample 809101 | NCBI WGS metagenome assembly MKWU01 (sample SAMN05860141, study PRJNA318959) | sponge metagenome | host: Aplysina aerophoba | place: Slovenia: Piran, Adriatic Sea, Gulf of Piran | collected 2013-05-07 | reverse complement strand
AGCGAAGACGCCCCAGGCGGCCTTCGTTTATCCGCTGCAGAGCGTCTGGTAGGCGGTGCTCCTCGCGCCCCAACGCCCTGCCCGCTTCCCCTAGACGCCCGCCTGGGGCGTCTTCGCTGGCACCGGATTGCCGCGCGTTTCAATTGACAGTGCGTAGCTGTGCTTTCCGATCCGTACGAACTGGCCGTGCGACACCTCAATTGGTGTGAACGTCTCCACCCTCTCCCCGTCGACCTCCGTCCCATTGGTGGAATTGAGGTCCTCGATGCAGATCCGTCCAGCATCAAGGCGACACCTCAGGTGCCGTCGGGACACATCACTGTCTGGAATCTTCACGTCGCACAACTCAGAGGCTCTCCCGATAACGAGGCCCTCCGGCGACTGAAGAAGATTCAGAGGCAGTGGGATCCGACTTGACTTGTCGAGTGAGACGAGTGCGCCCGCCGTTTCGCTTGACACCCAAGGCGGAGCTGTGTGTACTTCAGTGCGGCGTTCAGACGCTGACGATGCCTCGGGATTCTCGTGGGCCGTGCTTGCAGGGTCCAAAGTAGGCGCGCTTTGATTGGCGGTCTGCCTCAGTGCTCTGGCTTCCGCAATTCCAAGAGCAGCCACGACAAAAAGGATCACTGCCGCGACAATCGCAGGGACGAGCTGGGAATCGCGTAGCTCAGTTGGACCAGGCGGGGGATTGTCGACTGGGTCTACAGGAGAAGGACCTCTAGGGATCGTCGGTGGAAGCGGGTCCTGTTTCGGAATCAGTTTTGTGTCGGCTTTGGTCGGGCTCGGAAGCTTCGTCTCGGGTGGAGCCTTGGGCTCATCTTGCGGCACAGATACATCCTCTGGTTCATTGACCGGCTCTGGCGCAGGTTCGGGACGCGATTGGATTTCTGGCTCGCTTTCCGGCTCTGGTTCTGATTCGGGACTTGTTGTTGTCTCCGATATCAGATCGTCGTCTGAAACCGGACTCGGCGGCTGGACAACAGGTCGTTGCCAATGGCCCGGTATTCCGATCGCGTCCATTGCAGTGTGCGTGGCGACCCATTCTGGCGACGCCTTGCCATAGAGGATCTCTGCGGTGAACGCGAAGGCTTCGCGGGCGTCCGTGAAATCAGAGTTCGGCGTCAGAATGTTAAATGCGGCACGGCCGAAAATCTCAAGTGCCTTGGCCATCCCGATGCCTGATACATCAGGCCCCGTATCGATGTCGGGGTGACGACCGCCCATTGCGAGCAAGTAGAATCCCTGGTTCATGATGGACGAGTTGATGTGAACCCCACCAAAGTCGACGTTGGTTCCCAAGAACCGATAGTCACGGTAGTGGCTGGGCAAGCCATTCACCCTTCGGGGGTTGCTCATGTCCCGCAGCGGGCCAGTCGGGCCACGGATCCTCCAGATATCGGCTGGCAGTTGCGAATTGAGTCTTCCCTTCGTTTCGATCCACCCTCGAAATGCCACACCGATCGAGTCGGCGATTGATTCGTTGAGGGCACCGGATTCCCCCTGATAGATCAACCGGCTGCCACTATCGATCAAACCGTGCGCCAGTTCGTGGCCCACCATTTCGCTAAACTCTACAGCTCGGACAGATAACACGACGCTCCTCAGTGGGCTAAGCCAAAGAGCATTGAATCGCTCCCCGACGCATTGTGGGGAGGGTCTCGCGGTAGCGAAGCGTGCGTTCACGATGCCGTTAAAGGCCGAGCCAGCATCATCGAAGCTATCCATGTCTAGTGTCTCTTGGAGGAATTGGGAAAAGTCGCCGAACAGGTCGAACAGCTTGTCGGCTGAGGGGTTTCGACCAGAACCCGATTTCTCGTTCCTCACTAGATGGCGGCGTAGCGCCATCGTCACTAACCTAGCGGAGCGCTTATCATTCACGAGCGAGCGTATGCGTGCTGACCTGCAGGCACGTTCGAAATCGTAAATCCTCCTGTCCAGCGCCTGGAAATCCAATGGGAGGCGCTCAAGCAAGTCACCAGTGTGGGCATCTACGTACAGGCGCTCGTGAGCTGAATTCCCGTCGTCAAACACCCCATCGATCTCATAGGTAAGCCTGAGACGAGACCCGTCCGGCCAGTAAACCAGCCGCTGGGATGACACGTTACCCTCGGAGATTCCTAAGGGTTCCAAGATATCCCTCACGGCGACTGACGGTGTACGAGATGGCGGTGGGGAGAATGCTCGGTGGTGGCCGAGTAGGCGGATCGGCTGCCCACCTTGGTCCAAGCCCAAGCGTGACTCCAATTTCATGACTGGGAAGCCGTTAGCATGCTGCCTGACCACATAGACCTTGGTATCACCGACTTGGCGGGGCTCGGGGTCCAGTGCTAACTCATCGCTGGAGGTCAACCCCAATTCTTGATGAAGATCTCTGGCCACCCACTCTTGGATGTCGGCATCATCCAGCAGGCGGAGCGTCTCATCGCCGAATTCCAAACTAACGCTATGGCTTCCCCCGCCGCCCTCTTGGCAGACGCCACCTGTTGCGGCAAACAGCAGCGTAAGAACCGCTGGCGCGATTCTCGCCAGTCCCCTTGATGTTGAATCGGCGGTAAGCATCCGGCTATTCGGCAACCGTCCCCGATTGCTCCAAGTCGACCGGAACACGAAGTAGAATCTTACCCGTATCCGGATCGAACAGCACCTGCTCTTGGGCACGATCAATCAAGACCAGACCCAACCACACGAGACGGCATCGACCGTCTTCGTCCCGGAAGATCACAGTTGAGCCCTGATCTTGAGGGGTAATCTCCACTGCGAGCACTTGTTCTGCAAGCGAGATCGTTTCCGCATAGCCTCGTGTGGGGGCTGTTTCCAAATCGACGCCGGGCGCGAGCTGACCGTGAACGGCAACGACACGTTGCGCGGAGACGGTTGCGACAACTTCCGCAGCGAATACAGGAATCCCCTTGTATTTCTGTCTCAAGCGAACGAGACCGCTGCGGTTCAGCTCGCTCACCTTGCCACTTGATTCCAATACGTCATCGATTCCAATGTTCCCTGTCCTGCGCAACTCGTCTGCCACCACTTCTGAAACAGATCTGTTCGGACCGAGGCTGAGGTTGAGTCGCGCCGCCACTCGGTCAAGTTGAACCGCCGAGTCGATGAGTTCGATTGCATCGGTTCCGCGGGACTCGCCAGCCTGTTCTTGAGTGGCATGGCCCTCTGTCGTGGTCTCGCTTGTGGACGAAGGCTCTTCGTTCTCAGATGTCGCAGTTTGCGTTCCGGACTCGGTTTGACCCGCGCTTGGAATCTGCGCTGCCATTGCGACCCTTACCTCGCCAAGTGTGTCCGCTAAAGGGATCGAACCTGCTTCGGATCCTCTTCCAGTCGGGTCCGCATTAGCGAAATCGCCATCGGGCGTTTGCCCATTCTTCAATCCATCGTGGGGCGCTAGGGAGGCTACAAGGCCGGTGAGAGCGAGCACAGCGAGGGCTAGCCAGTACCATACGCTGCTCAATGCCCGGCTAATGTCCACCAAGACCGCGGTAGCGTTGTCATGGTTGTTCAAAGTCTCTAGCTTCTTCGAGAAAAGGGTCATCACCTCGCGCTCCGGATCGGCGGACTCGAAGAGTTCCGGCATCTGCTCGGGAGGAAATACCTCCCAGAATCCGTCGCTGCAAACAACAAATCGTCTGCCTTCCGTGACCTTCCAGCGCTGGAATTCCAGATCCGGGATACTCTCGCCGCCTAGATGCGAGAACAGCTTCTTCTGGTCGGGGTGGGTCGCCAACTCCCTCTCGGTGATCTTGCCTCGCAATACGTTCAACTGGCCGATCGAATGATCGACCGTGCGACTCACCAAGCTGTCACCCGAGAACTGTATCACCCGACTGTCGCCAGCATGAACGGATGTTGCGCCCCCTCTCTCGATCAGAAGCGCCGCTAGAGTAGTCTTCGGTTCCTGACCGAACTGCTGCCCGGCGGCATTCACGGCTTCGTGGCACAGCAGAGCCAGAGACCTCAGAAACTCTTCGGAATCGATGAGACCACCTCGGTCGCGCCAGATCTGCTCGCTCGTCTCGACTACCGTCTGGGCTGCAAGTGCACCTCCGCCATGGCCACCGAGTCCGTCAGCTACGACTACTAGGCAAGAAGACCCGCTGGGTGAATGCAGGACTCTCAGGCGATCTTGGTTCTCGTCCCGCTGGCCAATGTGCGTGAACGCATGGGCTGTGACTCTCAATGCAGGTCATTATCGCGTGCCGCTGCGAGGCCTCGGAGAAGGGCATCGCTCAACTTCCACTTTGACCAGCACGTGGACCGCTCCGATAATCGAGGCCCTTTCTTGAAGCGGCTTGGATTTCTTTGGCGTTAGGTGCCAATGATTGCGAGCAGCAGGCTGCCGATCATGGACTCTCCGCCCGCCGCGTCAATGAACTGCCCGCGGCCGGCTTGGGCGAGTTGGCGGAGGAACCGGTCAGCTGCCTCTCGGTCAGATCGATCTTGAACGAAGTTGGCCCTGACTGTCGACACGAACTGGCCTTGCGTTGAGGCAAAATTCTGGGCTGCCCGGAGGGCTGCGAATTCTCTTGACGGATAGGCGGCGTTGTCAGTGACTGCGATCACGTAGCGCCGTTTGCTCTCGGCGCGCCAGTTAAGAGAGACTGCACGCTCGACCGCAGTTGCTACGGCTTCTGGCCCGTCCGAGTTGCGCCTCGCGTTTGGGTCCATTCTGGGCCCGAGTCGTTGTGTAAAGGCTTGGAGATCGAGAATCCGTGAAGTCGGAACAATTTGCTGGATGTGGATCGGTTGCTGCCAACGCTTGTCTCCGAACGCGACCAGCCCGATCCCTGCAGAGGGCGTTAGATTGTCCAGAATCTCTGCCAGAATCGAGATTTCTCTCTTCAGGCCGTCGATCTGTTGCGTCATGCTCCCAGTCACGTCGAGACAGATCACGATGTCGAGGTCTGGCATTCGAGCTTTCGCTAGCGCCTCTTCCAGACTGCGCACCCGGCTCTCGGCATCGTCTAGTTGCTTTTCGGCTTCCGCGATTTGGGCTTCAAGAGCCCGCTCCCGTTCATCGTCCTCCTTCTTCTCAGGCTTGGGTTCTCGGGCCTTTGCCAGTGCCTCCTCCAGTTCAAGAAGCTTGCTTTCAGTCTCCTTGAGCTTGGCTAGCGCATCTGTGAGGGCTGCCTCGACAGCCTCTTTCATGCTCTCGCGCTGCTGTAGCTTTTCCAACGCTCCTTCGAGGGAACTTGCGAGGTTCCTTGCGGCGTCACGCTCTTGTCGCACGCTAGCGAGTTCACGCTTAACCTCTTCGATTCGCACCGGCGAGTCCCCGGTGTTCGGGAAAAACGGAAGCGCCATTACCGCCAGCAAGATGAAGGCACCCATACCGGACGCGAATAGGTCCAGTGCGGACATGGAGAAGACATTGATCTCGCGACGACGAAGTCTCACGCTGCACCTTGGAAGAATTGCGCCACGACTTCGACATCGCCGAGCGTGATCTTCGATCCGCTTGCTAGGACTCGGGCCTCACCGGCCTTGAGTTCGATGCCGTTGATGGCCGTTCCGTTGAGGCTGTTCAGGTCTTCAATCGTCACCACATCTCCGGATACCCGGAGCAGCGCATGCCGCCGCGACACGCTTTGCTCGGCCACGACATAGTCCGCGTCACCGGAGGACCGCCCAATTACCTGTCCGTTCTCGGCGCGGGCCAGCGCGTTTCCGATGATCTTGACTCGAATCTCCTGCCCGGTAGGTCCGTCCCCCTTCAGGATCATGTCGGGAAATGTCGCGTTGCTAAGTTCGAGGCTGCTTCGCGCAACTTGGAGTTCATCAGTGGCGTGCTCGAGTTCTGAGCGTCGTTTGCGAGACTTGTGCAGCAGCAGGGCCGCAAGGATAGAGAGTGCGGTTCCAATACCGCCCCCTAGATACCACCGTGTTCGACGCGCTGCCTGCTCCTGTTGATCGCGTTCCGAGAGTTCTTGCTCCTTCTGCTGGATTTCCGCCTCGGCACGCTCCAGTTCCGCTTCGGCCTGCTCAAGTTCCGCCTCGACCCGTTTACGCTCTGCCTCATTGCGCCCGATGCGCTGTTCGAGTTCCGCACGCTGATTGCCGGCCGCGTCCAGGTCCGCTTGCTTGGCGGCAAGCTCCTCCTTCTTCCGCTGAAGATCCTCCTCGAGTTCGCCGCGTTGTTGACTGCCCTGGCTGAGAGCTTCTTCAAGTTCCTTGATCTCAGCCGCCAGCACTTCCTTCTCTTCCTCCAAGCGCTTTCCTGAATCGGCCGCCTGCGTTAGTTGCTCTTGGAGGGATGGGCAGGGTTGGTCCGCGAGCTGTGCCTCCACTTCGCTCTCCTTGAGGAATGTGGTGAGATCGGGCAGGGTATTGCTTTCGCCGAAGCTGGCGTCCGCCGTTGCGTCCGCCACCTCGGCGCGAGTCTGGCCCAACGCAAGCAACTCGTCGCAACTGTTCATTAGCGGCGCCGCGTCCTCGCCATCGCCTGCGATGGCGGTGAACCGGTAGCGTGCCTGCTCCGCCGCGTTGGTAAATTGGGAATGGAAGACCCCCTCCCGCCGTACTCCCTCCAATCCCCGCAAGTACACCTGGCGACCCGGACTGGAGGGTTCGAGCGAAAGCGAGATGGGCTCGCCTGTCAGGCTTGGAACCGATAGCAAGACTCAGAGTTCGTTACATCTTCCGATTAGAGTTGTCGTGTGATTGGGCTGCAGCGCAACCGCCGCGGCGGCCACAGTGTGGGTGAAGCCCGGTGCATCCTGCGGTTGGCTCTGGTGCGGAGCGCAGCGTAGCGCCAGTTCGCCGGGCAGTGGCTGGTCGGAGGGCAGGCTATAACCGGAAAAACTGGACATCCTAAATCGGAAGATATTGCGGCTCATCAGGTGCGCTGCTCCAAACGGCGAGAGCCTCTAACCCTCTGTCCCTAGAGATGTTACGAAGCCAACACGCATCTCACTGCCTCTCCTGATGTGCCGAAGTCTGAGACTAGATCGGACTGCGGGTCCCTTCCTTGGATCTCGGCCACGATGGTGGCTCCGGATGCGGCATCCTCGACCAGTGCTTCCTCGCCTTGGGCGACCAAGGCTTCTCCTGTGAGTACGAGTTCCTTCGCGACCAGTACGCCGAGTCCCGAAGCCGCGACGGCCCCGTCTTGCCGGATCACTACTCGGAAGACGCTCTCCGCGTAGGCGCTCGCTCCCAGCGACAGTAACGTCGCCGTGACAATGACCGATCGGAATGCGTTCATCGAACTTACAGCCTACCCGCTTTCACCAGAGCTGTCGATCTGCGCCACGATGACTGTTGCGTTGTCCTGTCCGGGCCTAGCGTGCCGCTCTACCGCTTCGAGGATCGCGTCGACAAGGTCTCTCGATGACTGCTTGCATTCGGTGGCGATCTTGACCAACTCAGCATCGTCGCAGACCTCGACGCCATCACTCGCCAGAATCAAGACATCTCCAGATTGGAGACGAAGTGGCTCCTTGGGGGCATCAACCAAGGAAACGTCGTCGCCCATCAATGCCTCAAGCAGTTCGGATCTGTCCGGTGCGCTCGCAGCTTCTTCTGCGCTGATCTCGCCTGCCTGGACCTGCCTGTCGAGCAATCCTCCAACCGAATGGTTCTCATTCAGTCGACGGATACCGTGGTCACCCAGCAACCACAGCACGCTGTCACCGACACTCACCCAGATCAGCGACTCTTTCTCAAGGCTGGCGGCAACGAGCGTCGTTCCCATTCCCTGCAATTCCGCGGACGCTTGCACGCGGTCGTAAATCGCAAGATTTGCCTCTTGCAGGCCGGACAGCAACCGGTCCTTGATTGCAAGGTCCGCGGGCGCTGCAACGAAGGCATCGCGGAAGCTCTTCACGGCCGTGGTACTTGCCACTTCACCGGCCGTGTGCCCTCCCAAGCCGTCCGCGAGGACCAGAAGGTGCAGATCGGACGGCCACGACAGGCACGCCGCAGAGTCCTGCTGAGAAGGGCGATTACCTTGGATCTGGCCCCAAGCGATGTCGGCTCCCACCGTCACTGCTCGTGCGGCTTCCGATCGGTCCAGTTGAAACTGTCGTCGCAAAGTGCGACAAACCGCAATGTCGTCTCGCCTAGGAGGATTTCACTGCCCGAAGGCAGCGGCGTCGGTGCCAACACGGGGTTTCCATTCAAGTACGTCAAGTTGGTCCCTGTTCCTTGTTGAAGGTAGAACCGGTTGCCCTTGGGGTCGTATGCAACGACTGCATGGGTGGAGCGCGAGATCTGGGAGTCGCCGAAGTCAAGTTTCACGCGGGCTTCTTGGCTCCTGCCGAGGCTGTTCTGACCGCTTCCCAATCGAAGCGAGGATCCCGCGCCGGGGCCGTCCACTACCACCAGCCATCCCACGACCGGGTCATCCATGGAGTCGTGCGCGGCCGTCGCCGCGCTCGGCTCGGAACCCTGTCGCGGAGTGGGTGACCTGCGCCAACCCCCTGCGATCACAGTTCGAGGCTCCCCAGCGTCGTTCGGATAGCTGCGGACGGCGGCATCGCGATGGCGCGTGGCTGGCCTCGTGGGCGGCTCGTCGTCGAAGGGTGGTTCGGGCTGGTTGGAACCTGCAACTTCTGCGCGATCATCACCATCGGGCGTCTGCTCCTTAGGTGGCTGATCGAGGTTCAGGCCGCCGAATAGCGAGCCGGTCCGCTTGGGTGTGTTGGAAGGGATCTCTGTAGGAATGCCGTCCTCGTTCAACTTCTTCGCCATGGCACCATTCTCCCCTAGCCTTCGTAGAGCCGGTTGATCAGTTTGTCGAGACAGTACTGCCCGGCACTGTTGAGTGCGCCTTCTTCCTTGCCTTGGGCGATATGGAGCACGAAGACCTGCACCGCGGCCATCAGCAATGCTAGCAATGTTGTATTGAAGGCGATCCCGAGCTTCGTGGTCATTGCCGCAAACCACGCCTGTACATCGTCAGCCATATCGAGATCCGGCATGTCTCCGGCTGCTGAAAGTGCCAGAGCGATGCCCACGACCGTACCGATGAAGCCCAATGTCGGAATGAGCCACACGAGGTATCGCAACATGTTGTACTTGAGTTCGATCTCGTGCTGCATCAGCTCCAGACTCGAGTTCATCAGGCTGTTGGCCTGATCAATGGATCGACTGATCTGGAATTGCTGGACGATGCGCAGAATCAGTCGCTGGAGGCGGAAATGGCGGGCACCCTTCGCCTTCATGATGCTTCGATAGATCGGCACTAGGTCCTTCCCCCGGAACATAGTTGTGTCGTCTTCAGGCAGGATTCCTTGTTGCAACTGGTCGAGTTCTCGGTCCGCGCGGCGGAAGCGGATCCAGAGTTCGCCGAGGCCGAAGAAGAACATCAGCCACATGAGATTTTGGATCGTGAGCGGGTAGATTCCACTTCCCCTGTCCAGCAACAAAGCCGACACGTAGATCTCGCCCGTCATCTGCTGGGGGGCCGGCAGGGCAACAGAGAGGATTCCGATCACGACGCAGCCCGCCAGCATTGCTGCGAGCGCGGTAATGATCCGGAAGTGCTGTTCGTCGCTTTCGAGCGGATTCATTTCGCGTTCACCGGTCCGGCGTTGAGTTTGCTGCCCGCGACGTTCTGTTGGGGCCGGGCCGAAGCGGCAGCCCTTGGCTGGTGGGCTTTGGTGCCGCGGGCGTTAGCTTCCAGCAAGTGGGCCAATTTCGTTTCGAACTCTCCAAAACTGAGTCTCTCATCGGAGTCAACATAGTCCTGCCTGAGCAAAATCCATTCGCCGCCCCGGAACACACTGGTGCCGCGAAGCGAGCCGCAGTCAGTCAGATAGTAGCGACCTGTGCTGGTCACTGTCAGTTCCGCATGTCGGCGACTGACGGTCTCGTCGCGAATTCGAATGTCCGAGTCTGGACTACGACCAACGGTTAGGGTTTGGGCCTTCATTTTCCGGTCGCCGCCCGTCCGCGTTCTGAGATCAATCCTTGGGAAAGGAGCTTCGATGAGCCGAGGAAGGCCTCAGTTCAGAGGCGACAGCGTCAAGAGCTGACATTGAGATGGCACTGAGCTCTTGCTGTTGCGGTGTCATCGGTGTCTGCTTGAAAATGGTGGACCATCGAGGAACGCCACGTGGTTGTGCGACGCGTTCCTGAACTCCGGGCCGCCCCGCGACGGGCGGATGCAAGCACGGCAACCCATGATAGAGGATTCGCGAAAGGCAGCGCATACTCAGAGTCGAGGAGCGAATAGCGGTCTCACATTAGGAGTGAGACGTTTGCGGGATGCTGGGCCACAGGAACGCCTGCGGCGTGGTGAACACTTCGGATGTGACACGCCCGCCAGACGCAGGTAATCCATGCAAATGAGTGTGCCTGAGACCAGTGAGGCAGCCCGTCGAGCGCAAGTAGCGGCGATGGTTTCCGCGGTGGGTTCCAGTGCTACGATGGGCCAACTAGTAGCGGCGAGGCGCGAAATATGAGCGGGGGTGAACATGCACTAAGGGACGGGCTGCCGAGCGGGACAGAGCTGGGCGAGTACGTGATCGAGGCCGCTATCGGGCAGGGCGGATTTGGCGTGGTGTATCGAGCCAGCCACCGGTATTTGGGCACGGTGGTGGCTCTGAAGGAGTACCTGCCAGCCACCGTGGCGGTCAGAACGGAGGGGAGAGTGTGCCCACGCAACCAGTCTGTAGCTGCTGACTACGAGGAAGGCTTACGGCGGTTCATAGACGAGGCGCGGCACTTGGTGCAGTTCCGTAGCCATCCGGGAGTGGTGACGTGCGTGGGTTTCTTCGAGGAACGCGGTACAGCGTACATGGCCATGGAGTATGAGGAAGGCCTGCCGCTGTCGGAACTATTGACCAAGCGGGAGGCAGCGGGGGCCCCTTTGGACGAGGGGGAACTTTTGCGGCTAGCGGAGCAAGTTCTGGAGAGTCTGGCGGCGGTGCATCAGGCAGGGGTGCTGCATCGAGACATCAAGCCATCGAACATCCTGATTAGGAAGTCGGACGACCGGCCCGTGCTGATCGACTTCGGAGCGGCCAAGGAGGACTTTGTCCAATATTCAAAGTCGAGCGCGCCACACACGCAAGGGTACGCAGCAATTGAGCAGATGGAGGCCGATGGGAAACTAGGGCCGTGGACGGATTTGTACGGACTGGGAGCGGTGATGTGGAGGATCGTGGCGGGTGGGAACAAACCTTTCGAACCCTGTGTTCCGGTGGACCCGCTGAGTCGGATGGTGGCGGGATTTCGAGGGCAGGAGGATCCTCTACCATCGGCGCGGAGGTTGGGCACGGGTCGCTTTTCGATTGCAGTTCTGGAGGCGATCGACAAGTGCTTGGAATTGGAGCCGAGGGATCGCCCTGCCGACTGTCGCGAGTTGTTGCGGATGCTGTCTGTCCGAAGCAGGAAGGATCTGGTTGAGAGCAGCCATTTGAATGAGGGGAAGGACGAGAGCGGACGCGACGAAAGAGCACCAGGGGAAGACGGGCAACTGGATCAGCAAAGCGAACTCGCCAGCGCGGATCGTATGCTTGCGGATACTTCGGCTCAAAGTAGTCGGAGATATCTTCGAACTCCTCTCTTATTTGGTGTGGCAAGTGGCGTTCCATTATTGATTGCTTTTTCCATTCTAATAGGGTATGATCTTACTTGGATGGACACTTGGGAGGGCATCGGTATAGTTTCTAGTGTTTTTGGTTTTGGCGTATGTTTTATATCGCTAATGAGTGCAATATTGGGACTAGTATCCGAGCAATTGCTGGATGAATCTACTTGGTCACTTAAGAGATGGATACCTCCTTTGATGATTGGTTTTTTGGCAAGCATTATTTCAACCTTTTTGATGATCGCAATTTGGGATCCAAGCGAAGAAAAATTATTATTTCTAGTCCCGCCGGTTTGGTGTATCTCAGGCATGCTCATATCTACCCTATCGCGCTGGCTTATGATAAGAATTGATTAGTCAGCAGGGATCCATGCTTAATCGTCACCAAGCACTCGTAGCGTGCCCGCCCGGCACGGTGCGCGGCGGCCATTCGTTTCGACCCGGTGCTAGAGGCATTCGATGATGCTCCCCCTTAGGCCTTGGCGCAGCAGGGCCGACAGGGCGGTCAGCACGCCGGCCCCGCTCACGGTCGCGGCCGGCTCCAAGTGCGGCGCTGACCCGTTGAGCATGCCGAGACTGGCCGCGACGCGCCCATCGGTGTCACGGGCCGGCCCAGCGAGGCCTGTGCGTCGCGCCGATTGCGCTCTTCCTTGCCGGGCAGTGCGCCTGCGGTTGGCTCGGACACGACGGTCACCTCAGACACGACCGTTGCCTCGGGCTCGACCGGCGGCTCGAACAGTTCCGCAGCCGGGCTAGGCACCTCGGCCGCGCTGGTGGCAGAGCACCGCGGCGGGCACTGGCTGGCGGGCAGGTGGCCCGCCTTGTGTAGCTCCACAGCGTCGTGCAGTTCACGCCCAGTTCATTGGCCACGCGGTAGCGACTGTGCCCGGCCTGCATGGCGAGGCCATACAGGGCGCAGCGAGCGAGACACAGATTGCGCCCGACTTTGTCATCGACGGCATGCGAGGCAACCGGCTGGGTGAACCGGAAGTAGACGAAGTCTTCGCCCTCGCGGAGCAGGCTCAGGCTGGGACCGAAGGGCAACGCGTTGCCCGGAGGGAGGGCCTAGGCGGTGGCTTGCGGGAGGGCTTTGTCGGCAGACGCTGGACAAATTAGATCTAAAGACACAGGGTCTGGTCAAGCGCACAGCTCGCAGGGGAAAGAGTCCCTAACCCTTTGTCCGGAAACTGCTAGCGAACAGATATGATAGCCTCTCAACGAGGTGATCAAGAACCGTGGCGACCGTGGCGACAGGTTCTGAACAACACCATCACCATCCTCGCGATGCCCTTCCCGTTGGGACCGGACTCGGCACCTACGAGATCGAGTCCGTCCTTGGGCACGGCGGATTCGGCATCGTGTACAGGGCTCGCCATCTCGAGTTGGATTCCATTGTTGCAATAAAAGAGCTTCTGCCCTTGGAACTTGCCGCGCGCGATGGCTGCACCGTACATCCGCGGAGTGCTGATTGTGTCGATGCGTTCGAAGAAGCTCGGGTCAGGTTTCTGGACGAGGCTAAAGCGCTGGTCCAGTTTCGGGCTCATCCCGGCGTAGTCACCTGCTTGGAGTTCTTCCGAGCCAACGGAACGGCCTATCTCGTGATGGAGCATGAGGAGGGAACAACGCTCTCCGAGTTGCTGCGACAGAGAGAGGCAGTCGGGCGTCCATTCGACCAAGCGGACTTAGTCGGCATCGCGGAGCCTCTGCTGGAGGCTCTCTCGGGCGTCCACGAAGCTGGGCTGTTGCACCGAGACATAAAACCGTCCAATATATTGGTACGTCGTCGGGATGACAAGCCAGTCCTGATAGATTTCGGAGCGGCAAAACAGGCGGCGGCACTCCAAAGCAAGTCCCTTGCACCGGCAACCGAAGGATATGCAGCGGTTGAGCAAGTGGGTGAGGGAGAGCTTGGCACATGGACTGATCTGTACGCAATCGGGGCGGTTCTCTGGCGAATCGTAGCGAGTGGAAGTCCTCCTTGGATACCTCCAAATCCGATCAGAGTTGAGAGCAGATTGAGCGCTAGACTTCGTGGAGCAGCGGATCCGTTGCCGACAGCACGCGCACTGGGATCAGGGCGATTCTCGGACAGGCTACTCGATGCAATCGACAAGTGTTTGGAGTTACGAGAGCATGATCGCATGCAGGACTGTGGGCAGTTGCTGCGGCAGTTGAAAGCCAGTGAAATTGACGTCAAGCATCCCGCATCCCAATCTGCAGATGCTGAATCGCTGTGCGCCGCCTTCGCCACCACAGGCCAACGATCATATGCAGTCAATTGGCGAGGGCGTCCTCTGGTCGCGACGCTAGTACTGTCCCTTCTGGTCGCGGTTCTTGGTGGAGGAGTATGGTTTGGGCTTGATCGACCCCTCACGGTCTCAAACCAAGCAGACACGAGTCAGGCAGAGACTGCCTCGCGTCCGGACTCGCAGTCTTTGCTCGACAGAGATTCCAGCCAGGACGTCATAATCCCACCGACGTCAACTAGGCGCACAGCTGACCCAAGTCCGCGTTCCGACGCACGCGACTCGCCCGAAATCATGACGGATCCGAGCAATGCGGATTCGCAATACAAGCTCGCGAGAAATTACGACAGGGGGGACGGCGTTGCGCGGGACCTTTCGCGAGCTCGCGAATTGTATAGATCGGCAGCGGACCGCGGTCATGCGGATGCACAGTACAACTTGGGAGTGATGTATTCGGAGGGCGAGGGAGTTCGTCGAGATAGGAACAGAGCGGTGGCCCTGTATCGGCTGGCAGCCGAACAGGGCCATGCTGATGCGCAATTCAACCTTGGTGCGCTGGCATACTCTAGACATAAATACGGTCGTCACACCAGCGATACCAAAACCGACTTTGCCCAAGCATCAAGGTGGCTTCGCAGTGCCGCCGAACAGGATCTCCCGGACGCCCAGTACTGGCTTTCCCAGCTATACAACATGGACGAAGCAAGCAAGGCGGAAAGAGAGGAATCGAACGAATGGCTTCGGCGTGCTGCTGAAGCCGGCCATGCCGACGCTCAGCGGGCGATGTACTTTTATATCGGTGTTGTTGAGGGTTGGCCCAAAGCAGAGGGATGGCTTCGGAGAGCGGCCGAGAACGGCCATAGCACTGCTCAGATGAGCCTCGGAGAAAAGTATGCTCAGGGTGACGGAGTAAGGCAAGACCATAGAGAGGCGGTTAGGTGGTTTCGACGCGCCGCGAAATCGGAAATCCCGGCTGCTTATTCGGAACTTTGCTCCGCCTACAGCCAAGGGGAGGGAGTTCCATTGGACTATGTAGAGAGCGCGAAGTGGTGCCTCCTCGCTGCTGATTATGGTTGGGCCGGCTCTCAATTGATTCTGGCGACTCTTTTCTTCGAAGGAGCCGGTGTTCCTCGGGATTACGTTCAAGCGATAAAGTGGCTCATATTGTCGGGAAGGAGTAGAGAGCTGAAGAACCAATTCGACGATCAGTTCTATTCTGCAGTGGCATCATTGATCAGTCGCTCCGAGTTAGAAGCTGGTACGGAGCTTGCGAATAACTGGTCTCCGAAGTACTTCGATCTCTGGAAGCGTGAAGACCCGGATGAGAGGCCTAGGCGGTGATTCTCGAAGTGAGTGAGTGATTTCCCATTTGGTGCCTGCACTGCTAGAACTGGGGGTTTTCGATACTCTCGATCCGTGCAGGCGTCGACGGCAGGGTTGTTGGTTTCAGGCGGGGAATTAGCTCAGGCCGCTTCAAATCATGAAGTGTGGCTCCCGTTTGCCGTCCTCATCTCGAAGCTTCCGTCTGGGCCGCTTCCTCCTTGCCGAGTGTCCGCTGCGACACCAGCAGGTCCCACTCTGTCGCTGATACTGCGTTCCGTCTCTTGCGGTGTGACGGTGCCAAACCCGCGGACCGAGTCTAGCCTCAGGTGAGGTTCCGAATCGAGCTCACCCTCCAGTGATTCGGACATCTCCAGTAGAGCCTCCTTCACGGTCATCTCGTTGAAAGGACCTCGTTGAAAAACGCCCTGTGCGCTCCCGTTAGACACCGCCATCCTCGGGCATCCTGAGCATCGGCCCGCCCTTAGCTCCTCGAATTCTGGAGGCACACTCAGTGATAATCGAGGTTGGCGTCGCAGTTAGGTGCAGCCCACCGAGGCTACGAATACCAAGACCTCGTGGTGGCAACGAAACTGGTCGACCTGCTGCTTGGGTCCATTTCCTCGGCGAGTGTAGATCAGAAGCTGTCCGACTCCGATCGATTCGACGACCTTACCACGGTTGATAAGAGCGGGCATCAGCAGCGAGTCCAGGTCAAATACCAAGACCACCCCAGCGTTCCACTGTCTCTCCGAGAATTCACGAAGGACAAACGCCGACTGGCCCTAGACGAACTCGTCAAGTCCGCCATCGCCGACCGCGAGCGGCTGGTCGGCCACGAAGGGGGTTGCTCCTTCAGGATCTTCTCCAATCACACTGTGCCGGATGATCCAAAGTTGAGCAGAGCCCTTCTGCCAGCGGACCCGGATCCGGGGCCGTTCTTTCCCGGCCTAAACACTCAGCGGCTTCGATTTGATACCGAGATCCTGTGGCAGTCCGGCTGGGACGGCGGATCTAGGCAGCCAAACCCATTCTCGTTCTTGATGCAGGGAGTGCGCGCGGTCGAGCGAGAAGACCTGAACTGGTTGTGCGAGCGACTTGTCATCGAGGTCGGGGGCCCCTCACTCTCCCGGAAAGAAGGCCAACCCAGCCCAGCCGAAGTCCTGTTGCTATCTCGCCTGAAGGACGAAGTTGGAATAGGGAGGTACCCGAATCACAACTGTCTCGTTGAAGATTTTGCTAGCAGAATGGTTGATGCGACGCGGTTCGCTCGTCAAGGCGAAAGCGAGTTCTCTGTTTCCAGCCTCCGCCAATTCACACAGCTCCGGACCGATTTCGGTGCTATCACAGCCGCTCATCCGGTGGACCAAAACTCCGAGGTGAGTCGAGACGAATTCGTCCAACATGTCATCGGAGAGCTCCGCCGAGGTGCCAGGGAATCGAGGGCGACGCTGATTGTGGGGCCTCCAGGCCACGGAAAGTCTTGGGTCTGCAAACAGGTCGTCGAGGCATTGAAGGAGCAAGGATCGATTGTCGCCGAGCACTATTGCTATCTCGGCGAGGCCGATGGAAACCGCGCTGAGCGTGTTCTTGGGGAATACGTCTTCGGAAGCATTGTCCGCCGGATTGCTGAACAAGCTGGTGAATCCGCTGACAATCAGCGACCTCGTTTTGCCGCTGACCACGCCGCTGTCGTCGAATTGCTTCGTCGATTGACCGGTGACCGGCCTGATCGCTTGGTCGCAATCGTGATCGACGGCATTGATCACGTCACGCGGGTTAGCAACGACCGCTCTCTTGGGGATCCGTCGTGTGCTCTCGTAGAATCCTTGGGAGCCCTTCAAATGCCGCCGGGCAGCGTCTTGGTCGTCTTGAGCCAGCCCGGACCGCATCTCAGTCCACTGGAGCAAGCGAACGCCTTGCGCATAGACGTTCCGCGGATGACCGATGAAGAGCTGCGCCAGCTTGCGCTTCGTCAGGGCATGATTCTTCAGAACGGAAACCAAGAGGCAATCGGTTCCCCAAACCGGAACGGGCTTCAAGACATCGCTGACTTTCTCAAAGCCCTCTCCCAGCGGTCGAAGGGCAACGCGCTCTACGCTACCTATATCTGCCGGGAGATTCGTCGACGATCAGAATCGCTGGTGAACGCTGCGGGGACCGTTTGGAACTTACCCGATTTCGACGGCACGCTCGAATCGTACTACACGCATCTAACGCAAGCGCTGGAGCCCGATGGTGGCGGGTCCGTGGCCGATGTTCTGGCCCTTGTCGATTTCGCAGTTTCGCGAGACGAGCTGAAGGAGATTCGTCCAGATCTAGCCCACCGAGTTGACGATGCGATAGACACGCTTGGACCGGTCCTGATAGAGCGTCCCACACAGGGTGGAGTTCGCATTTATCACGAGTCCTTCGCCCGTTTCCTCAGACAGAGCTTTAGCAACTGCCCTGAAACACTTGGCGCACTCGTGACCCCTGTTACGAAGTGGCTCGATGCCCGTGGACTGACCCACGATGCTAGGGCCTTCCACTCGCTACTCCATCTGCTACAAGTCACCGCTCGGCATGACCGCGTGATCGAACTCATCGGTCCTGACTTCGTCTCACGGAGCATCGCGAATGGGTATCCGGAGGCCGCGATCATTAAGAACCTCAAGGTCGCTCTCCGTTCGGCTGCCGCCACAGGCGATTGGCCAGCCGTTGCTCGATGCAACGAACTCGCTAGATCCGCCCGAACCTTCCAAGCAGAGCGATTCGTGAAGCTTCTTGTGGAGTACGCAGACATAGCGTTCGAAGTGCTCAGTCGAGAATCGGTCGCCGCACGCCTGCTTCACGACGACTATCCCGTCATGTCCGGAAGCGAGGGCATCCGCATGTGCGCCGCAGTTGACGAATCCGGCGATGTCGCACCTTGGCAACAATACTTCGAAGCCTACAAGAAGGAATCGGAGAATGGGGACTATTTGGGCGATGATGATTCAAGCAGGCCCATACGCGGCGCCATTCTTAGGGGTCATCTGCGACTTGCGAAGACTGAATTCGAATCAGCTAGTAGCACCGCCAATCCGCAATTGGCCGAGGGGGCTACATTTGTCGAAATCGATGAGGGTAGTCAGCGATCAGTCGATTGGACTGCTATCGCAGCACTCGTAAGCGAATGTGGGGATGCCACTCCCGGAGCCGTCGGCGCAGTCTTCGACACGTTCGGGTATCAAGGCCTCCGAGAGGTCGCGGCGCGACTCGACAGGCCGAGCGGCTTCTGCCTAGCGGTTGCACAAGGGATATCGACTGGAGCGATTTCGGCACCAAGGGACGACGCTAGGGTCTGGGCTGAAGATTCCGTTAGGCACGGGATTCACCCCGGCACGTTTCGGGACATCCTTGATCTGGGGGTCAACGTCAACGTTCTCTCGGTTGAACATACCGACACCGAGCCAGAGACCTTGGCCGGGCTGACGGAACGCGTGCAAGATCAGGAGATCTTGTCGACAAGCCTAGTCGAGGCTTGGGTGGACCGCTGCTCCATCGCAGCACTGGTCGATCCGCTAGCCTTGGACTCCGCCGAAATCGCAATCGTCGGTTCCGGCTGGTACCGATGCTGGTTGCGATTCGTAGTCGGCCTTTCTCGTGCAGAAGTCGCCCCTACGGGTGGGCGGTCCGCGTGCGCTCTCAAAGCCATCCTATTGCTACAGGTCGACCTTCGACCGTTCGAGGGCGAGCCTCCATCCTGCGATCTGTACTCGATCCACGGCATCATCCGGCAAACGATTCGACGGGCAGTCAGCCTGTTGGGTGACGAAACATGGGCCTTAGGCCTGCGCGCCCTTCTAAGGGTTTGCAGGCACATTACTACACATGTGAGGGGAGAACCGATGGGACCCTTACCCCCGATTTGGCTGCTGAGGCAGGTGGCCGAGTCGGCTTCCACGTCCCGCTACGAAGCAGCGCGGGCCATTGTACTCGACATAGTCGAAAACGACTCGCAGCGCAGGCATTACTCAGAAATAGCGGAATACCGATTAATTGCAGCAAGACTGGCGCTAGCAGCCGGTGATCGGGAATCAGTCAAGGCAAACTGGATAGACGCCTGCGGGCTGATGGCATCGTACGGATACCACAAGGACATTACGATATTCGAACTGCTAGATCCGATGCGGGCGATGATCAAGTCAGATCCGGCCGAAGCACGGGTTCGGGTCGGGCGGCTGCAAGCACTCTGCTGGCGGATTCTGCATCACACCGACCGCAAGGAAACCTCCTATAGCTGGCCAACTTGGTGGGCCCTCCTTGCAGAAGCTGATCCAGAAGGATTCGCATGCCTCGTGACTCGGCACCTCTATCCCAATTGCAACGACCCAAACCCAGAGCTAGACAAAGCGCGAACGAAGCTATGGACACACTGGCACAAGGAAGCTGATCCGTTGATTGCCGGGGTGCTCCGTCTCACACTGCCGGACCCGTTGACAGATTCCGACCCCGATGCACTAGACCGCCTGCTTCGAGATCCTTGCGGGCCAGAATCCCATCAAGTCAAGAGGCTTGCTGTGCTCTTGCTGGCACGAGCGGACGAGCGCCCGGTCCGATATCTCTACTCGAGTAGCGATGAGCGTGTTGCAAAGGACGCTCTCCTAGTCGACCAGCTCAATGCCATAGCTTCTGGAGCGGGCTTGCCCAGTGTAGGCTCCTTACAACCCAGTGTTAGCGACGAGGCCCTCGAATACGATCCCAACTGGGATCCGTCGTCTTCGCAATCAATCGGAAAGGAGTTTGATCCGTCGGTTGCAGATAGCCTACAGGTTCCGGGCGGAATCCTAGGAATCGCCCGGGCGGCGAGGATCTGGAAGTCCATTCCCTATTCCGTCGAGGATCCCAAAAGAGATGTCGTCATTGGAGAGAGCCTGTTCAAGGATCGCCTGCTAGAACTGGCCGACAAGGGGGACATGGCTGCGGCGACGAAAGGGCTTGAAGTAATCGCTGACGCCTGTCTCAATCGAAGCGGGCCCGAGATGCTGAGTGCACTGGCGCGAGCCCTTGAGGAATCACAGCACTTAGGTCTCGCCGCAAGGGCCTTTGCCTTGGCGTGGACTCGATCACGTGGAATGCGCGGATGGGGAATGTTCGGGGCGGAACAAGAGATTTCGTCCTTGGACAAAGCATTCGCACTTGATCGGCACACGACTTTGCAAGTTTTGGCCCAAGACGCTGAGAGGTTCATGGGATCACAGGGGATTTCGGAAGCCTTGATCTATGCGGCACTTCAATCCGCCTTGACCGAAACTCACGAATCTGGGGCGGATACGGCCAATCGCATTTGGGATGCGGCCTTTGAAGTCATTGACAAGCGAGCCCCGAGAGTTCACTCCAACGATATTCCGAAAATCCCCTATGACCCACCGGGTGGGGCCGAGGGACACCAGTCGTCTTGCGACTTGGATGTCGCCTTCGCAACCGCCGCGATCGCTGGAATTGCTCATCCGGGTCTAGAAGCGAAAAGGAGATCGTTGATCGCCACAAGATTCTTGCTCTTCTATCGTCCCGACGCGGTTGTGCCAGCGATCAGATCCGCACTCAAGCTCTTGTCCGATCCAGCGTCGATTGCTTGGCTTCTCCGATTGTTGGAACAGCACGCCGATGCCTCGGCTAGCGTAATTGTCGAGCTGAGGGATGAATTAGCGGAGCTGGCCCAGAGACCTTACTTGACAGTGCGTGCGTTCGCCCGTCGACTACTCGGAGAGCAAGCGGGTCCCTTACCCCAACCAAGCACTCCTGCACCCGAGTTGCTGCGCACCAGACCGTCAGCGATTGTGCAAGCTGTGGGTACGGAACCGGTATCCCCACCCGGGCCGGACCAACGGATCGCTCTTGTCGCGGGATCTCGGCTAGGTGACGCAGAGGAAATTCTCCCTGGACTGAGCGACGCAGTACGAGCGAGGGTCTCCGTCGCGGTTTCCACTGATGAGTACGAGGATCGAAGCCGGAGCCAGCGGCGCACGTTAGGTGGCCCATATCAGAGTCGATTGCCGGATGCATTGCTCGCGCTAGACGAAGAAATTGAAGTTACAATTCAAAGCGTCGCCGCCTCTGGCCGTGCGGCAAGATTGATGGTTGGGGAGGCTCCTTCCGATCCGGCTGCTTGGGAGGACTCTCTTGCCGGAGTGCTCCTAGATGATCCGACCCTCTCGCTCGCGGTGGAGAGAACAAGGCAGCCTCGACCATCGATTCCTCGTCCGCCGAGCCCAACTGATCCAATCTGGCAGCGACTACTAGCAGAAGCACCAACCCAACAGGAGCGACGGTCGAGGGTAGACCCAGAAAGTACTAGTTGGGAAGTCATCGATGGCACTGTAGAGACACATTCAGCTGATCATTCACGACCCATAGCATCCGGTCCGATGGCGGGCTGGCGGATTATCGGGGCAATTGAGGAAGTGACAAGCGAAGAGACTTCAAGCTCCTCGACCAGCCATTTTGTATCGCGCTGCCAAGGTATGGAGGTCTTCTGTTCGGCTGGCCGAGGTCCACCACTACATCTGCCTCCGTTCGCTCGGGGTGACGTGCGGATCTGGCTTACTGATCCTCCGTCGGCTGTGTCATCGCAGTGGAAGACCGCAACGTGCCGCGCCATTGTTGGAGTCGATTTCCAATCGCCCAGCTTCGGGTATCTCTATCCCGGCCTGCCCTCGCGTCTGCTGGCTCCCACACCGTGGTTGATTTCAACACTTGGTATGCGGCTTGGTTCACAGTTCACGCTGCAAGACGCGCGAGGATCCGCGCTGACGCTATTGAGTTGGCGGACACAATACGAATCGAGCGAAGATCATCTGGAATGGCCACGCCTTAGCGGGACAGCGGTCCTACTTCGGGGTGATCTGTTTGAGCGCCTCTTGGATCTAACGGATGGGCAGGTTGCATTGCGGCAATTCGTGGAGCGGCGAACACTCAACAAATCATGAGCCCGCTTGTGGGTTGCGCAGACGCAGACATTTGGTCTCGATGCGACGCATACCATCGCCAAGCAAGCTCGACCGCTCAGAACAATGGCCGTGATGTAGTGCCACATCCTGGCCGGTTCGTGCGAGAGTCTATCCGGGGCTCAAAGAGCCGTTCCGCCCGGTCGGCGGGACAAGACTGGCCGCCCCAATGTATCAGGCCGATCCGATCAATTCTCCCATGAGGTCATCAATGTAAATGTGTGACCAGCAGATGTTGCGAAGCTCCTGTCCCTTTGGCCGGAAGTATGCGTGAATCACGCGCTTTCCTGTACGCTTTTGAACTAGCTCCACGGCAGGTACAAAGTCAGCGTCAGCACTAACAAGGATCGCCACGTCGAATTGGTCGTCGACCGCCGCCTCAATCAGATCCGTAGCCAGTGCCGTATCTACCCCTTTCTCGACCGTGCCCTTAAGCGCTCGTTCACAGTGCGGGCACTTGCGAATGGGCTTTCGACATTCTTGATGCTGGCAAGTGAAAGGGCCTCGCGGCTTCCGCTCCTTTACAGTTACCTGATAGCCAGGGAACCCCTTCATCACGTGAAGGAACCTGCGAAGACCGGCATCCGCCGGTTTGTGGGGGTCCACTGACGCGTAGACGTGACATCCGCTGTAGACCGCATCATCACCAGCATGCCGTGTGAGTACGTCTGTGAACTCAGAGTCCCACGGGATCTTCGGGCGTTTCTTGTCGAAGTCGTTCCATGCAAGCTGAAGATTCCAGAAGTCCACTAGAATTCGAACTCGCATGCCAACTACGCACAAAAAACAGGGAGCCTAGGTCGGCTCCCTGGGGGTTGAACTCCCGGCAGTAGTCAGCGCTTCCACCGGGGGGGCGTAACTGTGACTATCCTACCCATCGATCTATGTGATGTCAAACCCAACACAAGTCTCCAAGTCTCAGGAATGTCCGCACCGTGATCAGCAGCAGGATGTGATCGCGACGTCCGGCCCGCATCTGCGGATTCGGGGTCGTTACCTCGCTCGGTTTCGAGGTGGGTGAGGAAAGCGCCGGAGAAGTCTGTGTCCAAGTCGCCGAATTGCAAGGGCGCGGTCGGCTTGTGTTAGTCTGATGGAGCGCACCCACTACTCCTACTCCCGCGACGAGATCTTGTGCGTAGGCATAGATTGGCCGGAAGGAGAGCAACATGCGAGTTTACGAAGTGAAGTCTAGTTCGGCACTTCATGCCGAGTGGTTGCGCGACCATCCCATGAAAGGGCTGTTCGAGAGAGTTTCGAAGAAGATTCTGAACTTTGAGAGTGCCTACGACGGGGATACCAAGCCGCATCCGCACTATGCGGTATATCGGCGGGGTGTGAGTTCACAGAACATATTCGGGTACGTGCGCGTTTTGAATAGCGAAGACTGCATTCGTATGTACGCCCGTACTCAGAACGGAAGGGCGTCCTGCAGTGACTTGGAGGATGCGGGGGACCCGTTTATCCAGTCATCCGGATACTTCAACATGCGTGTTCAAGATTGGGCAGGAGCCGAAAGAGCCTTGATTCTGATGGAGCGGGCGTGCAGGGAGCGATTCTGGCTTGAAACACAATCGGGGGTTTTTCGGACTTCGGGATACAACTCCCCCCACCCAGCGGCCCGGACGGGACCGCGGCGCTCCATCTACGCTCCCCCGAGCAGTGCTCGGAGGCACGGGTTCCGGCCCGGGGTGGCACTGGCTGTGAATGCTGGCTTGGAGGAGAGCTTCCGAAGAAGCCTCACTAGTGAATGATCGCCTGCCCGGACCCAGACTGATGTTGGGGCATGAGTAGCACCAATGAATTTCGGGGCGTGACTGCCGGAACCGTGCCCGCAGACCAGCTTAGCAGGCGGTGCCGTGTTTCTTGTCTGGATGGTCCGGGCAGCGCCCGGGGGCGGGACTGATGTGGGAACAGGATCAGACTTCGGCAGATGCGTAACTTGCAGAATTGTGACGTCGTTCGCAATTCCGTAACGCTTGTGGTCGAATCCAGAGACGGATGCATCGATTGAGGTGGCCTGAAACACGACGTGACGTGAAGGGCAAGACGGTCCGACAACTTCAGCAGACGATTGCTGGCTACGAAAGCGGAGGAGTCTGCTCAGCACTCGACTAGTCACGAGGTCCCACGCCATCGGCAGGTTCGGCCTTCGACTCCCACGGAATCACACTCAGCTCGCGCTCGTGAAGTCGATTGGGTGGTTGAACCAACTCCTGTCCTCAGCTAACTTCTGCCGCATCCCTTGTTGGCCAAGATACCTTGCCAAGCGACCGAAGTGCTTTGTCATCGCGCCTTCGTCATCAAGCTCGTTGGCCGGGATCGAGATGACCTCGTAGTAACTGCTTCTGAGCCAATCCCGAATCTCCCGGTCTCTTCCTGCTGTCGTCGGATTCCCGTGGAGGTGATTGCTCATGCCATCCAGATAGATGCACACTCCCTTGTGCAATCCCTCGGGGTCGCGGTAGATGACGTCTGGAGTCGTCGTCCCGAGAGAGCCACCTAGCGAGATCTGTTTGTTGCGTTCACCTTGTTCAAAGCCCGCAGCCAGCAATAGATGAAGAAGCTTGGTCTCGGCTTGGTTTACTGGGACACCCATGTCAACCGAAGATGAAGTTGGCTGCTTGGAAGGAATCGCATGTTTGAACTCGAGGTCTTGACCCCAGTTCTTGAGTGCGTCTAGGGCAACATAGCGGTCGAGGTGGTCGTGGTAGTAGGCGTTCCGGAAGGATTGAAGGCAGTCTATACAGGACGGCTCACAACCGGCGGGGCAGCCTTCAACCACGTCGAGGGCAGCCACCACAACCTCGTCAAAGCGCTCCCGCATATGTTCCAACAGGCCAGATCCTCCGGGCATTGGATCCCAGAGTATTCCCTTCACGTCTTCGTTTCCGATCTCGCCGATCACTAGGATCTGGAGATCCTCCATGTGCATGTCGAGGATTCGTGTCGCACCGATCCTTAGCGACTCAAGGACGCTGTAGGCCTGAGTAGCGTGCTTGCACGTGGACAAAGTGAGTGCATCGGCCGCAAGGTCAGCGAAGAACCCGATCCGGTCGGGGGTCTGGCCGCAACGTTCGCGGTGAGACTCTCGGAACTTCTTTTTCTGAAGTTGCGATGACAGGGGCGAAACGCTCTGTCCACAAATCGTGCAGACTGGATAGCCAAACTCGCCCGAGCGATTGGCGATCTCTGAAACCCCCACATTGACGAGACGCATGCGCACTCCCCGCCTCATCAGGACCGACATCTCTCCCCATCGGTAGGCCGAGCCTCCGCTGTGTTGCCCAAGTTCAAGGCCAAACACCGCGACTCCCAATTGGAACCGCAACTCTTCCTCGTCGGAGATTTGGGAAGCGTGAACGAGGTCGAGGTCGCAGACCGCCATCGTTCGAATTGCGCTCCCTCCGAGTGATGCCGAAACACCAGCGGTCACTTCCTTGACCGCTTGATACTCAGCAGACACTTCGTACTCAGTCATTTCTGTGCGCTCGTCGCTGAAATCACGATGGACACGGCGGACAGTGAAGCGATGTCCGTTGGCGTAGATGAGGTTGCCGGGCACGTACTCGCGCAACGCGGTCGCCGGCGGCCTAGGGAGAGCGAAGTCCATCGCGCCGTCAAGCCAGAACGGGATCTCCGCCCATGCAACGACGAAGCCAGTGTCCAAACCGTAGCCAGGGAGAAACCCCTCCGCTGCCAAGACGCTGAACGTGATTGACGAATCGTGGCCCTCTGCGTGCTTGCGGTCCCGCTCCGCACCCTTCAGTCTTTTCACGAGGCGGCCACAGCGCTTAAATAGCGCTTCGTCCTCGGCTGGTAGTGTCCCTTGCTCCTGCCGCACAGAGTTGAGGCGCTTAATCTGATCCATTGCCCACCGAAGCCGTCGCCGCAATCGCTTGACAACCTCTTCGAGCTGGTCTGCGAACGTATCCACATGCGTTCGAAGCGACTCGGGTGTAATAACTTCCGAATCGGCGGCTGGCCAGCCCTGCCTGAAAACGGAGCTCACGCTCTGAATCAAGTCATTCCTGTTCTGGCGGACGAGCGCGCGCAATGGATCAAAGTCGAAACGTTCCAACCTCACGACTGCTCCATCAAAGAGGTAGGGCGTAACTCTCCGAGGTAGGCAAGTTTCGAGCACTTTGCACATCCGCTGCCGCTCTTCCTCCGATCTACTCGGGTCACGAGAGAATTGATATAGGGCCGAGATAACCGTTGCGTTGACGTGCTTCGCAACCATCACCTCGTTGGAAAGATTGAATGACGGGGGATCGATTCTGCCACCGAGCAGCTTTGTGGGCTCTACGAAGTAGGCTCGGTCGTGCGATAGCGGGCGACAGTAGGTCAGATTCACTGCCATGCGGTGCCTTCGTCCGGCTCTCCCAGCACGTTGCCAGTAGTTTGCGGGCAGCGGGGGGACGTTTCGCATTAGGACCGAATCGAGACGGCCGATGTCGATTCCAAGTTCGAGAGTCGGCGTGCATACGAGAGCGTTAACGGCTTCGGAATCGCCCTTGAACCAGTTCTCTAGCTGCTCGCGGCGCTCGTGCGGCACCATTGCCGTATGCTCTTCCGGCCGGAGCATCGCATGACCTGATTCGAGCAACTGGAGGTTGTAGTTATCTGGGTCCTCCCTGACCCATTCGAGTTCACCCTTGCAGCGCCATGCCGGGCACAGACCGTGCGGAACTTCGCGAGTAATCGTACGTCGACAGCTCTTGCAGCGAGCGACACCGGTATTGGGGTTCAGTCGAAGGGCATTAGCAGTGACCTGATAGACTTCCTCGAGGTTGGGGAGTGCCCGGCCCCTTTCTCCGAGAAGGCGCACGGGCCTGAGGAGTTTCTGCTGCACCAAGAATTCGAAGAAGCCCTCCAAGAATGGAACGATCGAATCGGCTGGCTCGCCCCATTTCCCGGCGATCTGGCGCATGGTCGTGTCTCCGGAGCTGCTTAGCCATTGCGTTATTAGTTCCTTCTTCTCGCTTGGTAGGCGGCGTAGCTTGATTCCCATCGGCTTGATGAAGCTAGGAATGAACCCTTGTTGGACCTCAGGGGAGCCATCGCCCCAATACTTGGTAAATACCTTGTATTCCGGATCTAGCAGCGCTCCCCGACGCCTGAAGTAGTCCAAGACGCTAGCCACACCATCACAAAGGCGGTCGGCCGGAAGGCCGAGCCGGAACGCCTGCTCTTGAATCCAAGGAAGCGAGGGCGAGAGCCCGTCATACTGCACCTTCAACCGTCCCCACGGTTCGAGGCCAAGCGCCTGCCGGGGGGACAGCGTAACTTCTCTCAGTACCTGAATGCGCAAGAATTTTCGCCGCAACTGCATGTGACGGCCACCAGATCCCTCGCGCCGCGCTACCTGCCAGACCTCGGGAATGAGCGCACGGGACAGCACCTGATCCTTCTCGGTGCGATCCTCGAGAAAGCCGGTCAGGTCACCAATCGATGTGCCCGGATTCGACCGGAGGCCCTCGGCAATCAGCGCTCGCAGTCGGAAGCGCCGAGCGTGATCCTTCATCCAACCAGCCTGGAACGCAGCGTCTTGACGGTTGTCACAAAACACCAGCAGCCGCGGCCGTTCTGCGTGGCGCACCATGTCTTGGCTAAGGACGTGAACATCAGCCACCGTGACCGCTCGTACGGGTCGCGCAGGTTCGCGGTGGCGGCCAAGAACTGTGCGTCCACTAGAGCCGCACGATAGACAGCGTGTCAGCCTTCCCGGATTCTTGGCACTTTGCCTGACAACTCGAAGTTGGATCGTGTCGCCAAGATGACCACAAGAGAGGCAGTGGCCAGGTCTAGACGGATGTGCAGCCGCGCAACGGCGACAGAAGTGGAGCGGGGCTGTCCCTGACGATTCTGTCGACTCGCCCTCCACGTCCGACTCACCAATCAGTCGGTCGACTAGCACCAAGCGCTTGCCCCCATTCACCTCGGCGAGTGGTGCCCAATAGTGCTGGTCTGCGACTGCCTCACCGCCTCCTGGCTGCTTGGTGGTGAATGAGAAGTCCTTTAGGAACGCGATGTAATAGTGCTGGCCGCAGACAGTACAAGTGGTAACTGGAAAGTTTGCGTGACGCTTGTTTCGGCCATCGGAATAGGAATCCTTCGCTGTTAGCCAGAGCCGCGCAGCTTTCGCATCATCTGGAAACGACACCACTGCTCCGCCAATACCACGGACAAACCCGTGAATCACCGGTCGCAACAGAGGGCGCTCGTCTTTTCGGGCGGCTGCCCCGAGCGTCAACCAAGCCAGAATCTCCGGCTCGCTCACTGGGCGACCGAGATGCTCTTCAAGCTCGCCCGGAAGTTCATGAAGCGGGCGTGGCCTGTCCAGTGCCTCATTTAGGCGGAATACCAACTCGTTGCGGGAGAGTCCGGCGTGCAAGCCGCGATGCCAGTCGGACGCGCCTGTGACCGGCAATGACGTGCCAGACAAGGACCTGTACACTGCATCGACCTCTGAGATCGACCCTTGTTCGCTCCCCACGGCCGCGACACATTGCTCTAGGATGCCTGAAGGGTCTCCCGTTGGGATCGGCGGAGCGAAACGGTCCCTCCGCCACGTTTCGGATTCGTAGTCTTCTCCGACCGTAATAACTTCTTCACTGGGCACACCGAAAAACCGTGCTGCGAAGTTGCGGGCCGCATTAGGCTCACTAGGGTCGACAATGGTCGCTGAAGTAGCGACGCACGTGGAATGGGCTGCGTCTACATTGCAGAAGGCTCTGAGGCGACGAATCAGGCAGGCCGACTCTGCCCCCATCGCACCTGTGAAGGTGTGTGCTTCATCGAACACCAAGTAGTCGAGGCGCGCACCGGAGAAGAGTTCGAAGTCCTGCTGTCGCGTGAGAAGCAGTTCGAGTTGCTTGACATTAGTGAGGAGTATGCGGGGCTGCTTGCCTGGAGTTCGCATGGCCTGTCGAGAGCAGACTTCCTCGGGCGCGTACACGGTCTCCCCTGTACCCTCACTCCGAGCCTTTTCGACCCGCGCAAAGTAATCCGCCCGCGACGCCCCTGCGGGAAGACGCGTTCCGCTCACTCCGGCCTCATGCTCTGGCGTCTTCCCGACGTATATCCCGAAAGGCACGCCCGAGCCCGCAAGCAATCCGCGAATCCGCATTAGCTGGTCCTCCGCTAGCGCATTCATGGGGTAGACGATGACGGCGCTGATTCCAGGTGCCTGTGCGGTATCCCGCAACGAGAACGCGCGGCTAAGGATGGGGTACAGGAAGCACTCGGTCTTCCCTGACCCGGTGCCTGTGGAGATGAGTGTTGTGTGACCCTTGGCGATTGCACGGATTGCACGCTCTTGGTGGCTATAGAGGTGCGTGATCTCGGGAGGCAGCCGATCCCGCAAGTGCGGATGGATGAGACCTTCCTCGACCATCCGCTCGACTAAGGCTCCGGCCCTGAAGGGGCGCGAAAGGCTCACATATGGCCCACGTAGAAGCGGTGATTTCCGAGTGTGGTCAAGCGAGAGCAAACTTCGCATCTGCGCTAGTAGATCAGGGTCAGAGAACGGGTAGGCGGTGAGTTGGTAGCGGAGAAAGCTCTTCGCGACGTTCTCGATGTAGGCGACAGGGTTGAGAGCCATAGGTCCGCAACGATGTTAGCTGGTCTGGCCTTGTGGCTCTGAGGACAACGAGACCGGAGACACTAAACGGGGCCGGGGTGAGCCGAAGGACGCAACCGGAGGAGGTGCTCGGTGTCAACCGGCGCGCCGAGATCTCTTGCCTGACCAACGCAACCAGCGCAATCTAGTCGAATAGCTTCATCTGTGAATCTCTTGACTCTCTCTCGTGCTCCGGTGTCGCAGTCGACCCGGGCTTCGGATAGACGGCTTGCATCGGGCCGGCATTTGCCTCGGACTTCGTGGTGACCTGACACTCGACAAGACTGGGACTCTTTGGTCCCTGTTCTTCAGGCTTAGGATGGCGGTCAAGAAACCGGGCATATTCTGCAGGGCCAAGGAGATTCCGGGCGTGGAGTTGGGTCTCGCGTACAAACTCAGTTGATGTTGAGGCAAGCTGCCAGTCATAGAATCTAGGGCCGAGCCGATGAGCGACGGGTTGATGGCTTTGGGCCCGGTCGTCGTGACCTAAGCCGTAGTCGGCGAGGCGCAGAGTTTCGGGTATCAACCAGCCCTCCCCTTCATTCTGAGCAAGGAAGGCCTGAATGCCCTTTTCTTGGTTGCCGTTAGCCTCGTGAATCTTGGATTCGAGATCATGAAGCGCCACGAGGGCAAGAACTGGATGCCTCAGTTCAGAATCGCAGTCCTTGTCGAGCCGCCAGAATCCCTTGGGGTCCATCTTGCGGGGCATGATTTGGATCGCAGGTAGGTCGCAACGGTCAAGAATCCAGCAGAGGTCGGCATACTTCAGCCCGAAGGCGGTCGCTACAAGTGCGTCGAGGATAACTCTAAGTCGGAGCCGTTCCGAAGATGTGATTGCACCCACCCAGCTGTTCCCATAACTTCGCGGCGTACTTCCAAGCGTTTCCAATACCGCAGGCGAAAAGGTCTGGCCCGTCAAGCAGAGTGTTCTTGCGATTCCCTGGATGATGCCCAACGGAACAATCGGGTTCTGTAGGGGAAGAAATGGGTTTTGCGAGAGGACATGGAAGTCGAGGTGCAATCCTGTCATACGACGTCGTGTCACGAAGTCGAACACAATCGAGCCAAACACAGCAGTGGCCAGGAGTGATCGCCATACTTCTCGGAGGGCCAATGTCGGCGCAGAATGACCGGACGGCATGCCAGCGAGAAACGTTGCGACCGCCGTACGAGCATTGGTCGCAGAGCCAATATTCATGTGCGCGATCTTGGGGCCCCACGGTGCCTCGATTCCTACTTGGTAGTCCCTCATTCCCATCAAGTATTGCGGCTCGACCTGCTTTCGCTCCCACGGAATCTCGCGCCAAACTGCAGTTCGGCCCTTTCCGCTCACCCATCCCTTCTCACTGAAGTCGAACTGGCCGATCATTCGCCCCTCGTACAACGGCAGCGCCACGTCCTCGACACCAATACCCTCTTGGATCCACTCCGTTCCGTCACGTGACAGGATGATCCCAGGCGGAAGCACAGCCCGAGCCACAGGAAGGTTGTCGTACGGCGGTTGCGCACAGCGCACCGACCAACCTGTCCGCTGCACGTCGCCCGGCTTCAGAAAACGGCCGTGCACGTATTGCGCTCTTGCTTCACGTCGTTCGGGGCCTGCACTCGAATCGAACAGCCAATCCTCCAACTCGACTTCAGCGGGGATCGGATTGTTGGGATCTACTCCCAGTGCTGCCCAAAGTTCCTCGATGGGGCGCCACTTGCCCTTCAGCCAGCGGCTGTACTCGTCAGGGCGGTAGCCCTTCTCCTCCCACTTCGGACGAGGCGGGAAGAGCTTGGAGTCTCCTGTCATGTCGAATTCGCGTACGTACTTAAGCCCCCACCCGTTCGGCCCCTCGTCGCCAAGCAACACGGAGTTGGCGTAGATCTTCTCCAAGATTTCTAGATCGCGCTGCGACTGGATCTCAAGAATCGCCCGGCTCTTGGGACTAAACCGCTCCACCTGGGCCAGGGTGTACGGAGTGGCCAACTCCCCTGCACGCTCCCAGTCCGCCAGGTCCCGGCGCATGAAGACCGTCTGTATCGCCTGGGTCGCGCCTCCCTTCTGGATGATGACGGGATTGAACTTGGCTCTACCGTCAATTGGGAAGATCTTGGCGCGGTTCTCGATTCCGAACAGCCACTCCCAGCGGCAGCTGGTCTGGAAGAGTTGCCGTAAGTCTCCCGTCCCGTTGTCGGAATACAGCCCCGAGGGAACGATGAATCCAATCCGCCCGCCATCCTTGGCCAACACATGCGCCAACTCTAGGAAGAGCTTGTATAGATTGAGGTCGGCCGAGCCTTGGTGGCGAAACGGGTGACGCTGATCGCAGAAGGCCGCCGACCGCTCTCGGGCGACCCGCCACCGTACGTGGTTTTTCTTGTTCCCTTTCCTGAAATTGAACCTGTTCTTACTAACGGCCGACTGTTCTGGGTCGCCGAACGGGTTTCGTGCGTGGCTTACGAAATTCGCCCGTGCGCGAAACTCAGCACGGTAGTCGAGCCACGCGCTCTCGACCGAGGCATCGTTGAAGTACTCGGTCTGTTTCTGCAATGCGTGCTGCTTTCCGTAGGAACGGTACAACGGGTCGATGTTCGAGAAGAACTCTACGGAGAGCGGCTTGGCAATGTCCCACGGCGGATTGCCGATCAATGCATCGAACCCTGCTCCAGCCTTGTCGAACACATCCGGAAACTCCAGTTCCCAGTGAAAGAACCTGTGGCGAGCGGCCACGCCCCGGACCAACGCCCAAGTAGATTCCGCTGGATTGTCAAAGCTCGTCGGCAGTGGCGCATGATCGGTCTGGTCCGCAGGCCAGAACCAGCAGGCGCACCACAGGTCCATCGATTCCTTGAGCGACATCCATGCTTGGGATGACAGGAGGCCATTCCGGTATACGTCCGCCCGCTTGGCGGCATCGTGAGCCGGCAGCTGATGCATGTACTCCAGAACCTCGAGCGCATTTCGATGTACATTGGCAGCTCCCTTCAGCAGGTCTTCGTTGAATAGGGTCGGCCCCTCAAGCAACCGCTTCATTTCGGGCATCAGCCGGTCAGTGCGGAATTCTTTGATCGCCTCGCTGCGGGCCTTCTGCTTGAAATGGACCCCATTCGAATGATTGCTGTCGCCACCGTCGCGGTTCTTCCACGCCATCACAGGGTAGTGCTGGAATTGGTCGAACCAAGCACCGACCAACGCGTTGCCGCACTTGACTTTGTGGTCCAAGAACCCGAACGGCAGATCACGATCCATAGTTTCAACCCAAAGCGAGAGTCGGCAGAGCTCAACTGCAAGTGGGTCGAGATCTACTGCGTAGATGCAACGCTCGACCACATGCCGACGCAAGCGCGCTTTGAGTCGTGATTCGAAGTCAGGGCTGTCCGGTGTACAAGGTATCTGCTCTTCGCTCAGTCGCTCAGCGGGGTCGCTGCCACTGGTTCCCATTCCAAGCATCCGAACCAGAGACTTGTTTCCCCTAGGCTTGATTCGACCATGGTGTTGCAGCGAGGCATAGAGTGCTTCCGTGAGGAAGCGAAGTGCGGCCAACGCAAAAGACCCAGAGCCGCAAGCCGGGTCGCAAACCCGAACAGAAAGGATCTCCTCCGGGCGTTTGGGCGTCCAATCAACAAGTGATGCGAATCGCGCATCCTCAGGAGACTTCCCCGCCGTTGGGTTGTAGGCCAGCGGTCGCAAAGTGCGCTGCACCGTAGGCACGGCTAGACCTGGCCGTGTGTAGAAGCTACCCGAACCCTTGCGCGTGCCTCCCCAACGGGCGAGATACCATTCGCCAGGGAGGACGTTCTGATCGAGCAGCCTCTGGGCGGTCTCTGCCACGTTCCGTTCGTGGGCCAATTGCCGCTCAGGCGTCATTCGTTTATTGCGCTTCTTGACGATCCCTGCAGCTTCGACTGCTTGTCGTGCCCATTGCTCGGCCCGCTCTCGATACGCCCGTCGGCTGTCCTCGATCATCGGAGAGGATTCCGGCTCGTAGTCCGGCGTGGCGCTCTCTGTTTCCGATGATTCGTCCTCCTCTTCTTCATCTCCGCCGTCGTCGGTCGAGTTGCCCTTCTTGAGCTTCTCGAATAAGCTGCTAATCTCCCGCTGGTCCATGCCTTCCAATCGAGACAAAGGCAAAGCTGGTCGTTTGCCGACCGCGAGGAACACCACCGGGTCTCCCTCGGGAGCGGTCTTCAGCTCGTAGTCGAGCAGCCCCTCGTAGACAATGCCTATGTACTCGGAAGAAAGGCCCGAGAAGTCGACCGGAACTGTGACCCACATGCTTCCTGTGCCTTGCCTGATCCTCGCCTTGGTCCGCATCAGCAGATTCAGCACGTTATAGACGTCCCGGTCAGAAACGATCCCATTCTTGAAGCATTCCGTCTCAAAGAGGTGAAGGGAACGAGAGACTCCGTCATCTCCGTCGCCACGCCCCGGGGCAAACAACTCGCCGCCATATGCCGTGACCGGGAGGTCAGGGTGGTGCGACCCGCTGGACACGAGGCGGAACAGGGCCAGTACGCGGGGCCACGCCCCGAAGGTCTCACCCATCGAGGCCCCACCCACATTCCGCTGTTCGAGTTGCCTCAAGAGGCCATTGAGTCCGTAACCCTCGTCATAGACTGGGTTTTCCCGAGGGAGCAGGTCGCGTGACTCGGCGAAGAGGATTACGACCGCTCGCATGGCGATCCGGCATGCAGCCCGATAGATGTCGGACGGTTGAACTCCGTCTTCTCCACTAGCAAGGACCTTGAGCGCTTCGCCATGGCTCCGCACCAGAATCTCCACCGCCTCACGCACCCGCTCACCCAGCACCTCAGAGAGATCGGCCTGCCCCTTGCGGGTGTCCCGGATAGCTTGGAGCAGTGGAGAATCGCTACCTTCCTCCTCTGGTGTCCAGAGCTCTGAGCAGAAGAGGGTCCGTAGCGCCGTCACCTGAGCTGCGATCCTGCCCTCCTCTAGCCACAACTCGGCGTCCCATTCGCATGAAGCCTCGTAGTCAAGACCGGCGAAGATCAGCCGCCACTGGCGACCATTTGTGATCAGGGCAAGATGCTCATTTCTCGCCCTGAGCCAGCCAAGTACCCGGCTGATGATGCGACGACCGCGACCGATCCCAACGCGCTCGGTGTCGGCAATGAAGACGGGCAGCGACGCGCCTAGTGGGCCATTCCAGAGCTGACGAGGCTTGACGGTCTCCCCGGTAACGGCCCTTCTGCCTTGCTCTGCCGGTACTTGGCTGCCTCGTTGCCAGTTCCCAGACGCTTGATTGAGGCCACACACGTCTTCAAGGACGAACGAAACGAATTGGGACGCGTCCGCAGTACCTCCTGCCTCATCAATACGCCCAAGAAAGGCCGCGGTTCGTTGCCGGAGCCGGTCCATCATCCGTTGATCCATCGGATCCGGCTGATATTTGGCCAAGGAGAGAAGTCGAGTTCCATCCAAGAGAAGCCCGGCGTGGCGCAAGTCGTCCCATCCCGGTATGGGTTCCAGCGATTTCGCGATCATTGGTCTGGTGTGCCGGCAGGCGTTTCTGGTGCGGGAAGTCGGATCTCGACCGTGACTGGAAACACGCTTGCACCACTCGCTAGCGCGAAGCGCTTCGGAAGCAGTAAGTTGAGGATACGGTTTCGATCCTGCCGCAATTGGTCCCGAATCTCGTTGTAGTGGCTGCGACGACGGTTGATTTCGTCCTGTTTCTCCCTGATTGAAGCGTCGAGCTTCTCTAGGCGGCCTGCCTCGTCGAACAGATAGCCCTGCTCGCGTTCAGACTTAAGGTCTCCAATTTCCCTCTCTAGGCGATCTGCCGTCGCCATTGCGATCAGCTGCGATACCTCACCCTCTCTCTGGCGGTAGCGCTGATCTTCTTGCTCCCTAGCCGCAACCTCGTCGATCTGCAACTGGCCGCGCAGACGCTCCGTTAGGGCGTCTTGATGTTCGCGCAGACATCGCCGGAGGTCGGGATACGTGTCATCGAAGATCTCACGGGCGCGGTCCCACGTAACAGAGTCAGTCGCCGCACAGCATGTTCCAAACTCGTAGCTCGACAAGTCAGCAAGTTCGTGATCGAGCTGCCCGTTCCGCACGGCAAGTGCGATTGTCCGAACCCAATGGTGAATGCTCTCGCGGAGTTCATTGACGCCTAACTCCTCGACGCTCAAGAGGATCAGCGCTTCCGCCTCAGCGGGGACGCGGCCGAGCTGAACGGTCCAGCGGGAAACACCGCCAGGACCTGGGTAGCGGCGGCGGTTGAGCACACCTAGGGCTCGCTTGATCATGGGATGAGCTAGGTGCATGAGAACGGCGTCGGGGCGGGTCTGGAACACATCAATAGGCCCAAGACGCCGGATGAACGGGGCCGAGCCAAAGGCGATCTGGCGAATTGGACTCAACGCATCGGTTCTTCCAACACTGGGCTGACGAACTGATCGATCAATCACGCTCTTCCATTGCGGCAGATCGGGACGGCGGATGCGGTACAGTTCCGGCTCGCTAGTCTGATCGAGTTGAGGGCCGGAACCGTCGATGGCCATTGCCGACTCAAGTATGCCCGCCATGCTCACGCCATTTAGGTCAATCGCTTCTGCGAAGTTCCGAACGCTATCGCTGGGGCCGACTGTGCCTTCACCCGCAGAGACCGATTGGTCAATCCAATCCGCCCGAGATGCGCGAGCATTGTCGGCCGCCACTTCCAGTTCGTTCCGAACCACATCACTGTCACCGCCCTCGATCAATCGTCGGCGGAAAGCACGGTCGAATACTTCGTTGGCGGAGCCCAGATCCTCACGGATCTCATCGGCTTTCCGGATCACATGATTCAAGAAGTGAATATCGTGGTCGCCACTGCTGTCGAAATGGTGCACGGTCACATCGCGGGCTTGGCCGTATCGGTCAAGACGGCCGTTGCGCTGCTCGAGCCGCGACGGGTTCCAAGGACAGTCGTAGTGAAGCAAGTAGCGTGCCGTTTGATGGAGGTTGAGTCCTTCGGAAGCAGCGTCTGTGGCCACCAAGATGCGAACTTCGGCTTCAGGGTCGTTGAATGCCGCCTTGACGCTCTCGCGCTCGGTGTCGCCCATGCCCGTTTGGCTTCCTGCGCCAAAAAGCGTGAGTACCCTATCTTGCTGATACTTGCTACGCAGTCGGTTGGCGATGTAGTCCAGTGTGGTCTTGTATTCGGTGAACACGATCAGGCGCTCGTCGCACTGAAATTCGCCATCTTGCAACAGCAACTTTTCGATGAGTTCGATCAGCGCGTCAAAGCGGGCATCGTGTGTGGGGACCTGCTCAGTCACGGCTGGCCCATCCGTGCTGAATCCCAGACCGTCGACCGCCTGCTGGATGCGTTGGATTTGCGCGCCAAGACTCCCAGAATGTTTCCTTAGCCACCCGCCCACGACCGTGGCTGCGGTGGCCTGGCGCTGTTGTGCCTCTCTGTCGTCTCCCGTCTCTTGACGCAATACTCGTTCGGCCGCATTGACATCGGCATCGGAAGCATCCTCGATCGCCATGCCCTCCATGCTTCGGTACCAAGAGTCGGCGAATGCCGTGGGACAGGAAAGAAGGCGCTTACCGAGCACCTCGACCGCGAATGTTCCCGCATGGCGACGGCCTTGGGCTCCGGTTCGGATCAACTCCGCTACCGCGGTCCTAAACGAGTCGAAGGCGGCGGTCAGTTCGAGTTCTTGCGCCTCGGTGCGGAGCGGAAGGGCCTCGGGCTGATTCCGGGTACAGAATCGCTCCCCAGGCTGGTCAGAGTTAATGTCACTCTTGAGCCTCCGAATGACCACATCGTCGACCCGCTGACGCATCACCGCACTCATCTCGTGGGTACGGCTGAATCGGACCGGATCAAGCATCTCCAACAGACCCGTGAATGATCGGGTGTGACCGTTGTGAGGAGTAGCCGACAGGAAAAGGCGGTGCTCGAAGCGTGGTGCCAATTGACCCAAGGTCTTGCAGAGCTGGCTGTCTTCGCCAAACGGGGCCGGCATGAGATTGTGGCACTCATCTACGATCAAGAGATCCCATGGCAAATGGGGAGACCCATCAGGTGTCAAGCAAGCTGAATTGAATTGCTCTTGCACGTCCGGCTGTCGGAGATAGTGATACGAAGCGATGATCCGGCTGAAAGAGCGCCAAGGGTTTGCGTCCATGCCGAGTCTTCGTCGCAGACGCTCGGTCGCCTTGCGGTCGATAACCTCAAAGCTCAAAGAGAACTTCTCCCAGAGTTCCTCCTTCCACTGATCTCTCAACGATGCAGGCGTGAGGACGAGGACGCGTCGAATTCGACGCCGAAGGATCAACTCCGTGAGAATCAGTCCAGCTTCGATGGTCTTGCCGAGCCCGACATCATCCGCGATAAGCAGGTTGACCCTAGGCATGCGGAGTGCCTTTACCAGGGGCACGAGCTGGAAATCCTCGACGCGAACGCCGCCATGGAACGGGCTTGCAACTGGTTCCTCATCATCTTTCCGGCCATTGCCCTCGAGACCCAAGTATGGCGACAGGGCTGTCCACCGCGCCGCACGGAGGAGTGCGAAGAAGTCCGTTGGAGGCATAGGGTCCGAATCGCCCGGTTCGGGCAGTGCTTTTGGTGAGAGAAGCTCCCCGAACGGTTCGAGTTCCCAGACCATCCGTTCCGTCGTCGGCGATCCGCCGTCGTGATAGTCCAAGTGAACAAGGTGAAGCCGACCTTCCTCGCCGTCGAAAGGCTCAACGGCGGTAATCGTGCCACGTCGATTTCGAACTCTGGCGAGCATTCCGGGGCGAGGCACCGAATCGTTTTTCGTGGTCACTTGGCTCATGGGTCAGGGCTTGAATTCGATATCGTAGTGTGCTTCGTCTCAATCAGGTGGGCAGGCGCTGACGGCCATGGCGATTGCGAGCCAGAGCTCACCCGCGCCTTTCACCCCACGCCCACCTTCGCAGCGGCAGTTTGCTTGTTTGGACTAGAGACTTGACGGTGCTCGCCGACGCTCAAGGCATCCATAGTAGGCCAAGCACACAAAGTAGACCAAATCCACCCGACGGCCCTTGCAGGTGATCTAGGCCAATTGGTGGGAATAGGCCCCTCTACTCCTGCATGCAAGCGTCTTGCGAAGTTGTCTGTAAACGGCCTGGCTATCCAGAACGTCCTTGCGGCCTCCCGCTCTCGCTACTCGCCGCGCAAGCCTGAAGTAATATGAGGGCTTGGCATGAGGATCAAACTTCGACAGGCAGGTTGGTGGGCTCTGCTGTTGGGCTCCGGCGCTGCCTTGTGGATCTTGGCCAGCGCCCAGAGCCAGCCGAGTGACGCGCAAGGCTTGCGCTTGCAAGAGATTCGCAATTTGGGCAAGGCGTTCTACGAGACGCCGGGCTCTTCACAGCAGGCTGTCGAACAACTAGCCAAGGCGCTTGAGCTAAATCCCGACTCTGCACAGGAACACCTCAACTACGGGCTCGCTCTCCTGCGCGCCGGCCGGCGCGAAGAAGGAATCGCCCAAGTCGTTCAAGCGCAAAAGCTTGACCGGACGCTGCCACACACCTACTTCAATCTCGGCATCGAGTACAAGAAGGCAGGTGAGGTTGAGAAGGCGCTCGACCAGCTTCTCCAAATGGAAAAGCTGGTTCCGGACGAGGCCAAGACGCAGTACAACCTCGGGGCGCTTTACAAGCAGCAAGGCAATATCCGGCGTGCCATCGAGAAGTTCGAGCAGACCATTCGCCTCGATCCCTCGCTGGCCGCGCCGCACTTCCAGTTGTTCGGGATCCTGCGCCGCACTGATTCCGACAGGGCGATGCGCGAACTCGACATCTTCAAGGGCCTCAAGGCAGCGACTGAAGACGCGGCGGTGGGCGAGGACGTGGATTGGAGCTTCTACTCGGAACTCTACGATCCATCCCTAGCCACTGGTGTGGCAGTGTCCGCGGCACCCTTTGCGTTCGGTGTCCAACAGATCGGCGAACTGCCCGGCGCTCCCTTAGGTGTCACCGCTCTGGATGTCAATGGCGATGGCATCGCCGACGCCATGGCGTGGTCGCACGATGCTGGAGTTGCGGTGGCAGGAAACGGGGCGGGCACACCCGTACTAATAGACGCGGGGTTAGGCGGTGCTACGTACTATGCGCCCGGTGACTTCGATGGCGACGGGCTGGCCGATGTGTGCCGAGTGGATGGAGATGGAGTCGAAGTATTGATCAACCAAGCAGGCCGCTCTTTCGAAAGCGTCTTCGAGGCTTCTGGCAACTTTGACATGTGCTTGTTTGCGGACTATGACCGCGACAACGACTTCGACCTGTTCGCTCTGGGCGAAGACAGGCGCCTGCTGCAAAACGATGGCGAAGGCGGCCTGGCAGATGTCTCAAGTGAGTTTCCATTCGGCTCTGGCCGCGTCCGCGCGGCGGTGACCGCCGAACTGTTCGAGGACAACGGTCATGACTTTATTGCCGTCTATGGCGACCGAGTCGCAGTCCACCAAGACCGCAAGCTCGGCGTATTTGGCGATGCGCTAACCGTTGGCGACGTCGCGATACCTGCCGGGCGGGTACGACTAGATGTGATTGACGTCGACCACGACGGTTATCTCGACATTGCTGTGACGACCGCTGACCAGACCCTAGTACTGGAGAACCACGAAGGGTCGTTGCGCAACGGCCCAACACTGGACCACGCAAGGGCTTGGGCTGACTTTCAACTCCGCGGGCGGCTCGATGCTGCGACTCCCAGCGGCTTCCTCGCGAATCGCGGCGGCTTCGAGTTTCTGGCCATGTCGGCGAACGAAGTGGCGCAGGCCGGTCCGGCCGCCGCTGGCGACCTCGACGGAGACGGCCGGCCGGATCTATTGATCGCCGATCACGACGGGCAGCTACTGTTCGCGGCCAACCGCACTGAAGTGAGCAATCGCGGGCTGACCGTCCGACTCGAGGGGGTCAAGAGCCCAGCCATCGGCACCGAGGCGCGTGTCGAGGTCAAAGCAGGGCTCACCTATACCAAGCAGGTCTACACCGGCTTGCCGTTGCACTTCGGCCTCGGCAGCGCCGAATCCCTCGACACCATTCGCGTTACTTGGGCTAACGGCTTGATACAAAACGAAATGCCCGAGGAGCCGGTAGATGAGATCTCTATCAAGGAGGCGCCTAGGCTTTCGGGATCCTGCCCGATGGTCTACACGTGGAATGGCACCGAGTTCGAGTACATCAGTGAAGTGCTGGGAGTGGCACCGCTTGGCGCTAGCCTCGCTCGCGGCGTGTACTTCCCGGTCGACCACGACGAGTACGTCACGATTCGAGGCGACCAACTGGCGGAACGCGACGGTTTCCTAGACGTGCGCATGACCGAGGAACTACGCGAGACAGCCTATATCGACAAGATCCGCCTCCTCGCGGTCGACCACCCCAGAGACTTGAGGGTGATTGTCAATGAAAAGGCCAAGGGTCCGCCGTTCCCGGAATTCAAGCTCTTCGGAGTGCGTTCTCCCATCCTGCCCCTGGCGGCCCACAACCATCGCGGCGAGGACGTCCTCGAGTTGGTGTCTAGCAGCGACCGTCGCTACCCGACCTTCGAGCGTGACTACCAGAACCGCGCGGAGCGCCACACACTCACGCTAGAGTTCCCGCACTTCGATGCCGACGATGCGGTCCTGTTCCTCGAGGGCTGGGTCGATTGGTCATCTGCCAGCACCATCGTGGCTGCATCTCAAAGCAAGTCAGCGGCAGTTCAGCCGCCGTACCTAGAAGTGCAGGACGAGAGCGGGGACTGGGTTACCGCCATCGCCGATGTCGGACTGCCAGGGGGCACGTTGCGCACCATACCGGTCGATCTGAGCGGCAAATTCCTCTCGGATTCGCGCAAGGTCCGGCTGGTGACCAACATGTGCGTCTATTGGGACTCTGCCTTCATCGGTGTCAGTCCCTCCGCCGCTGATGCGCGAGTGACCCCTGTCAAAGCCAGCACCGCCAATCTGCGCTTCCGCGGCTTCTCCCGCAACTACGTGGCGGAGGATCGCACTCAGCCGGAGAGATTCGACTACCAGCAGGTGTCCGCGACGAGCAATTGGAATCCGACTCCGGGTAGCTACACGCGCTTCGGCTCTGTAGGTGAATTGCTGGATCAGGAAGATGACCGCTTTGTGATCATGGGTGCCGGAGACGAGATCGAGCTGCGGTTCCGCGCCGCAGAACTGCCCGCATTGGTGTCAGGCCAAGTCCGGGATTACCTTCTGCTCGTTGATGGCTGGGCCAAGGAGAATGAGTCCAACACAGCGTTCGGGGATTCGGTCGCGCCGCTTCCGTTCCATTCGATGAGCGGCTATCCGCCCGGCCCGGGCGAGAGCTACCCGACCACGCCGACTCATCAGGCGGACCTTGTCCGCTACCACACCCGGCCTGCGATGCGTCTGATTCGGCCGCTCGTGGCCAAGAGCACGCCACAGTGACACGGAGTTCGGGAACCGACACCGAGGGACCGTCCGCCGTCAAGACCGGGCCGCCACGCACCCTAGTCGGTGCGGGTTTCCTGTTCTTGCTACTGAATTCAGGCTGGCTGTGGGCCTTTCCGTCGGCGGACATTTTCTACGTTGCCAATGTCTTGCTGCACGTGGCGGTGGGAATCGCCCTGGCGGCGGGGCTGTGCTTTTCCGGGATCGAGCTCTTTCGCCGGGTTCGTTCGAACCGGTCGGCACTCGTTGCGTTATCCGCATGTGCCGTGCTGGGAGCGGTTCTGTGCGTCATCGGCGCCACGCGGCCGAACCTTTCCGTCGTCGCAATCCACGCCGCCTGCGGTTTCGCGGGGGCTGGGCTGCTGGCGTTCGGCATGCGGGACCGGCGAGTTGCCGCTTGCGTTGCGACGGCCCTCCTCCTACCTGCCTACTCCGCTGTCAGGGAGCGTTGGCTGCCTAGCGCCGATCAGCGGATCGTGAATCCCACCGAGGCACCGTTGTCAATGGACTACGAAGGTGGCGGTGCCCAGAGCCCGTTTTTCCCGTCGGCGGCCCAGACTGCCAGCGGCTCGAAGATTCCGTCAGACTTCTTCCTCGAGTCCGCCGCCTGTGGCGAGTGCCACAAGGACGTCTACGAGCAGTGGCAATCGTCCATGCACCACTTCTCATCGTTCAACAACCAGTTCTATCGCAAGTCGATCGAATACATGCAGGAGACCGCCGGAGTGGAAGCTTCGAAGTGGTGCGCGGGCTGCCACGACCACGCCATGCTCTTCAACGGCATGTTCGATGACCCCGTCGCGGGCCAACTTGACACTCCCGAAGCCCATGCCGGGCTGGCTTGCGTGTCATGCCACTCCATCGTGCACGTGCCAGACACCATGGGCAACGGCGGGTTCATCATCGAGTATCCGAAGTTGCACGGCTTGGCGGCGAGCAAGTTCGGGATTGTTCGCGCTGTCCACAATTACGTGACCAATACCGCGCCGGCGGCGCATCGTCGGGCGTTCCTGAAGCCGTTCATGCGCGAGGACCGGGCTGAGTTTTGCGCCTCGTGCCACAAGGTGCATCTGGACGTCCCCGTGAACAGCTATCGCTGGGTGCGTGGCTTCAACTCCTACGACAACTGGCAGGCCAGCGGAGTCTCAGGGCAGGGCGCTCGCTCGTTCTACTATCCGGAACAGGCCCAGGATTGCACGGACTGCCACATGCCGCTCGTGCCATCAGACGATCCCGGAAACAAGAATGGCATGGTGCGCTCGCACCGCTTCGCGGCTGCCAACACCGCAGTGCCGTACGTCAACCAGGATCAGCGCCAGCTGGACGAGGTGACGAAGTTCCTGCAAGACGGCATCGTATCGGTCGACATCTTCGCGGCGTCGCCCGTCACGGCAGACTCTGCCTCCCCGCAGATGGTCCGCTCCTCCGCACAGCTCGCGGCTGCTACTAGCTTCGCTGTCGGGGAGGAAGCGGGCTCCCGGCGCGGGCCGGTCCTGCTCCGGGAGGTCGGCAACCTCGCAGCCCCTTTGGATAGGGTCGCTCCCCGCGTCCGGCCGGGTGAGACGGTACGAATCGACGTGGTCGTGCGGACTAGGAAGGTGGGCCACTTTTTCCCCAGCGGCACCGTCGATGCGTTCGATGTCTGGGTCGAATTCGAGGCCCTGGATGCAGGTGGCAAGCGGATCTTTTGGAGTGGCGGCATTGCCGATGGTAGCGGCCCTGTCGATCCTGGCGCGCACTTCTACCGAGCCCTGCAAGTTGACGCTCACGGCAACCCCATCGACAAGCGCAACGCATTCCATATGCGCGGCCTCCTCTATGCCCGGCTCATCCCACCCGGGGCTGCCGATGTCGTCCATTACCGGCTGACCGTACCGGCTGGCGCGACTGGGCCTTTGACGCTGCGCGCCAAGTTGAACTATCGGAAGTTCTCCCACGCATACACGGCATTCGCCTATGCTGGCAAAGCTGGAGCGGGAAGCTTCGGCGACGGCTTCGACGACCGCCAGTTCACTTACGATCCGGCAGATATCCCGGACAACGTGCCAGGGGCGATCAAGGATAGGATCCCCGTGTTGCCGGTCATCGAGCTGGCGAATGCGGAAACCGTCGTCGAGGTGGGCGCCGGAGACGACGATTGGGGGCCGCAGGTCGAACCGGCCGATTGGGAGCGCTGGAATGATTACGGTATCGGCCTATTGCTGCAAGGGGACCTCAAAGGAGCCGAACATGCCTTCCGCCAAGCTGTCGATGCCGACCCTGAGCATCCGGATGGCTGGCTGAACGTAGCGCGGTCGATGGTCGAGGAAGGTCGAACCTCGGACGCGGAGCCATTCCTCGCAAAGGCGCTCGAACTCTCGCCGGGCCTGCCGCGGGCCCTGTACTTCCGAGCGCTGGCACGGAGGGCGGCAGGAGACTACGACGGGGCGCTCGAAGACCTGCGCGCCACGTCGGCGCAGTATCCGCGGGACCGGGTGGTGTTGAACGAGATTGCCAACATCCTCTTTCTGCGTAGGGAATA
>MKWU01001281.1_pt1 | contig 44673 bp, 34 predicted proteins | sample 809101 | NCBI WGS metagenome assembly MKWU01 (sample SAMN05860141, study PRJNA318959) | sponge metagenome | host: Aplysina aerophoba | place: Slovenia: Piran, Adriatic Sea, Gulf of Piran | collected 2013-05-07 | reverse complement strand
CGACCCTGGAGGCCAAGCAGGCGGTCCTGGAACCGATCCTGAAGGCCTGGCAGGCGGACCCGGAGCGGGTCAAGCAACTGTGCGGCTGGCGTTGGATCCGGAAGGCCCTAACGGATTTGCCCGCGGACACACAAGTAATCCAATCGTGATTGATTGGTAGATTCCTCCAGCCACTGATTGAGCCGTTTGACAGCCAAGGACTTCTGGTTCTCATCCGCCGCCGTAGTCCTCACTTCAAACTTGGAAGTGAAGCTTCCATCGGAATACACCCCCGTCACCTGCCCTCTGGTCATTCTGAAGTGATTTCGTTGCGGGAGGTCGGGGTTGAAGTACCAACTACGGCAAGTAATGACAAATGGATTGCTGTCTCTGACTTCTTCAAGAAAGGGTCGGATCAGATGCTGTTTCTCCGACCCATGATCCTTGCTGAAAATCAGCGGTCGTTTTGGTTTCGCTTCACCGAGTGGTTCCACTTCCTCCGGAAGACCATCCTTGCACTTTTCGTGCAGGATTTGGCCCGCAGAGGACAGCATCAAGAATTCTTCACCCTCCTGCCACTCCCTTTCCATCAAACTCTCCAGCACTTCATCCAGTTCCTCGTCATACCGCGATGCCGGGACGAAGTCATCAGCTTCATGAAGCTCTTCAAAAAGAGTCATGTTGGAACGCCATACGGATTCATCCAGGGTTATGGGCAAGGGGGGAAAGCTGATGATGGGGTGCTCGGTAAAGAATTCGTGCTTGTAGTACACAGGAACTCGCAGTGCTTGGCCGATCATGACCGCAATCGCTATTTGAGCCTTGTAACCCCCAGTTGCGTTGATGGCACATGCATCAGGGCCGAACGTCCGTATGCAATAGCACAGCTGCCGTACCAGATTGCGGAGGCCCTTGGTCCGAAATGCCCTGGGATCACTATCCCGCAAATCCTCGATAACTTGAAGCTGTACTCTGTCTTCACGCATTCCTCTATGGACATAGGTCCGCTGCAACAGTCGGGCAATGTTCCTGCCATCATCGGTGTCGGAGTGAAATAGGTGAATATCCGGTGCGGGGATCACATCCTTGGCTTCGATCAGGTCGTGTATCGAGTTGATTTCGGCACCACAATCCCTGCTACTCGGGTCCAACTTTCCAATGTAGTTTGCCGCTGCGCTCCAGTCCTCCTCTGTGAACTCCGCGATGCTCCGTTTTTCGCCTCTCATCTGGGCGTACCATTGCTCCAGGGTTCTCTTCAGACTGGTTCCCACCGTGCACAGCAAGATCCATCGTTCACCTTGTTTGGTTGCCATCGGACGATTCCTCCTACTGTTGGTCCAGGCATGCATTGGTACATTTGGTCACTGTTTCAGTTTGGCAGGTTTGCATCAGACAAAACCATACCTGAATCCCATTTCCATCCTATCCCTTTTTCGGTGTAGGCACCAATCTGCCGAGCATGGTGTGTACGCCTTCTGCCCCCTGCCCCTGCAGCAAGCGACGGAGCGTTCGCAGAACGGTTACCGTTCCAAGTTCAGTTCCGGTTGGCTTGGGCTACGGTCCACCATCCGGCGCACCCCGTGGATGGAGGCGTGTAGATGAAAGTTCTGCTACGTGACGAACATGGAGTGCATGGCTGTTCATACACCTCTGAGCTTGGCTACTTTACTTGGCTGACTTACCCAAGGGGGTGTTGCATGGTCGATCGGTGTTGTCTGCTAGCCGTCGCCTGGGTGCTTGCCGGATTGCAGACCATGCATCCGAGCTTGGTAGATCAGAGTAGTGGCAAAGGCGCTGCTCCGTGTAGGATGGCCCGAGTCGACACACGGAACGTCCCGCGACGAGTTGTCCGAATGACACAACCCCTTGTCGTCGATGTTGATTCGGCGAGCTTCCACCCCTGCCCGAAACTCCATTGCCAAGTGCAGGGCCAGCTTAGTCCAGCGGGATTCCCCACGTACCTGCACCGGGGCCTCAGTTCACTGGGGGTGGGCCATCCGAGGATACCCGTGATGGAACCAAGCCGCGTAGGACCGCGCAAAAAGTTGGCGATGTCTTTGGGCTTGTTGTAGTTGCCGACTGAGGCCAGGATGTGGATTGCCTGTAATGCTGTGGTCCCCTTGCTTTGAAATTCGGTCATGGAGAGCAGGCCAAAGCACGCGCCGATGAAAACACACCGTCCGCGCTTCAATGGGGCCATGACCTTGCGGTCATGGAGAGCCGGAGATCTCGGCCTACGAGTCCCAGAACGGGCCGCTTCAATGGGGCCACGACCTTGCGGTCATGGAAAGATCGAACTGGACGACGGCCGCTGTGTCACCAGCGTAGCTTCAATGGGGCCATGACCTTGCGGTCATGGAGAGCTACGATCCTCCGGACACCCCGATGCCGGACTGTGGGCTTCAATGGGGCCATGACCTTGCGGTCATGGAGAGGCAGGACTGGAGGCAGGAGGCAGGGCAGGGCAGTTCGCTTCAATGGGGCCATGACCTTGCGGTCATGGAGAGAAAGTTGGCCGACGAGGTTCTGGCTGTACAGGATCCTGCTTCAATGGGGCCATGACCTTGCGGTCATGGAGAGCTTGGCCTGGGCACCGGCAGCAAATAAGACGTCATGGCTTCAATGGGGCCATGACCTTGCGGTCATGGAGAGCGGGTCCGGGTGCGCGGTGGCCTGGTCGATGCGCCGGGGCTTCAATGGGGCCATGACCTTGCGGTCATGGAGAGTCCAGTCGGGGTTGGCGTCCATGACGCCGGAGGCCATGCTTCAATGGGGCCATGACCTTGCGGTCATGGAGAGCGCCACCGGCAACGAGTACCGCCGGCAGCTGATCATGCTTCAATGGGGCCATGACCTTGCGGTCATGGAGAGGGAGTTTGACATCGTGAAGCAGACCAAGATCCACATGCTTCAATGGGGCCATGACCTTGCGGTCATGGAGAGGAGTCGGACGTGGACAAGTCCAAGACGCAGGCGATCGCTTCAATGGGGCCATGACCTTGCGGTCATGGAGAGGTGGATCGCCGGGCTGCGCCCTGACCTCACGGCCATGCTTCAATGGGGCCATGACCTTGCGGTCATGGAGAGTGGAGCCAATGCCCGCGCTATGCGCGCAACAGCAGGGCTTCAATGGGGCCATGACCTTGCGGTCATGGAGAGCGCGCTGCTGGGCAATGCCTTCGGGTGGATCACAACGCTTCAATGGGGCCATGACCTTGCGGTCATGGAGAGGGGATGATGACAGCGGCGGGCGCAGCCGGTCCCGGTCGCTTCAATGGGGCCATGACCTTGCGGTCATGGAGAGTGCCAGATGGCGGACGACCTGGTCCGGGCGGAGGAAGCTTCAATGGGGCCATGACCTTGCGGTCATGGAGAGGACCTGTGCCGCATCCTGTACCGCCAATACCGCCTGCTTCAATGGGGCCATGACCTTGCGGTCATGGAGAGCTCGGACGGACGGCCAAGCCCGCGTCCGGCCAGACGGCGCTTCAATGGGGCCATGACCTTGCGGTCATGGAGAGTTGGGCAGCATGCGCCCGAGCGGGCCCAGCATATCGCGGCTTCAATGGGGCCATGACCTTGCGGTCATGGAGAGAGCCAGCAGCAGCGGCTGGCTGAGCAAACAGCACGGGCTTCAATGGGGCCATGACCTTGCGGTCATGGAGAGACGTGGCCGCACGGCTGGGGCCGCCCCCCGACACCGCTTCAATGGGGCCATGACCTTGCGGTCATGGAGAGACGGTGACGGGCACCGCTTCGCCGGCTCCCCATTCGCTTCAATGGGGCCATGACCTTGCGGTCATGGAGAGTGGAAAACAGCATGATCAATTGGACCGACAATACCTTGCTTCAATGGGGCCATGACCTTGCGGTCATGGAGAGGAGGAGCGGTTTTGGCGGGGCCTGGTGTCGCGCATGGCTTCAATGGGGCCATGACCTTGCGGTCATGGAGAGCCGGGGCACTTTGCGCCGGCCATCGAAGCGAACCGGGGGCTTCAATGGGGCCATGACCTTGCGGTCATGGAGAGCAATTGTGAGGTCTACCGGTGCTAACCCCACTGTCGAGCTTCAATGGGGCCATGACCTTGCGGTCATGGAGAGATGGGGGGACTGTAAGAAAAATGGCTAGGAGAGGATAGCTTCAATGGGGCCATGACCTTGCGGTCATGGAGAGGGCGGGCGTCAGGTTCACATTCAGTTTTATGAACGTGCTTCAATGGGGCCATGACCTTGCGGTCATGGAGAGATGACCCTGATCAATCTCACTCCCCACGCCCTGCACATGCTTCAATGGGGCCATGACCTTGCGGTCATGGAGAGCACCATCACGGCAGAAGCGGATAACTGCGTCCTGCTGCTTCAATGGGGCCATGACCTTGCGGTCATGGAGAGAGGAACGACTGAGTCTAGCCCAATTCAGACACAGAAGGTCCAAAGTGTTGGGGCAAGCACCCAAATCGCTGATGCAATGCGTCACCACGGCAAAGCATAGCACGTTGCATCCCGCTCCCACAGCCAATGGAGTCCGAAAACCTGCGAGCGGTCCCCTCTACGGCGGGTCATCACCGGACCGCTCGCAGCCCGATTTCGTTCTTTTGTTCACCTGCGAGCCACACCCGTGCCATCAACCGAAGTAAGCCTTCGGTTGATGGCATGACTGGATTTGATGCTGGCAGATCTGCGTTCCCTTGCCGGAAGGCCAGTGCACGGCGATTTCGGAGCGTATGGTCCAGACGACAATGCGCCGGGGCATGCCTTGATACGGCCGAATATCCGATCAATGAGGAATTAGGACTGGCGAGAGTGGAATATCACGATGACCAACGGAGGAGTAAGGCCCACCGACCTGCGTGGTTTCCTTGCAGGTGGCAAATGTTCCCAGGCGCAGCAAACTGGCAACCATACTGCCGAACCATCCTTCAGGGGCAGGTCAAACCACCACGACTTCCCGACTCCTCGGCAACACTTGGCGACCAAGGGCCTCCATTGCGTTTGCACGATGCCCATCGACGGGACCCAGATCGACGACGAGCACCTGATCTTCCTTGAAGTTGATGATCTCCGACAGTGCCTCCTCCAACAGAACCTTCTCCTTCGCTGAAAGTTCGCACAGGAACACCGAGAACTGTAGTGAGTCGCCGAACCCCTTCATCTTTCGGTGAGTTTGGCGCAGGCGTTTGGGGTCACGCACGTCGTAGGCCACAACATACCGGTTGCGCATGGGTCACCTCGTGCGAAACGCGGGATATGTCTTCAGTTCGCCCAGGAGGTGGCGTCCCAGCAATCGGGCCTGCATCTCCAATACACGCTTGTAGCTGATGGAATAGCCAAACAGCGGATGGGTGATCGTCGAATCCATGCGACGCTCAAAGGCTCGGATCACGGTTCTGCGTCCCTCGGTGGTGAGAGACACCGCCTCGTTCCTCTGAAGAAAGTCCCTCTCCTTCAACTCTCCGTTGTTGAACACCCCAAGGGCCACGGAATCGGCGACGATGGGACGAAACTCCTCCGCCAAGTCGAGTGCCAAGGCCGGACGCCCGTACTTGGGCTGGTGGTAAAACCCGAGGTGCGGGTCAAAGCCCACCGACATGGATGACACCATGATCTGGCGCATCAACATGGAGTACAGGAATGACAACACGGCATTCACCGGGTCCTTGGGGGGACGGCGGTTTCGGGTCCGAAAGTCGAAGGCGGCAGGTCCTGACCTCAGCAGATCGCCAAAGTGGGCGAAGTAGACCCGGGCTGCCGCCCCTTCGATGCCCAGTAGCGTTTGCAGGGAATCCGCTGCCTCGACCGACTGGGCCAGCCGGTCGAGTTCGTTCAGGGCGGCCGCAGGTGCGTCGGGATGATTGCGCCGCAACAGGACGCGGCAGTTGCGGATCTTGGCGGTTACCATCTCTTGGGCGATGGCAAGGGACAAGGTTCTGTCTGCAGCGGCGCGGAACTGAGCCATCCGCAGTTCCACGTTCTTGTGTGTCATGCCCACAGTTGTGCCCTTCAGCCAACCCCCGTATGTGAAGTGGCAGATGGGAATGCCCCGGTCCAACAACTCGCGTGTTGCCTGTGCCGTGACCTGGGCGTTGCCGAATATGGATAAACTGGAGACGTCCAACAGTCTGGCGGTGGCGATGGTTTCGCCCTTTTGGCGGACCGTGAGCGTGTCTCCGGACTTGCCCACCACCGCACCTTGGGTGATCACGTACATCGGCAACGCGTCATCCCGCACGGTGACCATGCGCCGCACATCGTCGGGTTTGACGATATGCCGACCACCTCTGAGAAACGTTACTTCGTCAGGCAGGCAGATGCCCACCAGTGAGCACCGGGGACACTTCGGACTGTCCTCGAGCGGAGCTGGAATCCCGCCCCGGTCTGCCATGACGCGGGTTTCATGGAGAAGGGACCGGGTTCTGGTTACCAGTTCATCGTCGAATGCCACGGTGACGCGGCGCTTGGAACCGACGAAGTAGATCACACCCTCGTCACAGCGATACCCATGGGCACGCAGCAACAGGCCCTGCAGGCACAACTGCACGCGTTCAGGTTCGTATACGTTGCCGGGAATGTTGGGTACGGTACCGCGCTTGTAGTCGACGGGTGTGACGGTGTGCCCATCCGCTTCGACCAGGTCGATGCGGGCGATGGCTCCCAGGTCATCGTCGGAGAGAAGGACCGAACGGGCATGGAGAGTTTCGGGCTCGTCGTCACTTGTTGAATCAGGATCGGGCAGACTGCCGGAATCGCGATCAACCCGTCTGTGCTGCAGGCGGCCGTCCAAGGTGTCGGCACTGTGAACGAACTCGCCCTGCACCCATTCCATGTAGCACAGTCTGGGGCAGTACGCGTACTCGTTCAGCATTCTTGCCGGCACGAGTTCCTGGAACTCGGAGGGTGGGGTGGTCACGGTGGACATGGGGAGAGAGCTCATTCTCGAATGGTGTGCGAAGAAGTGTCGGAATGCTTGGGGCTGATCACGCCCGGAGGTAGTGGCCCCTCATGGCGAGGAACATCGGCAAAGCCTCACGGAAGGAGGCCTTTCAGGATGTGTTCGGGCCGGTTTTGAAGAACTACCGGCATCGTTGACAGCTCCAATGTTCCTGATGAGATGATTCACTGGCTGACTGCAGCGGCCACAACCTGCGGTTCACGGGAGGGATCGGGGAAACGGAGTGCAGCCTGCACGCGGAATTCAACAAACAAACAGGCCGAGGCCGTAGTGGCACCCGTGCCCCAGCGCAATGGGCCCGGTCACCGGTTCCTCGAATTCCAACATGAACTTGCAGGCCCGCCCGCCGGATGAGCCCCTTTGTCGCTTGCGCAGGAACTCGGAAGGCAATCGGCTACTAGAGATCCCCGTCTTGAGTGGCGCAAGCCTTGGATCCTCCGGACTGGTGACTTCCGCAGCCTGGAGTAGTTGGGGGCCTTCGGGCCACCGCTGGCCCGCCTCTCTCAACATCTGTTCCTCGGGTCCGTCCACAATGCGTCTGCGTCCGAGTTCGTCCTTTGGCCCTCGGTACTTGACGTGGCGCGTCAGGACATATGGGGTCAGCGAGTGCCAGTGTCTCGATTCTCCGAACAACCAAGGGCATACCGAGCCAAAGTCCGCGGCTTCGCCATGTCCCAGGACTTCAAGCCGGATCGGATGTTTGCCGCTGCCGGGGTTAAGCGATCGGACTCCTTCGACCGCCCGGAGTTCCGGGGCGTTGAAGCCGATCGGCGTCCAGATGGTGAGATGGTCCAGCAGCCCATCCCCGTCTTCATCGATTGGCATGTAGAAGGCATGTCGATGTCCTTGCAGGGGTTTGCCGGAGGCATCTTTCCCTGAAAGCGTGGGTGTGGACCTGCCTCCGTTTTGCCTCCCATACTGCGCCATGACGCTGCGGCGGGCCAAGTCGCCCCATCGCAAGGTTTCGGTGACCTCCGGCAGCATGGGTCCGGTTAGAGCAAAACGGACCACGGTAATCACCGGATCGAGCCCTGTACTGGCATGGCCAATGTTCTGCCCGGTCCCGAGGCATTCGGAAGCACGGGCGTAGATCATCCATTCCGCGCCTTCCGGGCAATCCGTGGTATCGGCATGCTCGATTCGTCCGCCAAGCAGGTCGGCAATCCTGAGCGGCGGCCTGACTGTGAGGGTCGGCACCAGATCCCAGGAACCCGTCGGCAACGAACCTGTCTTGACTGGGACCGCGTTGAAATCGGATGGAGGCTCGGACTGGAGCTCTACCTGCACTTCCGAAGCTGGGCCCAACTGCGTCCAATGGGGCAGCATGCGCTGGAATGCCTCTCTCAGGTTGCTGCTCAGGTCTGTGTCCGGCCAGCAAATGATCATCGATCCTTGGACGCGGAGGGAAACACGTTCGTTGACGTGTTGGTCTTCAGGGTTCGATGGGTTTCCGTCAGGCAGAGAAGACGAACAGGGCTCCGGTGTCGCGTGGGGCAGTCGGAAGCAGGGAGGTGTCCGAGCCAAGGCCTCCAGAGTGGCAGCGAAGGCCTCAGGCGATACGGCGGGCAGGCTGCAATGCCATGCTTCTGAAAGGGCTTTGAGCAAGGTCCATGGGGAGGGCGGCCATTCGAGCACCGCGTCCCGTCCGTTGCGCCCTCGTTGCACAGCGGTGTACTGGCCTGATGGGAATGTCAGTCTGATGGTGATCATGACTCAAACCTGGCGACCTGATCGTCTGGCAGCCGGACAGACTGGCAATGCCAATGAGACCGGGTAGGAACCTCTCCTCGGTCGGGCTTTGCTTACGGCACTACCGAGTAGTTCGTGCCTGGGGTAGTCAGTGAGGAGGGCGTGCGCAGTCCGCGGTGAGACGGGCAGACACGATAATCGAACCGGGTTGATACAACGGGGCCGCCACGGCAACGTGGCGGAAGGAAGGCATCGGAGACAGCGTTGATCTCCCTGATCGATCCAATGCTTCAACTGAGCCGGTTCGTTGAGAACGGCAATCATGCAATTTACAGGTTCATTGGCTCCATGAGGGTTTGGGAGTATAACATATGCTACACTTGCACGCTGCAACGGCATTTTACTGAATGGTGGTTACCTACCAATGACCAAACTGACTTACGAACATCTCCGTGACGCAGTCGCCGGTGGCGCGGTGGCGTTGCGTTCATCCCTGAATCTGCAGCCGGCCGGCGGCAAGGGCGACAAGATCTTTCCGCCATCGTACGACAGCAACGCTGAACACAAGTATGCCGTAGAGAAGCGGCGAGTTGAGGGCTCTGCCGAAGTCGCAGACACCGTCCTGCTGGACTCGGTGGCGTCGCAGGCCAATCGGGCGGAACAGGCTCTGCTGGAGGGCTGGGAGCGGGGTGAGTTGAAGTTCCCAGTTCCCTATGTGGACTTTGCCGACGCGGACGGCCTTACGGACTATGAGCGGCTGACCGTCCTTGAGGCCCCGCATCGCCTCGCGGATGCAATCTTCCGGGACAGTCTGCTGGACGGTACGCTGTTCCGCCTTTCGCCTGTGGGGCAGGCAATCACCGAGGCGACCCCGCGCAACGCCACGGCCCTGTTTCGCTACTCTCCCACCGCCCTCCTCTTCGGTCAATGGGATTCCACGGGCCCGAAAGGAGGACGAGGCTCCAAGTTTCAAAGGGCCTACGTGTCCGAGATCGTGGGCTTGGATGTTTCGGTCGGTGTGAAGGTGGGTAGCAGGATCGATCCCCTGCTGGTTGAAAGGGTTGCCGATGAGGACAAGGTCTTCAACCATCGCGATCCCCGAGAGGTCTGGACGACTGACCCTGAGGAAGCGGAAACGAATAAGGGCAAACCCGTGTTGGCATCGAGACACGGTACGAGTGGAGCCCCGGGACAACCCTCGAAGATCAACCATGGCAACATCGTGCCTTCCATCGATGCACAGGCTGGCGGAGTGACCATCTCCCAGGCCCGGCAGACCACGGTGATTTCCTTCGCAGCCCTGCGGCGGTTGCGTTTTCGGGGATTCGATCGTGATGCTGAGGCAGCTGCCCGTACCGCCGTGGCGGCGCTGGGTGTCGCTGCCATCGCCTACCAGTACGAATTGGACTTCGACCTAAGGTCACGCTGCCTTCTGTTGCCTGAACATGCGCCCCGCCTCGAACTGCTGCACCGGGACGGATCAGCTGCCGAGGAAGTGGCATTGGACTGTGATGCGGCGGCAGAAATCCTCGCGGCAGCCGCGGCCGGTGCCGATGCGGCTGGGATGGGTTGGGGGACCGCCGAGATACGAATGGTGCCGGCACCCAAGCTGATCGAACTTCTGCGGCGCAGCCGGAAGGCCGCCGCGTCCCCTGCCGCGGAGTGAACGATGACGTCCCTGTCCAAGTTCGGAATCGAAGTGAATTTCCTGACCGGCCGGTACGTCGCCACCGCGTACAACAACCGCCGAGCGGGAGAGTGGCCGCCCCATCCCGCCAGATTGTTCTCGGCGATGGTGGATGCCTGGGCGGATCGGGACGAGCGCGAACCGTACGAGAGTCGGCTCCTGGAATGGCTTGAGGAACAGGGCCCGCCCGCGATCGCCGCGAGCGGAGCCGAGCACCGCCGAGTGGTTTCCCACTTTGTGCCCGTCAACGATGCGACTGTTGTCGGCACCGCCTTGCAGGAGAGGAGATACCGTCAGATCCAGCAGTTGGAGAGTGAGCTTGGCCAGACCATAGCCTCGAGTGGCGAGCAGTCGAGAAAGGCACAGAGCATACGAACCAGGCTCATGAAGTCTCGGAACGTTGAGAGCCAGGTGACAAAGGCGGGAACGACCAATCCAAGCACCGCTTTGGCTATGTTTCCGGAGCAACGTGTGCGGCAGGAACGGTTTTTCCCTTCCGTGTCCCCGGTCGTTCCCAAGGTCACCTATCTCTGGGATGCGGTGCTCTCCGACGAGATGCGGAAGGCGCTGGATGATCTGCTTGCACGCGTTACCCGACTGGGCCATTCCTCCAGTCTTGTGGCCTGCCGGCTGGCTGATTATCTGCCCGAAGCCACTTTGCTTCCCGGTTCAGCGAACGGTACGAACCTCCGCACTGTGCAACCGGGTCAGTTCAAGGAACTGGAGCGGCTGTTTGAACGACATGGAGGCAATGGGCCTCGTTCCTTGCCCTTTACTGTGACGAGCTATGGCCTGGGCGATGACTCCCCTAAAGAGCCGGTTCAGTTCCAAAGGCCCAATACCGCGGGAGAATGGCTCGTCTTCGAACTGGAGCACGGATCACGCTGGTTGCCAGTGACGCGAGCCCCGGAGTTGGCTTCAGCGATGAGGGATGCGGTGATCCAACATGCAGTCACACCTATCCCCGTCGAGATCAGCGGAATCGGATCGGATGGCAAGCCGGTGGATGTGCCGCATTTGGCCTTCCTGTCACTGCCGTTTGTAGGTCCCCGACACGCGGACGGGCGTGTAATGGGTGTGGCTCTGTCGATACCGGATGGAGTGTCCGAGGCAGGCCGACAGGTGATATACCGCGCGGTGGGAACTTGGGAGAGAGATTCAGCAGACCGTCGCCCGACACTTCGGTTGGCCGACGGGAGTGTGAAGGTCCGTCTGACGCGGCTGCTGGCAACCGCCGAGGCTCGGACACTACAGTCCCAAGTCTGGAGTCGCGAGGCATTGCGGTGGGTTTCAGTGTCGCCGATCGCATTGCCAAAGCATCCCGGTCGACTTTCGGAAGGCACCGCGGCGGCACGGGCTAAGGCGTGGCAGTCCGCTGAAGAGGCGGTGGTTGTTTCCTGTGAACATGTCGGTTTGCCGGCACCGGTGAGCATTCATCTGTCTCTGAGCCCCTTGATCCGGGGTGCCAGGCACGTCAGAGACTGTCCTCCCTTTCAGCGCAAGGGCAAACAGGGGGAGGTGGTCAGACGTCAATTGGTACATGCCGCTTTGACATTCGATGAGCCAATCCGCGGACCTCTGATGTTGGGGGCCGGTCGCTTCGCGGGCTTGGGACTGATGCGTCCAATTTCGGAACCCGAGAGGCCGACGGAAGGTGAGAGCCATGAATAGAGACTTGACGGCAGCAGACTTCCCCGCCTTCTTCGAGGAAATCCACGGCTATCCACCGTTTCCTTGGCAGCATCGGTTAACACGGTTGGTCCTTGAACGCAAGACCTGGCCACCTGTAATCGCCCTCCCAACGGGCACCGGCAAGACGGCGGTCCTGGACACGGCTGTCTTCTGCCTCGCTGTCGATCCCGTGTCGTTCCCCCGTCGGACGGTCTTTGTGATCGATCGGCGGATTGTGGTTGACCAAGTGTGCGAACGGGCCAGATGCATCCGTGATCGCGTCGCGGGTGCTGATTCGGGTGTTCTGGGGGCAGTCAAGGCGCGGCTCGCCGGTTTGAGCGATGGAGAACCATTGGAAGTGGCGGCACTGAGAGGTGGAATCCCATTGGACAACCAGTGGGCGCGTCAACCTGATCGGCCGTGGGTTGTGGTATCGACAGTGGATCAGTTCGGTTCGCGCCTGTTGTTTCGTGGTTACGGCGTCCGGCCGCGTATGCAACCCATTCATGCCGGCTTGGCAGGGAATGACTGTCTGGTGATTCTGGACGAGGTACATCTCAGCGCCCCCTTCGCGGAAACACTCCAGGAGGTTGACAGACAGACAAGATCGGACCTGTCCGGCCAACTTCCACGGCGTTTTCAGGTGGTGCAAATGTCGGCTACAGTCGATGAAAGCATGGAGCGATTCACCTTGGAGGCGGAAGATACGTCTTGTGAGGAGTTGCGTCGCCGAGTGGAAGCTCGAAAAGAGGCAACGTTGGTGGACGTCCCGAACGTGCGCGGGGTCCCAAAGAGCGTTCTGCGGATCATGAACTCAATTAATAAGAGTCATGCTGCATCGAACGGTCATACCGTAGGAATTGTGGTTAACCGTGTGGGCACCGCCCGCGACGTGCATAGAACCCTGTGTGAAGCAGGCTTTGAGGCACATTTGATCACCGGGCGCATGCGACCACTGGATCGGCTCGCGGTGCTGGACACAACCGGCCCCTTGCTGAAGCCCGACAGGGAAGTGGGACGCAACGGGATTACACCGGTGGTCGCCACCCAGGCCATTGAAGTCGGCGCTGACTTTAGCTTTGACTCGCTCATTACCGAATGCGCGCCAATCGACAGCCTGCGCCAGCGTTTCGGCAGGCTTGATCGGCGCGGTATTTTCCAGGAACGCACGGGTACTCCCGCACAGGCTTGGATCCTGGGTGTCAAGACTTCCATGAACTCCAAGAAACCGGATCCGGTGTACGGTGATGCGGTCAAGGCCACTTGGACGCGCCTGTTAGGTCGCGTAGAGGGTGAAATCATTGAACTGACCGACATAGTTTGGCGAGAAAGCACCAGTGAAGAGACACGCGCCCCTCGTGATCAAGCCCCATTGTTGCTGAAGTCCCACTTGGATGTCTGGTGTCAGACCAATCCCCAGCCGCCCATTCAACCGGAGTTGACGTCGTTTCTTCACGGCATGGAAGAGGATAGTCCAGCCGATGTCTCGCTGGTCTGGCGATGGGACAGGACAATCGACGCGATGCGCCTGGTACCGCCCCGTCAAGCCGAATACCTTCAGGTCCCCATTGGTGCCGTGCGTGCTTGGTTGTCGGGAACGGTAGCGACCGACTTCGCGGATGTTGATCGGGGAGACGAAACGGGATTCGACGGTGATGGAGACAAAGAGACCGGGTGTTTGCGGTGGGAAGGTTCCGACAAGGAACCGGTACCCATTAGGGTGAGAGACATTCGGCCCGGTGACATTCTGCTGGTGGATCCGGAGAGGGGGGGCATCCGATCCGGCACTTGGGATCCAGAGGCAGACGAACCGGTGGCTGATCTAGGGGACTATGCCCAGTTGGAGCACGGAAGGAAGGTCACATTGAGGCTCGATCAGCGCCTTCTCTACTTCGAAGATCCTCCGTTACCCGACTTGGATGAAGTAGACATCGAACCGATCGAGGAGCGCATCCGGGATTGGTTGGAGCAGATGCAGTACAGCGAGTCCGAAACAGAGGGTTGGCAGGCACAAGCTGCCAAGAAACTGCTGTGCCAGGGATTTCGTCGAGATCCGGTTAACTCCGGGAAGTACTACATACTTAGCCAGATCCATAAAGGTCCCCGGCCTGCATCCTCAGGCAGACCTGTGGTGGACAGCGATGCCTGGGACGGGTCAGACTACATGCACTCCCTGATTGGCACGGGTATACCTCTGAGAGACCATCTCGCGGGTGTTGCGAGGCGAGCATCCCTATTTGCCGAAAGGCTGGGACTTCCGCAGGAACTGCAGGATGACATTTGTCTGGCAGGGAAGCTTCACGACATCGGCAAGGCGGACCCTCGATTTCAGTGGCAAATGGTGGGGGGCGATCCTGTGGCACTGGCGATGCTCGAGGAGGAGGAACCATTAGCCAAGTCGTTACCGGAAGCGAAACGGGTTCGGATCAACGGCCCACGCCACGAAATCACGAGTGTGGCCATGCTCGGGTCCGCACCGGGCCTACTAGCTGACGCGCACGACAGGGATCTGGTTCTTCATCTGATCAGCACTCACCATGGCTGGGGACGTCCCTTCCTGCCCGTTGTCCCGGACGAAGATCCGCAGGAACCGACATATAAATTCGAGGGACAGACTCTCCGATCGACTACGGATCTGGCTGGAAGTTCACTGGCGCTGGATATGACCGATCGCTTCTGGAAGCTGATTGAACGGTACGGGTACCACGGATTGGCCTGGTTGGAGGCGATCCTGAGATTGGCCGATCACAAGCAGAGCGAAATTGAAGCGGAGGAACAGTGAAGGGAACATTGTTGCCCGGGCTCGTGGGTACGAATCCATTGGGATTTCTGGCTGCCTTGGGTGTTCAGGTTGTACTCTTGGAGACTGGTCTCCAGTCCCGTCTCTGGTGGAAAACGGGAGTTTCGCCCGCCGCCGTGGTCAACGAGGATGTCACGCCCTGTGACATTGCTGCACGCGCCACAGGGGTGTTTGCAAGTTGGCTTGCCAGTCCAATCCTAAACCCTGCTGACCGCCTCGGTATTCCGCAGGCCAAAGCCGACACTCTCAAGCTCGACAGAGCTGAAATCCGGACTTATCTGGATCTTTCACGGCAGGTGACGGACGGTGCGCAGTTGAGTGCAGCTTTGGTTGCGGAGGGGAGTCTGGACAATAAGGGAGCGGCCAAACCGACGGATCTGTACTTCACCGCTGGTCAGCAGGCATTTTTGGCGATGGCACGCGAAATCTTCGAAGGAGCCACGGTTGAAGATGTCCTAGAGGGTCTGGATGGTCCCTGGAGCTATGGAAGCCGGTTGCCATCGCTGATGTGGGATGTCGTTGACGATCGGGATTATGCTCTGTCCGCCGGGAATCCGTCGAAGGATAAGAAACTGACCAATCCGGGGCCCGAGGGACTGGCGTTGCTGGGCTTGAGTCGGTACCCCGCATTTGCAGGCCGCTTTGCTGGACGCGCGCGAACACTGACGCAGGGTTGTTCGGGGATTTGGACGCGTGCCCGTTTTACTTGGCCTCTGTGGCACAAACCGGCCTCCGGCCGTGCGGTCAAATCGTTGTTGGCTCACGCGAGCGGATCGCCTGATGCATCTGGTGCCACCGAGAGGGAACGCTGGTACACGGCATGGGGTGTTGCCTCGGTCCATGCGTCGTCCATTCGGCGATCTTCCCAGGGAGGATACGGTACCTTCGGACCGGCGGAGACGGTATGGCAGGCATCCGCATACCAATAAATCGTTCGCGTCGCCCAGTGCCCGTGTCCCAAGGTGTTGTCGACAGATGTTTGGATAGTCGATAGGGGTCTTGCCGTATTCGATTGCCGATTGTTCAAGGGCAGCGTCAGGCGATGTGTTTGCCAACGTGCTCAGTCTCGGACCAATGCTGGCAAGTCTGGGTCAAAGAGCGACATGGTGGCTCGAAGGGCAGCTTTGGTCAGTTCTGAAGCGTCGGAGAACGAACACGGGTCGATCGTCCTCAACAGTTGCATGCCTGAACCTGTAACGAGAAGATGCTAATGCCGCCGAAACGCGCCGTAGTCTACATTGATGGATTCAACCTCTTCCACGGCCTCAAGGACAAGGGATGGAAGCGATACTATTGGTTGGATCCATGCATGTTGGCTTGCAATCTGCTCCCTGCCAACCCGGCGATGCTCCTGGACCAGGTTCACTATTTCACGGCACCTGTGCTTCAAGGACGGGGCAAGGATGCTGCCCGGCGGCAACAGATCTATCTGGATGCTCTGGCAACACTGCCGCAACTGACCATTCACCACGGAAAGTGGGTCAACAAAACCATCCAGTGTCGGCAGTGCGGTGCAGCTTGGAAAAGTCCTGAAGAGAAGATGAGCGATGTCAATATCGCGGTCCAGCTGGTTGTGGATGCTTACGAAAACAGCTTCGATACAGCTTTTCTGGTTTCCGCGGACAGTGACTTGACAGGACCGATCCAAACTGTCCGCGAGCGATTCCCCGACAAGGAAGTGCGTGTGGCCTTCCCTCCCAAACGGCGCTCCTGGGACTTGGCCAACACTGCTCATGTCCAATTTCCAATTGGAGAGAAGAAATTTCGGTCCAGTCAGTTGCCGACTCAAGTAACCAACGCGCATGGGCATGTGCTGCAGAGGCCTGTCACTTGGCACTGAAGGGACGATCGCAACTGTCTGGACTGCAAGAAAACGCCCCGTCAACCGACGGGGCGTCAGGTCGGCAATGCTATCGCCGACGGGGTTACCACATGGTACCACACGGCACACCACTGGTTCTTGTTGGGAGTTACTGGATTCCGAACAGCTGGCAGTCTGAGTTTGCACACGGGCCGGGACCGGGTGCGTCTCGACTTTCGACGGGCTGCCATCACTCGACCTGCCCTGTTTGAGCTGCATGCCCGATCGGAATGATGTCTGGGTCCTTGCTCTCCAGAGCCCGCCGCATCGGGGCCTCGAACTGGGATTCTGTACAATCGATTTGCCGGCAAGGGACGGGTCGGAGCCTGTCAGGCACCGTTGCAACAGACTAATTTCACAGCATGCTTGGTGTACTCAAACGACGCTGGACGGCGCGGTCCAAGGGATCGGATGCCGAATTTCCGCTGGTCATCGGATATGAATCGGAAGCGGAACTGGACCTCGCCTATCCGTTCCAAGCCTACTTCTTCCTGGACAACGTCAGACACGCGGCGAACCGGGCTGTGGCGGGCGCGGACCCGACTGCGGCTGCCAAGCCGGAGAAGCCGGAAGGACGCGCGCAGGCCGAAACCATCCGCGTCGGGATCAACCTGTCGGCGCGGCCGGCCTCCCAGTCATCCAAACTCCTGATCCACCTGTTGGATCGCATTGTGGACGATGAGCCTTCGGCCTTCCGATACACCTACCGAGGCATTGCCAGACTGTACCTGGGACAGAGGCGAAAGGCCTTCAGGGACTTCGCCAGGGCTTCGAAGTGCGACCCGGGCTATGCGCCGGTCCACGTGGTCCGTGGACTGGCGCACCTTTGGCTGTCCGCTGTGTACGCCCCTTACATGGATCTGGAACGGGCCATGAAGTTGGACCCGCGTTGGCCTCGCACCGAGATCATAGTCCCCGTCGGCTCTCATCATGGGAAAGCCGAGGACGCGGCCGTGAAGCAGTTTGCCCGGGCGCTTGAACTGGATCCCGGATACGCACCGGCTCTGGTGGCTCTGGCAAGTTGCATGATTGGAGACGAGGAATACTTCCTGGCCGACGGATTGCTGGACCGGGCGCTTGAGCACAAACCCGCCTATGTCGATGCCCACTACCAAAGGGCACGTGCCGCCATGTTCACGGGCAGTTACAAGACGGCCCGGAAAGCGGTGGACCGTGCCGTCGAACTCGATCCAGACGGTATCGATGCCCACCTCCTCAAATCCAACATCTTGTTTCTTGACGACAGGCGCGCCGAGGCCTTGCAGGGCCTGAACCCCCTTGTGGAACGGTTCCCGGACTTCCCGCTCAATGTCAAGGTCCGACACCATCGGGGCTTGGTTAGGCAGGTGTGCCGCGAACTGGACAAGGCCGAAGAGGATTTCAGCTACCTGATTGCGGAGCAGCCGCACGACGTGACGGCTTACATGCAACGAGGGATGGTGCGGCTGCTGATGGACAGGTACGACGAGGCAATGGCCGACTTCGACGCGGTCATTGACTTCAAGCTCGGTGATGCCAGCCCGTATCTCGCCAAGGGACGGATTCAGACCGACCGGCAGCTCTATGCGGAGGCCTTGGAGAATCTCAACAAGGCGATGCTGATGGCCCCCACCAACATGCATGTCCTGCGCGCGCGTGCCGCGGTCCACGTCGGACTTGGCAACTTCGACCAGGCGCATTCCGACTTGGGCAAGGTGCTGGCGCAAATACCGGACAACCTTGACGCAAAGGCGCTCCGCGGGGGACTTTGGGTCAAGCAGGGAGAATACGAGCAGGCGATGCCCGAGCTTGAGTTTGTGTTGTCCCACAACCCCGCCGACTGCCAGGCAATCTGCTATCTGGCTGTGGCTCACGCGCACACGGGACGCACGAATGCCGCGCGCAAGGGTTTTGTCCGGGCATTCAAAAAGGCCGAGCAACAAGGGGACCAGGTGGCCATGCGGTTGGTACGGGAACACTACCCGGAGATTGACCGGAAACCGCGGGGATCGCGTTGAAGGGGTTGACAGTCAATCCCTCCGTGGCGTCAACCGACCGCCGCTTCTCGCCGTACCGCATCCCTCGTGCATTGGGCCAGGCGACCTCGCATGCGTACCGCGGCATGGCAGGGGATCGGTCGCCTGAAACCGCGCCACCGCGTCAACCCGGTACCGGCCTCCAGTCCACGAGTTGATACGGTCCGCCCGTCTTCGATGGGGACCGGACACGCCTGAACCAGGAACTGCGACTTCCGGAAGTGGCTTTCCTGCCGCAAACCAGGTGTGAATGGATGTCAACGGCACTTCCCGGGCATCTTGGCCTGGGTACAACCAGGCAATTATCCCGCCCCGCGGGGCGTAAAGTCCCAATCGTCCGGGTCGGAGGGCAATTGGCTCAGATGCACGATGTCTTCGCTGGTGGGCCATCGGTCCGGCGGTTCCGTTTCCAGCTGCAGCAGTACCCGGTCCCGCATGGTCGGGGATGTGAGCAGCATGTCCGCAAGCTGCCGCAGCATGACCTGCCGTTCTTCGATTACGCCTTCCCGCCGACCCTCCTGGCGACCTTCTCGATAACGGTCCAGTGAACTTGGCTCCAGGTGCTCCAGAGGCCACCCAGGGGTGCATCTTCCACCCAGCGCGCATACCGGACATCCCGCGGTGCTTGGTCCATGTGCTGCTCCATGTGCTGCAGTGTGGCTGCGGCCAGCTGGCCGCACAGTGTCTGCACCTCCTCTGCCATGTACCGAGGCTCCACGCTCAACTCTGCTGGTACTTGGCTCGACTTTGTACAAAGTCGAGCCAAGGGAAGCCGAAGCTGTGTTCGATCGTCGCTTGGGTCAGGCAAAGGGCTTGACCATAACCGTCATCCTTGTCTGGGGATGCACGAACAGGTTCAGCCTTTCCCTTGTGTTGGCCCAGCCTGTCGGCCAACACGAAGCAGGAGCCAAACAGCCGGAAAGTGTCGCAGGCCCTGCACTCTGCCGATCCCGCCTTCCTGCATGTTTCCCGGCGGATCGGGTTCGCCGGCAGTGCTGTTCCCGATGCGGAGGCGATCCCTTGGCTGGCCTGCGTGGGGACACGTCAAGGGATGTTGTGCGACGACCGGCCCATGGGCCGATTTCCGTATGATGTTTGGATAAACCGAGTTCCTTGTTGCTCGCGGGCCCGGTTCATGCCGCCGGTGACCCTGTGATCGGTTGTGCTGAACAGCCCCGCCGATTGCGGGCGCAACGAATCGTCACTGTCCTTGCCAACACCCCCCAGCTCTCATGAATGGGACATCTCAATCTCAACCCCATCCGGATGACGGGCTTGTCCTGGAAGTCAGGCACGAGCCTGTATCGGAACTTGATCTCGACAATCCGCTCCAAGCCAACCGGTTTTTCTCACTGCTGGCCGACACAATGGCCGCTGCCGGTTTGGACCCGGAGGCTTCGCCGAAGGCGTCAGGGGATTCAACGGGTGAACTCTACACAGATTCGTTCACGGTCCGGGCGGTTGCGTCGGATCCCCGGCCCAACGCCCCCAAGGGATTCCCGTTGCAGGTGCTTGAGAACATCGTAGCCGAGGAACCGTCTGCCTTCAGATTCACCTACAGGGGGGCCGCCAGGTGGTGCCTCGGCCAGCGAGAGGAAGCCTTCAACGATCTCGACAAGGCGGTCGAGCTGGACCCCGACTATGTTCCCGCCTATGTGATCAGGGGCATCGCGTGGATGAACATGGATGGGCCGTACGTCCCCTATGAGGATCTGGAACTGGCCACCAAGGCCGACCCGCGCTGGCCGCGCAGCGAAATCGTGGCCCGGATTGGTCACCGTATAGCCGAAGCGGATGCCAGCGAGGATTTCAGCGCGGCGCTCGCACTGGATCCCGACTACGTACCGGCCATCGTGGCCTTGTCACGGTGTCTGATCAACGCCGAGCTGTACAGGCCTGCCAGGAAGCAGTTGGGCCGGGCGCTCGCACTCAAGCCCGGCTATCGGGAGGGCTATGTCCAAAGGGCTCGCGCGTTCATGTTCACGGGCAGGTATCCCCAGGCCTTGGCGGACTTGGAGCGTGCCGCGGAAATCGACCCTGGTTCAACCATCATTCCCCGACTCCGGTCGAATGTCTTGTTTCTGGCCGACAGGCACGAAGGCGCCCTGCAAGTCATGGACGGCGCTGTGGAGCGGTGGCGGCATGACATCGACCTGAGGTACCACCGGGGTTTGATCCGCCAACTGTGCCGGCGGTTCGACTCGGCGGAGCAGGACTTCAGCCACGTGATCAAAATACAAAGCATGCCGTACATGGCATTGATGCAGAGAGGTGCCTTGAGAAGCCTGATGGGCAGGCACACGGACGCAATCACCGATTACGAGGCAGCCCTCAATTTCCAGCCGGATGATGTTGCAGCCCGCTTTTGTATGGGAAGAGCCAAGTTGACCCTGCAGCGGTACCCGGAGGCCTTGGCGGATTTTCACAAAGCACTTGAATATGCTCCCACATCGATACACACATTGCTGGCGCGTGCCGCAGTCCACATGAAGATGTGCGACTTCGAAAAGGCGCATTCCGATGTGGCCGCTGCCCTGGCATTGGATCCGGACTACATCGATGCCTACATGCTCAGGGGATGCCTCCGAATTGAACAGGCGGAGTACAGAACGGGGATTTCCGACCTCAAGTTCGTGTTGTCCAAAAACCCCGCCGACAGCATGGCCCTGTACTACATGGCGTTGGCGGAAGCGCACAAAGGCCGCAAGAAGGTTGCGCGCAAGGGTGCGGCACGGGCGTTCCGCTTGGCTGAACAGCAGGGGAACTGGGATGTCATGCAGTGGGTGCAGGAGCACTTTCCCGAAATGGAGTTGGGGCCGCGTCGTCCGCGTTGACAGGTTCGACGATTGCCCAAGGCGGGAAGCGGTTGCCGCTTGGTCACGGTTGTGCTTGAGGTTGGCCGACGGAGCCTTAATGGTTGCGCAGTTCAGTCCGAGTCGCAGGTCGGGTGACCAGCCAACAAAGGTTCCTGCTCGGCCCCCGGGGTCAATGCTCGTTGTGAATGGGCAGGGGCTGTTTGTCGCCTCCTGATACCGGATCGGACATGCATGCCGTTCCCAACGATGTGAAGAGTGGCCGTGCCATGCAAGGCAGGAGCCGAAAGGCTCCTGCATCCATCAAAATGGGTTTGAGGAATTCGCCGGGTTGACGGGAGGACCCTTCCCGCGGCCCTGAACCCCCACCCGGCCGGCTATTCGTCGGTGTCCTGCTCGCCCTCTTCCTCCTCGACTTCCCTGTCCGTGCGCCTGCGCTCGAAGCGCATGACCTGGAAGTGTTCCCAGTAGGTGCGGGTCCCGTCCTCGTTTTCCTCCCCCCAGCGGTCCATCCAGCGGCGCATGGCCTGCTGTTCCCGTTCCGCAAACTGGGACTTGTGGCAGAACACCGCCTTGATCTTGGTTTCCGCCACCGCCGACACGTCGATGCGGGTGTTGGGATCGCTGAAGCGGGTGATGTAGAGCTGGGAAATCTTGTGCGGCAGGAAACCCTCGTCCAGCATCTCCGGGAAGAACATGCGGTTGTCCGAGGCCGGGAAGATGGCCTCGAACGCGACCAGGCCGGCATTGCGGTGGTCCGGGTGGTTGATGTAGCCGGTGCCGGAGGTGTAGGCCGTGGGATCCTGGCAGATCACAATCTCCGGCCGCAGGCTGCGGATGATGCGCACAACCCGTTCGCGCAACTCGCGCGTCGGCTGCAGAAACCCGTCCTCCTCGCCCATGAAGATCACGTTCTTGAGGCCGCAGGTCTCGGCCGCGGCGCGCTGTTCCTTCTGGCGCATGAGCACCAGTTCCTCATGGGTGATCTCCGGGTTGTGGTTGCCCTTGTCCCCGTTGGTCAGGATCATGTAGTGGACATCGATCCCGGCCTGGGCCATCAGCGTGGCGGTGCCGCCGCACGAGATGTCCGGGTCGTCCGGATGCGCCATGATGACCAGGCAGGTCTTGACGCCCTCCCAGTCAACCGACTGCCATTCCTTTTCCTGTTCAGCCATATCCTGCTTCCTCGGGTCAAAAAAAAGCCCGTCCGCACGCCATCCGTGCCGACGGGCTCAGCGACGCGGCCACCGTGCCGCCGGCACGGCGCCGCGCAGGGGATCGATCACATGTCGAGCGCGGCGTAGCCGGGCCCTTCGGTGAAGTACATCTCGTTCAGCTCGGTGCAGTACTGCTGGTCCTCGGGCAGATCCTCCTCGGGCAGGATGGCGTCCACCGGGCACTCGGGCACGCAGGCACCGCAGTCGATGCAGGTCTCGGGGTCGATGTAGAACCAGGGCCACTCGTCTTCGGGTTCCCCGGGGATGATGCACTCCACCGGGCAGACCTCGACGCAGGCACCGTCGCGAATGCACTCATCAAAGATTACGTGGGTCATCTGACTAACTCCAATTGCCCCCGGTTTGAAGACTTCCACCGCCTGCACCAACGGGACAGGTGCCGGGTTGACCCCCTGCCTGCAGGACCGTTCGCAGTATACACAAAAAACCGCCGTCCCATAGCTCTCCGGACCGGACAGGTAGACTAGACTATTGGTCGTCGTTCGCAACCCCTGTCCGTCGGGTGCCGTCTTGGCTCGGACCCGGTTGTCACAGGATCGGCATGCGACCCCGAATCTCAACCTTTGCCTGTCCCCAGGGAGGCGTCAGCAGTGGCACAGAACCAGGCCAAGTGGCGCGCCGTGCTCGTGGGCTGCGGCGGCATCAGCCGCGCGTGGCTGAATGCCTTGCAGGGTCGTACCGACGTCGAAATCGTGGGCATGGTCGACCTCGTGCCCGAACTGGCCGAGGCCCGGCGGCAGGAGTTCGCCCTCGGCGACGTGCCCGTGGGCACCGATCAGGTCCGCATGATCAAGGACACCGGCGCCCAGGTCGTCTTCGACTGCACCGTGCCCGCGGCCCATCCGACCGTGACCCTGACCGCCCTGAAGCTGGGCTGCCATGTCCTGGGCGAAAAGCCGCTGGCGCCGACGATGGCGGAGGCGCAGCGCATGGCGGCGGCCGCTGCCGAACACGACCGCACCTACGCGGTCATCCAGAACCGGCGCTACATGAACTCGATCATCCAGTACCGCGACATGGTGCAGGCACCGGCCCTGGGCAAGCTCTCCACGGTCGCGGCCACCTTCTTCCTGGGCCCCCGCTTCGGGGGCTTCCGGGCCGAAATGGACCATGTCCTGCTCATCGACATGGCCATCCACTCCTTCGACCAGGCGCGCTTCATCACCGGCAAGGATCCCGTCTCCGTCTATTGCCACGAATGGAACCCGGCCGGATCCTGGTACCAACACGGCGCCGCGGCCTTCTGCATCTTCGAAATGACGGACGACGTGGTGTTCAGCTACAACGGCAGCTGGTGCGCCGAAGGGATGAACAACTCCTGGAACTGCGACTGGCGGTCCATCGGCACCGGCGGCAGCGTGCTCTGGGACGGCGAGGAGGATATTCGCGGCGAACTCGTGACCGGCACGGAAGGCTTTTTCCGCGCGGTGGAGCCGATGGCGGTGCCGCCGTCGCCGGAACTGCAATACACGGTGCACGGCGGGGTCATCAACGAGTTCCTCACCTGCCTTGCGGCCGGCACCAAGCCGCAGACCGTCTGCACGGACAACATTCGCAGCCTGGCCATGATGCTGGGTGCCGTGGAAAGCGCCGAGACCGGTCGCCAGGCGGACATCTCCTGGTAGGGAGACACATTGGGAGCAGGACACCTGACATGCTTGAGATACCACTGGCCGGCACGCCGGCGCTGACGCCGGGAAGGACTCCCAACTCCTTCCACATCATGCTCAAGCCGAGCGGTGCGATCTGCAACCTGGACTGCACCTACTGCTACTTCCTGTCCAAGGAGGAGCTCTATCCCGGTTCGGACTTCCGCATGCCGCTGGACCTGCTGGAGGAGTACACCCGGCAGTACATCGAGGCCCAGAAGGTTCCGGAGGTCACCTTTGCCTGGCAGGGCGGCGAGCCGACCCTGATGGGACTCGACTGGTTCCGGGAGGCTGCGGCCCTGCAGCAGAAGTACAAACGTCCAGGCATGCGCATCCAGAATGCCCTGCAGACCAACGGCACACTCTTGGACGACGAATGGTGCGAGTTCTTCGCCGCCAACGACTTCCTGGTGGGCCTCAGCATGGACGGGCCGCCGGAACTGCACGACAAGTACCGCGTTGACAAGGGGGGAGCCCGCACCCCCCCGCCGGGGGCGCCCAGGAAGGCCGGGCCCGCCGAACCTGCACGACAAGCCCCGCGTAGAAAGGGGGGGACCCCCCCCCCCCGCCCGGGTGATGGGGGCCGCCCGCCTGTTCCGGGAGTACGGTGTCGAGTTCAACATCCTGTGCACCGTGCATGCCGGCAACGATCATCATCCGCTGGAGGTGTACCGCTACCTGAGGGACGAGGTTGGAACGAATTTCATGCAGTTCATTCCGATTGTGGAGCGGGACAACGAGACCGGCTACCAGGAAGGCAACCGGGTCACGGACCGCAGCGTCACCGATCGACAGTACGGCGACTTCCTGATCGCCATCTTCGAGGAATGGGTGCGCCGCGATGTGGGCCGGGTGTTCGTCCAAATCTTCGACGTGGCCCTGGCCGCCTGGACCGGCAACCGGCCCGGCCTCTGCATCTTCGAGGAAAGCTGCGGCACGGCACTGGCCATGGAGCACAACGGTGATCTCTACTCCTGCGACCACTATGTGGAGCCGGACTACCTGCTGGGCAACATGGCGCAGCACTCGCTTCTGGAGATGGTCGGTTCGGAAACCCAGAACCAGTTCGGCAATGCCAAGCGCGACACCCTGCCGCAGTACTGCCTGGACTGCGAGGTGCGCTTCGTCTGCAACGGCGGCTGCCCCAAGAACCGCTTCATCGAGACCCCGGACGGCGAGGAGGGCCTCAACTACCTCTGTGCCGGCTACCGGGCCTTCTTCAACCATGTTCGGGAACCGATGGAGGCGATGGCCCGCCTGCTGGCCGCCCGTCGGGCCCCGGCCGAAATCATGAACCTCTACCGGCAGCGCGATCAGGCCAGCCTGGCTCAACCGCAGGCCCGCGTCAACCGCAATGCGCCGTGTCCGTGCGGCAGCGGGCGCAAGTACAAGGCCTGCTGCGGCCGTCGCCGGCAGGCGATGCGGTCCGTGTCCGGTCAAGGCTGACCGGCCGCCGGCCTATGCCTGCCAGTCCGGATTGGGTGTCGGGATTCGGGCCGCGACGCTTTCACGCCAGGTCTTGAGGCGTTGGTGCAGCACCTGGGTGCGTTCCGGCTCCGCCTTCGCCAGGTTGTGGTCTTCCCCGACGTCCTCCGCCAAGTTGTACAGCTCCAGCCGGCCATCCTCGTAGAACTCAATCAGCTTCCAGTCCCCGCTGCGGATCGAAGAGCCGGGCGTGCCTCCCTGATTGCCGTAGTGGGGGTAGTGCCAGAAGAGGGCATCCCGCTCCAGTGCAGCCCCTTCGAACAGGACCGGCGACAGGTCCTCGCCGTCGATGAGCAGGCGGTCCGGCACGGGAATCCCGGCCTGGGCCAGCCAGGTGGGGAACAGGTCGATGCTGCAGACGGGCTCCGCGGTGCGGTTGCCGGCGGGAATGCGGCCCGGCCAGGCGGCAATCATCGGGACGCGCGTGCCGCCTTCGTACATCCACCCCTTGCCTTCGGCGTAGGGGCTGTTGCAGGTGGGCGAGCTCTCCGAGGTGGACAGCCCCCCGTTGTCTGAGGTGAACACCACCAGGGTGTCGTCCGCGATGCCTTCCTCCTCCAACGTGTCCAGCAGTCGGCCCACGTTCTCGTCCATGCTCTCCACCATCGCCGCGTAGACGGGATCGGACTGCAGGATGCGGCGCGTGACGCGCAGGTGCCGCTTGTGTTCCATGGGGAAGAACTCCCCCTCCACCAACGCGGTCTGCCGGTCGAGGCCCCGTTCGCGGACCCTTGCCTCCCACTTGGCCACCCGGTCGGCCGGGGCCTCGATGGGGGTGTGCACCAGATAGAAGCACATGTTCAGGAAGAAGGGGTTGTCGCCCCGGTTGCGGATCAGGTTGATCGCCTCGTCCGTCAGGACTTCCGGCAGGTACCGGCCGGGCGGACCGGGTGGCAGATTGGGAATGTCGAAGGGGCTGAAGTAGCCGCCGCGTCCCGGTGCGCCCAGATAGCCGCCGCCGATGTTGACGTCGAAGCCGTGTTGTTCCGGGTAGGTCTCCTCGAAACCCAGATGCCACTTGCCGACATGCCAGGTGCTGTAGCCGCGGCTCCTCAGCAGTGAGGCGGAGGTAACCTCGGTCCGCGGCAGTTCCCGGATGTAGGGCACATCCACCAGCTTGCCGCGCACGGGCTGAATGCGCCCCCCGAAGTCGATCCAGTCGGTCAGGCCGATGCGGGCCGGATAGCGGCCCGTCAACAGGCTGCCGCGGGTCGGTGAGCAGACCGGGCAGCTGGCGTAGGCATCGGTGAAAACGAGGCCCCGTTCCGCCAGCCGATCCAGATTGGGGGTCGCGTAGAAACTGCTCCCGAAGGAGGCCAGGTCCACGGCCCCCAGGTCGTCGATCAGGATGAAAAGGATGTTGGGTGGTTGTCCGTGCATGCCGGCCATTCTGCCAAATCGAACCCCTGCGCCGGCTGCTGTGGGGAAGATCGGCGACGCGGGCCCGGAGAATCAATCAAACGAGCATGCGGGTCTCCCGTGCGGCCGCGGACCGCCGGCTGCACGGGAGGGTTGGGGTTGCCGGCACCTGTCCGGGCGGCTTACTGCAAGTCCGCGCACAGAAGACTGACTTCGGCGATGGTTTGCACGATCACGGAGTGGGCGGTCTCGTCAACCTGGTTGGCATTCTCGGCGGTCATGAATCCGGATCCGTCGTCACCGGAGGTGAAGTCAATGTGGATTTCGTTGGGCGGCAATTCCCCTCCCTCCGGATCGAACCGGTAGTGGGCTCCACCGCCGGCTGCACAGGGCTCCGCGTGGACATGCGAGATGTAGTCGGTGTTCGGGAGCAGGTTGGACAGCCTCAGGGTGACGGTGGTGCCGTGGTCGTGCACGGCCATTTGCGCTGTGCCGGTAGTGGAGTTGTAGTCCGCCGAGGCCGTCTCCATGAGCACGAACTCGGCTTCCCAGAGGTCGGCTCCTTCGACGGCATCGGCCGGCGTGGCATTGACATCGCCCACATGAACGTCGGATTCGTGCGTGTGTGCCTCGTCCCCTTGGTGGCTGTGGTCGTGGCCCGCGTGGCTTTCGAATTCGAACCTGGATGCAAGAGCACATCCCGCCAGCAGGCCCATCAGTCCGGCGGCGAGGACCACGAACCGCAACCATCGAGTGAAGTGAAATCGAGTCATTCGGAATCCTCCCTGTTTATGGATGTCTGCAGGCCGGGATGCATGGATCAGACGCAATCCGGGTGTGCCCGGACAACCTGATGATCGTCTTGCAGAGTCCGCGATGGCAGCAGGCCCCGGTCTCGGAATATGGCCGCTTGTCTCCTCACACCTGACATCATTCTATCTGCGTTTGCTTTCCAGGTTGAGTACGAAGTTTGCAGTGGTCGGGACCGGCAGCGCGCGGCAGCTTCTGATTCCCGGACGAGTCCGGCTTCAGCCGGAACCAGGCCTAGTGGTCCGCGCGCGTGAACTCAGTCATGGCGGTCCTCGTTGTTGCGTAACCAGTGGCCCGGATCCGGTCGCCGATGTAGACGGCATGGACGGGATTGGCTCGATCTCTTGGCGGGTCCGTTCTGTGCCAACCGGTGGCCCAAGGTCTCGAGAGCGGTCGCGGACTGCCACGATTTGCCCTCTCCGTGCAACTTTGCGGTTGCCCTCTGCAACCCCGTTTTTGCCACAGACTCTTGATTTTGCAGTGTTATGATGCAGCGTCCATCAAACACGAGGGGGAAACATGGCAATCGAGGAGGTTGAGAAGGCATTTGCTGCCATCATCCAGAATAGACTGGACGCGAAGTTTCACGGTGAGCTTGTGTTCGAGCCGATTCGCGTTGAGGCTGATTTGGACTTGGATGGTGACCTCTACTTGCATTCGTACATCGTATTTGACGGAGATCGGGAAAAACTTGACCCTTCGTGGACGGCAACTCTGCCTCGTTTTCTGTGGCCCCATGCCGAAAAGCTGGGATATCCCGGCTTTCCCATCCAATCGTTTGTCAGTAAGTCCGAATGGCCCAGCCTCGAGAAGAAAATTGCATGTGGGCCCCGGATCTTATTCTGATTGCCCGAAAACTGGTTACGGGTGTGGTTGGCAGCGGCAAGGGACGTCCTCGCGAAGCCGAGTTGCGCCGAGCTGTGAGTACTGCATACTATGCCCTGTTTCACACGCTAGCCCGTTCGGGTGCCGATTTGCTGGTGGGTAGGACCAAGAAGTTTCGCAGCCAGCTTGCCTGGCAACAGGCTTATCGAGCTCTGGACCATGAAGAGACCCGTAAGCGGTGCTTGAATACGCAGCGGATGGCTGGGTTCCCATCTGCGATCCAGGTCTTCGCGGATACATTTGTGGCTTTCCAGCAATTGCGTCATCTGGCCGACTATGATCCCTTGGCCAAGTTCTCCCGATCCATGGTCCTTCAGTGGGTGGACGAGGTTGACAATGCGATCTCGGGTTTCAACTCGGTTGAGCGTTCACATCGCAAGGCTTTTGCTGCATACGTACTTTTTAAGCGCAGGTCGGAAAGACCTTCACGACTTGACTAAGGATGGATCCCGCATTCAGGAAGCATCTCGGGCTTTGCTCAACAGGGATCTCCATTGTCGAGACAATGGAGATCCATTTCAATGGATCTCAACGAAGGCGACCAGGTTCCGGGTTCAAGCCCGGAGAGGAGACACTTGGCGACTCTACCTGGACGCATGGAGATTATATCACGAAGCGTTCGGAGAATGCCACTGGTCCTGAGCCGCAAGCGGCGGGAGCGGCAGGTTCCACTGCCTGCCTGACTTATGGTTGTCAGTAGGCCGAGATGCATGGAGCAAGCGCACTCAGGTGTGCCCGGATAGTCGGATGGCCGGCCTACAGGCTCGGCGGTGGCTGTAGGTTCTACACATGTGGCACAACCCACATTGGAATGCGATTGCCCTGCCCCTACAGCAAACCGGTCTGCTGTTTTGATGTATTCCGCTGATAATACAAGGGACGCGAAGCCTTGGTCAGTTTTCCTGCCGCCACCAACGGTTCAAGCCACTGTTCGACCTGAATTTGACTCACCTGCAGTGTCTCGGCGACGGCCTTCACCGTCAAGGCTTGACGTGCAAACAACCTCAAGAGCAAATCCTCTGCCTCGCACCTCAATTTACCGGCCCACGTGGTGGAGTCCGGCTTATGAAAAATGGGCGTATCGATGTTGGACATGTGTACATTTGGCAGTGGGGATTGGCTTGGGGATGGCCCGTTTGGCTTATCCCTGCCCTTGGTCACGGCGATAGGGGAACTTCCGGCTTCACGGGCACCAGATGTGACCTGATATAACACAGGCCTTGTGCTCTTTGTCAGTTTGCCCGCTTCAACCAGATGCTTCAGCCACGATTGCACCTGGTGCGGTCGAGCTTGCAGGCAATCAGCTATGGCCCGGGCCGACGCAGGTTCATACACCAGCAAACGCAACAGTAGATCTTCCACTCTGCCCTGTAACTCGTCAGCCCAGGGGGATCCTGCGGTATCAGGCTGGGTTGGCCCAGCCTGGCCTTGCGCTGCCCCATCACGGGGTTTGGGTGTGTGGATTGGAACTTTGCCTGAACTGTCTCGCCCGGCAGCGGAGTCCACAATAGTTCTGAAAGTTTCCACATCATGGGGTTCAGGCCAACTGCCGGCACCGAGATCGCGAAGCGCTGCCAAACCGGGAGAACTGGGCCCCGCTGTCCGCGTGTACACCGGTACACAGCGGAATTTCCGGATCTGCTCTCGGGCACCGCTCCACGTTCCCCCTTTGCCTACATCAGACTGCACCACCAAGGCGGCATCGGCCAAGGCGTAGATCAGTTTGTTGCGATCCATGGCCTGCCAAGCCTTGAATCCGGCTGCCGGATCGAAGGGAGAGCACAGCAGCAACTCGTGGTTCATGAGCGCATTCCTGTTGTCCCGCTGCATCACGGTCCTTGCCAGATCGTGGGCCAATACCCCTACGACCTTGCCGCCCGCCGCGGCCGCGCCCTGCATGCTGGCCTGGTCGATGCCCCTGGCCCCTCCGGACACAATCGTGCATCCGGCGGCGGCAGCCAACGCTCCCAGATCATGGGTGTACGCAAGTAGATCCGTGTCCACCTGGCGTGAGCCCACTACCGCCAGGCCCCCCTTGTTCAGAAGTGCTGGATTGCCACAAAAGTAGAGTAGGGAGGGTGACCGGTACCCCAATGACTTCTTGAGGCGTCGGGGATAAAGGGAATCGGCACGGCTGATGACCTGGATCGAAAGTCGCTGCCATTGTTCCAGGGCCAGTGACACCTGCATGCCCCTTGCCAACAGGCGGTCAAGCCGTTCCTGGTCGAAATCGCAGGCCAAGGCGTCCAGAAGTTCCGAAGCCTCGCTTCCCAGCAGATCACTGGGACGAGAGTCCAGCTGCTGGAGGGCTTGGACCAAGCGCGTGTATTCCTTCGGGGTGAGGAGGAGGCCTGCTTCGGTTCTGCCACCCGCCAACAGGGGCGCCACCAGCATCAAAATGGCTTGCGTGGTAAGGGATATGTCCACCATTGCGTTATCCCCCTGCATCAGCCAGTGTCATGGGCAAAACTTCCCCACTGCCTGCCTGGCGCAACAGCCAGGCAGCCATGGTGAGTGTCCAGCGTGAATCCACAATGTCGTCCACCAGCAGGACTGGCCCCACACGGACATTCTCCGGAACAACCTGCATTGTGTCAATCACATTGCGACACTGGTGCGCAGAATTGGCCATAGTCTTCTGGGGCGGATGATCCTGTGTTTTGAGCAGGGCCAACCCAAAGGGCAAACCTAGGGATACGGCTAGACGGCGGGCAAAGTCCGGAACCAGTTCAGGGTGTCGCCGAGATGGAATACAGGCAGCCCACTCGGGACAGGGCGAAGGTGCCCATTCCCATACTAGTTGAGCGCAGGCCTGCACAAGCTCGTCAGAGAACTGTCCTGCCTGATACTTGCCATGATCGACCAGGGGCCCCCAGCCGCCATCCCCCCAACGGCAAAGGGCTTTTCCCGGATTGGCGCGCGATGCTTCCCGTATGGTTCCCTTGAACAGGGGATGTCCCATTGAGGGAGGCCATTGCTTGCGGGGCTGTATGTCCACTCCCCCTTTGCGCAGAAACTGTTCCGCTTCCTGTGCCAGGCGAGGGTTCGCCTCGGTCCTGACAGATGGCAGTCCAGGTAGGGTGGCTGTCCGCGGGTCGCCATCGAGAGCGGCAATCAGGAATTCCATATGGCCACTGGACAACGACACGTATTCTTGCATTTGTTGTTGTTCCGCCCTGCGCAACTCCGTCAAACGCTCGATCCGCTGCCAGAAAGATTCGGAAAGCGGTGTAGGTGTCAACTGCCATTTGGATCCCTGCTTCAAGATGGGGGCCGGCGATTCAAGGGCCAGGAGCTTGGTCGTCTGCTGCAGGCGCTTGTTGTTCATATTGACCTCGCGGGCCAGTTCAGACATGGACAGCCCCTTCGGTTCCCTTTCCAGCGCCTCAATGACCTGGCGTACTTCATCCTGGGACGGGAAGGCGCTGTTGATGAAGAAATCCGTAATGTCCGTCTCCTCCCAGCCGCTGAGCAAAACGCCGTAGGCGGGGTTGCCATCACGTCCCGCGCGCCCCACTTGCTGGTAGTACGACACGACGGACCCGGGTGTCTGATAGTGGATTACGAATCCCAGATCGGGCTTGTCATAGCCCATCCCCAGGGCTACGGTGGCCACCAGGGCCTTTACCTGATTGGACAACAGCGCTTCTTCCAGGCACTGTCTCTCTGAATTGTCCATGTCGCCTGTATAGGCAGACACGTTCAGGTGTTGGCTGTTCAGCCATGCCGCCAGGCGATGGGCATCCCGTATGGTCAATGTGTAGACGATGCCGCTGCCCGGCATTTCAGGCAGTCGCTCCGCCAGCCATGCCATTCTCTGGGCAGGCTTGGGCATCGCAATCGTCTGCAACGTCAGGCTCGGACGACTCAGATCGCCATGCAGCACGCGCAGGCCGCATCCCAAGGTATTCTGCAAGTCCTCCATGACACGGCTGTTGGCTGTGGCTGTGGTAGCCAGAAGCCGCAGATTGGGCGGAAACAGCCGCACGAGGCGTTCAATACGGCGGTAGTCCGGACGAAAGTCATGTCCCCAATCCGAAATGCAATGCGCCTCATCCACCACCAGCAGCACGATGCGGCCGGCAATGGGCAGGAGGACCCGCTCCCGAAAGTCTTCATTGGCCAGACGTTCGGGCGAGATCAGCAGGATGTCCACGTCATCGCACATCATCCTGTGGACAACCTCATCCCATTCCTGCCTATTGCTTGAATTGATGGTCTCCGCCCGCACGTCCATGCGGTGGGCGGCTTCGAGCTGGTTGCGCATCAACGCCAGCAGAGGCGAAACCAGCAGGGTTGGCCCTGATCCTTGTTCACGCAGCAACTTTGCAGCTATGAAGTAGACATTGCTCTTGCCCCAACCCGTCTTCTGCACCAGCAGCAAAGGACCGTTGCCCTCGACTACATGCTGGATGGCTTTGTCCTGATCTTCATGAAATGTGGCACTGGCATTCTGGGTTCCCCTGCGCAACAATGCCAAGGCTAGGTTTGAGTTGAACTGCATGGCTGGACTCGGTTTTAGTGTGCTGTTTCCAATGATGTCATGTGTCTTCCTAAAATCAATTTTTTAATGTAGCTAACAGACAAAAATTCCCATGCAAGATGACATTATGACATCTTATCATGCCAATTGGTATCCAATCACCTTGCAAGTTCGCTGCTACATCGCCAAGTGTGCCGGCAGCATACCTGCGGATACCGTCGGTGCACAGCCATTGGGTATCGCTGACTTCCTCCAGGAAGGTCCTTCCTGGAGGATGGGAGCTGCGTCTGCACCGACCATGTGGCGCACCACATGCTCAATCTGAGGGAGGCGCCTTGCTTTGCCGGGAGGCCTCCGTCAAGGAGGTCTCGCCCCCAAGTGCAAGCAGGCCAGTTGGGACGGGAAGTGCCTGCTCAAGACTTGCCCAATAGGAATGCGATGGCTCTGGCATTGGCCGGCTGTTTCATTTGGACGATCACTGGGTGACAATAGGTGGCGTACGTTCCAGTGACACAGTCCAAGCCTTGCACCACGATCAACAGGCTCTTCATCCATGTCCATCAAGTCCGTCGCATCCCTGCTGGTCGCCTATCCGGAGCCCCACTACCGCAATATCGAACGCTATCTGACACTGGTGCGGATTGAGGCCTCCGGCGGTCAAACAGGATGGGGCGAGTGCATCACACAGTTCCCGGAGGCGACCCGGGCCACCAAGGCGCTCATCGACGGTGGCCTGTCGGAGCTTCTGATCGGCCAAGACCCGATGAACATTGAGGGTCTATGGCACACCATGCTGGATCGCTGTTTCTGGTACGGCAGCGAAGGCATTGCCGCGTTCGCCATCAGTGCCATCGACATGGCGTTGTGGGACCTCAAGGGGCACATCCTGGGGCAACCCGTGGCGTCCCTGTTGGGGGGCCGCGTGACGGACAAGGTGCCGGCCATGGCCTCGTTCATCCTCGACATGGACGATTTGGACTGGACCGTTGACGAGTTCGCCATGCACCGGCAGAGCGGATTCCGGATCCTCAAGGCCGGTTGGGGCATGACGCCCGACTCCCAGTTCGGGACGGACAGGGAACGCGACTTGCTGCTGGTGGACCGCATTCGGGCCGCGGTTGGCTTTGAAGTCGATGTCATTCTGGATGTGGCCGGCCACCGCCGCTTCTGGGACTTGCCCACGGCCATCCAGCGCTTCAACGACCTGGAACCCTATCGCCTGCGCTGGATTGAACAGCCGCTGCCCTCGCACGATCTGGCAGCCCATGCCAGGCTGAGAGGCGCGGTCACCACCCCGATCGGAACCGGTGAGGACGAGTGGAACCCGGAGAGCTACAAGCGGCTAATTGAATCGGGAGGGGTGGATGTTGTCCAACTGGATCCCGGACGGTGCCTGGGCATCACCGGCTGTCGGCAGGTTCTGAAGATGATTGAGGCTGCCAATCTGGATGCCAGCGCCCATACCTGGAGCAGCGCCCTCAACACCGCAGCCAGCCTCCATATGCTGGCCAACTCGCCCAACCATGTGGGCATGGACCTCAAGCCCCACCCTTCGCCAATGCAACACGAACTGGTGACCGATCCTTGGGTTCAGGTCGATGGTTATGTCCATCTCCGGGACGCACCGGGCCTGGGGGTTGCGGTGGACGAGGTGGTGGTGGCCAAGTATGCCTGGCGGTAGGCGCAGGCGCAGCGGGGCAGTGTTTCAACTGGCGCGGGAATCGGCGCAGTGGCGCGCACAGGGGGCCGGCAGGATGCGAGTCAATCACCAACACCACCTGCATCGGCCCCCTATGACCGCCAGTTCCACGCCTGAGCCGGTCAGTGCTTCGGCGCGTTGTTTGGCGTCGTCGTCCATCCTGCGGCAGGGCTGTGCAGTGCCTCGGCGGGAAGGAAGGCGGCTGCTGCGGTTCCCCCGTGCCGAATTCATGGCTGATGGATTATGGAGCTTCCTCCATTAGGTTGCCCGGGACCACCAGCATACCGCCTCGCAGCAACAACTGCCCTCCTTCCAACAGCCGGTCGACTCGCTCGCTCAACTTGTGGTCGATGTTCGACCCGGTGCGGCGCCAGCCGAACTGTCGGGCAGTCTCCCGTACAATGTCCGCTTTCTCGGCCCCGAATGTCTTGTCAACGACAAGCAACAGACCCTCATCGATCTCGGAAGGTGCGACGCGGTCAATGGTTCGGTCGGCATTGCGCCTCGGCTGGCACGGACGAGCATTGCCTGCGAGGCTTAGAAACTCATTGTCGGCCTCATCCCGACACACCGTGCCGTTGTCGACCATTTGCTTGACAACCTGCTTGATCCGTCTACGGATCGACTTCCCGGCACGAGAGGCGCCATAGACGGTCCGTATCCGATCAATTGCCGTGTCGATGTGGATGGGTTGTTCCACGGCTATGACATCCCGCACCAACATCAACAGATGGCGCCAAGGAACTGCACGCAAGTCCCCAGTGCGAGACTCGCAATTGAAATGGCGGTACTCATCGAAGACTTGGGAAGTGGCCAGCGACTCTTGCGAACCAATTGGGGCCGCCATCGCCATGTGCGTATTGGGTGGCGGTTCCTCCCACGCATCAATGTTGTCGTCAGGCATTCGCCGGGGCTCGGCCTGACCGGCACGCGCCCGTTCGAGTGCCTGCTCGATCGCGGCCATCTCGGTTTCGGGGTCGCGGATCCACGCTGTCGACCACACGCGGTGTATGCGCCACCCAAGTCCTTCGAGCACCTGCTGTCGCAACCAGTCACGGTCGCGGGCGGTAGGCGAGCTATGGTACGTTGCCCCGTCGCATTCAATGCCAAGGTCGAAGCGCTCGCCGTCCTCGGACCTGATCGCAAGGTCGATGCGGTAGCCTGAGACGCCGACCTGTGCATCAACGCGGTGGCCGTGCTTTCGCAAGGCTGCGAGTACGGCTTCCTCGAACGGGCTCTCCGGCTCGCCGGTGCCCGTAACTTCGGACTCGAAAGCACCCTCCGGGTTGCGTACGTATTCAAGGTAGCGACGCAGTTGGCGGGCACCCGGCTGCCTCGATGTGATGTCCTCGGCGCGCAACGAGTGGACGACCGTCATCGACTTGCGGGCCCGGGTCACGGCTACGTTGAGCCTGCGTTCGCCTCCGTCGCGGTTAATCGGACCGAAGCGGTTTGGAATGGCCCCCGCCGGGGTCGGCCCGTATCCAATGGAAAGAATCATGTGATCGCGCTCATCGCCTTGGACGTTCTCCAAGTTCTTGACAAAGAAGCGTTCAGGGAGATCGCCGCTGAACCGATGGTCCAAATGACGCTCGCCCAGGCGGCGCGCCTCAATGAGGCTTTCTATGAGGTCTGCCTGGGGACGTGAGAGCGCGACAACCCCAATGCTCTCACTGGCAGCCCGTGTCGCCATCAATTCGAACACGATGTCGGTGACACGCTCGGCCTCGTCCCGGTTGGTTCGCCGCCCGCCTGCATCGTAGGTCGCCTGCGGAAGGTATTCATCGTGTACGGCCTCGGCTGCAGGGTCGGGATTGGGGAAAGTGAGGAGTCGATTTTCGTAGAACGCACGGTTGGAGAAGCGGATGAGGCTCTCGCAACGACTCCTATAGTGCACCGAGAGGTATCGCTCGGCGAACCCGGACCCCACCTGCCCAACCATGACGTCGAGAATGCTCTCGCGGCCTTCGAAGGTATCCTCTTCCTCGGGGTCATCCCAGTCGTTGTCATTGCCGAGACCGCCTCGAAAGAAGGTGGTGGGTGGAAGTTGCAATCTGTCACCCACAACGATCACTTGGCGCGCCCGATCGATGGCAGGGAGTGCGTCCTCGGGCAATACTTGCGAGGCCTCGTCAAAGATCACAACGTCAAACCCGAGATGATCGCCTGCCGCCAGATATTGGCTGACGGCAAGCGGACTCATCAGAAAGCACGGCTTCAGCGTCTGCAACAGATTTGGGATGCGTGCGATGATCCGGCGTACGGGCATCTGCCGGCGACGCTTCGAGAGTTCGCCATACAGGGTGCCCAGTTGTCCTGATTGCAAAGTGGCATGCGGGTCCGGGTACCTTGCAAAGACACGTTCCCGCACGCGCTGACGCGCAGCGAAGGGATAACGCGTGTCGAGTTCCCGGAACTCGGCACGCACACCCTCATGGTCGGTCCTGTTGAACCCGTGCCACCCGGGCTCGGCACTGTAGAACTCCTCCAACCATGCGGAGTAGATGCGGCGCAGGACAATTCCCGGTACATTCTCTGCCTGTTCGGTCACCGAGCGGAGTGCTGTGGCTGATCCGGAGCCGAGCCGTTCGTCGAGCTCACGCACCGCATCGCGGTATTCGACCCACGCGCGGGCATCGCCGGCATGTTCGTGAAGATCGGTGCTCCACGTTTCCAAATCGACGAAGGGTGGTGCAGTCCACGATTTCCAACGCGTGGCAGCAACGTCGAACCGTTCATCAAGCGCACTGAGTACCTGCGTAAACTGGACGGCTTTGGCGCTCAGGGACTCGGCACGCTTGTCGTACTCCCCACTTGCTCGAGGGCTGGTGGCGTGATTGACCAGCGTCCTGCCGACCCCACCGTTTACCTCGTCGAGGAAGTCAGCCGTCCAATCGAGAGCGCCGGAGACGGCATCCCAGTCGGTCGCTTGTGGCTTGAAGAAGTCGCCAAAGTCCTCTGCAAGCGCAGGGGCGAGGCGCTTGTCCTCTTCGGTCACGGCCATGAGCCTGACGCCATCCTCAACATGCTGAACCAGTGCATCGAAGTCGGCCGGCACTGTGGCTTGGGAGGTGTACATCCCTGCTGTGGCCTCTTGCACTCGGCGTAGCAGACCGCGTGCATGCCGGGCGGCCTCTCCCGTCTTGGCGATCTCCAGGTTCGATGCCATCAGAGACTCATGTCCCATTGCGTGCGCTGCACGTCCGTACCAATTCCGGGCATCCTCAAATGGTCGGCGAGCCACTTCGAGCGCGTGTCGTCGGTCGCCCACGGACTCGGTGGCAAGCAGCTCTCGCAAGACAGTGGTGTCCCTGTCCCAGTCCACGAGGATGCCCCTCAGCGCAGCGAGGTCCTCAAGCACGCGCTCCCAATCCGTTTCCTGTCCCCTGAAGCGTGCACCCAGCCGCGCCCGCAGCTGTGCTTCCATCTTGTGCCATCGCTCCCGCAGCTGCTTCACTTCCACAGCCAACTCAACCGCGGCGAGCGCCTCTCCCAGCGAGAGCTTGCGGGGGATCCTGAGTTGTCCGTGGACTGTGCGCTGGTCGCGCCGGTATGCTCCCCGGAAACGGCGCAGGGAGTTCTGGTGGTCGGTGCGATAGCGAATCAGCATCTCCTGATCCACCAGCTCGACAAGTGCCTCGGAGAAACTTTCCGCAAGCCGCTCTTCAGCTCTTCCAAGCTGTTCAAGCAGTACGCGGACATTCCCCAACTCACGCTCCAATTCGTCAATTGCCGACACTGCCAGCCAGTGCTGCGGAACGGGTTCAAGGGCCAGGATGCGAGTCGCCAGAGCCGCCGCCTGACGGAGTTGGGCCAACGTGTGAAGCTGCGGTTCCGCAAGCAGTGCGGCGATGGCTTCGGCATCGGCCGTCAGCCGGTCGAGTGCTTCAGCGAATTCGCCGACCTGCTCCAACAGCTCTCTCGGGTTCCTGCCCAGAGCGGTTGACCAATCCGCCCCGGCCACACCCTTGATTGCCTCCTGTTCGTCTGACGAGAGCACGAGCGCGCTGGCCATGGTTCGATAATCCATGGGCGGAGGCGGGCCTCCAAACCAATCGGCCTGCGGCAGTTCCAGGCGGTGTCGCTTGCGCTGCTGCTTGGCCTGCGCTCGCGACAACTGCCGCAACCTCTTGACAGCCTCGTGTGTGAGCCATGCAGCAGGGACCGTCGGTGCCTGCGCGAGCAGTCGCAGCAGCCGTACCATTCCGTGCGTGCCGCCTTCTGAACCAATGGCGGAGATGCCGAGCCATTGGGAACACGCATCCGCCTCATCGCGCAATGTATCAATCGCTGTCTGCACGGCGCGCATGTCCGCACGGATCAGATCTGCGAGTTGCAATGATGGTTGCGCCGTGCGGAGCGATATCCAACGGCTGGAATCGTGGCTGCGGAATTCATCGGGGCGGCGGGCGATGCGCTCCGCAACACGCTCGACATCGCGAACCCAATTGAAGGTTAACCGGGATGCGGGAGGTGGATCAAACGCCTCGAACCGTGGCAAGTGACGCTGCTGTGCAAACAAGCCCTGCATTTCGTAGACGGACTTTCCCAACGGCTCGCGCCGTTTGTGCAGCCAACGCACGATGCGATTGAGGCGGTCGCGCCGATCGACCAACTCGTTGATGGATACGCTGTCGGCGAGTTGGTCGCGCTTGTCGTTGACGGCACTGCGCAACTGGCGGTACACCTCGCTCTTCCTGCCACGGTCGCTGTGCAAGTCCAGACAGAAGACACCTAGATTGCACTCCTCAAGCCTTCGCTTCACAACGTCGAGGGCGGCGGTCTTCTCACTGACAAAGAGAACGCGCTTCCCGTCGGCCAGGAGCGTGGCGATCAGGTTCGTAATCGTCTGGCTCTTGCCTGTGCCCGGTGGTCCGTGAATGACTAGATTCCTGCCCCGGCGGGCCTCGTCGATGGCACGCAACTGGCTGAAATCCGCCGGAAGCACGGTGTACTGGTCGCGCATATCCAGCAGATCGTCCAGGCGTCCCCCGGCAAGATCGGATTCACGAGGCGTTGCCGATGCCTCTACCGGAGCGGTCCCTTCCCCTTGGGTTTGGGCCCCGGCGAGTAGTCGCGTCAGTTCGCTTCGGACGCCTTGCTTCTGCATCCGCGTCAAGTCTTGGTACATGGCCAGCTTTGAGTAGGCGAACGTACCAACGACGATGCCGGAATCAACGGACCAGTCCGTGCGCTCACAGGTGCCCGCCCCTACTCTGCCGATATATGCCTCAATGGGTTCGTCCGCGTCGGGGTTGCTTCCAAACGCCGGGAGTTGGATCCCCAAATGCGCGAGTTGATGGTGTAGCGTGAGGTTGACAATCGGGTCGTCGTCGCCTCGAATCAGGCGGAACGGGTCGCGTGGGGACTCGCGTTCCAGTTTGCAGGGCATCAGCAAAAGCGGTGAGCGCGCCTGCTCGCCATCCGCATCAACCCAGTTGAGGAACCCTGTCCCGATGAAGAGAACATTGAGACCCTGTTCCTCCTCCCACTCGCGGGCCCTGCGCTGGAGATTACGTAGCCGCCGCTGCAGATCGGTAGGCTCGCAGTCCGTTGTTATGTCGCCGAGGTGGACAGTCGGGATGTCTGTGTGGTCGGGATCATCCTGGGGCGCGAATCCACGACGACGTGATGGGGCCGGCAGCGCGTATGGGAATTTAAGACCGCGCCGCGACTTGCGAAGCCGCTCGTCAAGCTGATTTGGCGGGATGTCGGTGATGCCAACAGCACTACGACCGGGCTTGAAGTAGAGCAAGTTGTTACGCCGGTCGAGTTGGAGAAGCCGCTTCGCCCACTCGCCGATCCGGTGTGTGGGCGCATCATCAAGGTGACCAATGCTCATGTAGTCAGGGCCCTGGCCTTCTGAATGGCTTGAATTAAGCACGTTGCCTTCTGTCCGCCAATTCACTTTGTCTTTCCCACGGTTGCATTCAGGGAATGTCCCTGAATTGCCCTGCCCGTCACCGAAGCATGGCCGAATTCCCGGTCAACCTGATGGGCAGTTTGACCCGCCCCTGCCATCGGGAGCGGCACCATCTTCATTGCAGTCATACGACCTTGTAGCCGAGTAGACGAAGTGGCCGCAAATTCCATGGTGACAGCTCCCGCATGTATCCGGTCGCGTGGGATGGACGATCGGCCCTCATCCATACTTACTCCCCATCCAGCCAGCACGTGACCTGAAGGGTCCTTCCGTGTTCCCGGCCCCTCGGCACCTCCTTTGGCTTCGGCCAAGTCACTTCCTTCGCCTCCGGTGTGCATGGGGCCAGCACGCAGTTCGGTCGCCTGGGCTCCGGTAGCTGCTCCAGCAGGGCGATCGGAGCGAGGTCACACTTGTACTCGCAGCCGTCCAGAACGTATCGCGCTGGCCGTGAGTCCTTTCCCAGGACGGTCAGCATCAAGTGGTCGGATTGATTTGAAGGAGTCATGGCTGTTCCATCTTATCCTGATGCCAAGGTTGTAGATGCCCATCGGCTTCTTGCGCAGGGCCGCCTTTCCGGACTCGGCCGCCGCCTGCAACGGATCGATGTGGATCATCGTCGGCGAACTGAGACCGCCACATCCACCTTCGGATCCGCGAACACGGATGCCGGCTCGGCAGGCGGGGAGGCCCCAAACGGCCGGTCACTTCTCCCGGTTGTGGAACTTGCGGATCGGCAATCGTGTACAGGTGCGCCTGCGGATGCGCGGGCAATGTTGGCGGCATGCACCCGGCCTATCCGACCAAGGTCGATCAGCGCGTACGTCATCGTAGATCTACTCCATGGTTGTTCGCTCGGGCTTGCCTGTTGGCCAGGCCCGTCCCGTATTGTGTCCGCGTACCTCAACCTCCCCCCATGGCCGTTGAACACGCTGTAACTCGTGCGCGGTGGACCGAACTCTCATCGCAGTCTTGAGACCGGCCGCTTTCAACGGTGTTCGATCTCGGCATTGCCCGCTCCCTTCGTACCGACTCTGGTGTCTGCTGGGGATGTATTACGCCCTGGACTTGATTCCTAATACTACAGTGGTAAATCACAAGGTGACAGCTTGTTGTCGTTGGTAGTGACAGTGCGGGGCCACCCACTGGTGGCAGCGACGCCAGTGCGACCAGGTCAGCACCGACTCGAGGTCCGCGACCACGGGTCGCAGCAGACGCCGCCACAGCCGCCGGACTTCCGGCACGGTCAGCCCCCGGCCCGGCCGCGGGCCTGTCGGAAAGCCGTCAGGCTGCCCGGTCCCGCAGCCTTTTTTGGGGGTCCGGCGGGGGCAGGCAGGCGGCCCGCACCACGCTGAGCAGGGCCAGGGCCCACAGGGCCAGGATCATGTGGCGGTCCCAGCCCCGGGCATTGCGCACCTCGTACTCGTCCAGGCCCACTTCCTGCTTGGCCATCTCAAAGGCCGACTCGATGCGCCCGCGGCTGCCGGCAATCCGGACCAGGGTGGGCACGTCGCAGGTTGGAGGTCCCCACACGAGATAGGCCTGCCACTTCTCCGGCTGCGCGCAGGCGCGCCGGAAGAGCAGGTAGTAGCCCTTGTCCGCGTCCGCCCCTTCGGCCAGCACCAGGCACTGCCAGTCGTACCCGCGTTCGCCCTTGCTGCCCGGTCCCGCACGGAGCCGCTGCCAGTCCGCCTCGGCCAGGGCCGTGAACACCTCCCCCACCCCATACGCGTACCGGCCCACCAGGAACGTTTCGTGGGCCGGCACCGCCAGCAGGTAGGCCTGGTCCTGCTCCTCCAGCCAGGACCGCAGCTGGCCCGAGTGGCCGTAAACCGTGTCGCCCACGACCCAGGCCAGCGAGGCGCCGGCCGCCTGCGCCCGGGCCAGCAGCCGTTGGGCCAGCTGCGGCTTGGTGGCAAAGGGCGTGTCCGGGGCCAGGCCGACGCTCTGCAGCCGGTCCGGCTCGTGGGTCCACCCCTCGGGCAGATGGAGTTCCGCGTCCAGCAGCGTGTAGCCCCGCGCGCCGGCGTAGGCCAGGAAGACCCCGACCTGGCAGTTCCCGCCCCGCCGTGCCGCTGTACTGCCGCGCCACCCCGGCCGAATGGGTGCCCTTCTTCAGGAACCCGGTCTCGTCGATGATCCCCACGGCCTGGGCATCCCCCAGGTGATCCTGCACGTAGCCGTACAGGGCGGTGCGGGCCGCCGCCACCGACCAGCGCGCCCGGTTCAACAGGTACTGGATGCCGTAGGGGTCGACATCGCCGTTGACTTCCGCCAGTTGCCAGCCGTTCTTGCGCTCCGCCCCGCCGGCAGGCCGTCCAGATAGGCCAGGGGCCCCCGCCCGGCGCCCCGTGTTAAACGGGTAGTGGATGCCGTAGGGGTCGACATCGCCGTTGCCTCCCGCCAGTGCCCAGCCGTTCTTGCGCTCCGCCCCGCCGGCAGGCCGTCCAGATAGGCCAGGGCCCGCCGCTGCGTGGGGGCCGGTCCCAGACGGTCGGCGACCTCCGCCCGATGGGCCGGCCAGGAGGCGATCGTGGCCGGGTCCACGGGGTTGGGGGCCGGGACCGGAGGCGCGGCGGGGACGGTGGACATGGGACGACTCCAGGGTGGGGCGGATGTCCGACCATCATACCATATATTTACCACTGTAGTATTAGAGTTCAATTGCCACACAACCGATCCGGGATGCCCCATTGAAAAAGCGACCGACACGGACGGCGCGACTCGCGCTCCCTTGTCGGTGCATGATAGATTGGTTGTTGTGGCAAACGCTGTCCGTTGCCACAAGGGGGCACCTTCATGACGAGTCGCTGGATTTTGATCGCAACGGTCCTGTGCGTGATGGCAGGACTGTTTCCCGCGTCCGCCAACGCCGATGCGCCCGCATCAACACAGCCAATCGCCGGCGGCGTGGATTGTGTTCATGCCCGCTGGTACAAGGTGGCATCGCACACGAATGACGACTGGAATGGATTCTCCACTAACCCGCCCATTGCCAATCCCCTGCACCCGGAGCCGGGAATGCCGCAGGCCATCGGTTTCGATAGCTGGCAGGCCGTGTACGCGGACATCCTGTCGCCCAACGGCCGCATCACCGACATTGGCCTGTGGTACGAAAGCACGCCCAACAACAATCCAACCACGACCTACTTCGACGACCACCCTGCCGCTCTTGTGCCCATCGGTCAGCCGTCGGCGGCCAGTCAGAACGAGTGGATGTACTTCACGTGGGACATGCTCAAACAGCGCGTCGTCCACAACAAGGCCTATGTGCGCTTCCAGCCGGCTCACGACTACCCCGTGATGCTACTGGATTACGGTATCGACTCGCCCTGGGACATCACCTTCGCCCTGTGGATCAAGATCTGACCTTGACTCGCCGCCGATGTTGTGCATACTGTTTTTAGCGGGCCGAACGCCGCAGGTTACCAGGAGCCGCCATACATGGCTACCCACGTCCTGTTGCGAATCACTTGCCCGCTCTTGTTCAGACAACGAGGTACGAGCCGACTGTAGAGGGTTATCTTGCGGGTTGCAGGTTCGACTCCTGCCAGGCTAGGGCCTGTTCACACTACGCGCAGGGTTTCCACGATGAGGGCGAACTGGATGAAGGCCCAGTACATGCGGTCCAGCTTGTCAAAGCGGGTGTAGACCCGCCGGAACCCCTTGAGGCGCCGGAAC
>MKWU01001279.1_pt1 | contig 44676 bp, 42 predicted proteins | sample 809101 | NCBI WGS metagenome assembly MKWU01 (sample SAMN05860141, study PRJNA318959) | sponge metagenome | host: Aplysina aerophoba | place: Slovenia: Piran, Adriatic Sea, Gulf of Piran | collected 2013-05-07 | reverse complement strand
CTATCGAAGCTCGGGAGGTTACTACGTGCCGCCAGGTTATGAACTGGTCAGCACGCGCCAGCTCGACGATTTGCGCGCAGCGAGCCGGCTGAATACAACGCCGATGGTTACCGATCCAGCAAGGGCTACCGAAGTACAGCGCCGCGAAGAGGAAGTGTGGCAACGGCGGGTAGAGCCTCGGGTGCGCAGTGCGCCTACGCCTACGCCGCGGTCCTCGGTTAGCTCGCCGCCGAGTGCGCCGACGCCAAAAGCGTCCGCAACGACGACGTCGGCACCAGCCTCCAAATCGTCTGCGACAAAGAAGTCGGCCAAGCCCAAGAAGCGTCGGCGCTAGCGTTTATCTGAGTACGCAGAAAGAAGCGGAGGTCCTTTAGTGGCCTCCGCTTCTTTTATGCCTAAACGGCGGTGTCTGCATTATTGGCCGATTTAGGCCCGGTTATCCTGCCCTTTCAATCTCCTTGACACTTGAGTCTAAAATTACGTAATTTTTCAAAAAAATAATACGTATAAATGCAGTCTAATAGGAGGCTAAGATGGCCGTTAAAAAGCTGACCCTGAGCGCACCGGAGGAAGTTATCGCCGAGACCAAGCGGATCGCAGCGAAAAAGAAAACCAGCGTTTCGGCACTTTTCGTCCGGCTTTTTCGAACGATTGACCAAGAATGCGATCCTAAAGACACCTTAGGCCCGATTGCGCTCAGTGCATCCGGAATCGTGAAGTTGCCAACGGATCGCACGGAGAGCGGGTTGCTCGAAAACGCGCTTGCTGAAAAGTACGGGGTACGGTAGTGATCGCGCTGGTGGACACCAATGTTCTGCTGGATGTTCTCACGCGCCGTGAACCCCACTATCGAGCTTCTGCACGCGTTTGGACACTGGCCGAGCGCGGGGACATTACGGCGTTTATTTCAGCCATTAGCTTCAACAACATTTACTACATTGTGCGAAAAGCCGAAAGCAAAACAAAGGCCGAAAAGGTATTGAAACTGTTGCGGGATACCTTCGATTCCGTGGCTCCTGATGCCAAAATCATCAATCAGGCTATCGACTCAACCTGCGATGATTTCGAGGATGCCATTCAGTTCCATTCTGCCATTCGAGTTGGAGCCCATATTCTGATCACGCGCAATCCAAACGACTTTCCACAGCTAGGAGTGAGCATTGCGACGCCTGAGGAGTTTCTGAAGATATGGGCAGACCGACTCAACGAATGCCCATAGCGCACCCAACGCCGATTCTCAGACCTCGCCTCTTGACTAGGGTAGTACCAGCGGAGAGCCACAAAAGGCCCTCCGCTTTTTTTTGTTTAGTCGCCGCCTAGATCGAAGTGGCGGGTCTGCGGCTTGGGTGGTGGGGCGATGCGGAAGAGGAAACGTTGCAGTGGGCGGGCAAGGGCCATGAGCAGTTGACGCTCTCCTTGTTTGTTGCCGCCGAGGAGCTGTAGTTGCACCGGTTGGTAATTGCGCTGCATGCCCCCCTGCTGCCAGACTTGGTTGGTATTGAAGTTAATCAGGCTGACCTTGAGATCTATCGTCAGATCTATGCCGGGATTGGGCGACATGCCGTAGGGTGTGGGCGACATGGGCATCATCCGCGCCTGCAAGTGCCTCAGTTCGACGAAGACTAAGGCGTCGAGCTCGAGCTCCTTCCTGAGAACGGCCTGTACCGAGTCTTGGTGGACGCTTGTCGAGTCGAGTCGAATATCCTTGAGCTGGTAGGTGATTTCGTCTTGGTTCATTACTTCGGTTTTGGGCATGTTGCCGAGGCTCCGAACCACGGCGTTGGACAGACGCGCCATGACCTTCTCGATGTCCAGTTCCCGAAAGGGTTCGATGTTGGTCGCGCAAACGACGCCGATGTGATCGACGTCCGCGAGAAAGGGGCGCAAGACCGGGTCGGGTTGCGACGGAGCGCGGAATTCCACGCGCGTGAAAGCAGCGCGGCCGCCGCAGCCCGCTAGGCCAATGAGCAGTGCAAGGGCAGTAGCGCGGATCAAAAGCTCCGTCCAAAGCTGAAGTGGAACTTGAAGTCCGAGAAGTTGCCTTGTAGGTCCATCTGCCTAGCGAATTCAAAGTTCATCGGCAATAAGAAGTACACTAAGAGGCCGAAGCCGACGCTGGCTTGTACCTGCCGTGGGGAGGACGTGACTGCGGTGTGTGGGTTGTGGAAGGGCCACAGGTCGATTTCATCGCCCTTGTCCCAAGCCATGCCCACATCCACAAACAGGCTGCCGTCAACTGCCGGAATTAGAAAAGTGCCGGGCCAGCCAAAGAGGATGCCGCGCACAAAGGGGACGCGCAACTCGGCATTGGTCAACAGGACCCGGCTGCCGGTGAAGGCCGAGAACTGATAGCCGCGCAGCGGGCCGGTATTGAGGTTGAAGCCCGTGTAAAAAGGCAAGTACCAAGTCGGCCCTCCTAGGTTGTATTCGAGGGCGTCGCGTCCCAAAGACCCCACGCTATAGGCTCTCAAGCCCAGCACCGACCAACGCCCCAACCGCAAGTAGTGGCGATAGTCGAATTCGAGGTGCGAGAAAGAGCGCGTGGACGAGCCAAGGTTGAGCGTGCGCCCTACCGAAAGGAAGTAGCGCTTGCCAGCGGTGGCGCCCAAAAGACCGTAGGTAATGGAGTCGTGGACGTACGCGGTCTTGAACAAATGAGTACTGGTAGCGGTAGAATCGGCTTCGTAGAAGGGATGGATCTGTTCTTCTTGCTCGCCGACATAGGTATAGCTCAGGTCGAGGCGGCGATAGAGGTCGAGCGGATAGCTGGCGTTGGCCAAGGCACCGCGCTGTTGGAGGCGGCTAATGCCCCGAGTCGGGGGACGACCTGGGACGAGGAAGTTGCGGGCGTTGATAAAGTACTGGTTCCAATTAAAAATGGATACGCGATACGTGGGTCGCTTGCCGTAGTAGTTGTAGCTGGCGGCAAAGTTGAAGTCATTGCTGATGTCCTGCGCGGCCACGTAATCCGTGGCCAAGATCAGCGAGTGATTGCCCAAAAGGTCGCTCATGCTTAGCTGGGCAACCGACGATAAGAACCCATCGAAATAGCCCATCTGCACGGAGATGCCGTCGAATTCGAGTTTGGGGGTGTAGCGGCGCCGTCGCAGTTCCAATTCGTCGTCGCCGTCGTCGGCAGCGGCATCGAGTTGGACGGCGGCTTGCGGCTCTTGAGATTCGGTGGGCGACAACAAGCCGCTGGCTCCGGCTAGCAGCACGGCGTCGTCTGGGAGATCTGGGTCCTTCGGGGTCGAGACCTCCCCTAGGCTTGGGGTCCCGCCTTGGTCGGAGAGCACAGCGTCGCCTTCTACCGCGGGCCGCACCGAGGGCATCTCTACGGCTAGGGCCTCGGTGGCTGGTGGTTCTGCTTCAGTTAGCGGCTCTGCTTCGTCTGGTGGTGCTACTCGGACTTGCGGCGCTACTTTGTCCACGCGCGCTAGTAACTGTGCGTCTTTGCGCTTGACATCGGGCCATTCGGGCATGGCCATCCGGTAGAGATGGCTGCGGCCCTTGAAGTAGGTGTTGAACACGATCTGCCGCCCGTCGGGCGAAAGGGCGGGATTCATAATACCGCTGAGGCTGCGGGTCAGGCGGAATTCGTGGCCCTCGTCGAGGTGATAGACGAAGAGGTCGTTGATCTTGTCGCGGGTGGAGACGAAAAGCAGCTTGTTGCCTTCGGGCAGCCATTGAGGCCACAGATCGTCAGTGGGGCTAGAGATGGCTGCATGTGCTGTGCCCTCGGCTAGATCGTAAATTTTGATGTCGAACTGGTTGCGGTACTTGGTGCTAAAGGCGAGGTGCTGGCCATCGGGCGACCAGTTCGGATAATCTTCGCGCTCGGGCGTGCCCGTCAGTTGGCGCCGCTCGCCGGTCTGCACGTCAATGAGGTAGAGATCGCTCTGGCCCTGTCCGGTGCCGATAAAAGCGAGTTGGCGGCTGTCGGGGGACCAGGTTAGGCTCTCGACGAGATCCATATCGGGCATAGACAGGGTCTGCACGAGTTCCTTGTCGTAGAGATCCCACAGCATGATGCGGTCGCGGGGGCCTTCTTTGGCGACAAAGGCGATGGTCTGGCCGTCCTGTGCCCAAGCTACGGTGCCGCTGCCGATGCTAAGGTGATCGTAGTCGGCGGCGCGCATGCTCTCGGTGACGCGCTCGACGAGCGAGGCATCGCGCAGGCGGATGATGTCCACGTGCTGTTCGATCCCATCTGAGGAATAGACGGCGAGCATATCGCCGCTGAGAGACCAGCAGGCGCTGGAGAAGCTGTGAATATTCTCGTCATCGCCTATTTTCTCGGCGAATTCAGAGGTGTAGTCACGCGTCTGCAAGAGGGGCCAGTAGGATTTGCGCATCTGGGCCGACCAGCGCTCGTCGAGGGTTTTCAAGTCCATGCCGATCAGGCGATCCATGAGTTTGTCGGTGTCGTGCTGGCTATCCCACAGGCGGAGGATGCGGCTGATTTTTTCGGGGCCGTACTGCTGGGCAATGTATTCCATGAGCGCGTGGCTCTGCTTGTATGCGAGGAATACATTGCCTTGGCCCCAAGCCTGATTCATGGTTTCGAGAGGGATGAGGCCATCGGTGAGTACGGCGTCGCGGAGGACCATTTCATCGATGGTATTGCGGCCTGGGGTGGTGTATTCGGCCATACCCTCCATGAGCCAAGTGGGCGGCTGGGCGATCGGGCTGGTGATGCGGCGAATGGGGCCTTTGTGAACGATGTCGTACTGAAAAATGTGGGTCAGTTCGTGGACGAGGACATTGCGGAACTCGTCGAGGTCGCCCGCAAAGGGGACGACCATGCGGAAGCGCAGCGGCTCGGCAAAGCCAGCGACACCAGGCGGCAGAAAGTCGGGGAAGATATTGGTCTGCTGGAACTGGTAGTGAGATTGATAGATGACGACCGGCGGCCGGTGCGAAAGGTCGTGGTGCAAGATTTGGCTTATGTGATCGTAGCCCTCTTCGAGGTACTCGATCGCCCGCACGGCCAGATTCTGGAATTCAGGCTCAAAGTGAAGCTCTATGTGTTCACTTTCGAGGATCTCCCACTGGAAATCTCGATAGCGGACTTTGTTTTTCCCAAATCCCTGCTGTAGTTGCAAGGTGAGGATATCTTGGGCGCAGAGGTCTGCGGTGCCCCAAACGAGCAGGGCGGCGCAGGCGAAGGTGCGGAATCTCGTTATAGCCTGCACGTTCACTCTCCCGTGGATGTAGGTGAATGGTCCGGGCGTCGGGTTCGCCGGGGCTGACCATGGTCCGACTTGAATATATCAAGTGAGCCTGTGGAGTCGCTGTCGGTCTGCTGGTATTGTTGCAAGTGGCGCAAATTGGCTGCATAGGCTTCTTGGGCGGGGTTAAGGGCGCGCGCCCGGCCGTAGAATTGAGCCGCTTTGTCGGTCATGCCGAGCCGCTCATAGATGACCCCGAGGTTGTTGTGCAGGCTGGCCGACAAGCTGTCTTGCGCCAAGGCGCGCTCCATGTGCGATTGGGCCTCGTTCCACATGGCGTTTTCAATGCACCAGAGCGCGTATTTGTTGACCTGCTCGATGTCTCGCAACTGTTGGCGCGAGCGCTTGGGGCGATCTACGACGACGAGCGCTGGCATGGGTTGGACGGCTGCTGCGCTCGTGGCTGTGGTGTCGGCGGCTGGGGCGTACTCGTAGCCGAAGGGTTCGCCTGCTGGCGGCCTACGCACCAGCTCCAGACAGCCGTGCAGACACAGTGTTCCCAAGCCAAAGGCCACGAGGCGCAGAGTATTTTTTACGGAGCTATTCACGCGCAATTTTTCTAGGCGCGAGGTTGCTATCGCCTTGCGCCATTATAATCAGGAATATAACAAACAGAAACACTTTGAACTATTTTCCGCACTTCTGCCTCTACGAGCCATCTGTTCCCATCCGGCGACGAGCTAGTTCGGTGCCGCATAAGAGTAAGTGAAAAGGCGCGTTGCGGCAGAGCTTGGTTATAGAGAGACATCGCAAGGGGGCGATTCGTTCCTTTTGCCGCTGTCCGCTGGTGGTCCACCGCAAGTGGCGCGGATTGGTAGCGCCTCATCTGCGGATTAACCATACTTAAATGCGGAGCGGATAAAACTACTTTGGTGAGGGTCGGTCTATGCTGAATCGGATCCTTATTGCGGCGATCTTGGCGTTCGCGTGGGCTTGTCCGAGCGGTGCCCGGCAGATCCATGAGACAGTCGGCTGGCGTCCGACCGCAGTGCCGCTGCTGAATTTCAGTTCGGACGACGGCACTGGATACGGGCTGCGGGCCAATCTCTTCGAATACGACGGCCACAGCGTACCCTATCGCCGCAAATACAGCGCCCAAGTATTTATCACAACCCAGGGCAAGTGGGTACACCGTGTGCTCGTCGACACGCCCGAATTCCAGCCCGGCCGGCGGCTCGAGGTCGAACTGGTTTACGAGAAGGAGGATTTCGCCAATTACTACGGCGGCCTCAGCGACGAGGATATCGCCGGGTATGCGCGGGACCAGAAGACGTTCCGGCACGCCTTCCCAGAGCTCAAGGTCAAGTGGATCCGCACCCTGCGCTTCCCCTGGCGTCTGCGCATTGGGGGTCGTTTGAGCCACAACGATATCGAGCCGAACGCCGCCGATGGCATCCTCTCCGCGCTCGACCCCCTCGGCGCGGACGGGGGCGTGTTCGCCCAATTCGTCGGTTCGCTGCGCTACGACACGCGCGACAATTACAACAACGCGACCTCGGGTGTGCTGGAGGAGTTGCTGATGGACTTCGGGGTTGGTGGCGGTGGAGAGTACCGCGGGGCGACGCTCAGTTTCGACCACCGGCACTTCCACGCCTTGGGGCGCGGGCTGGTGACCGCTAATCGCCTACGCGTCAACTGGACCATTGGTGATTTGCCTTTCTACGAGGAACTGGACATGGGGGGCAGCGACACGGTGCGCGGCGTGGCCCGTGCTAGGGACCGGGGCGCGGCGCGGATCGTGTTCAACGGCGAGTTGCGCTGGCGCGGGCTACCGATATGGCGTCGGCAGCACCTGTATCTGGGGCTAGTGGCCTTTGGCGACCTCGGGCAGATCTTCGCCCGCGACGCGCTGCCGACGAGCGATGGGTGGCGCCGCGGCAGCGGCATGGGATTGCGTTGCCACTGGCAGAGCACGATCGTGCGGGCCGACTACGGCACCTCGGGCGATCGCAGGGCAATCTACATCACCTTTTCACAGGTTTTCTGAGGCATGGAACTATTTTCGGCGCGCCACTTGTTCTGGATCGGGCTGGCCGCGCTCTTCGCGGCGGGCTGCGCCAATATGAGGCGGTGGCCGCTAGATGGGCGGGCCCATGCGGCCTTTCGGCTCGCGCTGTTCGCCTTGGTGCTGGTCAACGAACTCGGCTGGTTCGCCTATCGGCACTTCGTCGTAGGCATCCCCATCGTCGATAACCTACCCCTACATCTGTGTGATCTGTCGGTATTCGTCCTGTTCGCCGGGCTGGCAACTGGTGGGAGGCTGTGGTCCGAGCTGGCGTATTACGCGGGGGTGGTCGGCGCTCTGCTGGCGGTGTATTTCCCGGCGATCTCGGAGACCGGGTCGATCCGCCCCATCGCCGAGATCCGCTATTTCCTGACCCATGTCGCCTTAGTCGGCGCGGGGTTCTATTTCACCTTTGGGTGCCGCTACCGCCCGCCGGCGCGGGCGATCCTACGCAGTTATATCGCCGTCCACCTGTACGCCTTGGTCATTACTCCACTCAACCTCTATCTCGGGACCAATTATTTTTTTACGCTCTCGGCACCGAAACAGCTCGCCTTTATCCACGCCTATCCGCACTGGCTCTTCTTAGTGGCCGTCTCCGCCATCTTTCTCACTGTTTTCGCTCTGATGCACCTGCCCTTCGCGTGGGCGCGGCGGTCCGCTGGCTAATCGTCGCGGCCCCCCATGAGGCGTCTGTAGTAGGCCGTGATGCCGAGGAGCAAGTAAAAAGGCGCGTATTGCGCCCACAAAACCCACGGCTTTTCGCGCCACACGCCTTCGCTGCCATAGCCGATCTGAACCTCGTAAGCGAGGAAGATCAAGCCACTGAGGAGCATCCAAGCGGGACTGGGGAAAAAGGCGAGGAACGGGAGGACCCAAAGTAAGTACCAGGGATGTACGGTCGGCGAGAGCAAGACGTAAGCACCGAGGGTTGCGAAGGCGGCTCGGTAGGGGTCGCGGTAGCGGATTTGGACGCCGAGGGCTATCAGTGCGAAAAGGGCGGTGCAGAGCCAGCGAGCGTGTGCGGAGGCGTGGCCGTCCCACGGCTGTAGGGCAAAGTGAAAGAGCGAGTAGGCCGCTGCGTTGAAGTGCCAGTGTTGCACGTAGGTTAGCAAACCCGTCGCGAGTTTTTCCCCAGCGTCGGCAAAAGGCCAAAAGGCCAACAGTCCCAGAGTTGGAAAGAGGAGCAGCGCACTCCGCTTGCGGAAGTTGAACCAATCGGCGCGAGGGCGACGCCAAAAGGAGGGCAACAGCGCGAGGGGCACTAGTTTGACGAGGAAGGCTCCGGCGAAGGCGCAGATGGCTGCGGCCCAGCGCTGGCTGTGAAGTGCATACAGGGCCGCGAAGAGAAGCAGGACGCCCAATGCGTCAATGTGGCCGCTGCCGGCGACCTCGACTAGGGGCAGAGGATTCCAAGCGTAGAGCACGACGCGGCGTGGGTCTTGGCCGCGGCGGACGAGGCTATGTGCCAACAGTAGGCAGAGGCCCCAATCGCAGAGCAGCAGGACCAATTTGAACGCGGCTGGAGCCGCGCTTAGCATGCAAATCGCGCGAAAGAAAAGCTGCGCCAGTGGCGGATAGATCGTGGGAATGTCAGCGTGGTTGATGCTGTGGTAGAGCGCGTCGCGCAGGTGCGCCACCTGCGGAGCGGAGGGCGCATAGAGGTACGGGTTGATGCCGGTTAGCTGGACGCGGCCGTCCCAGACATAGCGAAAAATGTCGTCCGAGAGCGTCGCCGGGCTCCACCACAGCGTCAGGCGGAAGACGAGGGCGGCTCCCAGAACGAGATGCGGTCGCCCGGGGAGGACGCCTCGTCGCAGGACAAAGTACGCAGCGAATACATAGCAGAGAAAAGCGGGAAAGACGCCAGCCCACATCTGGGGTATTTGGCGTTGGAGATCGCCGAGAGAGACCAAGTAGCAGCAACAGGCCTCTATGACGCCGGCCAAAAGAAGTAGGCGAAATTGCACCTTAGAGGGCATCTGAACATTCCGAGTGCGCCCAAGCAACCTTCTCTCGCCTCTATCTCATCTGCGTTCATCTGCGGATACTATGCCGCCGCACGATCTCAGATAGCTGCTTAGCGCTCGACGCGCCGAGCGCCGACATAGCGGGGGAGGAAATACGGGTGGTCGAGCGAGGTAATGGTCGCGCCGGTACTCACGCCCACATGGGCAAAGCGCTTCTTGCCGAGGTAAATCCCGACGTGGGAGACGCCTTGCCCTGAGAAGGTATTCTTAAAAAAAACCAGATCTCCTGGTTTGAGGTCCTGCCGTCGGTTGATGGTGCGGCCGACGCGGTATATCTGCTTGGAGGTGAGAGGCAATTCGATGCCATAAGTCTGGCGGAAAATAGTGCGCACAAAGGCCGAGCAGTCCATGCCAGCGCGGGTGTTGCCGCCCCACTTGTAGGGTACGCCGAGATACCCTTCGACGACGCGCGCGAGGCGGTTGGGGCTGGCGCGGCGACGCTTTTCAAGTTCGTGCGCCACGCTGCTCGAATCCTTGGAGTCGGCGGTGTAACGCGGGGCCGAGCGAATTGAGCAGCTACAGGTGGCCAGCAGGCACAAGAGGATAAGGAGGTGCAACATTGGTGCCCCGTTATCGCGGGTAGGAGAAAAATCCCCGACCCGTCTTGCGGCCCAACGCCCCCTGCGCGACCATCTCGCGCAGCAGGGGACAGGGTCGGTATTTGGAGCTGTCTAGACGCTGGGCAAACGATTCGAGGATATCTAAGGTTACGTCGAGTCCGACGTAGTCGGCCAAGGCCAGCGGCCCTATGGGATGGCTCGCTCCCAGCACCATCACCCGGTCGATGTCTTCGGCGCTGGCCACGCCTTCGGCGAGGGCGTAGATGGCCTCATTGATCATGGGAAAGAGGATGCGGTTGACCGCAAAACCGGGGCTGTTGGCGACCGCGACGGGGGTCTTGCCTAGGTCTTGGGCCAAGGCCATGACCGCGGCCAAGGTCTCGTCCGAAGTCGCGGTTGCACGCACTACTTCGACTAGGGGCATGGCCGGGGGCGGGTTGAAGAAGTGCATGCCAATTACCTTGTCGGACCGACCGGACGCGGCGGCTAAAGCGTCGATATCCAAGCCGGAGGTGTTGCTGGCGAGGATGGCCTCTGGCCCGGCGAATTGTCCAAGTTGGGCGAATACCGCGAGCTTGAGGTCTAGGCGTTCCGGTACAACTTCGACGATCATGTCAGCGGTGCCGACGGCGGCGAGTTGGTCGATGCCCCGCAGCGCGGCGATGGCCGCTTCGCTGGCGGCCGGTTCTAATCGACCTTTGGCGGCTTGTTGGCGCAGGCGTGCGGCGATGCTGGCCAATCCCTGTTCGCGGGCGCAGGGATCTGCGTCGTAGAGCAGGACTTCCCGGCTGGCTTGGGCCAAGACTTGGGCAATGCCACTCCCCATAGTGCCAGCCCCGATGACGGCAATGCGATTGAGATTCATATCGTCTTTCAGAGGTGGGTTTTCATCGGACGTACCATGTTACCCAGTAATCGCAAGCGGTGCGTAGGGGGCGGTTTGCAAACCGCCCCCTACTAATATATTGCGGGAGCCAAGAGATCGCCTAGATTGATTGCCTCACCGCTAGGAAGAAAATAGAAGCAGAGGAGAATCAGTGGCAGCAGAGCAAGGAAGACTAAGGAGCGCCGACTGGTTTGGACGCGAGGACAAAGGCGGCTTCATTCACCGCAGTTGGATGAAGCGCGGCCTGCCCGAGCACGAATTCGACGGCCGCCCGGTCATCGGCATTTGCAATACGTGGTCCGAGCTGACGCCGTGCAATATCCACTTCCGCGACTTGGCCGAAGCCGTCAAGCGCGGCGTGTACGAAGCCGGAGGTCTGCCCGTGGAATTCCCGGTCACTTCGCTGGGCGAGCCTATCATGCGCCCTACTACCATGCTCTTCCGCAACTTGGCGAGCATGGATGTGGAGGAGTGCATTCGCGCCAACCCGGTGGACGGCGTGGTGCTCCTGACCGGATGCGACAAGACTACGCCAGCGTGCTTGATGGGCGCGGCCAGCGTCGATCTGCCGACGATTGTCGTGCCCGGTGGTCCCATGCTCAACGGCAAGTACCGCGGCAGCGATATTGGTTCGGGAACGGACGTGTGGAAGTTCAGCGAGGACTTTCGCGCCGGGAAGATGACGCGCGAGGAGTTCGGGCTGGCCGAGGACGGCATGACGCGCTCGGATGGGCACTGCATGACGATGGGCACGGCATCGACGATGGCCTGTATGGTCGAGGCGCTCGGCATGACTCTGCCCGGCGGTGCGGCGGTCCCGGCCCCGGACTCGCGGCGCAAGGTGCTGGCACACTTAGCGGGGTCGCGCATCGTCGAGATGGTGCGCGAAGATCTCAAAATGTCCCATATCCTCGGGCGCGCGGCCTTTGAGAATGCCATCAAGGTTAATGCGGCCATCGGCGGTTCGACCAACTGCGTCGTCCACTTGCTGGCCCTCGCCGGGCGCGTCGGCGTCGAGTTGTCCTTGGACGATTTCGACCGCCTCGGCAGCGAGTTGCCGCTATTGGTCAATTTGATGCCCGCGGGCAAGTATCTGATGGAGGATTTTTATTACGCTGGTGGCTTGCCGGTGGTGATTCAAGAGTTGAAGGATTCCCTAGATCTAGACGCTTTGACGGCGACGGGCAAGTCGCTCGGCGAGAATGTCGCCGGGGCGGCCTGCTACAATCGCGACGTGATTGTGCCGCTGGACGCGCCGCTGATCGAGGCCGCGGGCTTGGCCGTGCTCCGGGGCAATGTTTGCGCGGATGGGGCAATTATCAAGCCGTCGGCCGCCTCGCCCGAGTTGATGCAGCATCGGGGTCGAGCAGTGGTGTTCGAGACGATTGAGGACTATCACGAACGGATCGACAGCCCCGATTTGGACGTAGATGAGTCGAGCGTATTGGTGCTGCAAAACGTCGGGCCGGTCGGCTACCCAGGCATGGCCGAGGTCGGCAATATGGGCTTGCCGAAAAAGCTGTTGGAAAAGGGCGTCCGGGACATGGTGCGCATTTCCGATGGCCGCATGAGCGGCACGGCCTATGGCACCGTGATCCTGCACGTGGCCCCTGAAGCGGCCATTGGCGGCTCGCTAGCGCTGGTGCGCGATGGCGATATGATCGAGCTCGACGTGGCGGGCCGGCGGCTGCACCTAGATGTGTCGGACGAGGAACTGGCGCGTCGCCGGGCGGCTTGGCAGCCCCCCGCCCCCCACGATACCCGGGGCTACGTCAGCCTCTATATCGACCACGTGATGCAGGCCGACACAGGAGTTGACTTCGACTTCTTGGTCGGCAAGTCGAGTGCCGTTGTAACGCGCGAGGCTCACTAACGAAAGGACTAGACAGTGAAAATTGCCAAGATCGAACAGTTTTTTCCACGCCAGCGCATGCGCTTGGTCAAAATTACCACGGACAATGGGATAGTTGGCTGGGGCGAGACGACCCTAGAGGGCAAACCCAAGAGCACTTGGGCGGCGGTGGAGGAGTTGGCCGAGTACTTCGTTGGCAAGGACCCGCTCCGCATTGAGCACCACTGGCAGCACGTCTATCGCTCGGCCTTCTTCCGCGGCGGCAATGTGCTGATGAGTGCGCTGTCGGGTATTGATCGGGGGCTGGGGGACATGGCCGGCAAGCACTACAATGTTCCCGCCTATATGCTCTTGGGCGGTGCAGTGCGCGACCGGATTCGCGTGTACGCGCACTGGGGCGTCCACGGCCAGACCGACGAGGCGCTGACAGCGGCGCGGGCGCGGCTCGATATGCTGCTGGCCAAAGGCTACACGGCCTTTAAGACTGGGCCGGGGGGCACATGGCGCGCTCACGAGCCTCCGGCGCGAATAGACGCGTTCGTCAAAGACGCCTATACCATGCGCGAATGGGTCGGCGACGAAATAGAGCTGTGCTTTGACTTTCACGGCAAGATGACGCCAGGGCTGGCGATTGAGGTGTGTGGCCAGCTTGCGGGGATGCGGCCGATGTTTGTAGAAGAGCCGATTCCGCAGGAGAATGTCGATGCGCTGAAGGAGGTCTCCGATCACGTGCCCTTTCCCATTGCCACGGGCGAGCGTTTGCTCTCGCGCTGGGAGTTCCGGGAGATTTTTGAAAAGCAGGCCGTCTCCTACATCCAACCCGACGGCTCGCACGCGGGCGGGATTACCGAGTTGAAAAAGATCGCCAATATGGCCGAGGTCTATTACATCCACATCATGCCGCACTGCGCCATCGGCCCAGTGGCCTTTTCTTCCTGTATGCAGGTCGATGCGGTGGTGCCCAATTTCCTCGTGCAGGAACAGATTGACGTGGGGTTGGGCGAGGGTCTGCTTGTAGAACCTTGGCAGGTGATTGACGGCCACGTCGAGTTGCCGACCAAGCCGGGGCTGGGTTTTGACTTGATCGAGTCCGAGGTGGAAAAAACGATGGAATACTCAGAGGAATTGGGCGGCGAACTCTACTATGAAAACGACGGCAGCGTCGCAGACTGGTAGCGTTGCCGTGCGCCGCCGTGCGTTTGAAAAGCTAGTAGAAAAGGCCCTCCAGCGCCTGCCGGAGGAGTTTCGCCAAGCGCTGGACAACCTAGCCATCGTCGTCGAGGACTGGCCCGACCCAGAGATGGTCGAGGAGATAACCGGCGATCCAGAAGAAGTGCTCTACGGGCTTTTCTCTGGCATTCCCCTACCCGAGCGCCGCCTTGAAGACAGCGGCGACCTGCCGCCGGTAATCGCGCTCTATCAGGGGCCTTTGGAGGAGGACTTTCCCGATCAGGGCGAGTTGGCGCGGGAGGTGGAAACCACCTTGGTACACGAGCTAGCCCACTTTATGGGCTTTGACGAAGACGCAGTTAGAAAATACGGCTATGAATAGCCCGGATTTGCAAAAGGCCCTCGACGAGCGCGATTTAGACGCCTTGGCGACCCTGCTGCGCCAGCACCCGCACTTGGTGCACCATCCCGTCGAATGCGCGAACGGGCAGAGCTACACCCCCTTGCAGTACGCCGACCGCATCGCCGCTAGCTTGGACGCCATGCGCCTGTTGGTCGAATTCGGTGCCGAACTGAGCGAATTGAACGGAGCGCTCTTTGGGCGCTGTGAGAACCACAATCTAGAGCACATGCAGCGCCTGCTGAAACTGGGCGTCCACCCCGACGACGCGCACAACGAAGGCTGGGACTGCCGCGTCCTCTACGGACTTTTGCAGACGTATCACCGCTCGCCTCCCGCCCACCTACACGCCTGCGTCGAAGCGCTCGTGGAATCAGGGGCCACCTTTGAGGATGGGCCGACGATGGATATTCACCGAGGCCGTCTCGACCAGCTAGAGCAGCGCCTCGATCGCTGCCCAGACTTAGTTGCGGCGCGCTTCTGGCTCGACTATGGCGACCATCTTACGCTACGGGGCGTCACCCTCCTGCACGTGGCGGTCGAATATCACGAATTAGATGCCGTAAACCTGCTGCTGAAGCGCGGTGCCGAGTTGAATGCCCGCGCTGAGATTGGCCGCAACGGCGTGGGCGGCCAGACGCCCCTCTTCCACGCCATTGGTGCCAACCAAGGAACGGGCTGGGAGACCTTCGAATACCTGTTGGACCAGGGAGCAGACTTGACGGTTAGAGCACGCATCCAGCGCAACCCGGCGGCTGACGACAAGGTGATGGACTGCATTCACAAGAGGCAGGACCACTTCTTCCCCGAGGTCGAAGAACTCACGCCGCTGGGCTATGCCCTGCGCCACGAATCCGGCCCGGTTTGGCGCGCCACCCCGCGCGAAGTGGCCCGGCTGCGGGCACTGCATGCCCCGGCGTAATCTCGCTGTACTTGGGCTGTTGCTCCCATCGGCGATATGATTTAATTTTTTTTGTCCTTCGCAACACACCATTTATCTAAGCAGATTTTCCCGTGAATGTACCTGAACATGACATACTGATCGTAGGCGGCGGCGGTGCGGGTCTGCGGGCGGCGATTGCCGCCGTCGAGCTCGATCCGAACCTCAGCGTCGGCTTGGTGTCCAAAGTGTATCCGATGCGCAGCCACACGGTGTCAGCCGAGGGCGGGTCCGCAGCGGTGATACGCGACGAAGACGACAGCTTCGACTCCCACGCCTTCGACACCATCAAGGGCAGCGATTTCCTCGCCGACCAAGATGTCGTCGAGGTCTTCGTCGAGGAGGCCCGCGACGAGCTGATTCAATTGGAACATTGGGGCTGCCCGTGGAGCCGCGACGACGACGGCCGAATCAGCGTGCGCGCCTTCGGCGGCATGTCGGTCAAGCGCACCCTGTACGCGGCCGACAAGACCGGCTTCCACATGCTGCACGCCCTGTTCCAGACCTCGCTCAAATACGACCGCATCCATCGCTACGACGAGTGGTTTGGGACGCGGCTGCTGCTCGACGACAACGGCGCAGCCTGCGGCGTGGCAGCAATCAACGTGCGCTCCGGTGCCATGCAGGCGATTCCCGCCAAGGCCGTGATCGTCTGCACGGGCGGCGGCGGGCGCATTTTTCCCTTTACGACCAACGCTGCCATCAAGACCGGCGATGGCATGTCTATGGCCTATCGAGCGGGCTGCCCACTCAAGGACATGGAATTTGTCCAGTACCATCCCACCGGGTTGCCGGGCACGGGCATCCTGATGACTGAGGCATCGCGCGGCGAGGGCGGCTACTTGATCAACAACAAGGGCGACCGCTACCTGAGCGAATACCTGCCCGATAAGATGGAATTAGGTCCGCGCGACATGGTTTCGCGAGCGTTTGTCCACGAGGAGCGCGCCGGGCGGGTCTTTTCCGGTCCGTACGGCACGTACGTCCATCTCGATTTGCGGCACTTGGGCGAAAAGAAAATCGACGAGCGCATCCCCTTCGTGCGCGAGCTGACCAAAAACTACGTGGGCATTGATCCCGTGTACGAGCCGGTGCCCGTGCGCCCGGTGGTCCACTACATGATGGGCGGCATTCACACCGACATTACTACGGCGACGCCGATTCCGGGCTTGTACGCGGCCGGGGAAACGGCCTGTGTCACCATCAACGGAGCCAATCGCCTCGGCTCCAACTCGCTGTCCGAGCTTTTGGTATTTGGCGCGCGGGCCGGCCAGTATGCTGCCGAGTACGCCGCGGAGGTCAATCCACCATCGTACGACAGCTTGGAGAAGATGGCTGCCGACGAGTGGCAGCGGATTGAACAGGCGTTTTTCAAAAACGAAGGCAGCGAGCGAATCGCCGACATTCGCACGGATCTGCAGAAGACGATGGAGCAAGGAGCGGGCATCTATCGCGAACAGGAGAGCCTAGAGGCGACCTGTGCCGAGCTACCCAAGCTCAAGGAGCGCTACACTCGCGTCCAGGTTGACGACAGCTCATCGGTCTTCAACACCGAACTGACTGCCGCTTTGGAGCTAGGCTCGCTGCTCGATGTGGCCGAGACCGTGGCTCATTCGGCACTTTTGCGCCGGGAGTCGCGCGGCTCGCATTCGCGCATGGACTACGAGGAGCGCGACGACGAAAACTTCCTCTGCCACTCCTTGGCGTATCGCACTGAGGACGCGCCGCGCATTGAATACCAAGACGTCGTCATTACCCGCTGGCAGCCCCAAGAGCGCACCTACTGATTGACGAGGAGCTATGAGCGACAAGACCATTGGCATCCGGGTGACCCGCTTCCGACCTGAGCAGGAGGACGCCCCCACCGAGCAGGTTTACGAGGTTCCCTATCAGGAGGACTGGGTCGTCCTCGACGCGCTCAACTACATCAAAGACCACATCGACGGCACCCTCTCGTATCGCTGGTCGTGCCGCATGGGCGTGTGCGGCTCTTGCGGCATGATGGTCAACGGCGAGCCTAAGTTGACCTGCGCGGCCTTCCTCAAGGACTACTATCCGAATGAGTTGGTGGTCCAGCCCCTCGCCCATTTCCCAATTGTCCGCGACTTGGTCGTCGATATAGACGATTTCATGGACAAGCTCAAGGCGGTCCAGCCGTGGATCATCCGTGAGGAAGAAAAGCCGGTTGCCGAAGGCGAGTATTTGCAGTCGCCCGCAGAGCTAAAGGAGTTCAAGCAGTTTAGCCAGTGCATCAACTGCCTGCTGTGCTACGCGGCTTGTCCCGTCTATGGGCTAGAAGACGTCTTCGTCGGCCCCGCGGCCCTTGCGCTGTCCTACCGCTACAACCTCGACTCGCGCGACGAGGGCTACGCCCAGCGCACGGTCGTAGCCGCTAGCAGTGAGGGCATCTGGGAATGCACCTTTATCGGGGAGTGCTCGGTGGTCTGTCCCAAGGACGTGGACCCGGCCGCCGCCATCCAGCGCACCAAGGTCGAGACCACGACCAACTGGTTCAAGTCCTTTCTCATGCCTTGGGGGAACAAATGAGCCAGTCGTACGAGACCTACAAGCCAAAGCTGTCGCCGACTTGGTGGCTGAAGAGCCGCAGCTACTTCCTGTTTATGATGCGCGAATTGAGTAGCGTCTTTGTCGCCGCCTTCGTTCTCCTCTTTCTTTACCAGCTCTTTGCACTGGCCAAGGGGCCGGAAGCGTATGCGGCTTGCCGCTCCGCACTGACGACGCCGGCGTTTGTGGTCTTTTACGCGGTTGCGTTTGTCTTTGCGCTCTACCACACGATCACTTGGCTGGGGGTAATGGGCCGGGTCCAGGTCGTGCGGATGGGCGCGTTCACCGTGCCGCCTAAATTGGTAACGGCTGGTGCCTTCGTCGGGTTTTTCCTCGTGTCGGTGGCCGTTGGCTGCATTTTCCTGTACGCGCTATAGCCATGAACTACAAACAAGACAAAACCGAACCTTTCTGGTGGGGCCTGTTTTCCGCTGGCGGCGTGGTAGCCGCCATGCTGATCCCCGTGCTGATCTACTTCGTCGGGCTGGCCGAGCCGCTTGGCTCAGTCGGCGCGGAAGTGAGCCGATACGAGGCCATGCGCGAGTTGCTCAGCCACCCGCTGACCAAGGTGGTCTTTTTCGTCGTGGCCGTCCTACCGCTCTACCACGCGGCGCACCGCATCCGCTTCATGCTCCACGAGTTTGGGGTGCGGAAGTTTATCCTTCCCATTCACTACTTCTGCTACGGCGGTGCCGTAGTCGCCACGGGGCTGGCCGCCTATATCTTTTTCTTTCTGCTTTAACCATCGGCCCCGATGGATTTAATGAAAGGAAGAGTGTCGATGCCCTTGGGAGACAAAAACGCTATAATCGCCGGTTGTGGAATGCACCACGTGGCCGTGCAGACGCGCGATTGGGAAACTTCACTGGGCTTTTACCGAGATGTGCTGGGCATGGAGGTCGTGGCCGAATTTGGTTCACCCGAGCGCAAAATCGCGCTTTTGGACGCGGGCGACGGGAGCCACCTCGAACTCTTCGCCCCCACGGCCGAATCACCCGCACCTAGAGCCGACAGCCCCAACGATCCGGTGACGCACTTTGCCTTGGCGGTTACAGACGCACGCGCCGCTACGGAGCGGGTGCGAGCGGCCGGATGCGAGATCACGGTCGAACCCAAGGATGTGACGCTGGACAGGCTGAACGTGACGGTCGCCTTTTTCAAAGGACCCAACGGCGAAGTCGTGGAGTTTTTCCAGACTCACTAGGCTGAACTGGCACAAAAAAGCGCGGTGCCCAAAAGCAAAGGCACCGCGCTTTTTTTGTTTGTCTGAGGTATTATTCCGGAGTTTCGGGTTTGGGTTGTTCGGGTTGAGGGGCCGAACCGATGACGACCACATCTCGGGCTTGGAGACCCTTGGGGCTAGCGACCGTTTCGAATTCCACTTGCTGACCTTCTTCTAGGGAGCGGAAACCATCGCCGCGAATCGCGCTGTAATGGACGAAGACGTCGTCTTGTCCTTCGCGCTGAATAAAACCAAACCCCTTGGAACTATCGAACCATTTGACGGATCCACTTTGACGTTCGGACATAATGAAGGTTACCTCCCTTCGATTGCTAGTGGCATTGAGCTAAGTGTTCCAAGCTGGGCTTAAGGTACAAAAAGACCCTAGCGCGGGCTGCGCCCACTGGCTCCGCGCCCACCGGTACCGTGTCCACCGGTACCGCGCCCACCGGCCCCGCGGGCGCCGCGGACGAAGCCAACCTCGGCCATGCGAATGGCCTTCTGCTGCCGGCGGATGCTCTTTTGGCGGTTGATCTTCTTCTGGACCGAGGGTTTAGTATAGAAACGCCGCTTCTTCAAGTCGCGCAACAAGCCGGCCTTGCGGGTTTTGGACGTAAAGCGCCGTAGCGCCTTTTCAAAAGGTTCGTCCGATCTGACTTCGACGCTGAAATTGCTCATCTACTGCTCCTAACCCTTGGCTTTTGAGTTCCTAGGTAAGAAAAATATATTCTACGCTATGGGTTGCTCTTAGTCAAGAGCCGTCTTAGCGGTTGTGCTGGCCCAAGGTGAGGGAGCTATAAAGGGAGCTATAAAAGTAGTTGCGATTTTAGCCAGATGGCCTTTTTTTCTAGAAAGACTCCCCTACTCAGCGAGAAGTCGTGCTTTGCCGTTCGACTTCCATGCTTCCTCTATATCACACGCAAGGAGACGCCATGGCTTTTTCGCATACAAATTCCAAGGGGGTCGCATATATTCTGCATTCCCGGACCACGACCCTCAAAAACGGTAACTCGCAGACGATTTACTTCTTTGCTAAAACCGAGAAGGAAGGAGCTCTCGACGCGGTGCCGGCCGGCTATGAGGTGTCTGAGAGCAAAAATGGTCTGCCGGTACTAAAGCGCAGCTAAGTAGGCTGCCTCGGCTGAGCCTCGTTCAGGCCGGTGCCTTTTCTCGATATTCCCCGTCGAGAAAAGGCACCGGCCTTTTTTGCGCCAAAAGGCTGTGCTGCGCGCTTTTGCCGAGTGTAGCGTTGTCCTATACTATGTGGCATGGTGCCAAAAACGGTGGGAGAACAGGCTACGGCCAACTTGCAGCAACGGCTGGCCGAAAACCCCTACGTAGGCCGCGGTATTGTAATCGGCCGGGCTGTGGAGGGGACTTGGATGCAGGTTTACTGGATCTCAGGGCGCAGTGCCAACAGCCGCAACCGCATCTTCGTCGCCGAGGGCGACGTGTTGCGGACCGAAGCGGCCGATCCCGCTAAGTTGAGCGACCCCACGCTCATCATTTACAACGCCATGCGAGTTTGCGCTCGGCGCAGCATTGTCTCCAATGGGGTCCATACCGACGCCATACACGAAGGTTTTGCCGCCGGCCGCAGTTTTGTCGAGAGCTTGGCTGGCTGGCTACACGAGCCGGATCCGCCCAACTACACGCCGCGCATAGCGGGCTATGTCGATCTGGAAGCCGATGAAGCTTGGCTTGCCATACTCAAGGCCAGTCCCTTTGACCCCGAGCGCAGCGAACGCCACTTCTTCCGCTTCGACTGCGTCGAGCCGGGCTACGGTTACGCCATCACTACGTACGACTCTGATGGCGATCCGCTGCCTGCGTTTTCTGGGGTTCCCTACCTGTTGCCCCTCGCCGATGCGTCCGCTCGTCTCTGGGAGGCTCTAAACCCCGAGCATCGGATCGCGCTTGCAGTGCGCCGAATCTCGGCTGATGGCGCAGTCGAAACCGAGATCATCAACCGCTATGAGGCGGTCTAGCCTCTGTACGCGCGGTGGCAGAGGAAAAGCGCGGCAGCGAACAGGGCCACGGCTACTACCTGATGCAGCGATGCCAAGGCCAAGGGCACGTGCGCGACGACCGTGCCGATTCCCAAGCCGATCTGCACCACTACCAAGCAGAGGATTAGGCCGGCCCCAGCTTTTAGGGCCGTGCGGCGGGCAGCTACCCAAAGAGCTAGAGCCAGTCCGAGGACCGCAAAGGCAAAGAAGCGGTGTTGGAAGTGGACGGTGATGGGGTTGTCGAGCAGGTTTAAGAGCAGCGGCTGCATAGACCACAAGCCGGCCGGAACCCAAACCCCGAACATTTTGGGAAAGGTGTCCGATAGGTAGCCGGCCTTAAGCCCGGCGACTAGGCCGCCAGCGGCGATCTGAAGGCAGACGGCGGCAAACAGCCAAGCGCAAAGGTGGCGCGCGGGGCGGGGCACCGACCGAGCCGCTGCCGCAGACGACAGATAGCCGAGGGCCTGCCAGAGGCAAGCGGCCAAAAGGGCTAGGGCGCAACAAAGGTGCAAGGTCAAGCGCAGGTGACTTACTTGGGGCCGGTCGTCGAGGCCGCTTTTGACCATCAGCCAACCCACCAAACCTTGGAGGGCGAAGAGCAGGCCAATGCCCAGATAGGCGGGTATGTGGGCGCGGGGAATGGCTCGGCACCAGAGGAAATAGAGCAGGGGCACCACAAAGAGCAGCCCGGCCAGCCGACCGAGCAAGCGGTGGCCGAACTCCATGTAGTAGATAAATTTGAATGCGTCCAGTTCCATGCCATAGTTGACGAGCTGGTATTCGGGTGTCTGCCGGTACTTGGCGAATTCGCTTTCCCAGGCCGCATCACTCAGCGGCGGAACGACACCAGTGACGACGTTCCACTCGACGATGGATAGGCCCGAACGGGTCAGGCGCACCCAGCCCCCGTACACTACGAGGACGACGATAAGGGCCGAGACAGCAAGAAGCCAGATGGCGAGTTGGCGATTGGTGGTCATGTGGCGGAGTTTGAACAAATCTCTCGTAGAAAATATTCCCTGGCGATATATTGGCAACTTTTGCCGCATCGCCGCACGCGCTAAAAGGAGGTACATGTGAAGCTAGCAAACAAAGATGCGTTGGTAACCGGCGGGGCCACTGGCATTGGCCGGGCTGCTGCCGAACTTTTCGCTCAAGAAGGGGCACGCGTCCACATCATTGACTACAACGAAGCGGAGGGCCGAGCCGCGGTGGAGCAGATCGAGGGAGCCGGGGGCCAAGCGCATTTCTACGCCACGGATGTGCGTTTGGAAGAGAGCGTAGCCGCGTCGGTTGCACAGATCAGGGAGCACACCGCCCACCTCGATGTGGCGGTTTTCGCGGCCGGGGTCTTGACGGGGGCGTTCAAGACGATTGAGGAGCTGTCGGAGGAGGATTGGGACGCGACGCTCGATACTAACTTGAAGGGCACCTTCCTCTCGGCCAAGTACGCGACGCCGCTCTTGGCGGCAGCCGGCAAGTCCGTGCTGCTAATCATCGCCTCGGGCGCGGGTGTACGGGGCGGTTCCTCGTCTTATGCTTATGCAGCGAGCAAGGCTGGGCAGCACGGGTTGCACTACAAGCTGGAAGGTGAGTTAGGGCCTAAAGGGGTGCGCTTGCACGTGATTTGCCCTGGGGGGATTGCAACGCCGCTGAAGCTGGAGAATATAGCGCAGGGGGCAGAGGCCGCAGGCCGCGATCCAGAGGAAGCAAAGCGGAACGCCGTGCTGGGGGACCCGATGGGAATAGCGCGGATCTTGGCGTTTTTGGCTTCCGAGGAAGGGTCTTACGTGCGGGGGACGGTGTTCACTCGGTAGCGTTAGGCGCGCTTCCAACGGCTGGGGTCCAAGCCCGGAGCCTCGGAGACCATGTTCGGGGGCTTGTTGCCGCCGTCGTAGTCCCAGTGGCGCGTGTTGCGGTCGGCGAAGAGCGGGCGGATTTCGTCGGGCAAGGTCTGGAGATCTTTCTCATCCCAGGGGTTAATTTCATCGACCGGGCCGGCCCAAGCGGGGCGGTAGGCGATGGCCAGCATTTCGCGCGGATAGGTGCCGACGTTAGGGAAGTTGCCGTGGAAGACGCGGTGGTGGATGAGCACGGCAGAACCGGCCTTGCAGGGAACCATGACTTCTTCGGGGTGGGATTTGTAGCGCGTATAGGGGTTGGCGTCGGCGTGCAGGCACAGGTGCGAGCGCGGCACCACGCGGAAAGGCGAGACTTCTGGGATGAGGTCGTCGAGATAGTAGAGCACCCGTATCAACACCGGGCAAGAGCCTTCAAAGCCGAAAATTTTGGAGCCGTAGGGTTGGCCATCGGCGTGGAGGCTGATGCCGGGATGGCCGGGTTCGGAGCGCGCATAGCCGTAGTGCATGAAGATCACTTCGTCGCCCAACAGTTCGCGCAGGAACGCGAGCGTCGGTGGGTGGCCGAGCAGGGCGGTGATTTCGCCGCCGTCGAATTGGATGTTGCTGCGGCCGCGCTGGTGTTCGCTGTAATCGACGGCCGTGGTCTCGAAAGTAGCGGTGATGGCTTTGAGGCTGGCGATGTGGTCGGCGTCGAGCAAGTCGGGCAGGACGAGGTAGCCTTCGACTTCGAGTTGGCGGATGCGTTGGCCGGTGGTGAGGGCGGACCAGTCGCGGTCGTCAATGCAGGGTGCCATGGTTGTCCTCCTTGAGGGGTGCTACTCGAAAGGATACGGCATCGAGTCGCCGCAATCAACGGCGGCGACTCGCACAAGATGGACCGCTATGCCGGTCTAAAGTGATTCTATGATTTCATAGAAAGCACGATGTACCGGCCTAAGCTGGAAGGGAGATTATTCAAAATATGGCTGTTCCAAGTCAGACAAAACTGCATCGGCCAATTCTCGAAATAGCGGATGGCGCAAAAGAAGACATAATGCCCAAGCAGTATGTCATAGAGAAGATTATCGAACGTTTCTCGCTGACGAATGATGATATACTAGAGAAGGTACCGTCGGGAGGACAAACGAGGTTGGAAAATCGCGTGACTTGGGCACTCTCCTATTTAAAAAAGGCCGGTTTTTTGCAGTCTCCCTCGCGTGCGCACTTCCAAATTACCCCACAGGGGAAAGAACTACTCGCAACGGGCGCGGACGATCTTCTTTCACTGCGATGGAACGCCCTAGATGCAGTGCGACAGGGCGGAGGCGATGCTGACGCACCGGACACCGCTGCCAACGATGACGTTGGCACTGACTCTGAGGATAGCACGCCCGATGAGCAGATCGCGGCGCTTTATCGGGAATTGAGTGACAGACTTGCCGAAGAGCTATTGGAGAGGGTGAAACAGGTATCGCCCGACAGTTTCGAGCGATTGGTAGTCAGTTTGCTTGAGAAAATGGGTTATGGCGAAGGTGAGGCGGTTGGACGAAGCGGCGATGGCGGCATAGACGGCATCATCAATCAGGATGCCTTGGGTCTTGAAAAAGTGTACATCCAAGCGAAACGCTGGCAAAACCAGGTAGGCGAACCTGAAATCCGCAACTTCTCCGGCAGCCTTGAAGCGAAAGGAGCAAGTAAGGGCGTATTTATCACGTCTTCGTCCTTCGGTCCAAAGGCGCGTGAAACGGCGCGTTTTATTTCAGCGGGCAACAAGTTTATTCGATTAATAGACGGCGAGGAACTTGCCCGTCTGATGATAAATCACGGCGTCGGCGTGGTCTCCGAAATCACGTACGATGTGAAAAAACTGGACGAAAACTACTTTGCCGAGGACAGCTAGCCTGCACCAGCCAGCTAAACGAGTTAAAAACTTTGAGGAGCGACACAATGCCTAAATTTCGACTCAGCAATGCAGAACTTGCGTCAGCAGTGTCGGGAAGGTCACCTGAGTTTCCCAAGTACACCACTCAGATCATGAACCTCGCCAATGGGAATGCACAAGGTACAAGGCCCAAGGTCGTCGGACAGATGACCGAACTATTCCGCGAATTTGGGGGAAACTCCTTTAGCGAGTGGGACGCATGGTATCGAAGAAAAAAGCCGGAGGCCTTGGATGACGCGACCGATAAGGTCTATGCGATGGTAGAAAAACTTCAGTCAGCTATTCAGCAGATTGACAAAGCTATGGTACGCGAGTGGGTTGAGGACCTCGTCGTGGCGAAGACGTTTGTCGGCTTGTGTTTTGAGGAGGCCATTCTGTCCAAGATCGCGGAATACAAAGGAGCTACGTACCGTCTATCAACCCCGGTCGAGGAATCGCAAGGGATAGACGGCTTCATCGGCGATACAGCGGTCTCAGTCAAACCATCGACTTACTCTACCAAGGACATGCTTGGTGAGGAGCTCCAAGGGGAGTTGGTGATTTATAAAAAAAAGGAAAACGGGATTACCTTCTCGTTTAATTTCTAAGAGCCAACCCTATGGGGAAGTTTTCAAAGCCTGTGGGGAGGCTTTCGCGTAAGGTCTGCTCTCAGGCGGCCTTCCCAACGCCGATAGAACCACCATCGATCAGAGCGAGATGATGCCAGAGAACAATTCTTTGAAACCTGAATCTGAGGAAACCGACGACCGAGTATCAAGTCCCGCTGCCACTGGTGGAGCGGGCACAATCTTCGAGCAGCATGTCGATGCTTATTGGCTTGCTCTGCTTTTGGTGCGGGGTATCCCGCCGATTATACGAGACTGTACCGTGGATGAGGTTTGCCTTCAAACGGAACATCTCGGCTGGCATACGGACGATTTCTTGATTGTTGGCAAAAACGGCTCTGGCCAGCACCGGAAGCTCGCTGGTCAAGTGAAGCTGAACTTCACTGTTAGTGCGACTGATGACGAGTGCAAGAAGGCGGTGCAGGATTTCTGGAAGGATTTCAAGAATCCAGAGCAATTCTCGCAGACTTCAGATCGATTCGCCCTCGTTACGCTGCGAGGGACGAAGACCCTGCTTGAATACTTCTCGGGGCTGCTGGACTGCGCCCGCGCCTCTCGCGATGGAGATGAGTTTGAGCGTCGGCTTTCTACTGATGGATTCATTAGTGCCAAGGCTGTTCAGGACTGCGACAAAATCCGGAAGATAATCGGAGAAATCGAAGATAGAGATATTTCCGTGGCCGAAGTCTGGCCGTTTCTTTGTGTATTACACGTATTGAGCTTGGACTTGAACAGTGCGACCGGGCAGACGGAAGCGGGGATCAAGACCCTTCTCGCCCACATGACAGATGAGGCGGACGCGATAGGCGTCGCGGACGCCACATGGGATGCATTGCTTCGCGAAGTTGGAGAAGGAATGCCGGAGGCGCGACACTATCGGCACGGTGATTTGCCCGAGGAGTTGCGACAACGCCATACCCCGCTCGGGGGCATCGAACAGCGAGTACTCCGGGCGTTGAATGACCACTCTACACCCATATTAGACAGAATTCGCTCGAAGATCGGCAGTCTCCACTTGGAGCGAGGCGGTCTAGTGCAGCAGGTCATTGAACATCTGGAATCCAACCAAGTTGTCCTGATTTCAGGAGCCGCGGGCAGCGGAAAGTCCGTCATTGCGAAGGATGCCATCAGCATCCTCGAAGCCGACCACTTCGCGTTCAGCTTCCGTGCGGAGGAGTTCGCTCATCCTCACCTCAACGCGACGCTTCAGAGTATCCAGATTCCGGCAGACGCAGCGATGTTAGGGGCCATCTTAGCAGGCCAAAATCGAAAAATTATGTTGGTCGAAAGCGTCGAACGGCTCTTAGAAAAATCTACTCGCGATGCTTTTACCGATCTTCTGGGGCTCGCGGCTAAAGACAAGAGTTGGTGCCTAGTCCTGACCTGCCGCGACTACTCAACTGACCTCGTCCGGTCTGCCTTCTTGGAGTCTGTGCAAGTCATCCATTCCGTCGTTACGGTTCCGCCACTGGACAATGAGGAGTTGGATAAAGTCAAAGCGGTTCATCCGCCACTGTCTCGGCCACTAGCCAATACAGCGCTTCGTCGGGTTCTGAGAAACCCCTATGTTCTCGACAAGACTCTGCAGTTCCAGTGGTCAGAGGAGCGGCCGTTACCTCAGAGCGAGAGAGAGTTCAGGACGCTCTTCTGGAGAGAGATTGTTCGAGCCGATCATCTCTCTGCTCATGGGATGCCGTACCGACGGGACGACGTGTTTGTGCAGATTGCATTGCGACGGGCACAACAGCTCACTCTATACGCCGATTGTGGCGATCTCGATTCGGAAGTCGTTGATGGCCTCCGACACGATTCTCTTATAGTGTCTTCCCAACATAGCGATAGGCTTTTAGCACCGGCTCACGATGTCCTCGAAGACTGGGCGATTTTGCATTGGATACAAGAACAGTATGTGATTCACGAGGAGTCGGTCCGAGAGCTATCTATCGCGATTGGGACGCATCCTGCCGTACGCCGTACGTACCGCAAATGGGTGTCTGAGCTTGTAGAGTCGAACCCAGAGGCTGCGGATGGGCTGTTCCAAGCCGCTGTTCGTGAGGACGAAATTTCTGCCCAATTTCGTGATGACACGCTCGTCTCTCTCTTACGTTCATCATCCTCGGTGGCGTTTCTGGAGAGGCATCGTGAGGAACTTCTGGCGAACGATAATCAGCTTTTCCGTCAAGTGATTCATATACTGCGAGTCGCATGTGTGACTACGCCTGCGTGGTTGGGAACTTCCGCAGCCGGTCCATCTCTGCTCAACGTACCAGACGGGCCAGCTTGGGCGAGCGTCCTGCGTTTGGTACAAGGTAGTCTCACGTCATTTACCCGAGAGGACAGGCCCCTTCTCCTAGGGCTTATTGAGGATTGGGCTCGGGGCGTCAGTTTGCAAAATCCGTGTCCGGACGGAGCCGAAGCTGTTGCGGCGATCGCACACTGGCTCTTACCTAACTTCGAGAGTTACGGATCAAATGATCGGCGGACGAAAATTCTGCAAGTAATCGCAAAGATTCCAAACGCAGATCGTGATCGGTTCGCCACCTTTCTGCGCGGGAACCAAGAGACCGAGAAGCGAGACCGCACTACAGAGGAATTCCGAAAGATCATTTTTGAAGGAATGGATGGCCTGCCTGCGGCTCGGGACATGCCCAAACTTGTCGTCTCGGCTGCTAAAGACTATCTGCTGTGTTCGGAGGCCGACCTTCAGCAAGAATGGAGTTATGGAGGATCGCTGGAACTGGAACCTCTATTCGGCCTCAAGAGTACTGTGGACTCTGTCCCCTCCGCGAGTGCATACCGCGGTCCGTTTCTCTCACTTCTCCGCTATCACCCACGCGAGGGGCTTACCTTTGTCATTGAAGTATTCAACCATAGTGCGGAGTGGTATGCACACCCGAGGGTTCGATCGGACTCTGTTGAGCCGCCTTTCGATATGACACTGACATTCGAGGATGGAACATCGCGGACGCAGCGGTGTAACGAGCGGCTCTGGAACCTGTACCGAAGGACATCGGTCGGTCCTTATGTCCTGCAATCTATCCTGATGGCGCTGGAACATTGGCTACTGGAGATGGAAGAGGCGCGTCCGCACGACCTCGATAGAGTCCTCCTAGATATTCTTCAAACGAGCGACTCTGCCGCTCTTACTGCGGTCGTGGCAAGCGCGGCAACAGCCTTCCCTCATGCGGCAGGCGAGACCCTTTTGGTCCTGCTCCGATCACGGCTATGTATCCAACTCGACCGCCAACGGTTTGCCAGTGAAGTGTCAGTACCGTCCCAATTGGATGCTATAGATGAAATCTACGGAGAGGAACGGAAGAAAGCAGATGCACGTCCCCATCGGAAGAGCGATCTTGAGTGTGCGATTATTGATTTGCAACGATTGGGACCGTTGATGCCTCGTGTCCATGAGATCCTTGATAGGCACCATGCAGAGATGCCTCCGCCAGAGGAACAAGACGATAATGATCGAGTCTGGCGATTCGCGCTCCATCGCATGGACTTGCGCCAGTACACATCTGAGGAGGATGCAGCCGAAGCCGCAGTAGATTCCGAGGATTCTGACTCCCCTGAAGATAGCAGAAGATACATTCGCTTTAACCTCAATGAGCCAGAGCCAGACATCAGGGAGATGCTGGAGCAAGATGGCGCACGGCTTCAAGCCCTTAACGTCCCGTTAGAGCTTCTGGGGTGGGGGCGTAGCGTTTTCGATCCTGAGACAAGGACTACGCATGATCCTGCTCAATGGCAGCAGAGGCTGGAGGAGGCTCAAGCTGTAAGCGAGGACAGCGGCGAGGAGGGCGACTTGTTCCGAGATGGCCCCGGAATCGTAGCTGCTGTCTGCGTACGCGACCATTGGGAGGAGATGTCGGATGACGAACGGGATTGGTGCGTGGACATCATCTGCTCAGAGGTAGAGTGCGAAGGAGATCACTGGGACGAAAGAGTACGTATACAGCGAAACGGCATGTCTGCTGATCGCCCGTGTGCTTGTGTGCTTCCTCTCCTATTAGGGAAGTCTCTCTCGGATATGCAAAGAAGTCGTGTTCACCAGATGCTCGTGCTCGCCTTGACACACGCGATAGACGAGGTTCGATGGTATGTAGCATCAGGCATAGGCGCATACTTATGGACGATTGACCGAGAATTGGCTTTGCGTTGCGCGAATGCACTCGCAACAGAGGCTATGCTGGTGCAAAGCGAAATCGACGTCGATTCAGAGCGCTCGCAATCAAATATATCCTCTGACCGAGACGGATGGGATCCGAGCGGATGGGGCCGGGTCGAACAGGTTGAAGAGGAATTAGAAAGCTCGTACTTAGATAGACGGCAGGTCAACGATATTGAGGCCGAGTCTGCATCTATCGTCAGAAATCGTTTTGATAAAGCGGATGGGATTACTGACGATGCACATCTTAAATTTGATCCAACTAGAGGAGTTGGCACAAAGGCCAACGCGCGGATCCTAGCAATTCTAGTCCAAGCAGCAACCGAGCCTACAGCAATTGCGGCGTTCGAGCGGCTTGCACACACGCTCGTCGGATGGTGGGATGATGATGACCACAATAGGGATATGAATGAGCCAACACTGAACAGACTCTTAGAAGACTTCCTGCTCCGAACACCAACAGTGGAGGCCACGAAAATTCTCCAGCCCATTCTGAACTCCATTGATCGCCATCCGAGGGAGGTTCATAGGTTGCTTCAGGGGCTAATAAGCGTTGAGGATATCCAACCTAATACCGTGCAATTCTGGTCACTTTGGAAGTTATTTGCGGACAGAATCCGATGTGCTGAATGGCTTGAATGGCTTGATGATCGACACGCGGGCGGGCCTGAAATGATTTCGGCTGTTTTTTTCGGCAATTTTTGGAAAAAAAGTGTACACCACTGGCCGAGTCTGGAGGGCAACACCCACTATATTCATATGCTGTTTGAAGACTTGTCTCCTTCTTCCACTGTCTTGGACGCCTACATTCGATTCCTATACGACATCGGCGAACAGTCGCTTCCCGATGCCTTCATTCGTATCGCGAATCGCCTGCAAGAGGGAGACGACCCTCGGCAGATGATGAGAACAAGGGATACCGCCTTTCACCTTGAAACTCTTCTCCGGCGATACGTGTACGGGAAACCTATAGAGCTAAAGCGTCAGCGCGACCTCCGGGAGGCAGTTCTCTTCTTACTCGACTTGCTCGTCGAGAATGGTTCGTCCGCCGCTTTTCGGATGAGGGATGATTTCGTGACGCCTATTTCAACTGTATAGGCGGTAGAATATCCTTGAGAAATACTATCGCCCCAACAGGGTAGAATCAGAACGGAGTACGCTCAACACTATATATAGAAAGACAGAACCAATGAGAACCACCGCTAAGCTGATATGCACCCCTGCCCAGTCCATGGCGGGAATCGCGGATGAGTCGGTTGATTTGATAGTCACCTCGCCGCCTTATCCGATGGTGGAGATGTGGGATGAGATTTTCGCGCTCCAAGACGAAGACGGTCGAATTGGGGAGCAACTGTCGCGCGGCAATGGACAGGCCGCTTTCGCGCTCATGCACGAATTGCTCGATGCGGTTTGGCTGGAGTGCAACCGCGTCCTGAAGTCGGGAGCCATTGCCTGCATCAACATTGGCGACGCCACCCGAACCTTGGATGGCGACTTCCAGTTGTACTCCAATCACTCCCGCATCCTCAGCAGCTTCCTCGGCCAAGGTTTTGCCGCTTTGCCCGATATACTCTGGCGCAAACAGACCAACGCCCCCAACAAGTTTATGGGGTCAGGAATGCTGCCGGTAGGGGCGTATGTGACCTATGAGCACGAATACATTCTCGTGCTTAGAAAAGGACGGCGGCGGACATTCACAACCGCCGCGGAGAAGGCCAAGCGCCGCGAGAGCGCCTTCTTTTGGGAGGAGCGCAACGTCTGGTTCTCGGACGTGTGGCTTGATGTGAAGGGAACTTCGCAAGGGCTCGTCGATGCGCCGACCCGCGAGCGCAGCGCGGCCTTTCCGTTTGAGTTGGCCTATCGGCTTGTCTGCATGTTTTCCGTCAAAGAAGACGTGGTGCTCGATCCGTTTGCGGGGACTGGAACGACGCTGGCAGCCGCTCTAACAGCGGGAAGAAATTCGGTCGGCGTGGAGATTGACGAGACGTTGGTGCCGGTTGCGCAAGATCTGCTACGCTCCACACGTTCTGCGGCCAATGAGTACAATCGCGCCCGGCTAGCTCGGCACGCGGAGTGGGCTACTGCGCGCATGGCAGAGAGTGGCCCGTTGAAATACGCGAACCGCCACTACGGATTTCCGGTAATGACGGCTCAGGAACAGGACTTGTTGTTAAACGAAGTTACGGGAGTTGCCGCCGATGGTGACGGCATGACGCTGGTGGCCCAGTACAGCGAGAAACCGCAAGCGCATCAGCGCGAAAGCAAGGCCACTCCGCAGCAGACGCTGCTGCCGCTAGGCTGTTAATCGGCGTTGCGCTCTTCCGCGCGCACCGCGCTCTGTAGCGCTTCATAGGCCGCCTCGCAGTCGGCGAGCGCGGCATTCTGCTCTTTGATCTGTTGGTTCAGCGCTTGTACTTGATCGTCGGTCACGGGGTCGGAACCGGCTTCGAGAAGCTGGTGGACCCGCGCTCCGAGGTCCGCTTGGGTGCGGTGGAGCTGGTTTTTGGCAGCGGCGATATCGAGCCGGGCACGCGCTAGACGGGTTAGGTCACCGGCTTTGTCGGCGGCGGCCGCCGCGCCTTCTTGCAGCCCTTTGACGAGATTGTTCCACAGGTTGTCCACTGAGACCTCGTATGGTTTAAGTGTCTGGTGCCGAGGCGCGGCGCAGTTCGCGGAGGAGCGTTTCTTTGTTAGCCCGCGAAACTTGGCGGCCCCTGAGCTGAGCGTCGGGTAGCTGGCGCACGAGTTGGCGCAGGCGGGAGACTGGCAAGCCCTCTAGCTCGTCGGGAGGCGGCTGCGCTGGCGGTGGGGTCGCTGCTTGGGGTTGGTTCAGGAGCAGGTTTTCTATGTCGAGGTGGGGGGCGGGAATGACGCGATGGCTAATCACTTGGCTGACCTTGAGCGCGGCTTCGACGCCGGCTTGCACCGCCACTTGGACGGCGGCAACCTCACCTCTAAAGTGCGTTGAAACCAGCCCGCCGCCGATGGGCTTGATGCCGAGGAGCTCGACCGGAGCGGATTTTACGGCTGCGTCGGATGCTTCGATGACGCCGACGAGACCGCGGGTCTCAATCAGCCCTATGGCAGCCATTGGTCGCGCTTGGCTCGGTCAACGAGTGTCGTTGAGGGTATGGGGGACGAGCGCTAAATAGCGGGCGCGCTTGATGGCGCGGACGACGCGCGTTTGTTGCTTGCGCGTGGCACCGGTGCGCCGGGCCGATTCGATCTTGCCGGTCGGCGTGATAAACTTGACTAGGACATCGAGGCGCTTGTAGTCGATGTCTTCGGATTTGAGCTTGGCGACGGCCTCTCGGCGCGAGCTGCGAAACTTGTTGATGACGATGCTCCTTGTTAAGGCACCCGCTTGGTGCGGATGCACAAGTTCAAAAAGACAAAAAGTACTGGAGGGGCCGGGGAATGTCAATATATCCCCCGGCTCCGATCCCGTTCAACGCGGATTCATTTCGTCGTGGAGCTGGCGCATGATTTGGTGGTGTCCCATGCCCTCGTCCGATAGCTTTTTGTACTTGGCTTCGTCGATGCCCTCGCGCTTGAGAAAGCCGCGGATGTCGTAGCGGCCCTCGACTTCTACGGGTAGGCCGCCCTCTTCAACCATGAGCTGGAGGGGATAGCCCTTTTCTTGCAGCGGCAAGTGGATCACGCGGTTGCGGCGCGCCGATTCGTAGAGGGCCATCATAATTTCCACGGTGTTGCGGGCCGTGGTGCCGGCGTTGCGGTGCTCGGCCTTGTGGCCTTCGAGACAGGCGAGAAGTTCGCGGACTTGAGCGGCGTTGGTGTTGCCGCCAATGGCTTTGGTGCCTTCGGCGAGCGCGAGATCGACGTCGCGCCAGCCTCCCGATGAGGCATTCATAATCTGGAGTCGGGTTTCGCTCACCGATAAAAGTCCTTCGCTGCCACGGATTTCAAAGCAGCCGGCACCAGCCCCCTCGCGCATGAGGTCGGACTGAATGAAAAGCTGGAGACCGCCGTTAAAGTGGACCAAGCCCATGCAGGCGTCTTCGATCATGGTGTCGCGCTCGTAGCGATCGGTGTGGCGCTCGACGGCACCCATGACCCATTGGGCGCGGGGATCGCCGAGCACGAAGCGCGAGCCGTCAATGGAGTGCGTGCCCCAGTTAGTCAGGCCGTCGGCGACCTTGTTGGTGACGAAGATCGGCTCGCCAATCGCGCCCTCTTCGACGAGCGCCTTGGCCTTTTCCCAACCCGGGGTAAAGCGGCGCTGATGGCTAATGACTAGTTGGGTGCCGTGCGCTTCGCAGGCATCGACCATGGAGTCGGCGGCGGCCATGCCGATGGCCATGGGCTTTTCGCAGATGACGGCGCGGGCACCGCCTGCGGCTGCGGCAATGGTGGGTGCCGGATGCAAAAGGTGCCAAGTGCAGACGCTGACGATGTCGGGCTTGGCCCTTTCCATCATTTTTTCGACCGTTTCAAACTCCTGCGGGATGCCGTATGCGTCCACGTAGGTTTTGCGGGCCATGGGGACTGGGTCGGCGACGGCGATCACTTCGACCTCGTCCACGAGATTGTAGCCTTCCATGTGGGCGTTGCCGATGGAACCACAGCCGACGATTGCCGCGGTATAGCGCTTCATAGAGGATATCTCCTTGGCGAAAACGTGATAGCAAGTTTACTAACTATGAGACATAATTGAGACATAATAAAGAATAGGCATTAGGTTATCTTCAAGTCCGCAGGCCGTATAACCCGAGCCCGTAGGCTCGGAAGCGACCACTAATTATGGAAACCCTATACGTCTCGCCCACTCTTTCCATCCCGCTTTCCGAACTGCGCTTCAAGTTTCACCGCAGTTCTGGGCCAGGGGGACAAAACGTCAACAAGCTCAATACCTCCGTCGAGCTACAGTTTGACTTTGTCCACAGTGCGGTGCTCAGCGACGAGCAGCGCCAGCGGATTGCCGAGAAGCTCGCCGCGCGGCTGAACAGCACAGGTGCGCTGTCGATCCAGTCGGAGCGATTTCGCACGCAGGGCCGCAATCGCGCCGACTGCCTCGACAAGCTGGCCGCCCTAATCGCCGAGGCGCTCAAAACGCAGCCCAAGCGCAAAAAAACCAAACCCAGCCGCGCCGCCCAATCGCGCCGCCTCGACAGCAAGCGGCGTCATTCCGAGAAAAAGAAGAGCCGCCGAACGCCTTTGGATTGAACGTTTGGCCTTATTGGTGCGTCAAAAGATAGTATTTGCGCATGTTCACTTGGTATTCTATCTTCAACTTTAACGTGAACGTAAAGGTTATTCACTGCGAACATTGGGACCTGAAATGAACGTACAAAAGAAAGAAACAATGTACTCGGCGACCGATCTCTATTGGCGCGACATAAAAGATGCCGAGCCGCTCAGTCGCGAGGAAGAAATTGCCCTCTTCAAACGCGCCAAAGCAGGCGATGAAGAGGCGCGTCAGGCACTGGTACAGGCCAATTTGCGCTTTGTGGTTCGCGTCGCCCGCGAGTACCACGAGTCTGGTCTTTCGCTGATCGAGCTGATTTCCGAGGGCAACCTCGGGCTGATGGAAGCCGTCCAACGCTTCGACGAAACTCGTGGCTTTAAGTTCATCACCTATGCGGTGTGGTGGATTCGCCAAGCTATTCTTCGAGCCCTAGCCGAACACGGCAAAATTGCCCGCCCACCGCTGAGCCGGGTCAGCGACCGGCAGAAGGTCGAAAAGGAAGCCGATGTCCTCGCCCAAGAGCTGGGGCGCCCCCCGACTGTTGAAGAAATCGCCGATTGCGTCGATTTCTCGACGGAGCGCATCCGCAACGCCTTTGAGATAGGGCAGCCGGATCTGCCCTTGGATGCCCCTGCCTTTGCCGACGGCGAGATGACGTTTGCCCAGACTTTTGTCTCGTCCGAGCCCAGTTCGCACGAGCGCTTTGTCGATAGGGAAATGCGCGCGGCTGTGGCCGATTGTCTGAAGGTGCTCGACTCCCGTGAGTCCCACATCGTCCGCGCTTATTTTGGCCTCGACGACAGCGCGCCCAAGACCTTGGAGGAAATCGGCGAATCCCTGGGCGTCACCCGCGAGCGCGTGCGGCAGTTGCGGAACAGGGCGCTGGAAAAAATGAAAGACGAGTGCGGCGGGCAGCTAGTCGAGTTTTCGAACAACTGAGCGGGCAACAGGCCCGTTGCCGGGGGCTGTGCCGCGTCCTATTATTGAATATTCTTAACGAGAGGACGCTATGGCTCAGCTCCGGCAGAAATTATTGGTGCTCTACGCCCATTCTCCCGATTTGCATAGCCAAACCGTGGCTTGGTCGCTTTACGACGGCACGGGCGAGGACCGGTCCAGCAGCGGCGATAGCGAGGAACCGCCCTATGCTTCGGTGGTGGCGGCCATGCGAGACGGGTGGAGGGTGGTGCAGTTTCCCCAGCAGTACCCGGCCTATCCAGGCATGGAATACAACACATCCTACCTGAAATACGAGTACATCCTCGAAAAGATGGAGGCAATCGATGGTCGATGAGCAATATCTCCTCACTACCAAGCAAATGGCGCAGTTTGTCGCCGATGGCTTTTTGCGCTTCGACGAATTGGTGCCCCACGAGCTCAACCGCGCCGCGTGCGCGGAGATGGAAGCCGGGGTCCCACGGGGCCGCGCTGGTGCGCCGCTCGCCGAGTTGTGGACCGATGCGGTGGTCGGTCAAGTGGTGCGCCTGCCCCAGATTCAGGGGATTATCCACAGTCTGGTCGGCCCCGGCCCGCTCTACGACCACCACGCCGTGCATACGGTTGATGCCCACCACGAGCACGGGCAGATCTGGCACGCCGACGCGATTATCGACACCCGGCTGCACTTTGACATCCAGCTCTTTTATTTTGCCCACGACACGCCGAGGGAGATGGGTGGCACCATGTTCCTGCCCGGCAGTCACTACCGCCGCATCAGTGAGTCGGACATCGCTCGCTATCAAAACTTCCTCGGGCAGATGCCGATGGTCTGCAAGGCCGGCACAGTGGCCGTGGCCCACCACGGCATCTGGCATTGCGCCCAGCCCAATCTAACTGGCCGCAAGCGCTACATGTTCAAGCTGCGGCTCAACCCCACGGTGCGGCAAAAGAAGCTATGGAACACCGACGATATCGACGATGCGGAAATTCCCGCGCTGCTCAACACCAACCATCGCTGGTACGGCAACGAGGTGCGCTTGGAGGTTGTCAATCGCATCAAGCTGTGGCGCTTCTTGACCGGCGACGAGGACTACGATGTGTCCTACTGGCTGTCGCGGCTGGAGAACGCGCCCGAAAATGAGCTGCGGGCAGCGTGAGCTGAACGCACCCTATGCAAAAGCAAAAGCCGACCCAATAGCTGGGTCGGCTTTTTTTGTTGTATTGACTGTATCGGCTTAGCAGTGCAGTGGCTTACTCTTTCAGAAGGCAAGAGCAATCCAGCGGGTCCGGACTGGTGAAAACCTTACGCGACAATTTGTCTAAGACCGCCACATCGGTATGCTGGCGCTCGCCGCGACCGTCGGAGAGCAAAATGGATCCGTGGCGCTGCCAGTTGGTCCAGGGGCCGGTAAAACGCGGTTCAGCGTCAGCGGCCTCGCGGTAGAACGCCCATTGGGTCACTAGCCGCGATTCTTGATCGATCCAGACCGCGTATTTGTTCTGCGGGGTGACGCCGACGTCTTTGAACGTGAGTTCCAGCACTTCGGCAGAACGGCCGTCCTCGGTGGCTTCTAGGCCCCGATAGCGCAGGGTAACGCCGGTGTCTTTGAGCTTGTAGGGCATGACCAGCCAGTACGAGTCGTTGATCCAAGAGTGGTAGCCGTGGTCGAGTTTGGCCGCGAGCGTGTCGGGGTCGCTGATTTTCTTCCCATCGACGAAGGCATGACCCTCTTTGCTGTGGATGTTCATCAGCACCGTCAGATCGTCTTGCTCGAAGCGAATGTCCCCCGTCCACTTGTCCCACACGTGCAAGCGGAACCCAAAAAAGCGCCATGTGATGTAGCGCGTGGTGTCCCAGTTGGCGCGGCCACCCATCGCAGCCATGACTTCGTCGGCTAGGGCGATGGCCTTGGGGTCGGAATCGGCGGCGTTGAAGCCGGGGGCTGGGGGATTGTCGGCGGCGTGGGCTAGGCCGATGCAAAAGGAGAAGACCAAGAGTAAGCGCAACATAGGGATCCTTGCGGTTGAGGGTGGCTGGAGCGCGAAGAGTCTGCCGGCTTCTTACGAATGATCAGGTAGAACCTCGGGTAGCAATTTCTCTAACTCGGCCAACGGGGCCTCCAAAGTCTGGATGGCCTCGGTCCAGAACTGGGTGTCTTCGAGGTCGCGGCCTAAGGCCCGGCGGGCTACGCCTTCGGCCGTGTCGCTGCCGGTGAGGCGGAGGAATTCCTCGTAGCGGGGAAGAAAGTCGGGTCCCTCTTGTTTAAACATTGAATATAGGCCACGGCTGAGCAGGAAGCCGAAAGTATAAGGAAAGTTGTAGAAGGTCACGCCGGTGATATAGAAGTGGAGTTTTGAGGCCCAGAAGTAGGGATCTTCACCTCCCTGTGCAAGCGCATCACCAAATATTTCGCGCTGGGTTTCGACCATCAGCTCTTTGAGGCGGCTGATTGTGAGTTCGCCGTCGGCGCGCTCCTCGTAGAGCTTTTTCTCGAACTGGTAGCGCACGGGGATGTCGAGCAGGAAGATCGCTCCGTGGCCGATTTCTTGGTCGAGGGCACTGGCCCTTTGGGCTGGGCTGAAGGAAGGGTCGGCGAGGATGCCTTCGGTGAGGATCATTTCGCCGAAGGTCGAGGCCGACTCGGCCAGCGTCATCGGGTAGAAGTGGGCGTAGGTGCGCACGTCGTGCATGATGTAGCTGTGGAAGGCGTGGCCGATCTCGTGGGCGAGTGTGAGCACATCGCCGAGGGTGTCGTTGTAGGTCATATAGACGCGGGACTCGCGGGTCAGCAGCGAGCCGGTGCAAAAGGCTCCGGGTCGCTTGCCGGGGCGTGGCGCGTACTCGATCCATTGGCGTTCATAGACTTGGTTGAGGAATTCACCTAGGCGTGGGTAGGCCGCCGCAAAGGAGCGGGAGACGAGATCCTTGCCCTCTGCCCAAGAGAGCTGTCCTTGATCGGGCAGCGGCAGCGGCGCGCTCAGATCGTACCAGGCCACGCCCTCGATGCCCATGAGCTGCGACTTGAGGGCGAGAATGCGTCGGGGCAGTTCGATTTGCTCGGCGATAGCCGCAAACATCGCATCGAGGGTCTTGGACGAAATCGACGCTTGAAAGCGAGCGACATCGAGAAAGTGGTCCACGCCGCGATGCTGGTTGAGGGTCAGCCGCGTCCCCGAGATGGCGTTGAGCGCGGCGGCGGAGACGTCTTCCATGCTTTCCCAGGCCCGATTGCCGCCATCGAAGGCGGCTTGGCGGACTCGGCGGTCGGGGTCTTCCATCAGGGCGCGGCGCTGCGACATGGGGCGGCGCTCGGTGCGGCCGTCGGGAAACGCCATGTCGAATTCGAGCTTGCCGGAAATTGAGTCGTAGAGGCGGCCCCAAGCGTGGAGACCATCAACGCCGAGGTCGGCGGAGAGTATCTCCTTTTCCGGGCTCATGGTGCGCTGCGCGTCTTCGCGCTGGCGGCGGAGGAAGTGGCCGCAGTCGGCCAAGGCGGGCCGTTGGGCGAACGTGGCAAACATCTCGTCCGAGGCGTCCTTGAGCGCGCGCAGGAGTTCGACATCGAGTTTCGTGCTCTCGGCCGCCAGCAGGGCAAAGGCGGCTTCTTCGCGGGCGTAGTCTTCGTTGCGGGCGTCCGCCGCGGTGAGGCAGCCGAGGTAGGAACCTAGATGGGAGAGGCGGTCGGTCAGACCCTCAGTCAGGAGGAATACGGCCTCCCAACTATCGGCATTGTCCTCGGCAAGCGGTGCCAGGGCGGCGGCTTGTTCGCGTGCCGCCGCAATATCTCTTTGCAGCTCATCCTTGAATTGCCGCATAGCCGGGCCATCAAATTCAGCGAAATAGCTCGTCAGGTCCCAGTCCATGGCGGTTGGAGTAGTGGTCATGGGGCGTTTTCCTTGTTGTGATGTAAGTGACGGCTAAAAATAACAGTGCCCTCTGGTACAAAGGCAAATTGGTCACTAGATGATGGTATCTCTATATTGGGCACTTCCATCCCGTTCGTTTATTCGCAGAGGTCCACGATGCTCAAGTGCGCAACTTCCCTGTGGTCGGCCGATCTGGCCAATCTCGCGGCTGATATCCAGCGCGTCGAACCCTATTCGGAGCGCTTCCACCTCGACGTGGCCGATGGCCATTATGCGCCGACTATGCTGTTTTTCCCAGATCTGGTGGCGGCACTGCGGCCGCATACGGATCGGCCCTTTGAAATGCACCTGATGACCACCGACCCGGCCGCGTGGATTGATCCCTTTGCCGAGGCGGGTGCTGATATCATTATCATCTGCTTTGACTCGGCCGCTGACCCAGGTAGTGTGCTGGAGGCGATCAAGGCAAGAGGACTGCAGGCCGGGGTCTCGCTCTTGCTGGAAGAAGATCTCGATTTACTCGATCCCTATTGGACGCTATTGGATGTGTTGACGCTGCTGAACACGGCTGCCGGGATCAAGGGAGCCGATATGGACCCGCAGGCACCCGCTAGGATTCGCCGGGCTAGGGACGAGATCGACCGGCGCGGCCTGACGACCGTGGTGGAGGCCGATGGCGGGATTCGTCGCCACACTGTGCCGCAAATCGCGCGAGCCGGTGCCGATTATATTGTCCCTGGTTCGCTGATGTTCAAAGAGGATCCAGGTGCGATGCGCGAGTGGCTGGCCGGGCTTGGGTAGCGCGCCTGGGCCGGTTGCGGCCGCTCGTATTCTAGCTGGACCTTGCACTCACAGGAGCTTGCAGCCTTCTAGCTCTTTGGTACTCAGGCGGATGCCGCCAGCGCGTAGCCCGCGCACGGGATATTCGCTGATGGGGAAGACCTCATTGAGCTTGCGGAGGCGCGGTTTGGGCTTGTAGTCGAGGGCGATCTTTTTGTCGGAGTCGGTGGTCAGCTTGAGCACCCTGCACTCGGCAGGCACGAGATCGTAGCTGCGGCCTAAGATGAATTTGTCGATTGTGCAGCGCTTGATGTAGGAGGCCCCGGCCTTGTCTCTATAGATGATGGTGAAAACAAGGTCTTTGTCGATCAAGCCGCAGTAGAGCATTCCCTTGCCGACGAATAGCTTGTCCGGCGCTTGAACGACCGAGTAGGTGCCGTCCTTGCGGATGGCGAGCACAGCGTCGTAGAGCGACACATCGCAGAGGGTGGTGCCGTTGATTTGGTGCCCGAGATAGCCGGTCTTTTTGTCGTAGCGGAGCTTGAGGTTGCGGTTGGCCGCCGAGCGCGCATCCACTCTTTCGATTTCGACGATTTCGGTGCGGCGCGGGAACTGGTCGCGGTATTTGTCGATGAGATCTTGGATAAAGGCGATAGTGTAGGGGATAATACCATCCAAATGCTTCTCGATCTGGCGCAGGCGGGCGCGGATCTCCTTCATTTCTTTTTCAGCGCGATTGATGTCGTAGCGCGAGATGCGGCGGATCGGGATCTTGAGCAGAGTCTCGATATCGTCGTCGGTAATATCGCGTTTGAGCTGCGGGGCAAAAGGCCAAAGCCCGGTGCGCACGGCTAAGGCGACTTCGTCCGTGGTGGTCTGCTCCTCAATGGCCTTATAGATGCGGTTTTCGATAAAGATCTGTTCGAGGGTCTTGGCGTGGAGCCTGTCGTTGAGTTGCTCGGTTTCGAGGTGCAGCTCGGCCTTGAGGATATCGACGAGGCGATCGACGTTGTGTTGCAGGACTTCAGTGGCGCTCATCACCTGGGGCCGATTGTGCTCGTTGATCAGCATCAGGTTGGCTGAAATCGACAGCTCGCAATCGGTAAAGGCGTAGAGCGCATCCACCATCTCCTCGGTGTACGTGCCGCGCGGCAGCTTGATCTCGATTTCGACGTTTTCGGCGGTGTAGTCGGAGATGGTGCCGACCTTGATTTTGTTTTTGCGCGCGGCGTCTTCGATGGAGGCGATGAGTTGTTCGGTGGTGGTGCCGAAGGGGAGATCGCGGATGACGATGCGCTTGGGGTCGGCAGTGTCGAGCCGGGCGCGGACTAAGACTTTGCCATTGCCGTCGTTGTATGCGGAAAAATCGGCTAGACCGCGAGTGGGGAAATCGGGGCGAAGCTGGAAGGGGCGGTCTTGCAAATAGGCGATTTGGGCTTCTAACAGTTCAATGAGATTGTGCGGCAATATCTTGGTCGCCATGCCGACGGCGATGCCTTCGGCTCCTTGGGCCAATAGCACCGGGATTTTGGCGGGGAAAACCACCGGCTCCTGATTGCGACCGTCGTAGGAGTCGATATAGTCGGTCAGTGCCTTGTTGAAGAGTACTTGTTTGGCCAGTGGCGTGAGCCGGCACTCGATATAGCGGGCGGCGGCGGCTTCGTCCCCGGTGTAGATGTTGCCGAAATTGCCCTGTTTTTCGATGAAGAGGTCCTTGTTGGCCAACAACACGAGCGCGCCGTAGATCGACTGGTCGCCGTGCGGGTGGTACTGCATGGTCTGTCCTACGACATTGGCGACCTTGTGGAATTTGCCGTCGTCGATCTTGTGCAGTGCATGGAGGATGCGGCGCTGGACGGGTTTGAGCCCGTCGTTGATGTGCGGAATTGCACGGTCCCTGATGGAGTAGGAGGCGTATTCGAGGAAGTAGTTGTCGTAGAGATTGTCGATATAGGACATTAGACTAGATGCTCCATAATGTAGTCGCGGCGGTTGGGGGTGTTCTTGCCCATGTAGAAGGAGAGGGTCTCGGGGACGGTGTCGAGCGAGCGGACGCCGACTTTGACCAACCGCATTTCGCCGTTGATAAACTGTCCAAACTCCTTGGGGGAAATCTCGCCAAGGCCCTTGAAACGGGTGACTTCCGCGGTGCCCTTGAGCTTCTTTGCGGCGCGTTGGCGCTCGCGCTCATCGTAACAGTAGTGGGTCTCTTGTTTGTTGCGGACCCGAAAGAGCGGCGTTTCGAGGATATAGACGTGACCCGAGGTGACTAGCTCTTCGAAATAGGTGAGGAAAAAGGTCATCAGGATATTGCGGATGTGGAAGCCGTCCACATCCGCGTCAGTAGCCATGACGACTTGGTTGTAGCGCAGGTTGCCGATGTCTTCTTCGATCCCGAGGGCCATCATCATATTGTAGAGTTCTTCGTTTTTGTAGATGGAGGCGCGGGTTTTGCCATAAAGGTTTTGCGGCATGCCCCTGAGGGTGAAGATGGCTTGGGTCTCGGGATCGCGCGAGGAGACGATTGAGCCAGCGGCCGACTGCCCTTCGGCGAGGAAGATCGTCGATTCCTCGCCGCGCTTCTTGTCGCCTTTGTGGTACTTGCAATCCTTGAGTTGGGGGATTTTGATCTCGATGCGGCGCGCGGCCTCCTTGGCTTCCTTTTTAACCGCGTTTAGCTCCTTGCGCAGCTTTTCGTTGTGAACGATGCGCGCTTCGAGTTTTTGCGCGGTCTCCCGATTTTTGTGGAGGAAATCGACGATGGCTTCGCGGGTCTCGTTGACGATCCAGCCGCGGATATCCGTATTGCCCAGCTTGTTTTTGGTCTGTGACTCGAAAACCGGCTCCTTGACCTTGACGGCGACGACGCCAAAGGCCCCGTCGCGGACATCGACGCCGTTGAAGTTTTTCTTGTAAAACTCGTTGACGCCTTTGAGCACGCCTTCGCGGAACGCGCTCTGGTGGGTGCCGCCGTCGGCCGTGTACTGGCCGTTGACAAAGGAGCGGTGGGACTCGCCGTAGCTGTCGATGTGCGTGAAGGCAAATTCGAGGTACTGGCCCTTGTGGTACGCGGGCGGGTAGAGAACCGAACTGCCGGCCTCGCTTTTGAGGAGGTCGAGTAGGCCCTGTTTGGACTCGAATTTTTGGCGGTTGAAGTACAGGCGCAGACCTCGGTTGAGGCAGGCGTAGTTCCACAGTCGGCGCTCGACGAACTCGTGGTTGAAGTCGTATTCGCCAAAGATGTCTTGATCGGGCAAAAACTCGACGTACGTGCCGTCGGGCTCGTTGGGCGCTCGGCTCTTCTTTTGCTTTTTCAGTTCGCCGCGCTCAAAGAGCACTTCGGCGCACCGGCCATCTCGGTAGGAGCGGACGACGAAGTGGGCTGAAAGCGCGTTGACGGCCTTGGTGCCGACGCCGTTGAGCCCCACGCTGAACTGGAAGACGTCGTCGTTGTATTTGGCACCGGTGTTGATGATCGAGACGCACTCGACGACCTTGCCGAGGGGAATGCCGCGGCCGTAGTCGCGGACTTGGACTAGTCCTTGGTCGATCTTGACGTCGATCTGCTTGCCACAGCCCATGATGAACTCATCGACTGCATTGTCGATGACCTCCTTGAGCAATACGTAGATGCCGTCGTCGGGATCGGCACCCGAGCCGAGCCGGCCGATGTACATGCCGGTCCGCAGGCGGATGTGCTCGAGTGAAGAGAGGGTCTTGATCTTGCTTTCGTCGTATGTGGCCTTGCTGTTGGCGCGGCCGTTGGTTGCTGTCTTGGCCATTGCTTCCATAAGAGGTTATATGTAGAACGAGCCGCGATTCCTAGGGGAGGGACGCGACCGGCGGACAATGGGAGACTTAATAAAAATACAGGAGAAAACAGAAGCATCGGAGGAGAGCAGGAGGGGGAGTCGCTCTCCTTGGTGCGACTGCTAATTTAAGCAATTCTCCACCTGCTTAATATAGTGAACATATATGCAGTTGTCAATCAGATGCGGGTGTAGGTGGCCGCGATGCCGCGGCTGCTTTTTTCAGTTTGCTTGACCGGCGTGGCCAGCCGTCGTACAATGGGAGCGTTCACGCTTCTCACAGAGGTCTCGATTTCGTCGGGTCCTCTGCTGAATACAAGAGCCAAGACCCGGCGAAGGGTCGCTCCCTTCCGCCTCGGCGAATAGGCAGGACTTTTCTACATCTCTGTGGGAACGTGAACAGGCCCGGCCCCTTCGGGGGCCTCCTTTCACTTCTACCACAGAGGTTCTGCGATGGACACAAGCGAGTGGCTTTGGATCGCCGTTTGTGCCTTCTTCCTTGCCGCCTTTATACCTCGTCATGGCGTTGTTGCATGAAAGGCGTGTTAGGGTCTTGAACGGAGTCAGGCTCTCCAGTTAGATTGGTTCGTGATTTCCGCAAGAAACCCGTTCCTTTCTTCCCAAAGAGCCTGTGATGAGCAAAGTATCT
>MKWU01001276.1_pt1 | contig 44739 bp, 29 predicted proteins | sample 809101 | NCBI WGS metagenome assembly MKWU01 (sample SAMN05860141, study PRJNA318959) | sponge metagenome | host: Aplysina aerophoba | place: Slovenia: Piran, Adriatic Sea, Gulf of Piran | collected 2013-05-07 | reverse complement strand
CTCAGACACCCTCAGACACCCTCAGACACCCTCAGACACCCTCAGACACCCTCAGACACCCTCAGACACCCTCAGACACCCTCAGACACCCTCAGACACCCTCAGACACCCTCAGACACCCTCAGACACCCTCAGACACCCTCAGACACCCTCAGACACCCCCGGACACCCCCGGACACCCCCGGACACCCCCGGACACCCCCGGACACCCCCGGACACCCCCGGACACCCCCGGACACCCCCGGACACCTCAAACTGATGAAAGGAGGACATTTCTAACTGGCGTTAACAACAGCTCAAGTGTATCCCTGTCGACGGGGGTGACTGTCTGCCTGATCATGGGTCCTGCATCACTACAGAGGGAAATATTCTTCTATCTCGATGGGATCTGGTGTCTGGCTGGCTGCTGGCGCGGATTTCCAACACGGCGTTGCAAACAGGTAAAAGACGTTCGTATGTCAGCCAGCTGAATTAGTTTAACTCGAGACGATAACAGGATTTGCTGCAGGTCGAGCATGCGTAGAGATTGTGCGATCAGCATCAACAAGGGGGCTCGATGCGTTCGGTGTTTTTGAGCAGTCAATATGCGCAACAACCAGTTTCGGTTCCAGGGAGTGTGAAAACCACGACCGAGTACAGGTACCTGGTGGCCGTCAATAAATGAATAGGCTATGGCCGCTGGAGGGAGAAGTGTTGTCGGCCAGGCGGTTGCAAGAAGTTCATGTAACACCTCGCCTCCACCTCTCCCGTTCTCCTGAGCAGGCTGACCCGGGCCCTTTGAGGGTGCAGGAAAAGACTGCTCCGGGCTCTCCCAGCGGTTGTGTCGCTCCCGGTGAGGGCGGCAGCACCGGGCAAGCCCGGCCGTCTGCCACCCGCCGAAGTTCAGGTTCAGTCTGAATCCTCCATCAGCTGTTCAATTCTGCCAATGAGTATGTGGATTATTTTGATGTGTATTTCCTGGATTCTGTCTGCGTAGCCTTCATGGGGAACATGGATTGCTATATCCGCCATCCCCGCCATTTTGCCCCCGTCCTTGCCCGTCAGCAGAAGAGTGCCTATCCCTTTGTCCCTCGCGCTCTGTACGGCTTTGACAATGTTGCTGGAGTTGCCGCTGGTGCTGATGGCCAGCAGCCAATCTCCCGCATGGCCAACGGCTTCTATGTAGCGGCTGAAAACATGTTCATAGCCAAAGTCATTGGCGACACAGGATATGTGCGAGGGGTCGGAAATGGCGATAGCCGGGTATCCGGGCCTGTTTTCGCGGTAGCGTCCGGTGAGTTCTTCTGCAAAGTGCATGGCATCGCAATGAGAGCCGCCGTTTCCGCAGGCCATCACTTTGCCGCCGGCCTTGAAAGACAGGGCCAGCTGCTGGGCGGCCTTGTCTATGAGCGCCAGCTGGTTGTCGTCACCTATAAAACGCTCAAGGAGGTTCTGGGCCTCAATGAGCTGCTCTTTGATAAAAGATTCTGCTGTCTGCATGGGTTGGTTCCGTCTGGCCGTTTCGATGAGTATGTCGGACAGGAGGCCGGTGCCGTCCTTTTCTGGGGTTCCACGACAGGTGGCACATTTTGTCTGTCCTGCCTTGTCCTGTACTGTCCTTTTGCCATCTGACATCGATGTTGGTGCGGGTGAGAAATCAGGCTGTGGATGTTTTTTGGGCCGTCAATAAAAAGGAGCTCCTTTGAGCCTGTGTCTGCATGGCAAGGCAGAAGGGCGAAAAGCTCCTCTCTATATCTGTCCCTGTCTCTGAAAGTGCAGGGGCAGTCGCCAATGATTTCTGGCCTCGGCCGCGCCGTTCTTCCGGACAGCAGTCCGGAAGAAATTTGCGACCCTGGCAATGGGTCCGGCTCTAAATGTCCAGATTCATCACTTTCAGGGCATTGGTTTCAATAAAGGCTCGACGCGGCTCAACAGCATCTCCCATCAAGGTAGTGAAGATCTGATCTGCCGCAACGGCATCCTCTATGCTCACCTTGAGCATGCGTCTGTTGACCGGGTCCATGGTGGTTTCCCAGAGCTGGTCCGGGTTCATTTCTCCCAGTCCCTTGTAGCGCTGAATGTTGTGGCGCTTCGTGGACTCTTTCATCAGCCACTCCAGAGCCTGGTCGAAACTGGCAACCGGCTGCGTCTTGTCGCCCTTCCTTATGTGCGCATCTTCGTCCAGCAGATTTTTGAGTTTGGCTCCCATTGTTTTGATGGCGTGGTAGTCGCGTGAAGCAAAAAAGTCATTCTGGAACAGGTGGATGCTGTCCTCTCCGTGAATGTGGACGTGTATTTGTGGTAACCAGCTGTTGTGCTCACGATCTTCCATGAGAACTGCGTGAGTGCTTTGTCCTGACGAGGTGTTGCTTGTCAGTTTCGCGTTGAGCTCCTCCAGCCACATCTCCATCTTTCCCTTGTCTTTCAGATCCGACTCATCCAGTGGTTCCATGTGGATTAGCTGTTGCAATACCGCCAGAGGATAACGGTTGGACAAGCGGTCGATAATGGCCTGAACACGGCGGTGCTCATTCACCAGAGACTCCAGCGGGGCGCCGGCAATTCCGGGGGAGGATTCATTGACATGAAGGCTGGCGTTTTCAATGGCCGATGCCGTGATGTGCTCGCTGAGGGAATCGTCGTCCTTGACGTAAAATTCCTGTTTGCCGCGCTTTATTTTGTACAAAGGAGGCTGAGCTATGTAGATATACCCTTTTTCGATAAGTTCAGGCATCTGGCGAAAGAAAAAGGTCAGAAGCAAGGTGCGGATGTGGGCGCCGTCGACGTCCGCATCGGTCATGATGATAATCTGGTGGTAACGCAGCTTTTCTGGATTGAATTCCTCCCTGCCCACGCCACAGCCCAGGGCTGTTATAAGCGTGCCCACCTCCTGGGACGACAGCATCTTGTCAAAACGTGCTTTTTCCACATTCAATATTTTGCCCTTCAAAGGGAGAATGGCTTGAGTGCGCCGGTCTCTTCCCTGTTTGGCAGAACCGCCGGCAGAGTCACCCTCTACTATGTAAAGCTCCGACAGAGCCGGGTCTTTCTCCTGACAGTCCGCCAGCTTGCCCGGCAGTCCCGCTATATCAAGGGTGCTTTTGCGGCGGGTCATCTCCCGGGCCTTGCGGGCCGCTTCCCGCACGCGGGCGGCCTCCAGCATCTTGTCAATCACTTTCCGCGCTTGCTGCGGCTTCTCCAGCAGGTAGGAAGAGAGCATGCGCCCCATTTCCTGCTCAACGGCCGTTTTGACTTCGGAAGAAACCAGCTTGTCTTTGGTCTGGGATGAAAATTTGGGGTCAGGAACCTTGACTGAAACTATGGCGGTCAGGCCCTCGCGGGCGTCATCTCCCGTCGTGTTTATCTTTTGTTTTTTCAGCAGCTTTTCCGACTCTATGTAATTGTTGAGCGTACGTGTCAAAGCTGAGCGAAAACCTGCCAGGTGGGTTCCTCCATCGCGGTTGGCAATGTTGTTGGTAAAACAGAAAATGCTTTCCTGAAAACTGTCATTCCATTGCATGGCAATTTCCACGCCGACGCCTTCTTCGTGCTGCGTATTGAAGTGGATAACATCGTTCAGTGGCATTTTGTTTTTATTGAGATACTCGACGAAGGCTTTCAGGCCGCCTTCGTACAGGAAGCGGCTGTCGCGCTCGTTGCGCTCATCTTTCAGGTTTATGCAGACGCCGGAATTGAGGAATGACAGCTCTCTCAGTCGCTTGGCGAGAATTTCATAGTTGAAGTGGATGTTGGAAAATGTGTTTTCCGATGGCAAGAACGTGATTTCGGTTCCCGTCGACTCTGTTTCTCCGATAACAGCCAGAGGTTCGCGCGGGCATCCGTTGTCATATATCTGCTGATAAACCTTGCCTTGGCGCCGGATTGTTATTCGTAGCTCTTTCGACAGGGCGTTGACCACGGATATGCCGACACCGTGCAGCCCTCCGGAAACCTTGTAGGTGTTGTCGTCAAATTTTCCGCCCGCGTGCAGGACCGTCATGATGACTTCTGCTGCTGAAACGCCTTCTTCTGCGTGTATTTCTGTAGGAATGCCGCGCCCGTCATCCTTCACGGTAATCGATTCGTCGGCATGTATGATGACGTCTATAGCTGAGCAATGGCCAGCCAGTGCCTCATCTATGGAGTTATCCACCACCTCAAAGACCATGTGGTGAAGTCCTGTGCCATCGTCAGTGTCGCCGATGTACATGCCGGGCCGCTTGCGTACAGCATCCAGCCCTTTGAGCACCTTGATGTTCGATGCGTCATAGGTGTTTTCGCTCATAGTCGCCGGGTTCCTTGTGATTCGGGGTCAATATGCGCTTTCTGGTTTCTTTTTTCTATCTTTGTCTGATATTTCACGGCAATAGCAGTCGTCTGCTCCTGTGTATGGCTTTGTGTGCCGCCTTTTTTGTTCCATGTGGAACATTCTGCATCTGCTTCAACTCTGTCTGGAGTTTGCGTCCGGGTTGCTCATCCTCTGTGCGCCGGTGTCAGAGAGCTTTTTCGGTGTGCCGGTGGGTTTTCGATTCTGTCCATCAATCTCGGCGGAATGGTTCGTTTGTCAGGCGTGTGCGCCTGTGCAGACTTATGAAGTCAAGAAAACAGCTCTTTGGGCCCGTGTTGCTGGTCTTTTTGGTAAAAGATATGTTTTCTTGGCGTGTTGCTGGACTGTTTGTGGTGAATTCTTCTTGTGTTCCATGAGGATGTGGAGCTCGATCCGGTATTGTTGAGCGCTCCGCTTTTCTGGCAGCACGGGGGAGGGCAATGCGCTCTCTGGTTGGGCTTTTTTCATTCTCTATGTCAGCGAAGCTGTTGCTCTCGCCATGAATGCAGTGGTTGCGAGGCGCTCGCTGCCTTGGTGTCAGGGACTTTCTTCTGGTGTCGGGCAGATGGTGCTGCGTCATAATAGCATCCGGGCGCATTGTCTTGCCGCTTCAGGCCTCGATGATGTTTCGCGTGCATGTTCTGTTGCGCAAAGACGCAGCTCTTTTACAAGAAACGGGAGTGAGTTCGATGTTCCACGTGGAACACGGACCTTTGTTGTGAAAAGCACAACTCGTCCAAATTGTTGCCATAAGCCGCTGGGAAATGCTGTGCGACGGAGCCCGCCAAGCTGTCCCTTGCGCTGTCATCCAGCCCTGATTGTCTTTGTCTGAGTGCTGTCGCTCTGTTCAGTTGCACTCCTTTTCCTTCTCCGTCAAAAACTTTCCCCGGATTGCTCTGCGTGTCTCTGTCTGGATGCGTGTTGAGCGCAAGGCAGCCGCTCCCTGTCGGGGTGAAGGAGGCGGGAAATGCCTCGTTTTCGTTGACAATGCCGACGACAGGGACAGAGTGAAAGTCCGACAGGGAAAGCCTGTGGCGCTTGTAGTGTAAATATGCTTCACGACTGCATGCGGAAATGTCAGCGCCCCATAGGCATTACAACGTAAGTGGACCGATCGTCATCAGGTTGTTTTATGAGAACACTGCTGAACGAGTCGGAAAATATCATTTGAATGGTGTCGCTTGTCGCTACAGACAGGACGTCTCTCAAATAGTCGACATTAAAGCTGATCTTTAGTTCAGCATCCGCATAGTTGACCGGTATTTCGTCCTCGGCCTGCTCCTGCTCCGGGTTGTTGGCAGCCATTTTCATGGTGTTGTTTTCCAGGGTAAGGTTGACGCCCCGATGCTTCGCGTTCGACAGTATGGCGGCTCTGGAGAGCGCCTGGCGCAGGGTTTGGCGGTCGGCGAGCATTGATTTTTGGCCGCCGTAGGGGATGACGCGTTCGTAGTCCGGGAACTTCCCGTCAACCAGCTTTGATGTGAAGCTAAAGGGCCCGGTGTGAGCGCAAATATGGTTTTGCCCCAGAGTGATGGTCACATTGTCTTCGCCTTCGGCAACAAGGCGAGCCAGCTCGAGAACAGCTTTGCGAGGAACAATGACCTGTTTCCCTTCTGTGACGCCTTCTTCTGTTATCTCTGAGCTGACAGCCAACCTGTGACCGTCGGTGGCCACGGCTGTCAGTGTCTGCTCGCTGATTTTAAACAGCATGCCGTTGAGATAATAGCGCACGTCCTGAGTGGACATGGCGAACCCTGTTCTGTCTATCAGTCGTCGAAGAGCGTTTGAGGCAATGGAGAATGAGACAGAGGCCGGTTCTTCCTGGCTGACGGGAAAGGTTTCGGCAGGCAGCGTGGAAAGAGTGAAGCGGCTTCGGCCGGAGCTGCACGCCATCTGGCTCTGGTTATCCTTCGTGCTGAACAGTATTTCACTGTTGTCTGGCAGGGATTTGCATATATCAAGCAGCTTGCGTGCCGGAGCTGTTGTTATGCCTGTGCTTTCCGGAGAGGCGTCAAGAGGGATGCGGCCTATCAGCTCAACTTCGGTGTCGCTTCCGGTCAGGTGCAGGCTGTCCTCCTCCGCTCTTATAAGGATGTTGGACAGTACTGGCATGGTCTGCTTGTTCTCTACGACGCTGGAGACCAAAAGCAGAGGTTTGAGAAGCGTCTCCCTGTTTATGATGAATTTCATAGGTGGCCTTCAGTTTCAGTTGGTTAGCAATTGCAAAAGGTTCTTGTGGTCTTCGGCGATCTCATCGTCTGCCTTGCATAATTGACGCACTTTTCGGCAGGCATGCAGCACTGTAGTGTGGTCGCGCCCACCGTAAGCCTCGCCTATTTCGGGGAGGCTGTGGCTTGTCAGCTCCTTGGAGAGAGCCATGGCTATCTGGCGGGGTCTGGCCACGGAGCGGCTGCGTCTTTTTGAGAGAATGTCGGCTATTCGTATCTTGTAGTACTCGGCGACTATTCTTTGGATGTTGTCTATGCTGACCTGTCTTTCCTGGAGTGCCAGCAGGTCTTTGAGGGATTCCCTGATCAGGTCCACGTCTATCTTTCGCCCGGTAAAAAAAGCACTGGCTGTAACACGCTTGAGGGCCCCCTCAAGCTCGCGAACATTGGAGCGTATGCGCTGGGCTATGAAGAAGGCGGACTCGTGCGGGAGCTCAACTCCGGACTGTTCTGCCTTGCTCATCAATATAGCGACACGCGTTTCCAGCTCGGGGGGGTCGACTGCGACAGTCAGCCCCCAGCCAAAGCGCGATTTCAGCCGCTCTTCAAGTCCGCCTATTTCTTTGGGGTAGCGATCACAGGTCAGGATTATTTGCTGCCCGCCTTCCAGTAAGGCATTGAATGTGTGGAAAAATTCCTCCTGCGATCGCTCTTTTCCGGCAAAAAACTGAATGTCGTCGATCAGGAGGGCGTCAACAGAGCGGTAGTACAGCTTGAAGTCGTTGATAGCATTGAGTTGTAGTGCTTTGACCATGTCTGCAACAAACCGCTCAGAGTGCAGATAGACTATGTTGGCGTTGCCGCTTCGGCGTATCAGTTCGTTGCCGACGGCCTGCATCAGGTGGGTTTTGCCCAGCCCAACGCCTCCGTAGAGAAAGAGGGGATTATAGGCCGAGCCCGGGTTGTCAACGACTTGCTGGGCAGCTGCCAGAGCCAGCTGGTTTGATTTCCCCTCAACAAAGTTTTCAAAAAGAAAAGAGCTATTGAGGTTGCAAGTATGTTTGATTTCTTTTTCGGGTTTTTCTTCTTTTTCAGCAGCTTGCTTGCTGTTGCGGGTGTGCAGCAGTGGAAGGCCGCGTCGAGAGGCTTGGGGCTGAGGGGAGACGTCTGTGTCAGTGTCGTATGTTGGGTATTCTTCATCGTCCGGAGGAGTATTTTCGTGCGGCGATGAAGGGGGGGAGTCCCCAGTCGGTGCTGCGGTTGTGTTGGCGCGGGTGGCGCTCGCGTCCTGGCGTGTCGTTGCGGGCACTTCGACGTCATCTGGCTCGACAGCAGGCACCCTGCTTCTCAGGGGGTTTGTCAGCTTCTGGGAAGGGGGTTGCGCGTCCTGTGTTGCGCTGCCGCCGGGGGGCGGCTCACTCCCGGTGGTGGCACTGCCCTGGTCGAGCAACCTGTTGGCGCCAGGGTAGCGAATACCAAAGGAGGGTCTGCGGTTGCTGACGCCCAGTGCAATAGCGGGGGGGTGGCCGGATGACAGGTCAACAAGAATTTCTTCTATGCGGGACAGGTACTTGTCCCTGACCCAGTCAAGAATGAAACGGTTGGGTGCAAGGAGACACAGCTCGTCCTGGTCCGCCATGACTTTGAGCGGGCGCAGCCAAGTATTGAACTGCTGGAGGGGCAGTTCATCTTGCAGAGTTTCCAAGCATTTGCGCCAGAGCTCGCGCGGCACAGAGACAGCTTCGCTCATGTGAACGCATGGTATCCGTTGGTGGTGAAAATGCGCTCATTCTATCCGTAAGGAACAACCTTATCCACAGACCTTTGCAAGTCTGTGGAAAGATATTTGAACTCTTCCTTTCCGGGGTTTGTGTCTGATTGAGTTTTCTCTTGAAAGTACAGCGATATTCCCGCCGGGATGCAGAGGTTCTGCTTTTTTTTGCGTGTTCCTCGTTGACGTTGGTAAAGCCATTCCATAGAATGGCGAGTCATTTTTTTGTTTGACTCCCACGCCTCAGCCGCTGGCCTCAACAAATGTTTTGTTGGGAAGCGTGAATGTGGGAGTCTGCTCATGAGTCTGTACGCTATTGGCGCTTGATGGCACGAAAAGCAAAACGAAGCGGGAGCGAACATCTGGCCTTGTGAATTGAACGGGGAAAACCTTCAATGCCCAAGGGTGTGATTTTTGTCCGGTTTCCTTTTCGGGCCTGCTGTTGGGCGGTTTTGGAAGCAGTCTCGTGGGGCACCCTGTGAGAGTGGAAATGCAATGAAAAGAACCTTTCAGCCGAGTGTGATCAAGCGAAAGCGGAATCATGGTTTCCGCGCCCGTATGGCTGTGAAGAGTGGCAGGGCTGTCCTGAGCCGTCGTCGCGCCAAGGGACGCCGGTGCCTGGCAGCCTGATGAACATGCTGTCCGGGGAGAAGTTGCCGTCAGGCTTCGATCGCACTCTCAGGTTGCTGCGGTCTGCGGAGTATGCCCGGGTTTTTGGTGCGGCCGAGGTAAAGGTTTCTGACCGGAACCTTCTTATCCTGGCGTGCAGCAATCAGTTGGGCATTCCCCGGCTTGGTCTCGTGGTAGCCAAGAAAAACGTGCGCACCGCTGTTTCCAGGAACAGGGTCAAGCGGGTTGTGCGTGAGACCTTTCGCTGCTCCCAGCGAGGCCTTCGTGGACTGGACTATGTAGTTCTGGCCCGAAAAGGGCTGGGGGACCTTGACAGCAGGCAACTGCACACTCTGCTTGGCAGACAGTGGGCTCTTGTGCGATCCAGGTCCGATCGCTTCAGAAAATCCTGACAGAGAGACGGCCATGCAGAGTCACTTCTGTCCTGCCCGGTTGGCAGAGGCTTGCAGGCAGGCGCTGTCTGTTCTGGTCAAGGTGCCCCGGGCTTTGGCTCTTCTTCTCATACAGGGTTACCAATACGGAATCAGTCCGTTGTTTCCTGGATGCTGCCGTTTCTATCCCAGCTGTTCTGCCTATGCCAGGGAGGCAGTTTCTCTTCATGGTTTTTGTCGGGGATGCTTTCTGACAGGGAAGCGTTTGTTGCGTTGTCATCCGTGGCACGCTGGAGGGGAAGATTTCGTCCCCAGGCCTCGAGTAAAACAGAAACAAGCCGGGGGCGTTCCGAACCCGGGTACCTATGACCGTATTGACAGCCGCTGACTCACGATGGATTTGAAACGTACTCTTCTTCTTACGGGCCTTCTTGTTGCAGGCTATTTTATGGTTTTGCAGTGGGATCAGGATTACAGCAAATCAGCTGTCCCGCCCACGGCAACGCAGCCGTTTTCACAGCCGTCCGGGGCGCCTGAAGATAACAGTGTTCCTGATGTGGCCTCCTCCACCTCTGCGGAGATACCCGCAGAGACCTTGTCGGGCGGACCCGGGGAAACCCAGCGCATGGTGCGTGTCAGCACAGATACCATGCAGCTGGTGATAGATCCCAGAGGGGGCGACATAGTACACGCCTCCCTTTCAGGGTTTCCCCGCGAAAAAGGAAGCAAAGAGCCTTTTGTTCTGCTGGAAAACGCACCAGGAAGACGGGTGTTTACTGCCGCCAGCGGGCTTGTAGGTCCGGCAGGACCTGAGAAGGCCGGCCAGCCCCGACCGGTTTATACAGTGGAAAAAACTTCCTACGCAATGGGTGAGAACGGCCAGCTTGAGGTGGACCTCCATCTGCAATCAGGGGAGCTGGGTATCACAAAGCGCTTCACTTTTTTCAGGGGAAAGCACAGCGTTGGCGTCAGCTATATCGTTGACAATGGCAGCTCTGCGCCCTGGCAGGGCCGTTTTTACGGTCAGCTCAAAAGAGATAGTTCAGTGGATCCCAGTCAGGAGCTGAGCAACACCTCCGGCATGCATACCTACCTGGGTGGGGCTGTCAGGACCCAGCAGAAGCAGTACGAGAAAATCCCTTTTGATGAGTTTCCCGACTACGATGGTTCCGGCTCTGGATTGAACGAAACAGTCAAGGGCGGCTATGCATCCATAGTTCAGCACTATTTTGTATCCGCCTGGGTTCCTGATCAGAGTCAGAACAATATTTACCGGACAACGGAAAGTGGTGATACACACATATTGACGGTGATACAGCAACCTTTGACGGTGGCTCCACATGCCAGGGGGACCTTGGGTGCCACCTTGTATATTGGCCCTAAAAACCAGAAAGAGCTGGCCCGACTGGCTGAGGGGCTGGATCTGACCATTGATTACGGCATCCTGTGGTGGTTTGCCAAGCCGCTCTTCCTTCTGCTGCGCTTCCTGCATTCTGTTGTCGGTAACTGGGGGTGGAGTATCGTTGTACTGACGTTGCTCGTGAAATCCCTTTTCTACCCGCTTTCCGCTGCCAGCTACCGCTCCATGGCCAAAATGCGCAAGGTTGCACCCAAGATGCAGTCTCTCAAGGAAAGGCATGGCGATGACCGCCAGGCTTTGTCCCAGGCCATGATCAAGTTGTACAAGGAAGAAAAGGTGAACCCTGTCGGGGGCTGTCTTCCTACGTTGATACAGATGCCCGTTTTTATTGCTCTTTACTGGGTTTTGATGGAGTCGGTAGAGTTGCGGCAGGCCCCCTGGCTGGGCTGGATAAAAGATCTGTCCCAGATGGATTCCTATTTTATCCTGCCGCTGGTGATGGGCGCTTCCATGTTTGCGCAGCAACTCTTGTCGCCAGCACCGCCTGATCCGACGCAAGCCCGGGTAATGAAGATGATGCCGATTGTTTTCACGTTCTTTTTCCTGTGGTTTCCGTCAGGACTGGTACTGTACTGGGTGACCAACAATCTGCTGTCCATTGCCCAACAATGGTACGTTACGCGGAAAATTGAGGCTGGTGGTTGAAGGTTCCGGGCCTGGGGAATGTCAATCCGGGCCCGACGTTCGAGGAAGGTTTCAGGCAGGCTTGTGGGAGAGGGGTGTGGACCAGCACGGTAGCGACGTGGACTTCGCATTATCAGGAGAGGACACCGACACTATAGTCGCGCTGGCAACCGCCCCTGGACGAGGCGGCGTCGGGATAGTGCGGGTGTCGGGACCGGCCTCTCAGGTGACGTCCATCGCCAGACAGGTGCTGCACAGGGAGCTCAGGCCTCGGCATGCCCATTATCTTGCGTTCCACGATGCTGACGGCCGGGTTCTTGATGAGGGCCTGGCACTCTATTTTCCCGGTCCCCGATCCTTTACTGGTGAAGATGTCCTTGAGCTGCAGGGACATGGTGGCCCGGTGGTTCTGGACAGCTTGCTCAAAGCGGTCCTTGCGCAGGGCGGGCGACTGGCCCGGCCCGGAGAGTTTTCAGAGCGCGCTTTTCTTAATGGAAGACTGGATCTGCTGCAGGCAGAAGCCATTGCTGATCTTATCGACAGCAGCTCAGCAGAAGCCGCTCGCAGCGCGCTACGCTCCCTTCAGGGGGTTTTCTCCCAGAAAATCAAAGCGCTTGTCGAAAAACTGGTTGCTCTGCGGGTCTATGTTGAGGCGTCACTTGATTTTCCGGAGGAAGAAATCGACTTTCTGTCTGATTCCCACATCCGCACAAACCTTGATGATCTGATGGCGAGTCTTGCTGATGTTATCAAGGAGGCGCGCCAGGGAAGCATTCTGCGAGATGGTATGACGGTGGTGATTGCAGGGCGGCCCAACTCAGGAAAATCGAGCCTTCTCAATGCGCTTTCTGGCCGGGATCTGGCCATAGTGACCAGTCAGGCTGGTACTACGAGAGATTTTCTGCGGGAGCAGATCCAGATCGATGGCATGCCCATTCATATAGTGGACACGGCAGGTATCAGGGAAACTGATGACGAAGTTGAGCGCCTGGGTGTTGAGCGAGCCTTTGAGCAGATGGGGCAGGCTGACAGGATTCTTCTTGTCGCAGACGGTACTGTGTCGCAGAGCACATCGCCCCAGGCCCTTTGGCCCGATTTTGTTGATCGCCTGCCAGAGGGCTGTCAGCTGACGGTAATAAGGAACAAGCGAGATCTGACCGGAGAGCCGGCAGCTATCATCGATGGGCACTTTCCTGTGGTGCAGCTCTGTGCTCATAGCCGTAGCGATATTGATATGTTGCGTCAGCATCTGAAAAATTGCATGGGCTACACAGGAAGCCCGGGCGGGGGCGGGTTCAGTGCCCGGCGTCGCCATATGGATGCGCTGGAGACCGCCCGGATTTGTCTCGAGCAAGGGAACAGACAGCTGGCGGAGGCTGGCGCGGGAGAGCTGCTGGCGGAGGACCTGCGTCAGGTTCAGCAGGCACTCGGGGAAATTACTGGAGAATTTTCCAGTGATGATCTTCTGGGGCGAATATTCGGTAGTTTTTGTATCGGAAAGTAGTGCCTCTAAAGACGGCAACACAACAGGCCAGCACTAGTCATCTACTCATTTTGCTACTGCTAACTTTCAGTTTTCAGTTTCTTCGTGTTTTTTGTCGTTGGTTTCCAAGTATTGTCCTCATTTCGACTCCATGACATGTTCCCATCTCAGATGGGAGACCGATGGATGTCAAAACGAAATTTTCTATTTAAAACCGGTGGTTATAGCAGAAGAGGGGCGTAGGCCGCCTTTCGTCTACGGCTGTGTTTCTGTCATTCAAGTCGGCTTCTTTCGCGAAAAGAAAAGTGAGTATGAAACACAGGGTGTTTCCTCGTGACGAACTTGAAGCGGTATCACAGAGTCAATGCAAAAAAGAATGACGACAAGGCTCTGGAGCTATTAAAAGTAGACGGTTTGCTGGATGGATAACTCAATGAAACATTTTCGAATGTCGCATTAAACGCTTAGCCAGTTTCATGTTGTGCGTTCTGCACCAAGTTGATATCAAAGAGGAAAACATCTCATCATCCTGCATAGACGCATAGACGCATAGACGCATAGACGCATAGACGCATAGACGCATAGACGCATAGACGCATAGACGCATAGACGCATAGACGCATAGACGCATTGACTATCCCTGCCTTTGAACTTTGCTCCTGAAATGTGTCACAGCATAGAAAATGGACTTCAGCACGCTGGTGTTGGAAAGGTAAAAATCAAGAGCACCAATGAACCTTTGACATAACGGCGGGGGCTGAGAGTCAGGTGCTGGAGCCGGACAGGTTTCAGTAACAATCACTCAACCGCTTGAGAGCAAGCTTTCCCATAGTCTGCGGAGAGGATTCGTCGTATCAATGAACTGGAACTGGTTGGATATGTTGGTGATGAACAGGGGCGCCGTCGCCTTGTCTGCGGACCATCTCTCGTCTCGCTGAGAACACTGGCCCCGTGGCAGTAAAGCTCCCTTGTGAGAACAGCCCAGCCGGCACAGGGAAAAGCACTTTGATTCTCATTGTCAGGAACGGCAACAAGCAGCCAGGTCTGGCTGTTGCTGTCATCTGGCTCGTTAGTGCAGCTGGTGTGCATAGGCTGGCATAATCACTCTGGGCAATGGTGGAAAGCGGGTCGTCCATGAGACGGTGGCGAAGTCAGGGAATGTCTATGGTTCGCTGCCCTGACCCTGCAGCTGTTGTCAGAGAGGAACCGATAGAGATACTGACGGAATCAGCCGCCCAACCTGTCCGGCAAGACGACTTGCGTGATCTGCCAGAGGAAGATCCGGGGACAATGGATCTGTCGATGAATATGATGCCGGGAAAGGGGCGGCGCAATGCCGCTCGCAGTTTGCACAGGCCAGCCGATTATATTCAGTGCTTGAATACGAGCCCCCAGTCACCCGGGACCAGAAAGCGGTCAGAGAGTGAAACTCATTCCACAGCCGCAGGTGGTGACGGCATTGGGGTTGGTGACGGTGAACCGCGCCCCCTCCAGCCCTTCTTCAAAGTCGATTCTGGAACCGGTCAGGTATTGAAAGCTCATGGCGTCGACGACCAGGGTGCTGCCCGCCGTGTTGATCAGGGCGTCATCGTCGGCATGGGCCTCATCCAGGGTAAACCCATACTGAAAGCCGGAGCAGCCTCCGCCCGTGATATAGACACGTAGCATCAACGCCTTTTTTCCCTCTACCTCTGCCAGCTGCCTTACGCGAGCTGCTGCTCGAGCACTGAAGGTGATGGGTTCAGGGTCGGTGGGGGTAAATGTTTCAACAGCGGACATAGTGCCTCCGGTTTTATCGGCTGTGCCAAGTGGCTTACTGGCTTTTTCCTGCCTTCCTTCAAGTATGACTCCCGGTAGCCTGTCAGGTTCCGTGGAATCAGAGGAAAACCGGCTTCGACATCCCCTTGATCTCTCTGAGGGACGGCGAAGGACAGCGCCTCGATCAATGATGCAGTCGCTCTCTGATCGAAGAGAGCACGGCTCTCGTTTGTGGGCGTACGCCTCGCCATAACAGAAAAGATTCTGCGGCCTGCTCCACCAGCATTCCTACGCCATCAAAGGCTTTGCGGGCACCCAGTGACAGCATTGCGTGATTGAAAGCGGTCTGCCCGGCACCGTACATCATGTCGTAGGCAACAGTGTCAGGGCCCACTATAGCTTGCGGGAAAGCAGGGCAACCATCGTGCAGCCCGGCGGATGTGCCGTTTATTACCAGATCAAAAGGTGCGTTCAGCTCGTCCAGTCCACAGGCCAGCAAGTCTGGGGTGTGCTCAAGTGCTGCCACCAGCTCCCGGGCTTTTTCGGCGGTGCGATTGGCGATCACCAGACTCTCAGGCTGCTGGGCGAGGAGGGGTTCTATAATACTGCGCACGGCACCACCGGCCCCCAGTACGAGAACACGCCAGCCTTTGATGTGCAGCCCCTGATTGTGTACCAGGTCATGAACAAGTCCCGCACCGTCTGTGGTATCCCCTTGAATGACACCTTGAGAGTCTTTCCATAGCGTATTGACTGTGCCGCCTCGCCGGGCTCGCTCCGTAAGCTGTCCGGCCAGCTGCCAGGCCTGTTGCTTGAAAGGGACTGTGACGTTCAACCCCCGCCCCCCCTCTGCAAAGAAAAGGGCAACGGCCTGACTGAAATCGCCCTCGGCAACCAGCAGCGGCTCATAATACAGCTGTTGTCCGGTTTGTTCGGCAAACAGGCTGTGTATTGCCGGAGACTGGCTGTGTGCAACAGGGTTCCCCATAACGGCATAGCGGTCAAAAGGTTGCATAATGGTTTCGCAGGTCAAGTGCGTCACGCAGCTGGTCAGGATTCTTCTGGTAGCCAGATACGTGGTTGCAGATAGTTTTCATACAGATCAGCCTCCGGTGTGCCCGGCTCCGGATGCCAGTCGTAGCGCCAGTGAGCTTCAGGAGGCATGGACATAAGGATGGATTCAGTGCGTCCGCCTGTTTGCAGGCCAAAAAGTGTCCCTCGGTCATAAACGAGATTGAATTCAACATAACGCCCACGACGGTATCTCTGAAAGCTTTTTTCCCGCTCGCCCCAAGGCGTATCCCGGCGTTTTTTCACCAGGGGAACGTAAGCTTCACTAAAGCAGTCGCCGACGCTGCGCAAAAAAGCAAAGCTCGTGTCGAAAGACTCCAGCACCAAATCATCAAAGAACAGGCCGCCTACCCCTCGGGTTTCCTTGCGGTGCGGAAGGTAGAAATAGGAGTCACACCAGCGCTTGAAACGCGTATAAAGCTCTTTGCCAAAAGGCGCACAGGCGTTGTGGCATTCCCGGTGCCAGTGCTGGCAGTCCTCCTGAAATGGGTAGCAGGGGGTGAGATCAAGGCCGCCACCAAACCACCAGACCGGCTTTTTTCCTTCTTGCTCTGCAGTGAAAAAGCGCACGTTGGCATGGGCTGTTGGAACATAGGGGTTTTTGGGGTGCAACACAAGAGACACCCCCATGGCACGAAACGGAAATCCAGCCAGTTCGGGGTGGCGTTCTGACGCAGCCGCAGGCAAGCAGTCGCCATGAACGGAGGAAAAATTGACCCCGCCCCGGTCAAAAACTTCCCCTTTTTCCAGTACGGCAGTTATACCCCGTCCGCTGGCATGCTCTACCTGATCTGTACGAAAGCCAGGTCCGGTGTCCAGTGCGGCCAGGCTGTTGCACAGCTGGCTTTGCAGGCGGCGCAGATAAAGCTCCACAGCCTCCGCGTTTACATCATGATCCTGTGCGGTCTTTATTCGTTGGTCTGGCGTTGCTGTTGTCATGATCTTTGGCCTCCCGGTCCAGATTCAGAGGGACTGCCAGCGCGAAGGAGGTGACCCGATGCCAAATCCAGTATCGGTGATGGTGTTGCATAGGGCCCCGCCTGACCCTGGATGATCAAGTCCAGGGAGTCTCCCAGTTGCTGTACCACTGAGTCTCTCCTGGTGCAGGGGGGGGCTCCGCTTTTGTTGGCGGAAGTGGAAACGAGCGGGCGCCCCCAACGCAGGCAGAGCGACTGGACCACCGGGTGTGCGCTCACACGCACAGCAACCGATTGGTGTGCACCCCTGATCCAGGGAGGAGCCCAGCCGTCCGGATCCGGAATAACGAAAGTCATCATGCCGGGCCAGTCGGCCTGCAACCGCTGACGTTGCCGGGGTGACAAGCCTTCCAGAAGGGGAGCTACCTGGTGTTCATGCGCTGCAACAAGTATTAATCCCTTGTCTGCGGGCCGCCCCTTGAGTGCCAGCAGGCGTTCCACAGCTTTGCCGTTCCACGGATCACAGCCCAGTCCCCACACGGCCTCTGTCGGGTAGGCAATAACGCCGCCTTGTTGCAGCAGGCTTACCGCCCGATCCAGATCAGCGGGGCGGCTCGATATCACAGGCCCAGCTTCTCTTGAAGAGCCCGGTCCTTTTCCAGAACGGCCTCGGCATTTGCCCTGCGGGCTGCCTGCAGTCGCTGGGCCAGCTCAGCGTCCGACAGTGCCATAATCTGAGCTGCAAGATAGCCGGCATTTGTTGCCCCTGCCTTGCCGATGGCCACAGTCGCAACAGGAATGCCTCCGGGCATCATGGCGGTCGACAGCAGGGCATCCATGCCATCGAGTGGGCCGGCATCCATGGGAACGCCGATAACAGGCTTGACAGTCAGCGAGGCAATAACACCTGCCAGGTGCGCGGCCATACCCGCGCAAGCAATAAAAGCGGAGGCTCCACGCGCATCTGCCTGCTTGACATACTCATGGGTCGCATCAGGGGTGCGATGCGCAGAGTGCACCCGCACTTCAAACGGCACCCGCAAGCTCTTGAGTACATCCAAAGCTGCCTGTACCTTGGGTAAATCTGAGTCAGAGCCCATAAGAATGGCTACAAAAGGTGTGGTCATACTCCCGCCTTCCCCTTCTTCAAGAAATTGGCTTGTCGACAGTGTTGTCGAAAGAAGGGGAGAGAAGCTAAACGATACCCCGCTTATTGTCCAGACAGCGGCGCACTGTCAGACTTTGCGCGCCACGCCTGCGGGTGTTTGTTGTACCAGACCGTCCATCTCCATGTGCAGCAAAAGGGTCGCCACTTGCTGACTGCTCATGCCTGTACGCAGCACCAGTTCGTCGTTATGACAAGGCTCAAACCCCATGCACTCCAGGAGATGCCTTTGTTCCGGACAGCTGGGCTCGACTCCGGTTGTCTCAAGGGAAACGGCCGTACGTCCAGGTCGGGCAAGGCAAGATGTCAGCTCCTCCAGGATTTGCTCGGCGTTTTCGACGAGGCAGGCACCATCGCGGATCAGGGCGTGGCATCCTCTTGCGCCCGGGTTGCTGACACTGCCCGGCATGGCCAGCACATCCCTGCCCTGATCCAGGGCATAGCGGGCCGTGATCAGGGAGCCACTGGCAACGCCAGCCTCGACAACCAGAACCCCCATACCCAGCCCACTGATGATACGGTTACGACGGGGAAAGTGCCCGGGAACGGGTTGCGTTCCAAGGGGAAACTCGGAAACGAGTGCCCCCTGCTGGCAGATCTTCTCTGCCAGTTGTGTGTGCGCTCTGGGGTATACCAGATCAATCCCCGTGGCCAGAACAGCAACAGTGTGTCCTCCCTGATCAAGGGCTCCCCGGTGCGCCATGCTGTCCACACCCTTGGCCAGACCGCTGGTGATGATGATTCTGGCAGCGCTGATCTGTGTCGCCACCCGGTACGCTGCCTCCATCGCCGTCGTGGAAGCCTTCCTGCTTCCCACGATGGCCAGCTGCTGGCTGGACAAATGCCGTGGATCCCCTTTCACGTAGAGGACCACAGGAGGGTCTGCAATGGTTTTCAGTAGAGGTGGGTAGCGGTCATCTACCAGACAGAGGATAGTGTTCTGACTTGAGGATTCGAGCCAGCGTTTGTCGTGCGCGACCGCAGTCTGCACCGCAGTATTGGTCGCGGCCCCGGCCACAGCGCGTGCCAGGCCGCCAGAAAGTAGCCTTTGTAGCGAGCCGACCCCTGCTGACAGCACAGCATCCGGCGACCCAAAAGCGGCCAGAAGGACACGGTAACGCACCGGGCCCAGCCCGGTCACATGAAACAGGGTCAGCCAAGGGTGCAGTCGCTGCCAGATCTGATCATTGTCTTTGTCCATGGCAACCCATGGTAGACCAGAATCAGGGACTGACGAGTTTATCACCAGTTACCAACGGGTTATGAGCCTCCAGCACCAGGGCCAGACTGGCGTGCTCGAACACCCGGTACAGCATCACCTGACCTGCGGAGGCCCTGGAGAGCGTCCCGGTCGGGTGTGGAGATTGGCCGCCGAATGTTTTGTGGCGCACAACTTCCAGCGTGTCACCCTCCCGCGCCTGATCACGCGCGCCCAGGTTCACCAGTACGGTGTCGAGGGGGCTGATATTGACAGAGTGGGTGGCAGAGGCGAGGACTATCCCTTCCTGTGTATCCTTCTGCCGGTTGTTCCGGGCTGCTGACGGAACTGGTTTTTCAGGGACAAGCAGGCGGTCGCCGGCACGCAAAGCTTCTCCGGACTGCGTCACCGTGAGGCGACTCACAGTGTGCGACACCTCGTCCAGTCTGACCTTCCCCAGGTAACGTATCCATAAACCGAGCCGCTGACCGTTCTCAGGATCGCGCAGCTCCTGCCCCTCCCTGAATACCTCGTACTCCTGTGCCCCGGGTGTGAGCTGCCCCCGGGCGTAAACTGTACTGCCCGCGCTACTGAAGGGACTGTCTTTGTCGTTGGCCAGAATGCGGGGGGCTTTGTCCCAGTTGTCCAGCTTGTCCAGAATCCTGTCCGAAACGAAAAACTCGCTGAACGTCGCCAGGGCGGCGGGCTTGTCCTGTTGGGTGGGGGGGCGTACAGGTACGAGAGGAATCAGTGTGATGGCGTTGGTGGCTCCTGTTTCCTTCGGGGCTGTCGGACGCGATACGTGCAGGGCAGGCTGACCATCCTTGTAGACAAGTTGCACTTTGTCGCCCGGATAAATTCTGTGAGGGTCTTTGATGTCGGGGTTGAAGTTCCACAACCGGGGCCAGCGCCAGGGCTTCTCGAGGAAGCGACCCGCAATGTCCCACAGGGTGTCTCCCTTGACCACCGTGTATACAGTATCTTCCTCTGAAGAAACCTGTTTGATGGTGTCGGCCGAGGCTGACAAAAATACGCACGACAGCAATCCGGTCAAAAAGAAGTGTTTCATCTGGCAATCCCTGCAGTTTGTTCCTGAGCAACCAGGAAATTCCTCGATAACGGGCCCTGGTGGTAATCAATTCGGTTATGGGACCCCTGTTCGACTGATGTGAGGCGGTCGTTGTTTCTGTTTGACGACTGCCAACGTAAAAACAGCTGAGGTCGGTGTGGCGGCAGCAGGGCCGTTTTTTTCTGAATAGTCCTCAGCAGAGGGAAGTGACTATTGTCTGGTCTCTTCTCCGGAAGATTGAAGGCCTCTGGAGCACTGACGGGGACTGGCTGCGCACTGTGCCGAGTCTGTTGTGTGACTTTCTGCTGCGCCCGCCTGCATCTTGTGCCCTTTATTGAGTCCTGCTGACATCCTCGGCCGTGTGGTCGCAAAGTTCGCGCGAGAGACCGTCCGCGTCATGCTTCCCTTTTTCGAAGAACGGAGGACGGGCGTGCCTGTCATCCAGGACAAACGGCGCCTCCACTTTCCTTGTATCGGCACCATCGGCCTCTGGAATATAGCAACGAGCAGAGAGTACTCACAGCATTAAAGGGAGTACATGTATGACGCAGGGGCCGTCGTCGCGACAGGCTGCACAGCAGCCGCACCCCTGCTGTTTCCCGGTCAGGTGTTTTGGCGAAGTTCGTCGCGTCCCCGGTAGGGAGCTTTGTCGCCGAGCTGCTCTTCGATACGCAGCAGACGATTGTACTTGGCCACACGGTCGGAGCGGCACAGCGACCCCGTTTTAATCTGTCCGGCCGCCGTTCCCACTGCCAAATCTGCGATGGTTGTGTCTTCGGTTTCGCCGGAGCGATGCGAAATGATGGTCGCATAACCTGCCTGTCGAGCTGTACGTATGGTCTCCAGCGTTTCAGACAAAGTGCCAATCTGGTTCAGTTTGATCAGGATGGCGTTGGCGACCTTTTTGTCTATTCCTTCCTTCAGGATGCGCGGGTTTGTGACGAACAAGTCGTCACCGACTATCTGGATTTTGTCGCCCAGCAGCTGGGTTTGCCAGGCAAACCCATCCCAGTCGGATTCATCCAGACCGTCTTCAATGGAAAGTACGGGATAATCGGTTGCCAGCTGGCCCAGATAGTTGGAAAACTCACGGGAACTGAAGCTTCGGTTTTCTCCACTCAGGTGATATTTCCCTTCTTTGTAGAACTCGGAAGCAGCACAGTCCAGAGCCAGAGCAACATCCTCACCCAGGGTATAACCGGCCTTGTCCACAGCCTCCCCAATGACGGCCAGGGCTTCAGCATTGGAGGCCAGGTCAGGAGCAAAGCCTCCCTCATCTCCGACAGCAGTGTTGAGGTTGCGTTCTGAAAGAACTTTCTTGAGATGGTGAAATATCTCGGTCCCCATGCGCAGTGCCTGGCTGAAGTTTGCGGCACCGACAGGCATGACCATGAATTCCTGAATGTCGACGTTGTTGTCCGCATGCTCTCCCCCATTGAGGATGTTCATCATGGGGACCGGCATGCTGAACTGGCCAGGCGTGCCGTACAGGTCGGCGATGTGTTGATACAACGGTAAAGAGCGCGCACTGGCCGCCGCCTTTGCTGCCGCCAGTGAGACAGCGAGGATGCTGTTGGCTCCCAGTTCGCTCTTGTTGTCAGTGCCGTCGGCTTGCAGCATGAGGTCATCAAGGCCGGATTGGTCACAGGCGTCATGGCCTTTGAGTACATCCTGGAGTTTACCGTTAACAAAACCAACGGCCTTGAGTACGCCCTTGCCCATGTAACGGGACTTGTCGCCATCGCGCAGTTCCAGGGCTTCACGCGAACCTGTTGACGCGCCGGAAGGGGCACAAGCCCGCCCCCTGTGGCCGGTATCGAGTACAACTTCTGCTTCCACTGTCGGGTTTCCGCGCGAATCAAGAATCTCACGACCGAGCACTGATAGTATTTTGCTCATATGCCTGTCTCCGGTTTTGAGGGGGTAGAGGATGCTTCTTTCCCCTGGTGCTGGGTGGGGAGTGTACCCGCATTGGTTCGGTTGTGCACAGGAGGCTGCCCGGGAACGGAGCAGCCTCCTGTGCACAAAGTGGACCACTCCTGATAGTTTATGGGAGAGGCGTCTGATGCTATTGAAGGACTCCGGCTGATAATTGAACGCATGTCGTCGCTTATCGGCGGCTGGTGGCATCTGCACGGCAAAGGCTGCACGCCATGCAGAGCTGCTCCTGGTTCTCTGACGCGGCGCGCGGCGGCTTTCACTGTTTCAAATGTGCAAGGAGGGCCGGCAGTTATCTGGCACTGATGACAAAAGAATCCCGTCCATATTCGGGGAGTCGTTGCCGGTCTGTGAGGGCGGACTCCTTGCTTTCATAGGGGCCGACTCTCACTCTGTACCAGCGCCCACTCCCTTGAATCTCTACTGTTTCCACGTAGGCACGGAATCCGCTTGAAGACAATCTGCGTCGAAATTTTTGGGCATCCTCTTTCAGCTGAAAAGAGGCCACCTGAAGCAGGAACCGTCCTGCGGGCTGTCCGTCAGCAGCAACAGCATCTGAATGTCTGGCTTTTGATGAAGGTGGGTCGGATGCATCAGAAGAAGGACTGCTGGCTACAGAGAGCTTTTCCCGCGGCGGAGTTTTTTCCTTCTTCCGTTCGTCCCCGGTCGTTGATCGTTCTTCCAGTGTCGCCGTATCCCGCTGTGGCAGGGACGTGTAGAAATCAAATACGGGCAGCGTCGTGTTTTCTGTGTCGAAAACAGTGTCGCTGTTGTCTGTCATTGGTCTTTTGTCTGTGTGTGAACTCTGTTGTGTAACAACAAAGCCCACCATTCCCATGGCGAGGCCTGTGACAAGAAAAGCCCAGCCAGGAATTGTCATCGACAAGCCGGGCTTGTTCCGCTTTCGCCCTTTGGTCTCCTGCCTTTCTGTTCTTCTATCCGTGTTTGTCATGCACGTCCTCTGCGTTCAAAAAAACACCCCCCTGCCTTAACAGGAGGTATGCCCGGGTTCTTCTTGTGTCTCGCCGTTGTGGGAGCAATGGATTTCTTGTAGCATCAAGGCCGCCGCCTGGGTGTCGGCCGAGCACCGGCGTCAGTGCTGTGAGTCCGCAGGATCTCAATGCCTTTTCTCTTTCCGGAAGCCGTTACCACAGGGTACAGCTTTTTTGATTGAATCATTCCCTCCCTTTTATCATTCAAGGAGAGTTCTATGAATCTGCTTGCTTTTCTTGAGCAGAAAGTGACAGCCGCTCTGGTTGCTGCCGGCGCGCCCGATGGAACTCCAGCACTAGTGCGTGTCAGCGGCCATGCTCGACATGGAGACTATCAGGCCAACGGCGTCATGTCCGTTGCGCGAAGCCTTGGAAAAAATCCACGGGAAATGGCTCAGCGGGTGACAGAGCTTCTGGATCTGTCGGATGTGGTAGAAAAAACGGAAGTGGCGGGTCCCGGATTCATCAATTTCTTTCTGAAAACACAGTGGTTGACACAGCAGCTGGGCCAGTACATCCATGATGATCGCCTGGGGGTTCCGCTGGTTGACAAAAAACAGACAGTTGTTGTCGATCTGTCTTCTCCCAATGTTGCCAAGGAAATGCATGTCGCTCATTTGCGCTCCACTGTTATCGGGGACGCTGTTGCCAGGACGCTGGAGTTTCTGGGGCACAAGGTCATACGAGCCAATCATATAGGCGACTGGGGAACCCAGTTCGGCATGCTGATTGCCCGCATGGAAGATCTGGAGGCAGAACAACAAGTCGATGTCATGGATGTCGGCCTGGCCAATCTGGAGGAATTCTATCGCCAGGCCAAGCAGGAATACGATAGCGACCCGGCATTTTCTGAACGGGCTCGCGATTATGTTGTAAAACTGCAAGGTGGCGATGACTGGTGTCGGGAACAGTGGCAAAAGTTGGTGCAGGTCACCATGAAACAAAACCTGCACCTGTATGAACGTCTTAATGTCAAAATCACTGACAAAGACACCATGGGGGAAAGCATGTACAACCCCATGCTGCCGTCCCTGGTTGCTGACCTGAAACGCAAGAAGTTGGCTGTCGAGGATCAGGGTGCTGTAGTCGTGCATCTCGATGAGTTCCGCAACAAGGACGGTGACCCTATGGGGGTTATTGTTCAGAAGCGGGATGGCGGATTCCTGTACACAACCACGGACATCGCCTGTGCCCGTTATCGGGTTGAGTCATTGGAGGCGGATCGTGTTCTCTATTATGTGGATGCCCGTCAGTCGGATCACCTGAAGCAAGCCTGGTTCATCGCACGCAAAGCAGGCTATATACCAGCGCAGGTCTCTTTTGAGCACCACACTTTCGGGATGATGCTCGGTCAGGATAACCGGCCTTTTCGAACGCGTGCTGGTGGGGTCGTCAAGCTGGCGGCACTGCTGGATGAGGCGCGAAGCAGGGCCACGGAGCTGGTCAGGTCCCGGGACGGGGATCTTTCTGAGCAAAGAGAGGAGGAGCTTGTCAGGGCTTTGTCCACCGGCGCCATCAAGTATGCCGACTTGTCCAAGAACCGTACCAGTGATTACGTTTTTGACTGGGACAGCATGTTGTCCTTCGAGGGTAACACCGCACCTTACATGATGTATGCATTCACACGTGTGCAGAGTATTTTCCGCAAGGCTGGGGTGGACGCGAATGGGCTGTCCGGTGCTCTCAACCTGACTGAACCTGAAGAGCGTGGCCTGGCTATCTGTCTGTTGCGGATGACTGAAGTACTGGATACGGTGGCCCGAGATGGTACGCCGCATTTTCTCTGTGGGTGGCTGTTCGATCTTGCCGGATGCTTTATGAAGTTCTACGAGTCCTGTCCGGTAACTCAATCGCAGGTTGATCCGGAAGTAAGGCAAAGTCGCCTGCATCTGTGCGCCATGACTGCCCGGGCACTGCGACTGGGGCTGGAGTGTCTGGGTATGGATGTCGTTGAGTATATGTAGGTCAGCGTATCCTTGATGTGTCTTGAGGTAGCCCGTGGCGGGTGGCTGTTTTGTCAGGGCCCGCAGTCGGGCTCTGCTGACCGGCAAGCGAAAGACAGCGTTATCACGTCATCAATAGAGAGTGTCGCGTCAATAACAGAGTTTGGCGCAAGTGGTGGGGAGACTGTCCAGATCAAGGCGCGTTGATAAGCATCCCGCTTTAACAGGTCGGGCGTAAACTAGCTGTGGAACTTGTCAAAGATCGGGTTGGGTGAGTGCGCGAACAGCTCAATTTCGTCACCCTTTGCAATCTGTTTGAGAGTCTGGTGCAAGGGTTGCGTGGCATTCCTGGTCTCGACGGCAAGAAAGCCGTCGTGTTGCGTTACCTGAAAGCCCGCAGCCCCTGAAGCCAGCGCCAAGGTGGTTGTTTTGACCGTCCCGCAGCCTGTTGCCAGAACCTGTGAATCCTCACCGGTTGCGACAATAGGTGTCGTGTTGAACCCCTGTCGCACGAAGTTCCGACGGGCTTCTGCCAGGAGTTCCAGAGCAACCTTGTCCATATAGACTGGCTGGAAATCTTCCCCTGATACCTGAAACATTTTTTCAACGACCTTGTCATGGATTATACCGAGGTCACCGTTGAATCGCGGTGGAACACCGGCCGTTGCAGGTTTTACCAGGATGACCTTGTCGAGATTGTGCACGTCCAGGATCTCCCACCGCTGCCCTGCGAAGATCAGTAGCATTCCCGATGCCAGGATGTTATTGACAGGCAGTGTTCCAAGCTTCTTGCCGTCCGCAACAAGAGAAAACTCTTCCGGTGTCTGGAATACGGCGTAGAAGCTGTAATGCTCAACCAGTCTTTCCCCTGTAGGCCCCAGAAGCAGCAGACCGTCGGATGCTTGTTCGATCAGCTGCGCCTCGGGCCGCCCTATTGCCCTGAGAACCCCCTGAAATAGCTTTGTGTGAACCTGTCGGAACGGCCCTTCCTGACAGAGAGTCCTATAGAGCCTGCTTGCCGGGGCACCGCCCTGCTCTGCGATGACTGAAAGGACTTGATGAACCAGCGTGGAAAGATGGAGAGCTTTGGGGCTTGGTGGCTCACACCACTTTTCCAGCAGAAGTTCGATCATCGCAATGGCCCGGATGAGACCGAGCCTGAGTTGGTCCACGCAGTTGCTTTGGCTGTCCAGGGGTGTCTCTATGGTGTACTGACGCAATACGGCAGCTTGGCCTTGCCGTCGCCCCGAGCGTCCCAGCCGTTGGCGCAAAGCCGCCACGCTGAATGGTGCTCCCACTTGTGCTATGCAGACCACATCGCCGATGTCGATCCCCAATTCGAGCGTGGAGGTGCAAACGGCCGTTGTGGGGCGATTGTCGTTTTTAAGGCGTTTTTCGACCGCGCTTCATCGCCCGCTGCGTGGCCTTCCCAATAGCGCCGCACGACCTCGGCAAGCTCAAACCCGCCGGTGAGTTCCTCAAAGTGTGCCAATTTTGGGCGGATCAGGGTGCCGGTTGGCAGGTCGCGTGCCTCCGCGTCTCGATGTGCGCTGGAAACAAAGCGCTCCACTATCCGCTGGAGTAAGACAATAAGTGCAATCGACTGAAGCTTTGGAAGTGAGTCACTGCTGGTACATTTCGTAGCTCTCACACTCAGAAACGGAAGTCGGAATGAGTTCTCAATCCAGACAATACAAGCAGCTGACTCTTGGGCAACGACACCAGATACAGGCTCTTTTTGGGAAAGGCTATATGCTAAATCAAATAGCAGAATCTGTTGGCGCAAGTCCCAGTGCCTTGTCACGAGAGCTGGGGCGGAATTCAAGTGACAAGGAGTATTGCGCTGAAGCAGCTCACACCTTGGCAGTTAATCGTCGTATAACGAGCAGGAGAGCCTGCAAGGCTCATGAACGACACTTGCCTGTTATTAAGAAGGGGTGCGCCCTGGCTGGTCGCCTGAAAACATAAGCCAGCGTATGAAGCTGGAAGTCTCAGATATGGCTCTCAGTCACACCAGGATCTACGCTCGCATCTCGAATGAGAAGGCCCAGGGAGGCATTTTATATATAGACCTTCCTCGCTTTGGAAAGAGACGATGCAAAGGAGGGAAACGCAAGGCTGGTTGCTCCCTGATTCCAAACAGGCTTGATATTGCAGAGCGCCCTGAAGTCGTTGATTTTCGTGATCTCCTTTGTGATTGGGAGGGCGATACTGTTTATGGTCAGGATGCTTATCTGATGACTCTGGTTGAGCGCAAAAGTCAGTTGACTCTCATAGGCAAGGTTTATCATAAACAAGCGGATTTGGTTGCTGATTGACTGCTCTTTTGGGGCAGGTCTCATCGGTTTGCACCCTCACCCTGGACAATGGTGGTGAGTTTGCTGCCCATGAAAAAGTAACGAAGGCTGTAAATGCTGATGTTTACTTTGCCAAGCCCTACACGAGCTATCAGCGTGGAGCCAATGAAAACACCAACGGCATTATCCGTCGGACCTGGCCAAAAAAAATGACTTTAGGTCATCTGACAGAAGACGACTGAAGACCATGGAATTACTGATTAATACAATGCCGAGAAAGGTGTCAGGCGGAAAAACACCTCTCGAAGTCTACACAGGGCAGTCGATTGCACTTATTACTTGAATCCAGTCTTCGTCATCGAGCAAGACCTTTTATGCTGCCTTAGAAAGGTGTTGGTGTGCAGCAGCTGTCGCATCGGGTGTTGATGAGATGTGTTTCGTAGTATGCGTGTCTGTACGTTGAGCGGCGGTCACGGAGAAACCATACCGTTGCGGTATCGGAATTGAATTTCTTCCCAGCAGGTTGCAAAGATTTTTCAGGCAGATCGAAGCCTGTCTGGTCGAGCGGGGATTTGAGAGCTGCTTGTGGCGAACAGAATTTTCCCACGCGACGGGGTCGTCCGGACGATGAATGGTGGAGATATATCAAAAAACCGATTCTTGCGAGGTGTTCACTAAGGCCGGTTGATTGTGCTTGGCTCACTTGTGAGTCGTCGGGATCGACAGATAGCCAAACATAAGGATTTAGTACTTTTGATGCTTTGAACAAGTGGTGCCCAGGAGAAGACTCGAACTTCCACATCCTTTCGGATACCAGCACCTGAAGCTGGCGCGTCTACCAATTCCGCCACCTGGGCCCTTTTCTGGACTGTAAACACAGGCGATCGCGAAAACTCAAAACGCAGGCGTACATCCAAAACTTGTGCGCATGGTAATGATGTGCGCGGCCCTTGTCAACAGGCTGCCGCAAGGTCCCTTGTTCAGATCAGCGTTTGGGAGATGATCATTGTTCCCGGGTGTACGGCCCATAAGCTGATGGAGTACACTGGGCAGCGCCAAGGCTGCCAGGACCTGTCCGGCCCAGGGTGCAGCCGCTCTTCTTGCCTCTATTCATTCGTCCGGAGTTTTCACAACAGTGATCCGCTTGCATCAGATCAGCCTGCTGAGAGGTGGTCACTGCTTGCTGTCTGACTGTGACCTTGTCGTTCATTCCGGTCAGAAACTGGGCCTGGCGGGTGCCAACGGGTCTGGTAAGTCGTCTCTGTTTTCCTTGCTACAGGGACAACTTCACGTCAGCAGTGGTGATTTTTCCATGGCTCCAGGCTGGCGGTTGGCCCATATGGCGCAAGAGATTACAGTTCTGGATTGCCCAGCGCTGGAATATGTCATCGACGGTGACGTCTTGTTGCGACAGACAGAAAAGAAGCTGGCTGTCGCTGAAAAAAACAAGGATGACCATAAGATAGCTCAACTGCATGCTGAGCTGGATGCGCTGGATGGTTACAGGGCGCGGTTCCGGGCGGAGCAATTATTACACGGACTGGGATTTCAGCAGAGCCAGATACACAAGAGCGTCCGTTCTTTTTCAGGTGGTTGGCGGATGCGGCTGAATCTGGCCCGCACTCTCATGACGCCCTCTGATCTGCTGCTGCTGGACGAGCCGACCAACCATCTGGATATGGATGCCATCATCTGGCTGGAAGCTTGGCTCAAAAGCTACAAGGGAACGCTGTTGCTTGTGTCTCACGACCGTGAATTTCTTGATGCTGTCGTTGATCACATTGCGCATATTGAAGGGGAAAAAATCAACCTTTACCCCGGCAATTACACGGCGTTCGAGCGCATTCGTGCAGAACGTCTTGCTCAGGGACAAGCTCTGCACGAAAAACAGCGCAAGGAACAAGAACGCCTTGGTCGTTTTGTTTCCCGTTTTCGTGCCAAGGCATCCAAAGCCCGCCAGGTGCAAAGCCGGATACGAGCACTGGAACGCATACAGATGCACGCACCGGCGTATGTGGACCAACCGTTCTCTTTTGCTTTCCCTTCCGCAGACGTTGGCACAGCGCCACTCATCAGCGTGCGGTCCCTGTGTCTTGGTTATCCCGCTGACTCCCATCAGAAGTCCCGCCCTTTGCTGAGAGATGTAGCACTCAGCATTCTGCCGGGGGACAGCATTGGTTTACTGGGTGCCAACGGCACCGGGAAATCAACATTGATCAAGTTCCTTGCGGGCCAGCTCGACAAGCTGTCCGGTGAGGAAGTACGCAGTGGTCAGCTGCGTATTGGTTATTTCGCCCAGCATCATCCTGAATTGCTGGATCTCCAGGCAGACCCCATTCTTCACGTGCAGCGTTTGTCACCTGACGCGCGGGAACAGTCTATCCGTGACTTTCTCGGCTCCTTCGGCTTTCGTAATGACAAGGTTCATGACAGGGTGGAGCTGTTCTCTGGCGGAGAGCGAGCCCGTCTGGCACTGGCGCTCATGGCCTGGCAGCGGCCCAACCTGCTGTTGCTGGATGAGCCGACCAATCATCTGGATAACGCTATGCGTCATGCCCTCATTCAGGCTCTGCAAGAATTTGGAGGTGCTCTCGTGATGGTGTCCCATGACCGTCACTTGCTGCGCTGTACAGTAAACGACTTGTACCATGTTCACGAAGAACAACTTGTGCCTTGGCAGGAGGATCTCGATGATTACATCCGCTGGCAGGCCAGTAAAAAGCGTGGTGCTTTTCCTGAAAAAGGCGAGGAGTGCTCACAGCCTGTGACACAGGAACAGGCGGCACTGACGCTGCCTGGCGTGCGAGAAAATCGCCAGGCGCACAGGCGCAAAGCTGCCGATGCGCGGGAAAAGCTGCGGCCTTTGCGGCACAGCCTGAAGCAGCTGGAGGGGCAGATGGACAAGACTCGCGCCAGCCTGGATGAGCTGGAAAAAAAACTGGCAAACGAAGATATTTACGAGCCTGCGTCCAAAGGGGTGTTGCTGAATCTTCTGGATCAGCAGCGAATACTGAGTCAGCAAATGAATGAGCTGGAAGAAAAATGGCTTGAAGTTTCGGAAAAGCTGGAGAGCGGCAAGTCCTCGCAGGGGGGCTCTTCTCATTGCCAAGCCTGATCGGTCAGGCTTGGCCAAAGTGCTGCGGAGCCCCTCGGGCCCTGGTTGCTGAGATGTTGAGGACCCCGGGAGTCAGCGAGCCAATCTTGTCTTGCCGGATCTTTCACCGGTGCAGGCCGGAGCCTTATTCGGGAAAGTTTTGCCGCAAGGCGATAGAGGCGGGCAGACAGCCGGCGAAGATAGACCTGTGGCTTGTCTTGTCAGAAACTCACTCATACGATGAAAGAAAACAGGGAAGTTCTTGTCATGTTTGGCTCTGGACGTGTGACTGTGGTGTCGTCAATGACCAGACTCTCAATGCCTTCATCAACACAGGAGCCAGGGCATTTTGACATGATGGGTGGAAGGGCCGTCCGTCTTCGTTATGGAGGCCGGTGTGAGTCCGGTACTTTACCGGCTATTGCCTGATAAATCAGATGCCTCGCCCGCCTGTGCGGGAAGTGGTCACGAAGGGGGGAGCGCATGAGTTCAGGGATGGACAAGCCCAAGGTCTTGCTGGTAGATGCAAATCAGAATACGACTCAGATTGTCAGTCGACTGACTTGTTCGCTCGGCGCGATTCTCGTTCAGGCCAGATCAACACTGCAAGCAATCTCCTGTGTCACAAAAAACAGGTTTGCTGTCGTTATTCTCTATATCCGGCCGCCCTGCGACGGGGCGTTCACCCTGACTCGCATAATTCGCTATCACAAAGATGTAGCCAGAACCCCCGTGATCATGATGGCACCAGCGCATCTTGAGTCAGCCTACAAGCTTTCTGGATATGCGGCTGGTGCCGTTGACTACTTGCAGGATCCCATCAACACGGCAATTCTTTGCAGCAAGATGGAAGTCTTTGTACAGATGGAGGTGCAGCGACTGGAGCTGGAAAAACACCAGCAATCCCTGGCTCTGCTGGCAAGTCAGGATCACTTGACAAAACTGGCCAACCGTCGCTCACTCCTGGCTTTTCTCCGAAAAGCTGTTGCTGGCTGTTGCGCAGCAGAGGAGGCTCGTTACGCCGCTGTAATTCTTCTTGATATTGATTCATTCAAACAAGTCAACGACACCCTGGGACACAGTGCGGGAGACCGCCTGCTGTGCTCTGTGGCCCGGCGCCTTCTTTGTCCTTTTGATGTGAAAAGTGATGTGAAAAGCCTGGTGGCTCGTTGGGGGGGAGATGAGTTTGTCATAGCATTTGACGGGATAAGCCATCCAGACAGAGCCTTTCTTATGGCGAAAAAAATTCGGGCCCGGATTTGTTTGCCCTATAGCCTGGAAGGAAAGGTTATACAGATAGGTGTCAGCGTAGGCGTTTCAACATCGCTGGAGGCCGGGCCGACCGAAACCCGCCTTCTCAGCGCGGCAGACAAGGCCATGTATACAGCCAAACGTACCGGGCGAGGGATCTGGTCGGCCTGCTTGTCTGAACAAAAGCCCACAAATAGCTCTGGAGCTGCAGGTCAGTTGAACCCCGTTCAGGACACAGACTGGACAAAATTTCAGCAAACAGTCTGATTTCATCCTATAAGTTGACGGTGAGAGCGACGCCTCCAGCTGTTGTGTCTGACGCCAGGCAGCGGGTCCTGCTATTTTCGCTTCTGCTTTGCTGTCGCTTACTTTCAGCTCAAGTCCTCTCAGCCCTCTGCTCTTTGTTCTCGTGTTGTTTCGTTCCGGGAGCCGCGCTTGCGGATGCACTATCATGAAAGCGAACCAATCATACTGTTTCCTTTTTCTGTTGCTGTTGCCACTTCTATCGCTTCCTGGTGTCAGCTCTGCTGCTGAAAATCAGTTTAAAGTGAAATTGCAAACGAGTGCTGTCAGCTATGCCAAGACCAAGGCACAGGGCAGGAATGCTGACAGCAAGATGGAAGGAAACAACGGCGATGTCGTGTTGCTTCCTGCTGTTGCTGATCCAGAAAAGCCCGATGATGGTTATATAGTCGGCCCTGTGCAGGCACACGATGGAGAGGTCTATTCGTTGCATGTATCCGCATGGCGGCCTGAGCAAGACGCCGATGTGAACATTCGGCTCATTCTGAGAAAGTATCCACATGAAATGCGGGAGCAGGTGATGTCGACTGCTCTTCTCCAACAGCAACCTGTTATCAATGGATTGCTGTTTTTGCGCCGTGGAGACAGGTATCTGTATCAGTGGCTCGGCTCGACACTGGAAGCTGATGGCAGAGAAACGTCCATGAGTGATCGTTTTGCCATGGCCACTGGTGAAGGGGCGGGGCTTGTTTCCATGACGCATTTGAGAGATGAGAAACAGTCCGGACAGGGCGTTCTCATGCCTGATCCTGTGGCGGCACTGGGGTCCATGTTGGTCAAGGCGGGAGAGAAGCCGGCTGGTGCTGATGAGGGTATTAGTGCGCGGCTGTCGATCCCGCCAGCGTCTCCCGCTGAAAGTTATCGCAGCGAGAGTGAAAGCGAAAGTGAAAGAAGTAAACGGGAAGTGTCGCCTGCTCCGGAGGGGGTGTTGCGCACCGAAGCTGGTCTGTCTGCGTCCTCTACGCTTCTTTCGGCAGACACTGGCCTCCCTTTGTCATTGCCCCGATACGAGGAGTCTGAATCGGAGGAGGACGTGTCTGATATTGGGGTGCCTGAGGTATCTGTGCACGCTGAAATCACTGAAGTGACTGAAGTGACTGAAGGAGAAACTCAAATCGAAGAAGAGCCGCGCGGGAGGGCTGCGTCAGATAGAAGTGCCAGCCCGGATGCATCACCACCAGAACGCCCCCTGACGCCTTCCTGTGTGTTGCGCTTTGTTCAACCGTCCGACAGCAGCACTGGCGTCCTTCGTCAAGGTACTCTCCCGCTGCAAACCCTGTCGCTTTGGGATGTAAAGCAAATACTGGCAGCTCCTTTGCCTGGCAGTCAGACAGACGCTGCTTCTCTGGCGGCTGGGACCTCGCCCGAAGCTGAAGATGCATCTCTGCCCTTCGTCTTTCATAAGCGCAAGACCTTGGGTTCCCTCCCCAAAAGAGATCGCGAGGGCTCAGGCCTGCAAGGGGGTAGTTTGGCTGCGTCGGTAGGCTCCAGGCAAGGCCGGGCACCCGCTCCGACATCAACACAGGATGGGAGTAAGGAGCAGCCAGAGCAGGGAGAGGCTGCAACCAGCCAACGGCTGACTGAAGAGGCAGAAGAAGAGCGCTTTCGTATAAAGCTCTGGTCTCTTCCCTTCAACTCTGGAGCTGGTCGAGCTGCTTTTCACGGCGTTCGTGATAGTAACAGACCGGAGCGTGGTTACTTCCTGTGGCCTGTGCGCCTTTCGGGTGGAGAAAGCTTTTCTTTGCAGGTTATGCCAGTCCTGCAGCCAGATCAGGACGAGCCGGGGTCTTCCATGCGGGCTCAGACGGGCGACACCGGTGTGAGGATGGTGCTGAGGCGTTACATTTCCGATGTGGCGCAAGGAGACGGCTCAGCTGATGACGATGCCAGCCTTGCCGTGGAAAGTGCTTTCGGAGGGGTTTCAGCTACCGACGGTCGTCCAATCATGGCCTCTTTGGAGTCTCACCCAGTTATGGCAGGCATAGAGCTATTTACAACAGAAAACGGATACAGCTATCGCTGGCTGGACAGACAACTTCTCCCCGAAGGGGACTTGCGTAGTGTTTCTGGTTTGCCTCGGCCGCACGTAAAGGGGGCCCCGGTTCCCTTGGCGTATCTTCACACAAGCAATCGTCGGGGGGAGCATCGAGTGCTGCCTGATCCCATAGCAGCTATGGAGTTGATTTTCACACGACTTGTCAGTCGCAGTGAGGGCACTGAAGAGGAGACTCTTGTGGGTGAGGCTTCGCGTAAGGATATATTGGCCGGCTTGGGGCCTGATATGAAAGAGTCCGACATGGCCGCGAATCTCTTCTTTTTGATGACAGAGCGAAAGGAAAACTGGGGAGAAAAATGGGCAAACAGGTGGGGGGTGGTGCATAAGGATGTGCTTAATTTACCGGTGCGCCGCCTCGCTCCTGTTCTTGAAAAAACGGAGCGACTGGAGCAGGTGAGCTTGCACGATTCTGGTGGCAGGGGGGCTGATATATGGATTGGTTACAGAACTGACTATCCGGAACTGGGTCTTCTCAGTAGTCCCTTCTTTATTGAGGAGCCCGTTGATGTTACTGACTCGGATGGCTGCTATTCCTGTTCGGGAGAGGAGCTGACACCCGGGAGGTTGTATTTCTTTCAGATCAATGACTTTGGACATGAGGGGATTGAGGTGCGCCTGAGGCCTTTGACAGCAGATACTGTCGAAGCGTCAGTCGAGGACCCCCGGCAAAAGAACAGAGGACTTTTGCTTCAGCTTGCAGAGGACGACCGGTTCCGCCTCGTCAATGGAAAAGGAGATCTTCTTTACCGTGGTCGTGCGCCTTGGGTGGCTGCGCAAAGCAAACGGAGTATGTCTCTTGTTGAGAAGTCCAGACGCCTTGACTTTGTTCAGCTGGCCAATCTTTTTGCTGACTTGACGGACAGTTTGCACAACCAGGTTTTAGGAGGGGCGCCGTTTTTCATTAGTGCCGACAAAGTCAGAAACTGTATAAAAGATGCTGCAGAAAGCGCAGGTCCAGCTCTGGACAAGCGGGTAGTGTTCGATTCCACTTTGCCTCGGAACCCCTTTCGGCTGCGCTTTCGTGGCAAGATGGGCGTCAATGACATTAACACTCCCTTGAGGATGAATCCGATAAACCCAGCCAACAGTCTGGTTCTGGGGCCCTTGTGGCTGGCTGAGGCAAAAGAGCAAAAGGCGAAAAGAGGCGTGCAGACGGTCACGAAAAGCAGCAAACCTTTTCTTTTTGAGTTCAGAAACACCAAGCCTGGCAGGTATCGAGTGGCTTTATATCCAGGCGACGCGTCTACGGTGGACCTGGCCCTGCATCAAGCGGAGCGTTTGATTTTTGGTCGCTCCGGTCACGCTTTGGTGCAATTGGACATTGATATCCTGGACAAGAGAGTGGAGACCCATCTCTATGGTCCCTACGGCAAGGTGGCGCAAAAATGGCACCCTGTTCCCTTCGATGAGGCTAATGCGCCTGCAACGGTGAACCGTCTGGTTGCTCCAACTGCTGAACCTCAGCGCGAAAAAGTCCTTCTTCCTGATATCGCGGCCTGTGTTGCTTTCCTGTCTGGTTTTTTGGAGACGGGGGTGGATGAGAGGGGGCTGGAAGATACCGCAAAAATAAGCAGGCTTCTCGTGGTTGACACCAAGCAGGATCACGACAGGCGTCTGTCAGACAAGTACGTCGAGCGAAACTTTGCGACTATCCCTCACTACAGAAAGAACTTGCTCTGGCGGGACCTTGTGTGGGCAGGCAAAAAAATGGCAGCACCCGTACGCTGGGGCTGGAAACACCCGGTTGCTACCACTTCTTTGGCAGCTGTGGGCGTGGCAGGGGTAGCCGCCTATCTGTACCCCGATCAGGCCTGGAATCTGACCCAGACCATACACAACAGCCTGTTGACGAGTATGGGATTTGCAGCCAATGGCTCTAGTGGAGAGCAAGCGTCAGGTATACAAGCTATTGCTACGCCGACAGCCAGCTCTGGGCCCGAGCCAAGTCCTGAGCTGGCTTATCCTCTGAGCTACGAGGTAGGACAGAACTTTCAGAGCAAGACTCTGCATTGACTGTTGAGCGCGGTGCCGGGCTGTGCAGGAGCTCGTCCGCGAGAGGGGAGCTTCACTGCGGAAAATACAAGGCAGGGCTTTTTAGCCCTGCCTTTTTATGGAAAGATCCTCTTCTTTTTCACTACCTGCCGGACCTGTCTGCTACATGCAAAAGATCCAGTTACTTAGTCCTCGTCTTGCAAACCAGATCGCTGCTGGTGAGGTGGTTGAGCGCCCAGCCGCTGTCGTCAAGGAGCTTCTTGAAAACAGCATAGATGCCGAAGCTGATCGCATAGATCTGGACACGGAGGGCGGTGGAACCCGCCTGATTCGAATACGCGATAACGGGTGTGGTATCTCCAAGGATGAATTGCGTCTGGCTCTGGCTCGTCATGCCACCAGTAAAATTCAGGCCCTCGAGGACCTGGAAGCCGTAGCAAGTCTCGGTTTCCGAGGGGAGGCTTTGGCCAGTGTCAGTGCGGTCAGCCGCCTGACGTTGACCTCCTGTGTCGAGGGGCAGGAATCTGGTTGGAGCGTTTTTGCCCAAGGGAGGGAGATGGAAACCGTTCTGTCACCGAGTCCTCATCCCCGGGGGACAACGGTGGAAATGAGGGACCTTTTTTTTAATACCCCTGCGCGCCGTAAATTCTTGCGTACAGAAAAAACAGAGTTCGGACACCTGGAAGAAGTTTTTCGGCGCATAGCACTCAGCCACTACGAAATCAGTTTTAACCTGCGTCACAATCAGCGCACTACCTACCAGCTGCGTTCAGTTGACTCCCGCGCAGGCCAGGAATCTCGCATCGCTGCTCTTCTTGGTTCTGAGTTCCTCGATAACGCTGTGCTCATTGACAGGGAGGCTTCCAATTTGCATTTGTGGGGCTGGGTGGGTCTTGCCACCTTTTCCCGGGCTCAGGCTGACTGGCAGTATTTTTATGTGAATGGACGCATTGTGAAGGACCGGCTGATTGCCCATGCTGTACGACAAGCCTACCGGGATGTTCTGTATCATGGTCGCCACCCTGTTTTTGTACTTTACCTGTCACTGGACCCCACCCTGGTGGATGTCAATGTACACCCGTCCAAGAATGAAATTCGCTTCAGGGATGGGCGCAACGTACATAATTTTATATTCAGCACCCTGAACAAGGCGCTGGCAGATGTGCGTCCCTCACCGCAAGCTGGTCCCGCTTCACCTATAGCCGAAAACAGCGTTGACAAACAGCGGGAGCCTTACCTGCAGAGCAGTCTGTACAGCCATGCCGCTTCGTCACCAGAACCAGAACCGGGAGCGCTCTATGCTGGCGCTTCGAATGTTGGGAATCCGTGCCGGGTCCATATTCCAGCCGCCGCACAAAAATGTGCATGGCAGCAGCATCTGGATGAGCCTCAGAGTGGTTATTCCCCTCTTGAAAAGTCGGTGCTGCACAGCTCCCCCAGTCAGAATTCAGACATCCCTCCGCTTGGGTTTGCCATAGCTCAGCTGAAAGGAATTTATATCCTGGCGGAAAACAAGGAAGGGTTGATTGTTGTGGACATGCATGCCGCTCATGAGCGCATTACCTATGAGCGCATGAAAAAAGACTGGCATGGTGAGGGTATCACCACTCAGCCACTGTTGGTGCCTGAAACGCTGTCAGTCAGCCGGGCGCAAGCTGACGCAGCAGAAGAAAACCAGGAGCTTATAAGAAAGCTGGGCCTTGTTCTTGAGCCGATGGGTCCTGAGTCTTTGGTCGTACGCAGTGCGCCAGCTCTTCTTCGAGGAGCTCGTCTGTCTGAGATAGTCGCACGGCTACTGGACGATTTCGCTCGCTACGGACTTAGCAACCGGATAGAGGCCCATGTTGACAATATGTTGTCGACCATGTCTTGCCATGGCGCCGTGAGGGCCAATCGAAAATTATCCCTGGACGAGATGAATGCCTTGTTGCGCGACATGGAGCACACTGTGCGCAGCGGTCAATGCAACCATGGGCGCCCCACCTGGTGTCAATTGACACTACCGGAGTTGGACAAGTTGTTTCTGCGGGGGCGCTGATTTTACTCTTTGCTTCGCGCAAGCCTTGCATTGGCGCAGTGCCTGCGCTGCTCCAGCGAGGCTCTCAGAGCAGGTATGCTGGTTTTCGCCTGGAGCTGGAAGTTTTCATTTGAGGCTTTAGCGGTCGCAGCCCCAGCCGGGAGGCTGAGTAGACTGGGAAAAAATGCAGTTGCTCTGGGTTCTTGTCCTGTGAGTCGGAGTCGGAGAGAAAAGAAGAAAATACTTTGGTATGGCAAGTGGTGCCGGGTGTGAGGCAGAGACACTCATCCTCGCTGATTGGAGAGGCGTTCCGTGTTGCGTGGCGATTGCCAGGCTGTCCTCCCCACCCGGAAAGGCGGGGAAGACAGATTGGAGTCTACATCAGGTTGAGTATTCGAGGAGTAATGAGAAACAGCCGAACGTTCTTTGTTTTCTGTTTGACAGTGTTGCGGAAAGCTGCGCCCACAATGGGAACGTCTTCCAACAAGGGAACGCCCCTTTGAGTGTTTCTGGTCTCCTCATAATAATAACCACCGACCAGCAGGCTTTCATGCTCCTCAATCACCGCCTGAGTACTGATGGAGCTGTTTCTTACAACCGGTATGTTATCTGCACCTGTCGCCTCCGTAGCCTGGCCTCCATCCTGCACATTGACGCTCAGGTGTAGCTTGCGTCCCTGGGGTTCGTTGACAATGCGCGGTGTCACTTTCAGGACGGAACCATAGGTGACTGGAAACAGTTCTGCCGCTTCCTGGCCTGCCACTCTGACATAGAACGTCTGGCTGTTATCCAGAACGGCCTGCATATTATCCAGTGTCATAACTGAGGGGCGAGCCAGGATTTTGGCGTTTCCTCTCTCGGACATCAGGTTGATCTGCGTCAGCAGGTCGCCCGATGTCAGATTGATGACAGTACTCAGAGGCCCTCCTCCCGTTATGTCAGCACTGCTACCGAAGCCGTTGAAACGGGCAGAGGTTCCACTGCTCCGGTCGAATCTCCAGTTCACACCCAGCTGGCTCAGGTTGTTGGTGTTGACGTCAATAATGGAGACGTTGATCTCAACTTGCGACAGGGGCTTGTCCAGCGTCTCTATGAGGTCTTCGTACATGGCCATCCTGCTTTCCAGATCACGAACGATCACGGCGTTCAGGCGTCGGTCCGCATTGATGAATGCACCCTCTGATGATGCTGGTGGCTGCGGGTCCTGTCTGGTCTTGGGGGATGGCGATTGCCCGGCAGGGCTGGCCCCCTGAATGCCCGGCAGCGAGCGCGTTTGCGCTGATCCGATGCCTTCCAGTGTGGCTCCGCCCTGTACAATCTGGCGCAGCACGCTGGCAACACCGGGCATGGCAACTTCCTGGTTTCGGAAGCTGAATGAGCGGTCGTCTGCCCAGGCGTAGCGCAATGGGAATACGCGGACAGTTTGACGACTCTTTTTTCGCTCACCAGATTTTGCATCCAGCAGCTGAGCGGTCTCAGTGACCAGCTCCATATAACGCGGAGGACCGGATAGATAGATAATTCCCTCTTCCGGACGAGACCGCCAGTAGAACCGGTTGTCCCATATGCCTATATCCTTCAGTGTGCTCACGAACTCCTCTGTATCTATATACCGCAGGTTCACAATCTGTTTTTCTATTTCCTGGCTGGCATACACGTACAGACCATTGCCGTCAAAGTACCAGATAAGCCCATTGAGCTGGGCGATCTTGTCAAGAAAATCAACCGGCTCCAATGGTCCTATTTTTCCGCTGACCACCCCCGACACCTTGTCGCTTATGACGAGAGGGATGCTGTAGTTGGATGCGAAGTGACGCAATACATCTGCGGTGGGTTCGCTGTTTCCAAAATAGGCGTAGGGCCGGGCATCAAAGCCTCCGGTGCTGGGGGCAGGTTTGCCTCCTTGGGGGGCGTCAAAGTCGTTGGGGGCTGATGGCCCAGGTTGATAGAGGTTTTTGTCTTGCAGCGCATTGTTAGTCTCGGGGTGTGCACTTAAAGGCGGCGGCGATGACGCTGCATGCACCGTGATAGCCTCTTGAGCCTGCCCTCCTCCTGGAATGTAAATGAGCTGGTTAACCTTTATGCTCCCGGGGTCCACAAGGCCGTTGTGATGGGCCAATAGTGCAGTGGAGACGCCATACATGCCCGCAATCCACGATAAGGTTTCGCCGGGTTGTACCAAGTGCTTCTTTTGCGGCGTTACAGCTTCGTGCCGGGCTTGGCCGGTCATGCTGGATTGTTCCATAGCCATGCCAGGGCTGGCAGCTGTTGCCAGTAGAGCGAGCACGGGAATAGTCAATGAGCGCAGCAAGCGGTCACTACCGGGAAAATGTGTCACGTTTTTGTCATGCGATGGCCCTCTCTGAAAAAACCAGTGAAATCCTGTACGGAAAAATGGCGATACAGCAGCACCAAATGACGTAGAAGGCAGGAAGTATGCATCCATGCTGGCATCCAAGCTGGAACAGCCCTTGTTGTCGATAGGAAAAGTCTATACAAGATCTGCCATTGTGCTTGCGGCTTGTTCAGATGAGGGTGGGGAGCTGAGTGACTGGGTGGCCAGTCTGTTTTGCTCTGGGTGTCGCGCTCCTGCAATTTTCGGGCTTCACTCAATGGAAGTGTTTCCTCGGAAACCTTTGTATCAATTCGGTGTAGAGAGTGGCAGACAGTATGGCTGGAACAATTGGAGATATCAGTAGTGGTTTAACGGGTGTAAGTCACACGACGGGTGAAGAGTATAAGGCTATGCCGTCCAAGTCGGCTATCAGGCCGACGGGCAGCACTATTGTTGTGCATACAGACAAGGCGTTGTCGGTCAGTGATTCCTCAGACCAGCTGATGGAGTTTGTCCGTGGTGAGAGCCTGCAGTCCTACAGTCCTCAGGAGAACCGTGACCTGCGAGTCTCGCTTATTGAATACGCTGTCAGTGTGCGTCAGGCCGAAGCTGAAGGCATGGGTGATACTGATATCCAGAGCCTTGATGCCATGATCGCTTTGTTACGTCAGGATGCTGATCTTGATGTGGCGGCTTCCATGGCTCGCGCCCTTTTGATTCCCGCCTGACGCCATGAGTGAATCAAGAGTTGACTCCGCGTCGGAGTGTTCCGGTGAAGGTGAACGGGATATACCCGTCCTGGCCGACGGCAGCAGGGAATGGATATTGACCCAGGCATTTACACGGCTGCAGCATCGCCAGATAGATGATGCCGTAATTTTGTTGCGAGGAGGCAGTGTTTTTTTACCCGGAGATCCGGATGTCTGGCGCATGCTTAGTTACGCGCTTCTTTTGGCGGACAAACCTGAAGAGTCGCTGGCGGCGGCCGACAACTACCGCAGGTTGGCCTCTCTTTCAGGTCAGGCCAAGGAAGTTGCCTGGATTGAGGGACGTGCCAGATTGCGTCTGAACAGGATGCAACAAGATACCGGCGGCGATAGCCAGTAGAAACTGGAAGGCCGGGTAATTTCGCGATTGCACACTTCTTTTATGATTATGAGCAAACGGGTCACGCATGAGCACACTCAGTATAAAATCTGTCCTCAGCGGTATTGGCAGGCGCAACGATCTGATGCTGGCGTTGCTGCTGGTCGCCATCATCGTCCTGATTATCATGCCCATGCCCACCGTCCTGGTGGATGTTCTCATTGCCCTGAACATGGGGATTTCCACCATTCTTTTGATGACGGCTATTTACCTTAAAGGGCCGCTGGAGTTTTCGACCTTTCCTTCGGTTTTGCTGGTCACTACCCTTTTTCGTCTCGCGTTGTCGATTACCACCACCCGGCTGATCCTTCTTCAGGCTGATGCCGGACAGATTGTCTACACCTTCGGCAACTTCGTTGTGGGCGGTAATCTGACAGTGGGTATAGTGATCTTCCTGATTATCACCATTGTCCAGTTTCTGGTGATCACCAAGGGCTCCGAGCGGGTGGCTGAAGTGTCTGCCCGTTTCTCTCTCGATGGCATGCCAGGCAAGCAGATGAGTATTGATGCTGATATGCGCGGCGGAGCCATTGACATGGAAGAAGCGCAGCGGCGGCGTGGGCTGGTGGAAAAAGAGTCCCAGCTGTACGGTTCCATGGATGGTGCCATGAAGTTTGTCAAGGGTGATGCCATTGCAGGCTTGATCATCATCTTTGTGAACATTGCAGCCGGGGTCAGCATCGGTGTTTTCAACAAGGGTATTCCCGCTGGCGAAGCCCTGCAGCTGTACTCAATCCTTACAGTGGGTGATGGGTTGATCTCTCAGATTCCGGCTCTTTTGATTTCTATTACTGCCGGCATTATTGTCACGCGGGTTTCCACTGAGGAAGCGTCTGACCTGGGTAACGAAATTGGCACCCAGCTCATGGACAAACCCAAAGCCCTGATGGTAGGTGGAGGGCTCCTTCTGGGCTTTGCCATGGTGCCCGGTTTTCCTACTCTGACTTTTCTTTTTCTTGCTGCCCTGATCGGCGGTGGCGGGCTTTACAAATTGAGGCGTCAGGCTGCGGAGATAGATGGTGACCATGCGGGTGGTGTGCCGGCCATGCAGGCGGCCGCATCTGGCAAGCCGGACAAGAATCAGCGTCTCGACCAGCAAGAGGAGTTCTCCCAGACGTTGCCCTTGGTTATTGATGTGCCCAGCTCGTTGCAGCGTCACCTGGATACGGCCGAGTTGAATAATGAGCTGCTCAAAGTGCGCCGAGCCCTGTACATGGATCTGGGGGTTCCGTTCCCGGGAATTCACTTGCGCTTTAATGACTCGCTTGAGGATGGGCATTACAGCATCATGCTGAATGAAGTTCCCGTAGCGCACGGATTTTTTCGGGATGGTTATGTCTTTGCGCGAGAACAGGCCGAGCATCTGGATATGCTCAAGATTCCCTATGAAACGGGCGAACAGTTTATACCCAATCTGGATACGCTCTGGGTGCCTGATGCCAGTCGGGAAGCTCTGGAGGTCGCTGGCGTCAGCTATATGAGTGATTCACAGATCCTGACCAACCATCTGGCATTCGTCCTGAAAAAATATGCAGAAGACTTTGTGGGGATACAGGAAACCCGTTTCCTGCTCGAAAAAATGGAAGGTACGTTCGGAGAGTTGATAAAGGAAGTGCAGCGCCTTATTCCGGTGAACAAAATCGCAGAGATTTTTCAGCGGCTGGTGTCGGAGGACATTTCTATTCGCAACTTGCGTACGATTCTGCAATCTTTGGTTATTTGGGGTCACAAGGAGAAAGAGGTGGTCCAGCTGACGGAGTATGTGCGAGGAAGTCTCAAGCGCTACATCAGCTACAAGTACAGTAATGGTCAGAACATGTTACCGGTTTACCTCCTTGATCAGGATCTGGAGGATACAATCCGTAGCGGAATACGGCAGACGTCGGCAGGAGCTTACTTGGCACTGGATCCCACGGTAACGTCTCGGTTTGTTGAAAAAGTGAAGTCAACAGTAGGGAAAATTGGGCACCTGGATAAAAAGCCGGTGCTTATCACGTCCATGGACATTCGGCGCTACGTACGCAAGCTTCTCGAGGCTGAAGTCTACGAGCTGGCGGTGCTGTCACATCAGGAGTTGACTGAGGAAATTACTGTACAGCCACTGGGGCGCATTTCTCTGCGTTAAGTGGGTATTCGCAGCTTTTGGTTCCTGGCGCTTCAGGCCTTGGTGCGGATGTTCATGACCAGCTCCGGCTTGTCTCGCCCTGTTATGGGACGGCAAGCCGTGTTTTTCCCTCATGAGCATGAGGGTCGGATAACTAAAGAAATCAGGTCGACCTGAATCGAGCATGTGGAGCTTTAGGCGGTGTGCTGATGCTCTCGGCTACCGCTTTCGCCTCTTGTTGCTGCAAGAATGTTGGTTGCTCCCTGTCTCGCCAGCATTATCGTAAGGGTGATCAGTGAGCGCATTTGCTGATGGTGGATGTCCGGACGCTAACTAACTGTTTTCATTGTGCTGTCCGGTCGTAGCACCAGGGCTTTCCGATCTGGTTGTCCTGCTCTGGATTCGAGGGCAGTTGTCAGATGTTCGGTGCGTCCGCCGTTGCTGTGCACGCGCCGCTCCGATGCGGGGGTATAGCCTCCCCATCTGCAAGGGGTGCTCATATGAGCATGATCAATCGTCACACTCTCCTTTGACAGAGTCTGGCGTCGCTGCAGTCTTTGTGGCATGGCATCCAGCATGGCCTCCCCCTGGGCGCAGTCACGGGAATAAGCGTTCACAAATGAGATCAAGAACCATCGCGCAGAGGACCCGCTGGCTGGACCTGATGCCAGTTTCAACTTAGCTTTCCCGGATCAACTTTCTTGAACGCCGCTGTGGGCGTATCACTCGCATGGTGATACCCAAAAATCAGACAGCCTTCCTGGTTGAATTGTCTGGCTGCAACGAACTCTCTTCTGGCGGCTCCATGAGCAGCAAAGAGTGGTTATGCTGCGCTGAGGCTCAGAGCTCAGACAGCATTCAAAGGCTATAGCACCGGTAAATTTTTCATTGCCGCGAAGTTTTTTATAACTTGAACAAAATTAGGGGTTGACACTTTTTTTTTGGCCGCTAGAATGGGCCACCTGCTTACGGGAAACGCCGCAAGCAACTGCCCTGCGAAGTGCGACAGGGTGGCTTTTTAACAGAACATACAGACAATGGTTGTGGGCACTCGTCAATCGGATGGTGCCGGATTACCGCAAGGTGAAACGGCGCAACCAAACAAAACCCTGCATAGTTAGGCAGTCTGTTTTCAGACTGTTTTCCAGGCAGGGCGATCTGGCTTCCTGTGCTTTGCGCAGGAGAGGCTGGAAAAAAAGCTATGAAACTGAAGAGTTTGATCATGGCTCAGATTGAACGCTGGCGGCAGGCCTAACACATGCAAGTCGAGCGGAAACGAAGAGAGCTTGCTCTCTGGCGTCGAGCGGCGGACGGGTGAGT